>WNGM01003675.1_pt1 | contig 20491 bp, 18 predicted proteins | sample 5400571 | NCBI WGS metagenome assembly WNGM01 (sample SAMN13153378, study PRJNA577476) | soil metagenome | isolation source: 100 cm soil or saprolite under Garry oak tree replicate 2 | place: USA:California | collected 2016-06-15 | reverse complement strand
TCCTGGGTAAATTCGCCAATATCTACACGCTCAAGGCCCTGGACGATTATCTGAATCGTGCCATCGGGCATGCGGATCATACGAGCAACACGCGATACCGTACCAATTTTGAAGATATCGTCTGACCCTGCCTGCTCGATCTCGGCGGATTTCTGCGCAACCAGCACAACCAGCCGATTACCGCGCATGACATCATCGATCAGGCGAATAGAACGCTCCTGGCCTACACCCAGCGGCTGCACTGCAAACGGATAGATAACCGTGTCCTTGAGCGGCAAAACCGGCAGCACATCGGGTATATTTAAACGATCTTCATCGTCTTCAGCATCATGAACGGTCGCATCGCTCTCATCTTTTCCATTCTGATGGACGGGCATAGCTGTATCATTGTTTATCCCCTCTTCATCAGTATGTTCAGATACATCTGGAACAATGATAGATGGCGCTTCTCCCATCAGTTCCTCGTGCTCCGACTCTTGCTTAGTATGTTTTTTATTAGTATGTTTTTTCTCCATAAAACCTTCTCAACACGTTGCTATATTCTCAAGCTATTCTTTTGTCACACTTCGCTCTATACGTACACGTTCGGGCTTATTCTGAGGTAACTTGGGTAGGTCTACCCATAAGAAGCCGTTTTCATAGCGAGCCTTGACCCCTTCTCGATCGATAGGCAAAAGAAGAAGCACCTCTATACGAAATGGACCATAGCGAATCTGGGCCTCATGATAATACACATTTTCATTATGCTCAGGTTCCTCGTGTCTTTCACCACTAACCACAAGTGCATCTTCGTAAAGGGTAACATCGATTTCTTCCTCTTTCATCCCTGCAAGTTCGATTTTTACCATCACCATCTCGGCTGACTCGCGAATATCGGCTAGAGGTCGCCACGTTGCTGAACGTTGCAGTATCGATTGGTGGCTTTGTCGTAAAGCATCATGCACCAGTTGTCGGTAATGACGCTCCAGTTGTTGCTGTGATCCATCTGTATAACGGTAGGTCACATACCGATAGCGTATACGCATGGTTTGTTACCTCAAATAAGGCTTAAATGAGCATTGTAGGGACTTCTACAATAGCTGTTTCTTTCTAATGAAAAAGGCAAAAGGTACAAGTACAAGCTCCTTTGCCTTTAACCTGCGCCTTTTGCCGTTCCTGTACTCGAGACTTTGAGGAGCGGAATTACAAAATTGGTTACACTATAGGCAAGTCTTTTTCTCCATCGGCAAGGGCTTTCTGACATTCCGGGCAGAGATATTCAAACTCAGAATGGCTATCTGTAAGCACATCACTTTGGATGATACGAGCGTAGCGTAACTGTGTCGCCTTGTTACATCTTGCACAATTGACATACGTTTCCGAGATGGCGGTTCGTCGGGTTCCAAGAACATCTTCCTGCATGGCCGACACCTGCCTTTCTTTTCGTTTCAGTAGTTTCAAACAACTAGCACAGTAGGAGCTTAATTCGTTGCCCCTACAGAAGACATATTGCATAGATAGCACGAAAGCAAGTGCTTTTTACTTGCACTATCCTCATTGATTATTGCACGTCATTTCCAAAATTGCAAGTGAGTTTGACGAGTTTCTATCTGTGTGCTACTATGTTTCTATATTCTTCATTGGTACCTATTGTGCCTGGTATCTAAACGAAGTGCTGGATACAGAGTGCGTGATTGCTATGGGCAACTGTAGGCTACCTTGCACCTCTGCAAACCTTTCTGGGGGATAGGCAACCCACGATGCAGTGTGGTTCCTCAAATGGCTTAAGAAGGAACTCGCCAGCATCGTTGCAGAGGTGTCTTGCAAGGCAGTTGCCCCTACATAGAGGGCAAATTTTACAATGATCACGCAAGCGATCAAACGCTGGCTAAACAAATTGTTTGGATGGCTGTCTTGGAGAAAGCCTTCTGAGACCGAATATGCTCGTGTAGGAAGTTCTTTGAACAAAGGTGTCACCCAGGAATCAGCAGCATGGCCAACCAGTGATGGAGTTGCGCCCCAATCCGGTGTTGTCCCTCTTATCCTTGGACAAGGGGAGACAAGTTGCTCGACTATAGATGAATGGCCAGAATCGGTAATACAATCTCCTCCCCCTACAGCAAATGAGGAGTTACCGCCTGCACCTTCAACGCCTACACAACTGCCAATGACACCACCCGCTGAAAACGCTAAAACAGCAATAAATAATTTTCCCGAGGCATCTTTACCTGCCGTTCAGCCATTGACACCGCCTGCACCCAGTGGAGAACAAAAGCTGGAATTTCTCCATTATCTCGTCAAACGTGGCATCGTGAACGAAGGCTTCGCCGAAGGACAGGTACCGGAGCAGTATAGAAAATAGAAACAACGAACATGACCTCGCTTGCGCGGGTTATGCTCGTTGTTTGTTTTTGACGTTAGTTAGCTACTCCAGGGCCCTAGATCCTTTTACAAATCTTCGGTTGCGACCTCACTTAATCGCAGCACGAGACGACAGAAGTGGAGCATGGCAGCGACGGCTTCTAAATAGTCGGCATCACTGGCTGCCGCCTGCTGCGTCACCGATGCCCGGCGACGTAATGCGCGTAACACCACCAGGACATCTTCTTTTAGAGCTGGGTCCAGGTCTCCATGCTGCATCAGGTGGATCACCTGGCTTACAATAGAATCAACTTCACGGCGCATCAAACTTAGATCGCCCATCCAGGCATCATCGTCCGGTGAATCGGCCCCACCTGCGCCACCACCTTCCCAAAATAGTGCATCTGCCGATTGCGCCTGCCTTTTAACCTTGTTCTTGGGCCGTAAAGGGGGCTTTCCTTGCAAGTAGCCAGCCTCACTGATATGTGTCGGTCGGAGGTGAGTCTTGGGTTCTTCCTGCGTCACCCCTAGTTCACGTAGTAGCACGGCCAGTTCTTCTTCCCAGCCAGCCATAGAACAAACCTCCTTGTAGAACAACCAGGCAAATGAAACAGTCCTTTGCATCGCCTTTTCGTCCAAATTCCTCAAGCGAAGTGTAACATAGTGTACCATGCTTGTAAATGGCCCAAAAGGTCAGGGAGGCATGAGTATTCCATCACTTCTTTAGATGGGTAAAATATGTGAGGGAAGGTGCGGGAGAACAGTTATTATTGCCGTTAGAATGAGCGCGGCAATAAGTAAGAGTGCAAAGTATGTTTGAAGCTTGAGTGTCTCGCGCATCACCAGGTGTAGAGTTGCAGGCATGTCCGCACGCATCACTCCCGTTAGTGCCACAACCAGGATTGGTAGAGTCCACAGGGTAATCAGCACCAGGTGCGGGGCACCGTAAGGCAAACCCAGAGCAACAATAATTGCGTAGGCCCCCAGCACCAGGAGCAGGTACTCCGTTCGGCTCAAGCGCAGGCCTTGTAAAGACGCTAGTGTTCGTTTCCTGGCCTGGACGTCACTTTCAACATCCCGCATATCGTTCACATGCACCACCGCTGTCGCTAACAAACCGAGCGGTAAGCTATAAATGAGTACACTGATAAACGCGACGTAATTGGCAAAACCACCGGTCTGCACCATGTATGCACCAAGGGTAAGCAATGGGCCAAAGACACAAAAACTGACCAGTTCACCAAGAGCTAACGATGAGAGCGCGCGTGATGTCGCGCTATAGAAATAGGCGCACAGTAGTCCTATCAGACCAAACAGGTACACATAGAGGCCACCAGATATCGCTACAACTGCTCCAATGAGAGAACCCAGGGCCAATAAAATAAGACCAAAGTTCAGCACACCGATTGGCCGGATTAATCCTTGCTGAATAAGTCCACCAGGGCCAAGAGGGTTACTGATATCTATTCCCTTGATATAATCATAATAATCATTGACGAGATTCGCACCGACTTGAAGTGCCACGACAGCTAAGAGAGCTGCAATGAAATGTAAGAAGCGAAAGTAGCCAAATGGAGTTCTGGATGATACACTTTGGGTCCATGCAAGCGTACTACCTACTAAAACAGGCATAATGGCGAGGGGTAGATAGTCAGGACGTATGCCTTCCCACCATACCTGCAACCATTCACCCGGGCTACGACGATATTCCGACGGCTGTACCACCAGTGGCGCAGGCAGTCGAACGGATTGTGTCGCTTCGACAGAGCGGACAGAGACTGCAGGCTCAAGTGTGCTGAGCGTTTGAAGTGATCCTAATGGTATCGTGGGCACCTCTTCTGCTTGCACAGATTCAGCGGTCACTACATGCGGAGAATTTTTTGCTTTTCTTTTATTGATGGCTTCCCCTTTGGACATAGAAACAGTTATAGTTTTTTCATCATCTTCTGGGGCCAGATCCTTGCTTGGCATACGTCCCTCTCCTAATTAATTAGATCACTTTTTTGTAGCTCTTGCTGTAAGGCCAGCATTCTCTGCTGCAACTGTGCCTGGGAAACGGCAACGGTCAAATCACCGCGGGTCTTCTCCAGAATGCTGCGAGCAGTATCCGTCGTACGTCGTAGTCCTAGAGTGATTGCATCAGGATAATCAACCGTAGTGAGCAATGCGTATACATCGTCCATATGCTGCAAGAACACTTCACACTCGTCAAGGTTGCCACGCCGCAATTGATCCAGCACATAACGCCTCAATTCTCCCACCATCTCACCCAGCCCATTGAGATATGGAGCCCAGCCAATAGAAAGTTCGGAGCCTGCGGGAAGGGAACGGCCCTGAGTCAAAGCAGCGAATGTAGCTGCTTCAGCATACTCTTTCTGAGCATCCTGGACAAAGCCAGCGTAGAAGATATCTTTGTGATCCTGCAGGTCAAGCTCCATTTCTTTAAGCAAGGCAGACGCCTGGGCTAAAAGTTCTTGAGCGCTTTGAAACTCTTGTCGATGGGTAGCGCGTATACTGTTGGCACAAAAACGGATGGCGGCACGAGACTTGGGCAGCGCTCGCTCACGTGCCGCATGTTTAAGCCCCAGGTATTCAATTGCTTTTTGACCCACACTTTCTAATTGATCTGCCATGATCTTCTCCCTGCCTTTCTACAAATCGATGCGCATAATATATCATACAACAGCTAGAAGGGATAGGTATCAAAAAACGAGCAAGGGCGCGCGTGCGGCCTTGCTCGTTTTTTGCTCTGTACAACTCTTTATAACACACGACACACATCAATTTCTGGCGGGAAACTCATGCTGCTGAGATCACCAGACCAGAAGAGCTGTTTCATCATCTCGGCGACCGCATAGAGCAGATGTTGCAGAGCTGCCTCGCGTCCTTTCTCAAAAGCAGGACTCCCTTGATAACTCACCAACCCTGAAAACCACGGGTTAAGCAGCAGGCGCGAACTTATGCGTACAAGATACATCTCCATCTTCACCTGCCAGGCGATAGAAGACACCATAATGATCACGCGAAGCCTGAAAAATGGAAACCTCCGGAATGGAGGCGTCATCATTATGCTGGGATTCTTGTGAGTTATATTCCATCTCTACTCCTAAACCTGCCAAAAAGTTTTCAAGTTGCTCGTCGATATTCATTTCTCTCATGCCCTTTCTCTTCTAGCCCACTACCTGGGCGGTCGCTCTTTACCCTGCTATTCCGATATGCTGATGAAAAAGTGGAAATGCATTTCAGTTCATAGCCATAAGCGTGTTCACAAAAAAGGTGAAGACTGAAATTTCTTGACACCCTTGCTACAATGACCTCAACACTTCGCGTTATTTAAGCATAACTGGTATCCAGAAGCCCATAAATGAAAGGCCAGCTACATGCCACGCATATTCGACAACATAGAGCAAAAACTTCTGCCCGCTCTAAAGGACACCCTTGAGGTATCCGAGCGAGCAGATTTTTGCGTGGGCTACTTCAACATGCGTGGCTGGAAGCAGATCGACTCATACATAGAGGATTGGTCCGGTGAGGATGGGCAGTGTTGCCGTTTACTTGTCGGCATGCAGAAATTGCCGGAAGATGAGCTACGTACCTATCTGAGCATCACCGAAGCCGAAGAAGGCATGGATAACCAGACAGCTCTGCGCCTCAAAAAACGGCTGGCAGAGGAGTTCCGCAGCCAGCTAGCCGCTGGTGTGCCGACTAATGCAGATGAAGCAGGGCTGCGACGTCTAGCAGCGCAGATCAGGGCCGGAAAGGTTGTAGTCAAACTATACCTTCGTCATTTATTACATGCCAAGCTGTACCTGCTTTTCCGTCCTGATCGTACCAATCCCATCACTGGCTACTTAGGAAGTAGTAACTTAACCTTCTCTGGTCTTTCACATCAGGGTGAGCTGAATGTAGATATCCTCGACCACGACGCCTGTCAAAAGCTAGCTAAATGGTTTGAGGATCGTTGGAAAGACCGCTGGTGTTTGGATATCTCGCAAGAGTTGGTGAACATCATCGAGGAGAGCTGGGCACGAGAAACGCCAATCTCCCCGTATCAAATCTATGTGAAGATGGCTTATCATCTTTCCCAGGAAGCCCGTGCAGGGCTTGCCGAATTCAATATTCCGAGGGACTTCGGATTTAAGCTCTTTGATTTCCAAAAGGCTGCTGTTAAAATTGCTGCGCACCACCTGAACAAACGTGGAGGTGTGCTCATAGGAGATGTGGTTGGTTTAGGAAAAACACTCATGGCTACTGCCCTTGCCCGCATCTTCGAGGATGATTATTACCTGGAAACGCTCATCATTTGCCCAAAAAACCTTGTCAGAATGTGGGAGGATTATGCCGCACAATATCGCTTGCGTGCAAGAATACTATCGACCAGCCAGGTAATCCGTGAACTGCCAGATATGCGCCGCTATCGCCTCGTCCTCATAGACGAGAGCCACAATTTGCGCAACCGTGAAGGCAAGCGCTATAAGGTAATTCAGGAATATATTGAGAAGAACGAGAGCAAAGTTATCTTGCTCTCCGCCACTCCCTATAACAAGCAGTATACCGATCTCTCTAACCAGCTGCGCCTCTTCATACCCGAGGACAATAATCTAGCTATACGGCCCGAACGGCTCCTGCGCGAGATGGGTGAGACAGAATTTATTCGTCAATACCAGTGTTCTGTGCATTCACTCAGGGCTTTTGAAAAGAGCCCGTATGCCGATGACTGGCGTGAACTCATGCGTCTATATATGGTGCGCCGTACCCGCACATTCATCCAGGATAATTATGCCGCGACCGATCCTGTAAACCGGCGTAAGTATCTCACCTTTAGCGATGGGACCCGTTCTTATTTTCCTACGAGGATGCCGAAGACGGTGAAGTTCAGAATTGCAGACTTGGACGACCAGTATGGAAAACTGTATGCAACCAGTGTAGTAGATACAATCAATTCACTTAACCTGCCTCGCTACGGTCTGGGCAACTACGTAAACACGAAACAGAAGGAACCACCTGCACCAACAGAGGCAAAAGTGTTGGATGACCTTTCACGCGCGGGTAAGCGGCTTATGGGCTTCTGCCGCACCAACCTCTTCAAACGACTCGAGAGCAGCGGTTCCGTCTTCATCGAATCAGTTGAGCGCCATATTCTACGCAACTACATCTTCCTGCATGCCATCGAGCAAGGAGTACCTATACCGATAGGAACCCAGGATGCCGGAGTACTTAATACAAGCATCAATGATGAGGATGTGGATGCGCCAGGTCTGGCAGCAGGAACACTCGACGATGAAATGGACAATGGCAATGCAGGCAAGATGGTAGATGCGAGTAGCTTGAGTACTGAGGCTGAATTCAAACGCCGTGCCGCTGAGGCATATACTGAGTACGCTTCTCAGTACAAAAGCCGCTTCAAGTGGTTGCGTCCAAATCTTTTCAATAAGAACCTTGCCCATGACTTGAAAGCAGACGTACAGGCACTATTCAAGATATTACAAGTCAGTAGCAAATGGGATGCCGGCAAAGATGCGAAATTACGTTCCCTTATCGAACTGCTCACTATAAAACATCCGGATGAGAAAGTGCTTGTCTTCACGCAGTATGCCGACACGGTGCGCTATCTAGAAACGCAGCTCAAGGCACATGGTATATCCCTCATAGCAGGGGTCACAGGCCAGTCGCCTGATCCTACGTCTTTAGTCTGGCGCTTTAGTCCGGTAAGTAACAACAAACGTGATGTAGTGGAGCCAGACAGTGAGCTGCGTGTGCTCGTCGCCACTGACGTGCTCAGTGAGGGTCAGAACTTACAGGACTGCTCCATAGTGGTCAACTACGATCTGCCATGGGCCATCATCAGGCTCATCCAGCGAGCGGGTCGTGTGGACCGCATCGGGCAGCAATCAGAAGAAATTTTCTGCTACACCTTCCTACCCGCCGAGGGAGTGGAGCGCATCATCCAGCTGCGTGAGCGCATTCGCAGCCGGTTACGCCAGAATGCCGAGGTGGTTGGAACCGACGAAGCTTTCTTTGAAGACGATCAAAATGACCAGGCGGTGGTTGATCTTTACAATGAGAAAGCGGGTCTGCTAGATGGGGATGCTGACGGGGAGGTAGACCTGGCGTCATATGCCTACCAGATCTGGAAGAACGCTATCAGTGGCGATCCCGGATTGCAGAAACTCATACCTGAACTGCCTCCGGTGGTCTATTCTACCAAGGCTCATAAGCCCGTAGACAGGGAATCTGGAGGTGTCCTGGTCTATATGCGCACCGCGGAGGGCAATGACGCTCTGGTCTGGGTCGACAAAAATGGCGGCAGCGTCACCGAGTCGCAGCTAGCCATCCTCAAAGCTGCCGAGTGCTCACCAGGCACTCCTACTTTACCCAAGCAGTGCAATCACCATGAACTTGTGCAGAAAGGTGTCGAACTGATCGTTTCTGAAGAAAAGTCCATGGGCGGTCAGCTTGGGCGACCATCCGGGGCGCGCTTCCGTACATACGAGCGACTCAAGCGGTACACTGAGGCAATGAAGGGCACCCTCTTCGAGACCGAAGAATTGCGCAAAGCTATTGACGAGATATACCGCTATCCCCTACGCCAGTCAGCCATTGACACGCTCAATCGCCAGTTAAAAACCGGCATCAGCGATGAGCGCCTGGTGGAACTCGTGTTGGCTCTGCGCGACGAAGACCGCCTCTGCATCATCAATGAAGAAGCTCAAACGCAGGAGCCAATTATACTCTGTTCGCTCGGGTTATCGGCGTAAGATTCCCTACCCCCACCTCTGCCTTGTATATGCTACTGTCTCCTGGGGTGTAAGCTTACGCTTCCTGTTCCCTTCACGGATATAAAAGTCGCCATTCTTCACATACACCGCCTCAGTTGAAGGGGTAATATCAATCCTGCACACATCTTTCCCTTGAATTGTCCCAAATGAAATCTTATAGAGCAGGCTACAATTACTCTCCAAATTATTTTTTAGAACATCCAGCAAGAAGAGTTTGTAACCATCACGGTTCTGCTTCTGTGAATTAGCAGCTCTGTAGTCATCTTCCAACCCTACAACTGTCCCATCATCCTCAACCCCAATTAGCACAATCCCGCCCTCTCTGCTATTGAGAAAAGCGACCACCTCCTGGATAACGTTATCTCGCATCGGGTCATCTCTTCTGTTCAATTTTTTATTCCAGCAAGCCGCTTCTTTGAACTCCACCCTATCAGTTTCACCTTTGGCAATCAGTTCAGCGATATTGAGATTGTCAGGCTCAAGAGCAAATTTGTGGTACGCATCCATGACCGCTTTTTTTATGGATTGTTCAACCTGACGAAAAGTGTTCAGTATATGAACAAACTCATCTTCTTTCAGACCATACAAGTGAGCAACCAGGCCATCAATCTCAGATTGAAGTTGCCTACGCTCAATATCATCAGTAGCTACATGGGCATTTACATCGCCTAGCAGTTCACTCCGCAATTCATCGAACTCTGGGCCCACGCAAATAAGCTGAGCCGCGCGGGTGGCAATGTCAATAGAACGAGGATTATCAGGAGCAAGACGTGGGACTGGCAACTGATAGAGATAGAACATGTTGACATGAGCAGTAACTTTAAAACGTAGCAGGTAGTCAAGTGTGAATGAGTTGAATACTCCACATAAATATGCCAGAATAGGAACAGGAAACGTAGGTTCATAACATTCTTTTATACTCAATGGGTGCTCAAATATCTCTTCTGCATTAAAATACCAAGGAGTTAGGTAATTAAGTGTGTTACTAGTGAAAACTCCTGGCGGTAGAATAGTAGCGATTAAAGTTCTTTCATCAGTATTTCGTGCTACATCACGAAATGCAAGGCGTGAAGCATCAGGAGCAATACATACATCGTCTGGCGATAACGGAGGATATCCTAGTGTTTCCAGAAATGCAGAAACACGCTCCTGACGAGATGCTATATGGCTAACATTGCCTTGTAGAATTGCAAGCCCATCTAGTGCCATCTCAACGCGCCGTACTTCTTGTCGCGTAAGCTCACTTCTACCCTGATCAGCGTCAATCCAGTAACGAGGTTTACTGAAAAGATGCGTAAACTGATGTATCATCTTACCCTCATAAAGGGGCCAGCTATTTGAACTTGGTGAGGTTCTGAATAAGTAACTGTCATTAGTCATATGGAATTCGTTCGTCAAAGTAAAATTCCATCTCACCTTGGGTTTCTCCCCTAAAAGCGGGTACTTTAACATTTTCTCAGCATTATTTACATCAATCTCATCTTTGAACTCCATTACTGAGAGTGAATTAGGAGAGAGCCGACTAATAAGCTCAACAGACACATCCAATGCCCCCACTTTGGGGAAACGCTCCAGTTCCGCGACATCATGTCGCATGAAGGCAGCAGGAAATTCTTGCGTCTGTCCGCCTTTCTCATAGGTCAACACAACAATTTTGTAGCTCCTATGAACCCCTTCAAAGATTAGCCTGCTATTCTCAAGGCAGAACAAGCCTGTAACTTGTGTCTGGCTAAAAAGCATTTCACGCAGTTGTTTCGCACCTAGATCAGTGTAGATGCCACTGGGAATGACGATGCCGCACTCCCCACCTTCCCGCAAAAGATTGTAGCATTGCTCAGTAAAAAGTTTGTAGAGGTTAATATCTGTTCCTTGCTTCTTGCCATTGACGGTTGCAATCTGATTCTCGTACTGTTGTGATGCGCGGAAGTAGGCACTCTGATAGGGGAACTGGCTCTGGTAGTCTAACCAGGCATCACGAACTTCAGCATTCTGGAGGAGCTTCTCCCGCTCTGTCTCAAATTCTTCAATGCGCATCTTATTCTTGCTGACCAGTTTGGAGTGCGTGGCAAAAAACTCCTTGGCCTGCGGTTTGAGTATCTCCCAGGGTGGGTTAGTGATGATGATATCGAAACCACCGCGCTCATTCATCACCTGGTCAAATTCATAACCCCAGTGAAATGGATGTAATTGGGCAATATCATCGATCTTCAGTGCTCGTTTGACCGGTTTGCCGTCTGTATTTTTGCTTGTATCCCAGGTAGCCTGTTCGTACTTCACCAGCAGTTGCTTGAACTCGTCGAGCAGTAGTTCATTCAGGTTAGCGATGGCATCTTCACGATGAGCCTGAATGTCATCACGTAAAGCGCGTAAATCCTTGGTATACTTCGAGGTATCTTTGTAGATGCCAATGAGACGGTTTTTCTCTTCTACCACCTCTTTAAAGCGCTTCTGAAAGAGGTTGAGTTGGGCGAGATGTTTGTTGTACATCTCCTCGTTGACATGCAGCAAGCCAATGAGCGAGTTGCCCGGCAGAATGTTAAAATCAATATTGGGCAGCGGCTCTAAGTCGTCAACTTTCTGAACTGATGAGACCAGGGCGAGGAAGAGACGCAGCTTGGCTATTTCGGTGCCTTCCTCCATGATATCCACGCCAAAAAGATTTTCGGTGATGATCTTCTTTTTAATGTAATAGTTCAGACTATTATGCTCCTTATGGGCCTTCTTGAGCCACTCTTTTAAGTAGCTATCGTTCAGATATTCGATCCTACCCGTTATCGCACCATAGATTTTGGTAAGCGTATTCATAGCTGAGACCAGGAACGCGCCAGAGCCACAGGCCGGGTCAAGGATTGAGATGCTGGGCAATATATCGAGCAAGTCACGACACAGGCGTGCATCAAGCTTCATTAACAACTCTTCCACTGTATCGAAGTGGCGGCCTGGGGTGAGGCCAGGTATAGTGGGAACACTGATCTTTTCCAGGATCAGCTTGTAAATTGTCCGTTCACAGAGGTATTCTGTGATTTCTGGACGAGTATAGTAGGCGCCAAAAGACTTCTGATTGATGTACTTTTCAAAGATGTAGCCGAGCACATGCGGGCTTATCTCATCGTCCCGCCCTCGCGGTGTATCATCCAGGTTCCAGGAGTAGCGCGAGAACAGCGTCAGCAGGTTTTCAAATGCCTCGTCAGGAATGTGAATCTCAGGCCAGCGTTTTTCAATAGGATGCAGGAGAAATAGTCCACCGTTCAGGTAGACCACTTGTCCAAGCATGTTCCTGGCAACATCGCTTCGTTCATCTTCGGGCTTTGCAAACCCTTCAAAAAAGAGCAGGTTAAGAAACTGGCTGTAGTACAGGTTCGCACCCCGTTCGCGACTTTCAGCCAGCTTATCTTGCAGATAATCTGGGTTCCCATTATCAAGAAACCACTTGCGCTGTAAAAAGTAGATAAACATCAAACGGTTGAGCAGCACGGATGCATACCAACGACGATCGCGCTCATCATCAATGCCATCAATATAATCCAGGAAGCGTAAATGCTCTTTTCTGAAATCCTCGTAAAACCGCTTCGTCACCCGCTCAACGTCAAGCGCCTTTTTTAATCGATTGGCTACTTCTAACACATCAGGAGCATCACCAGACTCATCAAAGTCGCCAACGTCAAACACCATCGCTTCAAGCTTACTGAGAGAGAGATCACCTGGTTGTCCAGTGACATAAAGATGCTCACGTGGATAACGTTTAGAACCATCCCGCTTGACCCAATACCAAAGACTTTGAGTGTGCCTCTCATTTACCCAATCTAAGAAAATCAAGAGGTTTTCATGATACAAAGATGAGATTTCTTTATGAATGGCTTTTCGTACATCGGCATTTGGAATCTTGCCATTCTGTGCTGTTATCTCAAAAATTGAGACGCCCGAAAGTTCGGCAATTTCCCGACGTTTGTAAGTGGCGTTCTCTACGACCATGTCTACTGGCTTTGGATTCTTGGGCCGACTCCAGCCCAATTCATTGAACAAGGTTTTGAAATCTAGTTCTTGCAGGTAGTCACGTGTACGCTTGATATCAAATGTCAACGTGTCACTCCTTCTATCTATCCCAGTTTCTCGCTAGAAGAGTTGTAGAGGTATTCAGGTTAGCATATGCTACTACAGTTAACCTTGGTCGTCGGATACGTCTTCTAGTAAATCGGTTGTGGGAACATCAAGGGCTTTAGCAATCTTGTTCAGTGTAGTAGTCGTAACTTCTCGAAAAGGTTCCCTATAGATCAGCTTAATCGTGTTATATGCTACATTAGACTTTCTTGATAATTCTCCCATACTAAATCCCTTGGATTGTGCAACTTCCTTTACTTTCAGACGTAGCATAGTTTCATCCTTCACCGTGATTGATGGGATTGTACCAAAGTATCGTGCTTGACAGAACTATCATCTGTGGTATATACTTTGAAGTATATACTTGTAAGTTTGCCTGCAAGAAAAGGATAAATATGTGGCAAAGGAATTGCTGAAACTACGGATGAAGTACGGCTTGTCCTTGAATGATGTCGCGGAAATTTCTGGTATTGATGTTGTATACGTAGCTAGAATGGAGTTAGGGGTACCCGTTGAGAAGTATTATGCCAGCAAATTAAGGCTGTTACTGGCGGTAAAATTGAACAATCCCCTTACAGAGGCCGTACTACCCATAGTTATCGAAGGCGATGAAGGCGGATCAGAAATATATATTGGAAAAGTAGTAAGATAGCTTTTTTAGTAAGTTAACCCACCTATCCCCCGGCGCGCTTCACCTTATATCCCATCACGGGTGCGCTTACTCTGTGGATAGGACATCGTTTTACAGGCAGGAGAGGATTAACCATCCTCTCCTGGTTTTTGATGTTTTTTATCTTTTCAGACTTACATGACTTCTTCCGTCCCAGGTGCGAGATAGTGGAAATCAATTATGATACAATACAGCACATACCCGAGTGCGATGACGCTTGACCAATTCTTCGTGCCATTCCTCAAGGTGCGGGTAGCCTGACTGTGGCTTGAGAATACTGCAACCAACGATGAGAGGAAGACCAAATGCAGCAAGACCGTCTCGTTTATTCAACCGATGGTGGGCGCGTGACAACTTGTCCCACGTGCGGGTTGCCCTATAAAAACTGCCGTTGCTCTCAGTCCGAGCAACCAGGTCGTAAAAGCGATGGCATTGTGCGGGTGAAGCGTGACCGGAAAGGCCGCGGAGGGAAAACCGTCACAGTTATCGACGGGGTGATGGGGAGCGAGGCAGAGCTGACTACGCTGGCGCAACAACTCAAGAAGTTGTGCGGTTCTGGCGGCACCGTCAAGGATGGGAATATCGAGATCCAGGGCGACCATTGTGATAAAGTGATGGCGAAATTGATCGCTCTGGGATATAAGGTCAAGCGTGCTGGTGGGTAAGAGTTCTCACAACAGGTATATCTAACGCTCTGGCAGAGCATTGTACCACGCAGACTCTTTAGCCGAGTATGAGCAAACCCTCCAAACCGCCAGCCAGCAGGTACAACGCACCTTTTCAGACTTGACCATGTTTCTTTTGCCCGACCTGGTATAATCGCCTTGCGTATGACTGCATATCATCTGACACCAACAACAACACTTCCCTCTTTGGTCGTGCAAGAAGCCAAAGAAAAACGTAAACAAGTGTTAGCAAAAGCAGCACAAACTAGAAAAGCAAACTACCTACGCTTTCTGAAAAAACGTCGCTTGCAAGCAAGCAACGCCATGGTATAATGGTTCTGCTTTTATGACACCGACTTTCGCAAACCCTGCGTGATGGAGAAGAAACAAGTGAAGAACTGGCTGAGCGACCCATACCCTTGCTTGCCAGCCAGGAGATTGCACAACTCTCAGATCAGGAGATTATCGGCTTTCACCGCCACTTGCCACCGTTTCGGCTTAGCCGTATGGACTGGCGAAAACATCCACTGCTTCACCAGAGAAGAAATCTACCAGCACCGCAGGTTTCTGCATTGCCTCCCATTGCAGACATACCACTTTCGAGCATCCAGAGCAAGACGTTTCGTTTGCCTCACGAATATATTGACCCCGACCTGATACAAATAAATTAGCCAGGGAAACCCGATAACAGCGTAAAAATCACTGGGTATCGTTGGCGCTACCCAAAGTACTAAGGATTTCCCCACAACAGTTCTTCTCTGGTATAATCGCCAGCTAAATTCAACCGTTTGGCTACTGTTTTTACCAGTACGTATTGCTATTATTGTGGCGACTTGATCGCTTAGGCAGATCGCTCAAGCATTTACTTGAGACCATCACCAACCTCAACAAGAGAAAGATCGGGTTTAAAAGCCTGACTGAGAGTATTGATACCACAACCAGCAATGGTAGACTCATTTTCAATATCTTTGCCTCTCTTGCCGAGTTTGAACGTGATCTGATCCGAGAGCGAACCAAAGCAGGCCTGGCAGCAGCCAGAGCCAGAGGACGAGTAGGCGGCAGACCAAAAGCACAAACCCTCAATACACCTAAAAAAGTCGCCCTGGCACAATCGCTCTACGACAATAAGGACAATACCATTGATGAGATTTGCAAGACTCTCAATATTTCACGGGCGACCCTGTATCGGTATATTCAAGCCAAACAAACACATGTATAAAGGTCAAATGGAGATGGTCGTGATTGTCCCTTGATGCACTGTTCTCCTTCCTCCTGGCTTCACCAGTTACTCGTAGGCTCGTTGCTCGCATTTGCGCAGGCGGCGACTGAGCACGGCCAGCAGGTCAAGCCCCACATCGGGGTCTCTGCGGAGTATTTCGCGTAGGACAATGCGAAATTCCCAAAACGGGAGCACGAGCACGCTGACCTCATCCACTGCCGTGACCGTAGCAGAGCGGGGTAGATCATCCAGGAGCGCCATCTCGCCAATGACATCCCCCGCTTGTGCTGTCCCCAGTACTTCCTCCGCGCCATCAGGGCTGTTTTTCCGGCTGATGCGCACCGTCCCTTTGATGAGAATAAACAGCCCTAACCCTTTTTCGCCTTGAGAGATCAGCACCGAACCTGGGCTATGGGTGCCTTCCCGAAAATATGTTGCCACTTCCTGCAACTCCTTCTTACGCAGACCGGAAAAGAGATCGACGCGCGCTAAGGCATCCTCGTACATGGCCTGGAACCCCCTTTTTCGTTGAGTACTATGAGAAAGATCAGAAGAGTAGTCTCTACTGAACTTATAGTATCACAGTGGAGCCATCATTTGCACAGGTTTCAGTTTGGTTTGGTTTCTTGGAACGGAGGTTCCCACGGGATGCGCAACGAGATGACGGCAAGCGAGCAATAAAAGGCTTCTTAAATGTCCCAGTAAGGGGAGTTCTGGCAGAAAGCGGCCGAAAACCAGCCTCATATTTGTATCAGTGCTTGTGCCTGGTTGTCAAATGGTGCGTACCAGAGCGGGGAGAGAAACACATCAGTTGAACACAAGCCGCCAGGAGGAATAGCACCAAACAGAAACAAGCCAGCGTCATTGATACCGTTTGTTGGTTGTTGGGACGGACGGTAGACTGGGCTAGTAACTAATTGCTCTTCACACCATGCTTTCATCACCGTCACTGTTTTGCCGCCGCGATGCTTGCGATCGCGCACGGTGGAGTAGACAAGGCGATCTGGCATAACAGCTCAATCCTTTCTTCATGCATCCAATCCAATTCAGTCGGGAAAATTGTATCATAAGGAAATCCTATGCAGCGGCACAGTTCATCTACAGCGGCACAGTTCATCGCGCCTCTAGAATGGACTGACACCAATAGCCACAGCGAACCGTGTATCTACTAGTAAGTAAAAGACAAATGAAACACACAAAAACATATTGGAACTGATATGCAGGATTTAGAAGAAAAAAGGCTTGCCCATTATAGTATTCAACGCCGCTTAGCGCGGGGAGGCATGTCGCAAGTCTATCTCGCGTTTGATGAACACACGCAGCATAACGTGGCTATTAAGGTGGTTCATTGCAGCGAAGATGATTACTTCGTGCGCTTTCAACGCGAGGTAAAAACCCTCAGCGCCCTGTCGCACGAGCATATTCTGCCCATCATCGAGAGTGGAGTACACGGCTCCTGGCACTATTGCGTCATGCCCTACATCGAACGTGGCACACTACGTGAGCGCATAAGAGAATACCACTATCACGCAATCAGGTTGTTTGATCGGAACTCCCGAGTACATGGCTCCCGAGTTAGCGGAGGAGCCTGCCACTACCAGCAGCGATATCTACGCTGTCGGTATCTTGCTCTATCAAATGTTAACGGGACGGGTGCCCTTTAAGGGCAGCACTCCTTTGTCGATCTACTGGAAGCAGATTAAAGAACAACCCACTCCTCCATCGCTCCTCAATCCTGATATCTCTCATGCTGTCGAGGAGGTCGTCTTGCATGCCCTGGAAAAGGAGCCAGGTCGCCGCTTCAAAACAGTGCAAGCGATGGCACAAGCCTATGCACGAGCCCTGCAAACTCCAGATCAAATAAAAGTGGTGCAGTTACAGGATGCCCATATAATGAGCGGTATAACGCTAGCCGTGCCTACACAGCGAGTGATACCAGTATCTGCACTGCCAGAAAGTTCGCGCCGTCGAGTTCATCCAGCGATTGCTGCATTGATAGCTGTTCTTTTTTTCATGCTGCCTCTATCACTTGGTTTCTCGATGTATAAAAACTTTTCGTTACAGGCACCTATGGCGCAGGGAGCGAGTGCTCAGTTTGCCAGCCTAAATAGCACACTCCATGAAGGTCCCCCTATACAGCTGCGGAAGTCCACGTCGAGCAATGTTCAGAGTAATAACCAGCAGGGAAACGGGCAAGGCAGTGGTAATCAAGCTAAGGGGCATGGACATAAACACGGCCATGGACATGGTCATGGACATGGTAATTAGTTCGCACGATTGATATTCAAGCCTGGCACCCTGGGAAAGATAAATTAAAAGGAAACAACATGCCTGGACTAACGGGAACAAGACTGGGTCGTTATATTATTCAAGAACGACTGGGCCGGGGAGGCATGTCAGAAGTCTACCTTGCCTACGATGAACGCATGCACCGCAATGTCGCTATTAAAGTCGTCAGCAGTAGCTATGCCGATTACATGGAACGTTTTCAGCGTGAGGCCGAGGCTATTGGCAGACTGGACCATGCCCATATTCTCCCTGCCTATGATTATGGTGAGCAAGAACCATGGCACTTCATGGTTATGCCATTTATTGAGCATGGCACTCTGCGTGATCGACTTCTCGAAGGACCCCTCTCATTAGAAGAAACAGGGATACTATTCGAACAGGTGGCCAGTGCATTGCAGTTTGCCCACGATGAAGGTATCATCCATCGCGATATTAAACCCTCGAATATTCTCCTACGGGATGACCATTACGCGTACCTGTCCGATTTTGGGCTAGCCAAGTCGGTCGAGGGGGGGAGCACCATTACGCAAACTGGCAATTTGTTGGGCACCCCTGAATATATGGCGCCTGAATTATCAGAAGGTCCGGCCACTACGAGCAGCGACCTGTATGCCCTGGGTATACTCCTCTATCAAATGGCAGCTGGACAGATTCCGTTTAGCGGCGAAACACCCATCGCCGTTTACTGGAAGCAGATCCGCGATGAGCCACCGCCGCCATCTCAAATCAACCCGGCTATTCCTCGCTCAATCGAACGAGTTATTTTGCGTGCATTAGAGAAACAGCCGGGTCGCCGCTATCAAACAGCCAACGAGCTAGCACAAGCCTATATTAATGCCCTTACATTCCCGGATCAGATCGAAGAGGAAGAGATAGCACTACCATCATCTCTTTATGAGACAACGCCCCTGGAAGCAGGACAGGAAAGACTGGCAAGGCCAGTAACTCCTTTTCATACTCCAGCACAAGAAGACCGATTGTTACTACCAAATAGCCCTGTTGCTGCACCTTCGGCAGTTCCGTCTCAGAGAAGAAGGTTCGCCCGGCGGGCAGTCCCCAATATTGTGAGGAGGCGTTCCGGTCGTTTAGCTCCTCCTACTCCACCCTCATTGGAGCCGTTGACCCCAACAGCAATGCGCGACTTCGTCCCCGCTCAGCCGGAGAACCAGGCGGCACAGGCACAACCATACTCTCCCAGGCGCAGACGCCCCACATCTACCCGGCGTCGCCCCAGGGACCCCGTTTTGATAAGCCTGATAGTCATGGGCTTCCTACTTCTAGCGGTTTTTCTAATAGCGATACCATTTACTTATCTAGCAAACAAAGCAAATACACTGGCGCAGCTGGCAACTGCGACCGCTAATGCCAACGCGACACAACAGGCAAAGGCTACCGCTGGTGTCGCCTCCACTGCTACCAGTGGCACCCTTATCCTTTCAGATACTCTCGCCAGCAATACCAATGGCCATTGGGTAGAGAATACGACGTGTGTCTTTACCGGTGGCAGCTATCATGTCAAAGTGCAGCAAACGAGTTTTCTCCAGATTTGCCCATCAAACACGCTATCTCTCGATAACGCTGCCATCCAGGTGGACGTCTCGCTCCTCTCAGGAAACGATGCCGGCCTGCTCTTCCGTGCTAACGGTGCGCAGTACTATGACTTCGAAATTACTGATCAGGGACAATTCTTCTTACGCCGGCACAATGCCGGCACGGGAGCCAGTTACACCTACCTCATTGAAAATACGAGCAGTCCTGTTATTGCTCCCCCAGGCAAAAAGAATAGACTTCTTATTATTGCCAACGGTGAAGATTTCAAGCTCTTCATCAATAGTACCTTTATGGGAGAGGCACACGATACTACCTTTGCCAGCGGGCAGGTCGCCCTTGTTGCTGGCACCCTCTACACAACAAACAATGGTGAGGGAAGTTTCGCCAATCTCAAGGTGTTTAAGTCACTCTACACAACAAACAATGGTGAGGGAAGTTTCGCCAATCTCAAGGTGTTTAAGTCATAAGATAAAGCGAATTTCCTAAAATCTCCATCGCATATCTTCCAGCAATAAAGATTTATGTAGATTCAGGGTTGCCACAAAGCGGGAGTCGCGCTATTATATTAAGGGAAACGTACCTGTTGAGCAGGGGGTGCAGAGGGACGCAGTCCTCCTGCCGGGGTCTGCGGGGCTCCGCCCCCAAGTGTCCCCAGTTCACTTCCCTCCTCTCGCTCGCCGCCACAGGCGGCATAAGGAGGGAAATGAATAGTTACAAGGCAACTCTGACATTGAGTATCAACAAAAAATTGTAAGGAAATTTTCTTAACCTATGCAACGACATACAAACTCCTCTCTTGTAAAACCAAAGACACGTTTTCTTGACGCCTGTCACCGGAGGCAGCCTGATGCCACACCTATCTGGTTCATGAGGCAAGCCG
>WNGM01001245.1_pt1 | contig 20555 bp, 14 predicted proteins | sample 5400571 | NCBI WGS metagenome assembly WNGM01 (sample SAMN13153378, study PRJNA577476) | soil metagenome | isolation source: 100 cm soil or saprolite under Garry oak tree replicate 2 | place: USA:California | collected 2016-06-15 | reverse complement strand
TGCCGGTCATTTGTGCCGATAATGCGCGGGCGAGGCTACGGGCGGATCATCAATATCGCGTCGACGATGAGTCATGTCTCGTTGCCGGGAAGAGCAGCATACTCCGCGAGCAAGGCGGGCCTGCTCGGATTGACACGCGCTCTTGCGTTGGAACTGGCTGCCGACGGAATCACAGTTGTCGCGATCAGTCCAGGTCCATTCGCCACGGAGTTGAATGCGCCGTTCATCGATGATCCGCAGCTTAACGCGCACATCCTCTCGAAGGTGCCATTGAGACGGTGGGGAGATCCGCGAGATATAGGAAGGCTGGTGAGATTCCTTTGCTCGGATGATGCGAGCTACATCACGGGGACGGACATTCTCATTGATGGCGGATGGACGGCTCAGTGACTGCTGCGCCTGTAGAGCGGTTAGGGAAATCTCGATGCCACCGCCGACCGCTAATGATCTCGCGTTTTATTCGAATTGTTTCCTGAATTGTTCAAATTGCTGTTTGAGATCTTCGACTTCTTTTTCGAGTTTACCGAGCCGATCCAGCTCAGGTTCGGGTTCGGTGAATTTGACTTCACCTGAAAGCAGGTGGGCGTAGCGGACTTCTTTCTGGCCGACCTGCCGGGGCAGCCGGACGACGAGTGAAGGCTCGCTGGAGATCAGGGAATTCAGAGTTGTTTCCACCTGGTCCAGACTTCCAAAGTCGTAGAGGCGCGCGCTTCTGGTGCGAATTTCGCCGATGGTCTGCGGGCCGCGAAGCATCAGGACGCACATTACCGCGATAGCCGGCCTGCCGAGATTCATCGTTTCATACAGCACATGCCGATACTTGCTAACGCGTGATTCGAACCGGTCGACCAGGTGAACCAGCTTCCTTTCGCGCAATGTGTCGGCCGCGCGAGCCACGGTCTCTTCATCGAAGTGTGTCACCGGATTGCGATTGGATGACTGGTTACAGGCCGCCACCAAAGCGTTCAGGGAGAGTGGATAGTAATCGGGCGTGGTGATTTCTTTTTCAACCAACGATCCGAGGACTCGGATTTCAACATCGCTCAGTGTGTGATTCATAACGGAACTCCTAGAGCGGCACTTGAACGATAAATGAAAGCGTTCACAATTGACAATTTATCGTATCGTCGGAGGTTACATGGATGGCGGATTCGAATCGATCGCCCCGGCAGTGAGAGCCGTACTGCTGGAATAGCATGGTGTCGGACAAAACAATGCCTTATCTCCAGCGCCGTCCCAGTCGGCCCAACAGCTTGCCAAGAAATTGGGTTGGGACCAGACGTATGCCACCCGTTCTCGATCTAACGCAGCCCGCCCAAGGATTAAAGCCCTCGACATTTTTGCCGATAACAATAGGTGTTGGCTCGCGGTGGGTGTTGATGCGCGGGAGTGTAGCGGCCATGCGGAAGGAAGCAACGTAGTGATAGAACAACCAGTGGATGTGATCGAGACCGCAGAGGGGGCCGTGGCGGAACTCGTGACGCGGGCGGGCGATCAATTTCGGCTGCGTCTGGGAACGACGCAGTCGGTACCGGTGACCGCAGAGTATCTGCTCGAATTGATGCTGCAACTCCGGGAACTGCGGAGCCGGGGAATCTTGTAAGCGGCAGTAGTGCCGAAGTGTTTTTTGGCCAATACAGGTGCCCTCTCATTGGGTAAGAAGGAGCGGACCATGGAAGGTTTCTCCAACGTTGTCCTGGAATCGACGCTTGAGCTTGCAACCGAGGCTATGTCCCACGATGGGCGCGTGGGCGCCTGCGTGGAGGCCATCCGCCGCTGCTTGGAATCATCGCCGGACCCTCAACACGACAACGAGCTCCGGTCTGCCGTCACTGCCTTATTGGAGATCGCCGTTCAACAACACCAGTTCTTGATCGCGAAGAACCTTCTGGAGATTGCGCGTCAACTCCGGCGCTAATGCGCCGGGACTGCCAGCGGTATGGCTGCGAATGCCTACTCCCGGCCGAGGAGTGTCCTGGCCAAATCAAAGGGCGGCTCCGCGGGAGGCCACCCTTCCCAGGGCCGCGCCATTCATTTGCTCGTCATCGTGCATTGCTTCATGGTCAGGGGAATATACAACTCGTAGTGTAACCACCTTGCAGTCCGTTTGCCGGCCGGCTTCGGAACCCGGAAATTCCTGGCATTAGTCGTCCAGCAGCCTGTCAAACGTCGAACTTTAAGCCCTTCAGATATGCCTGGAGTTGTTGCTGCCGGGCCTTCTCTTGCATAACGCGAGACAAGTCCACGGTCGGATTATCCAGCATCGTCTGTATCGTTTCCTGAAGCGTCTCCAGAGTCGCTTCCGTTTGCTCCACCTCTTGGGACAGCTTCGATGAGTTGCGATGGCGGGCCAGATTCTGGGACAACGACTGACGTTCGGCCTCCCATTGCGCAGTCGCCAAGCGTAGCTGTTGCTCGTATTCCTCTCGAATAACCTGAATTCCTGACTGAAGCTCGACGCGGTGTTGATTCTTCAAGTCCACTGCGATCTGTTCGCGAAGTTTGGCTGCCGCAGTCTCCATCCGCTCCAAATGTGCCCGCTCAAGCTCTTGAATCCGAGCCGCAATCCCGCTTAACTCGGAAGCAAGCAATGAGAGCGCGTCCACGAACGGGTCAGGTTGCGGCCCGCTTGTTAACTCCACCACGTCGGGCATCTGGGCCGAGTCCGGCGCCGTAGCTGAGTTCATTGCACTAGTCCTGCGCCGCTGGCCCGGAACTTCAGCTCGGGACGATAGATTAAAAGATCAAGGGGGACTCTGTAATTCACCACGACACTAAACACCCCATCTCGTGTGGTGATGTTGATGTCGGCTTCTTTAACGGGGAGCGAATAGTCCCTGGCTCTGTTGAGCAGCGCCCCCTTGAGCTGACCCTTCTGTTGCGTCCGCTGCGCCTCCAGCGTCACAAAGTGGTTGAATTCTGAAGTGTAGTAGCAGACGACAACGTAGCGAATCAGGAACAGCAATCCTGCCAGCGCAAACATCAGCTTCAATCCACGCATGTCCGAGCCCCCTTGCTGGCGTTCCTGAAGTCCACCATCGGCAGAAAATCCCTGATTCTGCGCTATTCCACTTATCGGCGCGACACGGTTGGATCTTTAGATTCTCAGCAACTTGAGCGGGACGGCTGTAATTGAATCCGATGATTATCACCATCGGCGCGGTGGAACCTGTTAGTGATCAGGAGACGTTAGGCAGGCTCGCGGCCGATCCGCTGAAAAACGTATCGCGCCATCCTGCGCAACGCGATCTCCAGAGTTCCGCGCCGTTGGTAGCGGATACCGTGAGAAAGTTCTTGGAGTTGTTCCGCAGTCAGCCTCCAGCCTGAGGCACCGCAGTTCTCAGCGACGTGTTCGATCGTGCTCGCCTTTGGAATCGTCACCACGCCCTCTTTAGCCAGACACCAATTCAGGGCCACTTGAGCCCGGGTCTTTCCGCATTGCTTAGCAATCCGCTCGAGCACACCGGTTGGGTCCATGCGTGAAATTTGGTCCAGCCCATGACCCAGTGGTGTGAACGCAATTACTGCGATGTGATTTTGCTGGCAGTAATCCAACAGCCTGCCTTCAATGGTGCGCTCAATCAGACTGTAACGCACCTGATTCGAGAATATTCTATGACGCGAAAGAACGGCCTGTGCGCGACGCAGTTCTCCTACCAGGAAATTGCTTACCCCAATCAGCCGGATCTTTCCCTGATCTGCTAGTTCTTCCATAGCACTCATTGTTTCTTCTAACGGGACAATCAAATTGGGCCAATGCAACTGATACAAATCGATATAGTCCGTTTTCAGGCGCCTCAGGCTCGCCTCCGCCGCCGTCTTTACATCCCGCCGCCGGAAATGACGTGGCGAGATTTTCGTCGCTATAAACGCTTTGTGCCGGATACCTTGTAATGCCTGCCCGACGATTTCCTCAGTGTCGTAGGATTCAGCCGTGTCAATGAGGGTGGCGCCCAGTTCCAGAGCGTGCCGCAGCGGTCTGGGTCCACCTACGTATTTCCACGTGCCTAGCCCAACCTCGGGGAGCTGAACTTGAAAAGCAAAGGACCTGTACTGCATAGCGCGGACTAAGATGGGGCTGAAGTGGGAAAAAGAAAAGCGAAGACCGGAAAGAGGAAACAGCGATCTAAATAGATTTGGTCGCTGCAGCCCTGTTCGGTTGACCCGATCCTTTCGGAACGCCGCGAATCGATGCCCGATTCTTGGCAGCAGCCAGAAGGAGCGACCAGCCCTTGAGTATTTCTCCCAAGAGCACTGATCGGCGATTGGTTTCCTCCGATCAGCTCCGGCCTCCTAGTCCGACGAACAAAGCTGTTAACCCCATCCGTCGGTCATCTTCCGGTGTTCAAACTCACATGAACCGCAACGACCGAGACGTACTTTGCCAGAACACTATTGCCTCGTCAACGTTAATTTTTTCGTCGCCTACCACCGAAGTTTTCCACGTTAATCGAAAGTTCTTGTCAGATTCCTTGGTACGTGCGCCGCCCCATCCGACCTGATTCTTGGACGAGATCTGCGCTGTGGAAAACGCGACCTCCTCAGGAATCCGTCAAGAACAATTTCCTCCTGAACTGTATTCTCCAGCCAGGCGCTGTCTTCTTCCATGACGCATGTTGCGTTTATAATCGGAGCAACTTCGCTCGGAGGTATGTCCTCTTGCTTCTGCGGAACGGTGCCGGTCTAAACGTGAAACGCGTTCTACTGGCAACCGCTACGCTCGTCTCTCTGGGTTTCATGTCTACGATTGCGCAAGCGCCGTCCGCGTTGAGCGGTGTGATCGATATTCATGCCCACACCGATCCTGACAGCCGCCCGCGATCTATTGATGCGCTCGATCTGGCGAAGATGGCGAAGGCCAGAGGCATGCGTGGGCTCGTGTTGAAGAATCATTTCGAGCCGACGGCGGCGCAGGCCTATCTGGTACGAAAAGCGGTTCCCGGCCTCGCGGTTTTCGGCGGCATCGATCTGAACCTGACGGTTGGGGGAATCAATCCTGCCGCCGTCGAACATATGGTCCAGATGAAAAATGGTCTCGGCCGGGTCATTTGGATGCCCACATTTGATTCCGAAAACGCGGTGCGCCTCTCAAAAGAGAATCGGCCATTTGTTTCGGTTGCGAAGAATGGTCGTTTACTTCCTGAAGTGCTACGGGTGATCGCACTTGCGGCGCAGCATGGTTTGCTTTTGGAGACCGGCCATTCTTCGGCAGAAGAAGGTCTCTTGATCGTTCGCGAAGCCCACCGCCAGGGTGTTCAACACATCGTCGTGACGCACGCGATGAAGTCGCCCGTGAGAATGACGATTCCCCAAATGCAGGAGGCGACACGCGAGAGCGCGTTCATCGAAATCGATTACGGCGGTTTATTGGGATCCCGGCCGGAGTTTCGAATCGAGGATTACGCGAAGGCGATTCGCCAGATTGGGCCCGCATGGTGCATCCTTTCGAGCGATCTTGGACAGCCCGGAAATCCGTTGCACCCGGACGGCCTTGCCGCCTTTTTCGACGCACTTCGGAAACAAGGCTTCTCACAGGCAGAGATCGACTTGATGTCCAAGACGAATCCGGCTCGCGTATTGGGCCTGCAGTAGAGCTACCACGCCACTTCGAACAGTTCCATGATCTGACTTGCCGCCGGCACGATTGGATTATTTTGCGGACTGCCGGACTCCAGGGCATCGGCGGCCATCTTCGGCAAAGCCGCACGAAATTGTTCCACGTCTCCGCCGCAGCACTCACGCAGCCGGGGCACACGAAGATCGGTGTTGAGCTGGTCCAGCCAATCCGATAAGGCTTCGCACGCCGATTCATCGGAGTCTTTTGCCGAGGCAATATCAATGGCTCTGGCGACTTCCCCGTACCGCGACTTTGATCCGGGCCAAGAGAACCGCGTCACAGTGGGCAGCAGTACTGAATTCGATAATCCATGCGGCAGCCGAAACACCAAACCCAGCGGACGGCTCATACCGTGCACCAGACACACGCTCGAATTCGTAAATGCCAGTCCTCCCTGCAGCGCCGCGACCGACATTGCCTCACGGGACGGTGCATGACCCGGATCGGTCCAGGCCATGCGCAGATTGGCGTGAATCGTCCTGATACACGAAAGGGCGACAGGATCGGTCAGCAGGTTCGCCTTGCGTGATACATACGCTTCGATTCCATGCGTGAGAGCATCAACCCCGACGTGTGCCGTCAGCGGTTTCGGCATGCTCATCGTGAGTTCGTAATCCACAATCGCCGCAGCAGGCATCAGCTTGGCATCGAGGATCATCATTTTCACATTCCGATCAGTGTCGGTAATGACAGCGACTTTCGTCGCTTCGCTGCCCGTGCCCGCCGTCGTCGGCATCGCGACAAGTGGCGGCCCAGGATTCGGAATGCGGTGATATCCCTGAAACCGGCTGAGTGGTTCGGCGTTAGTTGAAGCCACGCCGATCATCTTGGCGACATCGAGGGCGCTGCCACCGCCAATGGCAAGGATGGAATCTGCGCCAACCTCCCGAAAACGGTTCGTGCCGGCTCGCACATTCTCATCCGTCGGATCCGGTTGCAGATCGCCGAACACATCGTTCGCGATTCCATTTCGATCAAGGTTCGACCGGATCTCCGTCACAAAATCGGCCGTCAAGAAATAAGGATCGACTACGATTAACGAATGGTGCGCATGCAGTGCCGATAACAATGCGGCGGCTTCTTTGCGGGACCCGCCTCCGGTCAGGATTGTTTGTGGGGAATCAAAGCGTGCTGCCGTCATCTTAATCTCGACTATGATAGTCTTGCACCGGCAAAATGTCGCTGAATGATGCAGATTCCTGTCCCGCTGGTTTTTCCGCGTTGCCGATTCGTTCAACGCTTCTGTGCGGCGTTTTTCTGGGCTTGATGAGCTTGCTCCCCGGCTGCCATGGAAAGGATAAGATCACGGAACCTGCCGATCCCGAGCCTGGCGTATCTCTGGCTTTAGCGACCGAGCGCGCGCAGTCGATAGAAGCGCTCCGTTACGACTTAGCTTTCGTGATTCCCGTCGCGCCAACCGCGCCGATCACCGGCAAAGCCGTCATCCGGTTCAATGCGAAAGATGTCACGCGCCCGCTCGTGTTGGACTTCAGCCCGGGTGCGGACCGCATTAGCTCTATTTCGGTGGCTGGAAGGCCCTCACATTTCCGGTTGGTCAAAGATCACATCATCATCCCAAGCTCCGAGCTTGCGTCGGAAGACAATGCGGTCGAGATCAGTTTCCGCGCCGGTGACGCTTCTCTCAATCGCAGTCCTGATTTCATGTACACCCTTTTCGTTCCGGCCAGAGCGCACCTTGCATTTCCGTGCTTCGATCAGCCGAATCTGAAGGCCCGTTTTGCCCTTGAGTTGACTATTCCGGAAAACTGGGAGGCCGTATCGAATGCCGAAGAAACTTTCCGCGAGCAGTTGGGCGACCGTGTGCGGACTCGCTACGCGGAAACCCAGCCGATTCCGACCTACTTGTTCGCCTTTGCCGCCGGAAGATTCCAGGTCGAGACCGCGGAAAGCAACGGACGCTGGTACCGGATGCTGCATCGGGAAACGGATGCGAAAAAGGTCGAACGCAACAAGAAGGCTGTTTTCGATCTTCACGCGTCATCTCTGGAATGGCTTGAAAAATACACCGGCATTCCCTACCGCTTCGGAAAGTTTGATTTTGTCCTGATTCCCTCGTTTCAGTTTAGCGGAATGGAACACCCCGGAGCTATCTACTACAACTCCTCCTCCATCCTGCTGGACGAATCTGCGACAGAAAATCAGATGCTAAATCGCGCGAGCGTAATCGCGCACGAGACCTCGCACATGTGGTTTGGCGACCTCGTTACAATGCAGTGGTTCAATGATGTCTGGATGAAAGAAGTTTTTGCCAACTTCATGGCGGCAAAAATTGTGAACCCCTCGTTTCCGAAGGTGAACCACGACCTTCGATTTCTTGTCGCCAATTACCCTGCGGCCTATGCGGTGGATCGAACCGCCGGAACTCATCCGGTCCGCCAGGAGTTGGAGAATCTGGACGAGGCGGGCAGCCTCTACGGCGCCATCATCTATCAAAAGGCTCCCATCGTCATGCGGCAACTCGAGCGCCTTATCGGAGCCGACCGGCTGCAGTCCGGTCTGCGCTCGTACCTGAAGCAGTTTCAGTTCGGAAATGCAACCTGGCTTGACCTGGTGCGGATCCTTAACGAGCATTCGGACGTTGATATGACCGCCTGGAGCCGCGCGTGGGTCGAAGAAGCAGGAAGACCTTCGATACAAACTGTAATCGACGGGCCGCGTCTCGCCTTCATCCAATCCGATCCCCAACGAGGAAGGTCGCTTCGATGGACCGAGCGGATGGAAGTCCTCATTGGAACCTCGAAGGGGATCACCTCGATTCCGGTGGAACTTCAAAACGAACGAACGGAAATTGCAATACCGGCCGGATCGGCGCCGCCGCAATTCGTACTTCCTACCGGCGGCGGCCTTGCTTACGGAGACTTCATACTCGACGACAACAGCCGCGCATTTCTTCTTCGACATCTGCCCGAATTGACGGATCCGCTCGTACGTGGCGCTGCCTGGGTCACGTTGTGGGAAGAAATGCTTGGCCGGCGCGTGCAGCCGTCGGATTTTCTTTCCGTCGCGCTCGGCGCACTGGAACTTGAGAACACCGAGCAGAATGTGCAGCTCGTATTGGGCTACGTCGATAATGTCTTCTGGCGATTCCTATCCGCTGATGTGCGCCGTGAGATCGCGCCTAAACTGGAAAGCGTTTTGCGAACCGGCATCGATCGCGCCGCCTCATCAACAATGAAGTCGACCTACTTCTCGGCTTTTCGCTCCACGGTCACAACAACTTCAGGCATCGTTTTCCTTGAACGCATATGGCGGCGCGAGCAGAAGATCCCGGGTCTTGTGCTATCCGAACCGGACGAAGCGGCTATAGCGCTCGATCTCGCTGTCCGCTCCGTTCCATCAGCCGCGGCAATTCTGGAAGAGCAACATAACCGCATCACAAATCCGGACCGCAAAGCTCGATTTGAATTCGTCAGACCGGCCCTTTCGGAACGGCAGGAGATGCGTGACGAATGGTTCGCAAAATTATCCGATGTTCAGAACCGGCGGCGCGAACCATGGGTAATCGAAGGATTAAGGTATCTGCATCATCCATTGCGCGCCGCTCCTTCTGAAAAGCATCTGCGTGCTTCTCTGGACCTGCTTCGGGAAATTCAGCGGACCGGCGATATTTTTTTCCCGAAAAATTGGATGGATGCGACGCTCGGGGGCCACAACACACGCACTGCGGCCGATACGGTTCAGGCATTTCTGAATGCGCAAAAGGATTATCCTATTCCTCTTCGCCGCATTATCCTGCAATCTGCCGATGAGCTTTTTCGTGCGGCGGAACGAGGGGGAAGTTAGCCACGAACGGAGGAATGTCTGATGAAGCGACGGCAGTTAATGCAGAGTATGGGGGGTCTCATGGCGGTGGCCACATTTCGGCCTGCGGCTCTGGCGGGTCCGGCGGGGCAAGAAACCCGCGTTGCCGGGAGTGATATTACCGGCCGGCTCGCGCGATACATGGCCGCTGCGCGTGATCGCGAGCTCCCTCCTGCCGTGGTGTTGGCCGCCAAGCACCGCATCCTCGACACCCTCGGCGCCATCGTGTCCGGAGCGCGGCTGAAACCGGGTGAGATGGCTATTAGCTATGTGCGCCGATTAGGCGGCACTCCGGAAGCCTCAGTGCCTGCTACCGACATACGCACCGCGGTGGTGAATGCGGCGCTTGCAGCCGGTATGTTTGCGCATGCCGACGAGACCGATGACTTCGAGCCGGTCACCAAAGCCCACCCCGGCTGCGCCGTTGTGCCGGCGGCCCTCAGTGTAGGTGAACGGGAGAATCGATCGGGAGAGGACTTTCTGCGCGCCGTGACTCTCGGTTACGACCTGTGCTGCCGGCTTCTGATGGCCCTTGGGCCGGACCACGTTCGCGCGACTCACCGTAGTGCGGAAGGCGTCAGCTCGACTTTTGGCGCCGTGGGAGCTGCAGCGTCGCTGGCCAGGCTCGATGAAAAAGGAATGCGGTACGCGCTGTCCTACGCAGCGCAACAGGTGTCCGGGATCTGGAGCTGGGAACGCGATACGGAGCATGTTGAAAAGGCGTTCGACTTCGCCGGAATGGGCACTCGCAACGGCGTGACGGCGGTGATGATGGCTCAAGCGGGATTTACGGGCGTACCGGATGTCCTGGATGGCGAACACAACGCCCTCCAAGCGCTTTCGCGCGAGCCGCGGCCGGAAGAAATGGTGGCCGGTCTAGGCAGCCGCTTTTTCATCACCGAAACCGCCATCAAGATTTTTTCCGTGGGCTATCCTGTCCAAGCACCCTTGGACGCGTTCCTGACGCTCCGCCGCCAGCACAATCTCACTGTGGACAACGTCGAGCGAATCATCGTCCGGCTTCCGGAGGATGGGGCTCGCATCGTCGACAACCGGGCAATGCCGGATGTGAATCTTCAGTACGCGATCGCCGTCGCACTGATCGACGGGACGCTGTCGTTCGAAGCGAGCCATTCCTACGAACGCATGCGCGACCCGCAAGTTCAAGCGATAAAACAGCGCATCCAGTTGGTGGCGGACCGAAGCCTCATGGATCCCGCTGCGCCGCGCAGCGGCCGTGTGGACGTAACGCTAAGCGATGGCCGCAGGTTTGACCACTTCACGCCACATCCTCCGGGAACAAAGGAAAACCCGCTGGATACTTCGGCGGTCGTTCGAAAAGCGCGTGAGCTTATGTTGCCGGTAATCGGCTCCCGCCGAACGGAAGCTGTCATCGACCACGTGAACCACCTCGAGCGGTTGCGCTCTGTGCGAGAGCTTGCAGCGGTATTAGCCGGCCCGGCCTAGGCATTCATTACAGCACGCTATCCATTGCTACGCCCGCCCTACGTACGGCCGCGCGGTCCGGACCAATCAAATCCGGTATCCACTACCGTGCACTTGGGCATGAAGGGGGAGCTGGTCTCCGTTTATCTCAAGGACAGTGAATCACGGCCTTCAGGGGAGGCGCATCCCGCGATGCACCTGCTGGCCGGATTGGGGCCCTTGCCCTGGGCGAATGCTTTGTCATCGGCGCGGTTTCCCAGGAGCAAGCCGGGCAAGCCGAAGTTTCCCTCGTGACAGCGTGGCTCCAGATAGATCCGATTTGCCTCGTTACTCTGCCGCTTGAACTCCTGGATTACGGTCCAGGGTCTCGTCCACACGGTCGGATCCTCGATCGTGTAAACGATCTCGAGTGTGTCAGGGCCGGTGCGAGTCCAGCGTTCGATCAGATGCAGGTTCTCGCGCGACCCTTGAAGGTCCCTCTTGGGAGAGAAATTTGTCACGTCGACAACGAGCGTATCGCCCTCCCAACGGGCGCGTGAATCTCCCGAGGTCTGCCGCATGGACGAGGGCAGATGGGGTGCTGCCGTGACCGGGATGATGCGGTTCCAGCCTTGGCCCTGGCCCACATCGTACACAATGTTGAGGGTTCCTGGGGATTGGATGACCCGGATATAGATGCCGGTGAAGCCGCCACGAAACTGGGGCAGAGCACCGCCCATACACCGTTCCCCTAGGCTTCGGTCTTCTGGACCGTCGGCGCGATTCACACTGTTGGTCAGGTAGTACGGGGGCGTCTCCGCGCGTCTGGGCGACGGCGGTCCATACGTCCCACTTTCGCAACCCGGCAACTTGTCCCTGCAAACCACAGTGTTTTGAATCAGGGCCCGCTCGTATTCGCGCTGCGTTGCCTGCCTCTTTTGCGCTTCCGGCGTCAGCGGAGGAATCTTCCCATCGGGCGGATCAATGATCATCGCCGTGCGCCGTCCTGTAGGCCTTTGTGAAGTGAAAACCGAGTTATACGCGCCGGCGACATCCGCCTCGCTGCCCGGCGCTGCGCGAACCTGATTGCCAAAGACCGTTCCCTTCGCTCGTTCGTGATCCAGTTCGGCAACTTCTTTCTCTGTGTAAAACTCACTGGTGACCCCAGACGGTCTTTCCAACGGCACTACCAATTCGACGCTCCAAATGCCTTGGAGATCCGCCTCGCCCCAGGGCGTCTTAAGCGCAGCCGTCTTCGCCGTCGCCGTCGGCGCCTGGCCTTTCACAGGGACCGGCGCCAGCCAGAGAAGAACGAACACCCCTACAATCACTGACAGTGCGCCGATGATCTCGAAAGATCGTTTGCTCATTTCACATCCCCTTTTATTAGCGCCTTAAGAAACCAGAAGGTCGGGCGGTTCGATGTGGAAATTTAGTCCGAGTCCAGTGTCCTGTCAAGAACATGCGCATTCCTTGCGTTCCGATACCTTCATTTACCTTCATTGATGCGACCACAGCAGGCTCGCTTATGATAGAAGTATGATCTACAGAGAGCTTGGCAAAACTGGGGAGAAAGTTTCCGCGATTGGAGTTGGCGGATGGCATTTGGGACTGAGACCTGTTGATGAGGCGCTAGCTATCCGTATTGTCCGGACCGCTATCGACGCCGGAATCAATTTCCTCGACAACTGCTGGGACTACAACGAGGGCGCCAGCGAAATCCGGATGGGAAAAGCATTGCGCGACGGATACCGAGCGCAAGCTTTTCTGATGACCAAAATTGATGGCCGCTCGAAAGAATCAGCCACACGCCAGTTGGATGAATCGCTAAAGAGATTCGGTGTCGATCACATCGACCTGGTTCAACATCACGAAATTCTCAGATACGAAGACCCTCACCGCATTTTCGATCCCGATGGAGCCAACGCCGCTCTTGTGCGAGCTCGAGAAGCGGGCAAGATTCGTTACATCGGTTTTACGGGACATAAAGATCCGCGCATTCACCTTTACATGCTCGAAGTCGCCGATCAGAACGGATTTGTGTTCGATACGGTGCAGATGCCGCTAAATCTGTTCGATGCGCATTACCGAAGCTTTGGCAAATTAGTCCTGCCGGAGCTGGTAAAACGACGCATCGGCGTGCTGGGGATGAAGAGCATGGCTGCCGGGATTCTGCTGAAAGCGAAAGTGGTGACGCCCATCGAGTGTCTTCACTACGCGTTGAATCTGCCGACTTCCGTCGTCATCACCGGCATCGACAGTATGGAAATCCTTGATCAGGCGTTCGAGGCGGTCCGCACGTTCCATCCAATGAGCGATGCCGAACTGCAGCCGCTCCTGGCGAAGACCGCCGCAGCAGCCGCAACCGGAAAGTTCGAACCGTTCAAGACCACATCGCTTTTCGACGGGACCGCCACGACACCAGAATGGCTTGGCGAGGAGCCGGAACACGTACGCCAGCTGATACCGCAAGCGTAGTGCATTTGCTGCGATCGTCTTGCTGAACGGCGATTGTGACTCGAGCTGGTTACATAAAAACCTCCTGCGCCATCGGCAGCAACGGCTTGCGGAACACCGATACTCTGGGTCATTGCACGAGCACCAATGACGGGTAACGTCGGACCTACGTAAGTTGTTATGGTTGGCGACTGAGCAGAGCCAGCCGCATTCAAAAGAACTAAAAAATATCAACGGCAACGTCAGAAAACGGAATCTCGTCATTTCGTTAACCGGCTCTAAGGCTGCAATTCGGATACGGGGACTTCCGGCGAAAAATTGAATATGAGCCACGAAAAGGCACAGATTCACGACAAGCTCGTGTGATTTTTTATGCCTCTTTGCGGCTAAAAACCATTGCCAGAACACCCCGGACGCGGCATGCTAGAACGACCAAAAATCTTGGGCCCGAGACCTTTGGAAAGGGAGATCTCTTATGACTAGAGCAATACTTGTTGGAGGAACCATCGTGGTGGCCGTCGTGTTGAGCCTCGGCTTCGCCGGTTTTCTGACGGCACAGACCCCGTCTTCGTCCGCGCTGACAGGGAAAGTGACCTCACAAGCCGATGGGGCGATGGAAGGTGTGCTCATCGGAGCAAAAAAAGTGGGATCCACAATCTCTATCTGGGTGGTGAGCAATGCCCAGGGACAGTACAGTTTCCCACGCGAGAGAATGGGTCCGGGCACTTACAACATCAGTATCCGCGCTGTAGGCTACGAACTCCCTAAAACTTCCATTGATGTGACAGCGCAACCGGCTCAGTTGGATTTGAAACTCAACAAAGTCACAAGCCCGACCAAACTCGCCACGCAAATGTCAAACGGAGAATTGCTGATGAGCGTGCCGGGAACTCAGGAACAAAAGCTTCAACTCGGCGGCTGTGTCAATTGCCACACCTTGCAGCGAGTCTTGTTTTCGCGTTTCGATGCCGACGAGATGGCCCTAGTCGTCCAACGGATGACGAGGCATACAAACAACTCTTCGTTCCTGCATCCGTGGATGCGTCCTTTAGAGGGACCGATCGGTCCGCCGGCTTCCGGACAGATCAATTTCGGCAAATACATCAGCTCGATTAACCTGAACGCGACCGACACATTTGAATTCCCGCTGAAGACATTACCGCGTCCCAAAGGAAAGGCAACGCAAGTCATCTATACCGTTTACGACTTGCCGAGGCTGGACGCATCACCGCACGACGAGGTGATTGATGCGCAAGGCAACGTCTGGTATTCCGATTTCAACTCGCAGTTTTTTGGGAAGCTCGATCCCAAAACCGGCAAAGTCGTGGAGTACAGCGTTCCACAAGCCCGGCTTGGCCAGATCGCCCAGGGCGGCCTGCAGATCGATGTCGATAAGGAAGGCCGGATTTATTACGGCAACATGTCGCAGATGCAGATCGTCCGCTTCGACCCGAAGACCGAAAAAATGGAGACTTTCAAAGTCCCCGTATCGGAGTCCGAATTTGGAGATGGCCATCTGACGATGATCGATCCCGCACAGCAGCATCTGGATGGTTTCCTATGGATGAATGTCGCCTTTGCTACCGGAGAGGCAGGCGGCACATGGCATGTAAACCTCGCGACTAACACGTGGACGCGCATGACGTACCCGCCCGGCAGTCCGCGCGCCCAGGCCTACGATGTTGTTGCGGATTCGAAGAACAACATGTACGGCATGCAAATGAATAACGACAAGCTTTGGTTCAGCGACGGCAAGACGTTACAAACCGTTTGGTATGACTTCCCCACGAAAGGCTCGGGATGCCGCCGAGGCCACATCGACCCGCAGGACCGCGTGTGGTGTGGCAAATTCAACGGCAACGCTTTGGCAATGTTTGATCCGAAGACGAAGAAAATTACCGAATGGAACGTACCCACGCCGTGGACACGTCCCTATGACGCGCAATTCGATGACAAGGCGTATCTCTGGGGGGCCGGCATGGACAATGATCTCGCTGTACGACTGAATTTTCAGACTGGAGAATTCACCGAATACCTGCTGCCGCACGAAACGAACGTCCGCCATGTCGAGGTCGAGAAAACCGGGCCGTTGTCCAAACTCTGGTTGGGAGACCAGCACGGCAACACTTTGATCAGGGTGGAACCCCTCGCACCGTGACGGGTGAAGACGGTTCCCACTGTAGGGGCGCTCATAGGAGAGCTGTGAAAAAAGTGGCAATGGGCGACTTGTCAAATGTCGAATGTCTGTTGTGCGATGTTTAATGTAGTTGTCAACGCACCAGATGACCTACTGACCAGACGACCAAATCCTTAGTGGAAAATGATTTACTCATCAGGTCATTTCGTCAATGGGTCGTTTTTACAAGTGCATCGGACATCGCACAACAGACATTCGACATTTGACAGCTTTGGCTGTCGTCAATTTTTTCACAGTTCCATAGAGCGCCCCTACAGCGGCCATTCCCCTTCCTGTAATCTATAGATTGATGCAGTTTCATCCCATCATTCAGGAATGGTTTGAGCATTCGTTTGCACGTCCGACCGAAACTCAGGATTTGGCCTGGAAGCAGATCGTCGCCGGCGGCAATGTTCTAATCTCGGCTCCTACTGGATCGGGCAAAACGCTGGCGGCCTTTCTGGCCTGTCTTGACCGGCTCGTACGAGCGGCTCTGAACGGTTCGCTTCAGGACGAAACCGAGGTCGTGTACGTTTCGCCTTTGAAGGCACTGAGCAACGACATCCAAAAGAATCTGGAACGTCCGCTTCACGAGATCGCGAAACTCGCTGGGGAAAAAGGTCTGCTGATGCCGCCCATCCGCGTTGCCGTCCGAACCGGAGATACGCCGATGGCCGAGCGGCAGCAGATGATCAAGCGGCCTCCGCATGTTCTTGTCACGACTCCTGAGTCCCTGTTTATCCTGCTGACGGCAGAGCGCAGCCGGCATCTGCTGAAGACGACGAATACCTTCATCATCGATGAGATTCATGCGCTGGTCGACGACAAGCGGGGCGCACACCTCGCACTCTCGGCCGCGCGGCTGGATGATCTGGTGATGAAGGCGGGCCGGCGCCATCCGCAACGAATCGGATTATCGGCCACAGTACGTCCGATCGGAGAAGTGGCGAAATTCGTATCGCCTGATAAGCCGCTTCAGATCATCGATCAGGGTCACCGCCGCCAATTGGATCTCGAGGTCGAGGTTCCAAAGGACGAACTCGGAGCGGTCGCCAGCAACGAGATGTGGGCGGAGATCTACGATCGGATTTCTGAACTGATCCTTGCGCACCGCACGACATTGGTCTTTGTCAACACGCGCAGGCTTGCCGAACGCGTCGCGCATCATCTGGCTGAGCGTCTTGGGGAAAGCGCGGTACTGGCGCATCACGGGAGCCTGTCCCGGCGATTGAGACTGGAAGCCGAACAGAAGCTGAAGAGCGGTGAATTGCGGGCTGTCGTTGCGACTGCATCGCTCGAGTTGGGAATCGATATCGGATCGGTCGATCTGGTCTGCCAAATCGGCTCGCCTCGCTCAATTGCTGTGGCGCTACAGAGAATCGGCCGGTCAGGGCATCGCGTCGATCCCACCAGCATTCCCAAGGGACGCATCTTTGCAACAACACGCGACGAGTTGGTCGAGTGCGCCGCCCTGATGCGTGCGACTCGAGCCGGTTTTTTGGACGCACTGGAGATTCCGCCCTGGCCGCTGGATGTGCTCGCGCAACAGATCGTTTCCGCGGCCGCATGCGAATCGTGGAATGAAGACGATCTGTTCGATTTGGTTTCGAGGGCTTACCCGTACCGGGCTCTTCCCCGTGAAGACTTCGACGCCGTCATTGAAATGCTTTCAGAAGGAATCGCGACGCAACGCGGCCGCAGCGGCGCCTTTCTCCATCGCGATCAAATCAATCACGTCGTCCGCGGCAGGCGCGGAGCGCGGCTCGCCGCGATCACTTCAGGCGGCGCGATTCCGGAAAACGCGAACTACTTTGTCGTTGCCGAACCGGACGAGATGATTGTCGGAACCCTCGACGAAGATTTTGCCGTCGAGAGCCTGGCCGGCGACGTTTTCCTGCTCGGCACCACGTCATGGCGAATTCGGCGCGTTGAATCCGGACGTGTGCGCGTGGAAGATGCTCACGGGGCCGCGCCATCGATTCCCTTCTGGCGTGGAGAAGCGCCCGGGCGTACCGTTGAGCTGTCGGAAGAAATTGCAAACGTTCGCGCCGAAATCCTCAAACAGAACGACCCCGTCGAATGGCTCATGCGCGAATGCGCGCTCGACCGTCGCGGCGCCGAACAGGCGGCGCTGTACGTGCGCGCCGGTGCCGCGGCGCTGGGCGCGTTGCCCACTCAGCGGACGGTGGTGGCGGAGCGTTTCTTTGATGAGGGCGGCGGGATGCAGCTTGTCGTGCATGCTCCCTTCGGAGCGCGGATCAATCGCGCATGGGGCCTGTCTCTGCGCAAGCGTTTTTGCCGCACTTTCAACTTTGAACTTCAGGCGGCAGCGACCGACAACGGCATCGTGATCTCGCTCGGCGAGCAGCACAGCTTCCCTCTTGGGCTGGTCTTTGAATTTCTAAACGCCGCGACCGTTGAACAAGTGTTGACGCAAGCGATGCTGGACTCGCCGATGTTTACGGCTCGATGGCGCTGGAACGCATCGCGAGCCCTGGCCGTCCTCCGGTTTTCACGAGGGCGCAAGGTTCCTCCTCCTATCCAACGGATGCGTTCGGATGATCTGCTCGCCGCCGTCTTTCCCGATCAGGCCGCCTGCGGCGACAACTTGCCCGGCGAGATCCGTATTCCCGATCATCCGCTGGTGAAGGAAACAATCCGCGATTGCCTGCATGAGGCGATGGACCTTGACGGCCTGAAGCACCTTCTCGACGGCATAGCAACCGGCGAAATCAAGAGCGTCGCCATCGATACGGCAGAGCCGTCTCCGCTGTCGCATGAAATCTTGAATGCCAATCCATATGCGTATCTCGATGATGCGCCTCTTGAAGAAAGAAGGGCGAGGGCCGTTCAAATGCGAAGGACCTTGGGTGTCGATGCGGGCGAGATCGGCGCGCTGGATCCAGCCGCGATTGAAGAGGTATTCACCGAGTCGTGGCCTTTGGTCCGCGATGCCGATGAGTTGCACGACGCCCTGCTGACACTGATCGTCCTTCCACCTGCGCCCGAATGGAAGCCGTTTTTTGAAGATCTGCTCAAACTGCGGCGCGCGAGAGTCATTGAACGCGGCGGCTGCGAATTCTGGGTTGCCGCCGAGCGCCTTGCCGTAGCGGAGAGTGAAGAAGGTCCTGTTGCAACGATTCGAGGATGGATGGAATCCACCGGACCAATGACCGTCGCGGCTCTGGCCACGCGATTGGCTTTGCCGCGGGATGCCGTCGAATCCGCAATGGCGAAACTGGAATCCGGGGGCCAGGTGCTTCGCGGACGCTTCACTCCGTCATCCAAGGCGGACGGCAGCGAAATCGAATGGTGCAACCGCCGGTTACTGGCGCGGATTCACCGGCTGACGCTCGGGCGGCTGCGAAAAGAAATCGAGCCGGTGACATCTGCCGATTTCGTTCGCTTCTTGTTCACCTGGCAGCATGTGGCGCCGGGGACACAGCTCCATGGACCGGATGGCGTGTTGCAGATCGTGAAGCAGCTCCAAGGCTATGAAATCTCCGCAGCAGCCTGGGAATCCGAGGTCTTGCGGCGCCGCGTTGCACGGTACATGCCGGATTTGCTCGATCGTCTGTGCCTGTCCGGAGAAGTGATGTGGGGACGTCTCTCACCGCATCCATCCTTATTATTAGATGATGCAACCGTCCGAAATCGGCGGATCCGGCCCACCCGGGTCGCGCCCGTCGCGATCTTTCTAAGGGAAGATGCGTCATGGCTCCTGGATTCGCCCGCACAAAGAAACGGCTTGTCGCAATCCGGCCGCGAAGTGGCTGACGCGCTCCAGCGTCGCGGAGCCTCTTTCTTACCGGAACTGGTCAAGGCAACGGGCCAACTCACGAGCCAGGTTGAGGATGCGCTCTGGGAACTTGCCGCTGCGGGACTTGTCACAGCTGACGGTTTTGAGAATCTGCGCGCCTTGATCGACCCGAAACGCCGGCGCGGCGAGGGTAGTTCGCGGCTGAAGATGCCCCGGCATGCTGCCGGACGCTGGGCATTACTTGATCTTCCGCATACCGGGCCCTCTTCCGATGAACGGGCTGACACCTTTGCCCGCCAGCTTCTGCTGCGATGGGGCGTGATTTTTCGAGACCTTCTCGCCCGCGAGACCCTCGCTCCTGCGTGGCGTGACCTGCTGATGGCGCTCCGCCGTATGGAAGCTCGCGGCGAAATTCGGGGCGGTCGTTTCGTCTCCGGTTTTCTGGGCGAACAGTTCGCGAGGCCCGAAGCGGTGGACCTGTTGCGGTCGATCCGCCGCACGCCGTCGGACATGACGCTGAAGATCGCCGCCGCCGATCCTCTCAACCTCGCCGGCATCGTCTTGCCCGGCGCTCGCATCAGCCCGCTCTCGGCTCAGTCTGTCGAATTGCTGCACGTCTCGACGCCGCCCGTCGAACTGGCGCTCTAAAGGGATCAAACCACAAGAGGCAGAATGAACGTCACAAAAAGCACTAGAAGATTTTGTGCTTTTTTACAATTTTGTGCCTCTCGCGGAGCTTTCCCGCTTATGCCATTCCGACGCATACCACCTGGACGCCTCCTTGATGAAGGATTTGCGGGTCCACATATACTGGTCTGATGCGTAGATTGCAATTGCGGGTCAATGAGTGCGTCGTGCTTCGGCAGATTGCGGAAGAAGATGCCGAAGAGCTCAGCGCACTTATCGACCGCAATCGCGTCCATTTGAGGGAGTGGCTGCCGTGGCTGGACAACAGCAACGGAATACACGACACCGCGCGATTCATCGGCCGATCGCTCGAACAGGCCGCCGATGATAATGGATTCACATTCGCCATTGTCTGCGATGGCGCGCTGACCGGCGTCATCGGCCAGCACTATCTGGACTCACTGAACCGAAGAACCGAGCTCGGATATTGGCTCGACTCCCTCCATCAAGGCCGCGGAATTGTGACACAATCCACCGCCCGCCTCACCGATTACGCTTTTACCGAGCAGGCCTGCAATCGCGTTATCTTGCATTGCGCCTTCGGCAACCTCAAAAGCCGGGCTGTGGCCGAACGCCTTGGCTTCGTTCAGGAAGGTATTCTGCGCGAAGCC
>WNGM01003620.1_pt1 | contig 20560 bp, 25 predicted proteins | sample 5400571 | NCBI WGS metagenome assembly WNGM01 (sample SAMN13153378, study PRJNA577476) | soil metagenome | isolation source: 100 cm soil or saprolite under Garry oak tree replicate 2 | place: USA:California | collected 2016-06-15 | reverse complement strand
CCTCTACCAGCTGTTCGGCCTCGACCGCTACGCACCCCTCCGATGAGCGGCTTAGGTAATACACCCCGCGGTCCGTGAGACCCCCGCTGAGCAGGCACAACACCAGTCAAGATCAAACTAAGGGGGAAGGTACCGCTAGACCGCGTGGAGCAAGCCCGGGCGGACGGAAAGTTCGCGCTGCTTCACGACCTGACCCAACTGCCTGCGGATCGGTGACGTCACTGTGTTCGGAGGAGATGGCACGCCCAGCGTGATTGAAGTCAAGACCGACCCCAGCCGCAGGTCGCGCATCATTGGGGTGCTGTCACCCGGCATTGGCGACGTCGCTGCGCCGGGCCTGGCGGTTGCCGTTGAAGAACGGCGGGATGTGGGCCAGCAGCAGCACCGGCAGGGCGATGTCCACGATCAGGCTGCGGATCAAGATCGCGTGGTCGTGCAAACCGAAGGTGAGGGTGTAGCCGAGGTTGGCGATCATCGGGGTCCAGGCCGCCAACCATGCCCACGGCTGGCGGCGCCGGAACGGGATAGCCACGATCAGCAGGAACAGCAGGGCGAAGGTCAGTTCGTGCAGTGCGTAGCCGCGCTCCAGCAGCGCGATGTAGTGCGCGGTCCCGGGTGTGCTCGCCTGCGCCTGCGGCCAGCGACTGCGTGATCGCCGTGAAGGTGCCGGCGTGGTCCGACGGCAGGCCGGTGCGTGAGTCCGTGAGCAGGTCCAGGACGGCTGACAGCGCCGGGAACGCCCCGAGCACGAGCATCAGCACCAGTCCGGCCAGCGGCCACCCGCGTGATCGGTCAAGGTTCCTGCCAGCGGCCGGATCCTGTGCCACCGGTGCCATGACGTCACCTCCGGGAGAGAGTAGATCACCCTTCAGCCCGAACCTGCTCTGCCTATAAACTTGCAGCTCCCTGTAAGAACTAGGTTCGGGGCGATGGTGGACGCGGAACGCGGGGAGGGCCGGCGTGAGCGCAGGAAGCGGCTGACCCGCGAGGCGATCTCCGCCGCCGCAATGCGGATGTTCGCCGAGCGTGGCTTCGATGCGGTGACGGTCAGCGAGATCGCCGAGGCTGCGGACGTGTCGGAGAAAACGGTCTACAACTACTTTCCGCGTGAGGCAGGCCTGTTCTTCGATGAGGGCGACCAGCTGCTGTCCGAGTTGCTGTTCATGCTGCGGAACCGGGCGGCGGGCCAGTCCGCGCTCGATGCGGTCCAGAGCTTCATCGCCGGCCGGGCCGAGTGGGCCGCCGGCCGCCGCCCCGCCCGGCCCACGCCCCAGTTCCGGCGCCTGATCGCCGAAAGCCCCGCGCTGCAGGCGGCCCGGCGGCAGATGTTCGCCCGCTACGAGACCGCCCTGGCCGGGCTGCTGGCCGCCGAAACCGGTGCGGCACCCGGCTCGGCCGAACCATTCGTCGCCGCGTCGCGCTGGTGGCCATCCTGCGGGCCGCCTTCGAGGCCCCGGCCGCTGACCGGCAAGCAGCTCGCAACGAGGCAGCCGACGGCCTGCGACTGCTGCGTGCCGGGCCGGGCGGCTACGCCGTCGCCGCCCGCCGGTGACCTGCCCCGCGCCCCTGTTGGGTGTCAGAAGTTTGCCTGGGCTGTGAGCTGCAGCGATGCATCGGGGTCAGCAGCTGGCCATGATGATCAGCCGTGTCCCTCCTCCTGCTTCATCTCATCTTCATCCGGGTCTGCGGCTGGCTGGTCCTGCTCGGCCGCTCATCGGCGTCGAAGAACGCGGAGTTGCTGGTGCTGCGGCACGAGGTCGCCGTGCTGCGCCGCACCAAGCCTCGGCCCGGCCTGGACTGGGCCGACCGAGCCGTCCTAACCGCGCTGATCCGGCACCTGCCCAGAAGGCTGCGGGCGCACCGGCTAGTCACGCCCGGCACCGTGCTCCAGTGGCGCCACCTGGTCAGAAAGAAGTGGACCTACCCGAGCCGGACGGGCCGGCCGCCGGTCACGGTGGGCTCCCGTTACGTGCACATCCTGGGGGTCATCGCCCACTCGGACGGCCCGTGGACCACCCAGCAGATCCGCAACTTGCTCATGGATCTCGGCGACCGGGCCGCGGACTTCCGGTTCCTGGTCCGCGACCGCGCCGGGCAGTTCACCGACTCCTTCGAGGCGGCCCTGGCCAGCACCGGCATCACGGCAGCGAAGATCCCGCCGCGCAGTCCTCGCGCGAACGCTCACGCCGAAAGTTTTTTCTCACCGCCCGGACCGAGATCACCGACCGGATACTGATCTTCGGCGAACGGCACCTGCGGTCGGTTCTCGCCGAGTACGCCCGGCACTACAACGGACGACGGCCACACCGCAGCCGCGGACTCCGCCCGCCCCGGCCCGACCACCCCGCTGCTGACCTCTCCCAGCAGCGGATCAAGCGCCGGGCTATCCTCGGCGGCCTCCTCAGCGAATACGAGCGGCCGCATAAACGCCCAGGTCAAGACCAGTGGCCGAGTTCTGGAACCCCACAGGCTCTGGATCATCATGGCGCAGTTCGCGGTCTCAGGCGCCACCATCAACGTGCTCGGGCCACTGGTCGCTCACTGCCATCTTGGTGGCGCCCGAAGCTGGGGTTTCATCGTGGCCGCTTACTCCACCGGGGCGGCCGCCGGCGGCGTGGTCATGATCAAACTCCGCCCCGCCGGATCCTGGTGGCCGCCACGCTGTCTGCGCCAGCGTTCTCCCTGCTGCTATTCGCGCTCGCTGACCCGCTCCCCCTCGACGTGGCAGCAGCCGAGCCGGACAGCCTCAACCAGGTGGTCAGCAGCTTCGGACTCGGCCCGGCACAGTTCACCAGCTACCATCCCAGCCCGCGAACCGGAGCCGCGTGGGACTGGTGGGCCTGGGTACGGCCGTAGCCGCAGCACGCGGGCTCGGTGCCTCACCGCGCTGAGGTGACGGGCCGGGCGGCCAGGTCGAGGGCGAGGTCGACGAGCAGGTCTTCCTGGCCGCCGACCAGCTTGCGCAGCCCCGCCTCCAGCAGCAGCGTGCGCACGTCGACGCCGTACCGGGCGGCGGCAGCTTCCGCGTGGCGCAGGAAGCTGGAGTACACCCCGGCGAAGCCGAGGGTCAGCGTCTCCCGGTCGACGCGCACCGGCCGGTCCTGCAACGGCCGCACCAGGTCGTCCGCGGCATCCTGCAAGGCGAACAGGTCACAGCCGTGCTCCCAGCCGTCCAGCGTGGCGGCCGCGGCGAACGCTTCCAGTGGGCAGTTTCCTGCGCCCGCGCCGTGCCCGGCGAGCGAGGCATCCACCCGGACGGCGCCCGCCTCGACCGCGGCCAGCGAGTTGGCCACCGCGAGGGAGAGGTTGTCGTGGGCGTGGATGCCGATCTCGGTGGCCGGGTCGAGCGCGTCGCGGTAGGCGCGGACGCGGTCATGCACGCCGCGCGGTGTCAGGTGACCGGCGGAGTCGGTGATGTACACACAGTGCGCGCCGTACGACTCCATGAGGGCGGCCTGGGCGACGAGGAAAGCCGGCTCGGCCATGTGGCTCATCATGAGGAATCCGACGACGTCCATGCCGAGGTCTCTGGCGGTGGCTATGTGCTGGGCGGCGATGTCCGCCTCGGTGCAGTGCGTGGCCACCCGCACCGAGCGGACCCCGAGCGCGTGTGCGCGCTTCAGGTCGCCGATCGTGCCGATGCCGGGCAGCAGCAAGGTAGTGAGCCGGGCGCGGGTGATCGCGGCGGCAACCGCCGTGATCCAGTCGCCGTCGGTATGGCTGCCCGGGCCGTAGATGACGCTCGTGCCCGCCAGCCCGTCGCCATGGGCCACCTCGATGGCGTCGACCCCCGCGGCGTCGAGCGCGGCGGCGATCACCGCAGCCCGCTCGGGCGCAAGGCGGTGCCGGGTCGCGTGCATGCCATCGCGCAGCGTGACGTCCTGGATGTAGAGGGTCATCGCACAGCCAGCCTTTCACCGGCCCGGACCGCGGCCGAGGTCATGATGTCCAGGTTCCCTGCGTACGCGGGAAGGTAGTCCCCGGCACCCTCGACCTCCAGCAGGACCGCGACCTTGTGCGTCACGCCGTCGGCGAGGGTGGTCACGTCACCGTCGATCTCGGTGACCTGCACCGGCTGCTTGAGCCGGTACCCCGGCACATAGCCGGCCACATCGGCGACCATTCGGGTAACGGCCTCTGCGATGGCCGCGCGGACATCCGCGTCCCGTGCAGCGACCAGGCAGTACACGGTGTCGCGCATGATCAGCGGCGGTTCGGCCGGGTTGAGGACGATGACCGCCTTGCCGTGCCGCGCGCCGCCCACGGTCTCGGTCGCCCGGGCCGTGGTCTCAGTGAATTCATCGATGTTGGCCCGGGTCCCGGGCCCGGCAGACCGGGACGAAATCGACGCAACGATCTCCGCGTACGCGACCGGGGTCACCGACGCGACCGCGGCCACGACTGGGATGGTGGCCTGGCCGCCGCAGGTCACCATGTTGACCTCGCGCGCCTGGCGGTGCGCGTCGATGTTGACCGCCGGCACGACGAACGGCCCGAGCGCGGCCGGGGTCAGGTCGACGACGCGGACGTCGTAAGGCGCCAGCGCCTTGGCGTTGGCCTCGTGCGCCGACGCCGACGTCGCGTCGAAGACCACCCCGATCTCGCCGAAGCGGGGCAGGGCCAGCAGCCATCGACGCCATCGGCGGTGGTCGCCACGCCAAGGCGGGCCGCGCGCGCCAGCCCGTCCGAGGCGGGGTCGATGCCGGCCATCGCGCGCATCCGCAGCGGGCCGCCGCCGCGCAGCAGCTTGATCATGAGGTCCGTGCCGATGTTGCCGGACCCGATGACCGCCGCGCCGATCATCGCGGGTCTCCGTCGAACCACGCCGTCACCTGGCCCAGCCCGCCGATCTCGGCCGTGAACCGGTCACCCGCCCGAACCGGCACCATGGGCCCGAGCGCTCCGGACAGCACGATCTCGCCAGCCCGGAGCGGCCGGCCGTACGACCGGGCGGCTGCGGCGAGCCAGGCGACCGCGACGGCCGGGTGGCCGAGGCAGGCCGCGCCGGATCCGGTGGACACCTCCTCCTCGCCGCGCCGCAGCCGCATCGGGCACGCCGTCAGGTCCAGGCCGCCGGGCGGACGGCGCTCCGGCCCCACCGCGAACAGCCCTGACGAGGCGTTGTCGGCGACGGTGTCGACGATGGAGATGTCCCAGCCAGCGATGCGGCTGTCCACGATCTCCAGCGCCGCGGCGACCGAGCCGGTCGCGGCGAGCACGTCGTCCGGGCTGATGTCCGCGCCGTCCAGATCGCTTTCGAGCATGAACGCGACTTCTGCCTCGATCTTCGGCTGCAACAGCCGGCCGGTGTCGACGGGTTCGCCCGGCGGGCAGGCCATCGTAGACAGCAGCGTGCCGAAGTCGGGCTGGCCGACGCCGAGCTGAGCCTGCACCGCCGGGTTGGTAAGGCCGATCTTGCGGCCGACGACGCTGTCCCCGGCCGCGACCTGGCCGGCGACCCAGGCGGCCTGGACCGCGTATGCGGCGCCGATGTCGCCGTCCGGCAGCAGCGTGCGCACGGGCGCGCAGGGACGGCCGGTGGCGCGGGCGCCGGCCAGCCGCCCCAGCGCCATGGCGGCGGACGTATCCAGGGACGGTACCGCGACTGGCATCAGGCCACCTCGAAAGTCGTGCCGATACCCATGCCGGTAACCCATTCCGGCACAGGTTCGTAGCTCGTCCACACCAGCGGCCGGCCGGCCGCGGCGAAGCCGATGAGCCAGGTGCGGATCTCGTGGCCACCGCCGCCGGCGCGTTCCTCCAGCCCCTCGTCGCCGAGGTCGGTCACCGGGTCCAGGTCGGCCGTGACCAGTTGCTTGAGGAACCAGCAGTCCCAGGCCGCGTTGACCGGGGCGTCCGGGTTTCCGGCCAGGGAGCGGACACCCGGCTCGCGGGCGGCGGAGAAGGCCCGCACGTCGCGCCGGCCGTGGATCACCGCGGCGCGGCGCTCAGCCGGGACCGACTCGTCGCGCGGGTCGTTAGACGGCAGCCAGTGCGACAGCCCGCCGCTCGCCACGATCAGCACCCGCCCGGCGCCGGCGACCCGGATCGCCGCGCCGAGCGACCGGCCGAGCGCCACGCAGCGGGGCATCGACGGCAGTGGCGGCGCCGCCGTGTTCACGACCAGCGGGACCAGCGGGACCACCGGAATGTCAGCCCGGCCGCCGACCATGTCGTAGCTCTGCACGATGCCGTGGTCGACGGTGAGCGCGTAGGACAGGGCCACGTCGAACCCGTCGCGGGCCAGCCCGTCGTGGATGGACCAGGCAAGCGCTGACGCAACCGGCAGCGGGCCCCGGCGGCTGCCGAAGTCCCCGAAGGCCTCAGCTTCCGCCACGCCGAGCACGAACGGCGGCATCACGTCGTAGAAGTTCGCGTGGAAGTGGTCAGGCCCGATGACCACCAGCGCGTCGGGGACCAGCGCGCCGACCGCCGCGGCGACCCGGGACGCGTCGGCCAGGAACCGGCCGCCCGGCGCGGCGGCGCTCGGTGGCGGCAGCATCGTCGCGAACGGCGAGTGCGACATGCCGACCATGCCGACGATCTCGCTCACGGTGTCTCCCCACTCAGCGCCGCCTCCCCGACCGCGCCGCGCAGCAGGAAGCCCCGATGCACGCGCAGGTACTCCTCGCGCTTCTCCCACTGCGGCCAGTGGCCGGCATCCTCGATGACGAACAGCCGGGCTTCGGGCAGCCAGCCCAGCAGGATCGCCGCCTCGTCCAGGCCGCCGGTCGGATCGTGGTCGGTCCACAGCAGCAGCGTCTGCGCGCCGATCTTGCCGACCCAGCCGGGATCCCACGCGAAGTCCTTGCGGATCTCGGGGTCCTGCAGCACGAGTGTGTTGCTGATCGCGCGCAGGAAACCGGGCCGGCTGTAGACGGCGCGGCGCAGGTTGACCAGCTCGTCGGTGACCATCTCGGTGTGGTGGAACAGGAACTCGACCCGGCGGCGCACGGTCGCGTCGCTCGGGTCGCGGACCGCGGCAAGCGTGCTCTCCCGCAGCCGGGCCATCACCTCGGGCTTGTTGGCGATGTTGCCCGGCGTGTTGAGCACGAGCCGGCCGACCCGCTCGGGGTAGTGCGCGGCGGCCCACGCGGCGACCCAGCCGCCCAACGATTCGCCGGACAGGTGCGCGGTGCCGATATCCAGCGCGTCCATCAGCCCGATCAGGTGATCGGTGAGCACGTCGATGGTGTACGGCCGGTCCGGCAGGTCGGACCAGCCGTGGCCGACCATGTCATAGGCGGTGACGCGGAAGTCCGCCGCCAGGCCCGCGACGTCGCGGGCGTAGGCCTCGAGGTGGCCGCCCGTGCCGTGCAGCAGCACCAGGTCGGGGCCGGATCCGGCGCGCAGCACCCGGGTGCGCACGCCATGCACGTCGACGTGGCGCAGCTCGTGGTCGGTGTCGGCCAGCTCGCCCCAGATGCTGATGTGCTCGGGCAGATCGTTCATGACTGGTCCTCCGGGAATCGGGCGCGGGCTTCGGCGACGGTGCACAGGTCGGCGCTCTGCCGCCGGCCGACGCCGAGCACCTGCAGCAGGCGGGAGCTCTCGATGGTGAGGAACTCGACCGGTTCGCTGGCCGAGTCGTTGTAGTGGCGGTGCCAGGTCCAAGGCGGCGTGTAGATGAAGTCGCCGGCCGCCCACGTGACCGTGTCGTCCTCGATGTCGCTGTGACCGTGGCCGGCGAGGACGTAGTGCACCGTCTCGTGGTGGTGCCGTTGCATGTCCGAACTCTGGCCAGCCGGGATCGTCTGCCGGAACAGCTCGAACGTGACGGTCGGCAGCCGCCCGGCGATGGCCAGCGTGGTCGGGTTGTGCACCTGCCCAGCCGGGAGCGTCTCCAGCTCGTCGGCGTGCACCACGACCGGCCGGGCGGTGCCCGGGCGGACCGTGCCGCTGATCGCGCCCAGGAAGTCGGCCATGTCGAAGCCGGCGCCAGACAGTCCCATCAGAACGTCTCCGTCCTTCCTCCGTCGACGGTGAGCACGGTCCCGTTGACGTAGCCCGCGTCGGCCGACGCCAGGAACGCGACCGCCGCCGCGACCTCGTCCGGGGTGCCGGGGCGGCCGGCCGGGACCGCGGCGGTGTCCTCCGCGTCCAGCTCGGCGAGCGCCCGGCGGGTCCGCGCGGCCCGGCCGGCCAGCACTTCGCGGCGCCGCTGGGTGTCGGTCGCCCCTGGGGCGACGCAGTTGACGGTGACGCCGTCGGCGGCATACTCCCGGGACAGCAGCTTCGCGGCGGCGGTGACCGCCGCCCGCAGCACCACCGAGACGGCCAGGTCCGGCTGGGGCTGGCGGACCGCGGTGGAGGTCACGAATACCAGCCGGCCGAAGCCGCGGGACGCCATGCCCGGCAACGCTAGCCGGGCCAGCCGCAGAGGCCCGAGCAGGAGCAGCTCGGCACCGGCTCGCCAGGCCTCGTCGGCGACGTCCAGGATCCGGCCGGGCAGCGGGCCGCCGGCGTTGAGGACCAGCACGTCCGGCGGGCCATACCTGGCGGTCACCGCGTCCATCGCTGCCGCCGCGTCCGCCGCGGCGATGTCGCTGACCAGGGTGCCGACCGCGGCCTCGGTCCACTCCCGCAGCGCTGCCGCCGCCTTCTCGAGCGGCTCGGGATGGCGGCCGGTGATGACGACGCGGTGCGTCGGCGCCAGGCGCCTGGCGATCGCGAAGCCGATGCCGGTAGCCCCGCCGCCGATCAGCGCGGTCGGTACGGTGATGACGGCCTCCCTGGGACTCGTGCGTGATGCGGTGCTGGGCTTAGCCTGACTGGTATGACCCCGCGGAACCAACGATGAGTCCCACTCAGCGGGACGATACGCTGCGGGAGAGCGGGCTGGACCGGGCGGCGGCGATCCTCGCTGCTTTCGACGCCGCCCACCGGGAACTCACGCTGGCTGCCCTAGTCGCCCGGTGCGGCCTGCCCCGCTCGACCACGCACCGGACCGCCGACCGGATGATCCGGCTCGGCTGGCTGGAGAAGCCCGGCGACCGCTATCGCATCGGAAACCGGCTGTTCGAGATCGCCAGCCTGGCGCCGATCCGGCTGGAGCTGCGCGAGGCGGCGCTTCCGTTCCTGCAGGATCTGCACCAGGCGACGAAGATCACCGTGCAGCTTGGCGTGCTGGACGATACGCAGGTCCTGGTGGTGGAGAAGATCACCGGGCACCGGGCCATGCCGATGCTGTCGCAAGTGGGGGGCATGATCCCCGCGTACTGCTCGGCGCTGGGCCGGGCGATCCTCGCGTACTCGCAGCCGGCGACCATTGACGCCGCGCTGGCCGGGCCGCTGGCCCGCCGCACCCCGCGCACGCTGACCAGCAGAGTCGCCATCATGCGGGAGCTGACGGCGGTGCCCGAGCGCGGCTGGGCGATCGACCGCGAGGAGGGCAACATCGGCGTCAGCTGCGTGGCCGCGCCCGTCTTCGGCCCGTCCGGCGACGTCGCCGCGGCGCTGTCGGTCACTGGCCCCAGCCAGCTGGTGCGGGCCGACCGCATCGGGCCGGCGGTCCGGCTGGCGGCCGCCGCGGCGTCCCGCGCCTACAGCCGCCCCCGAGTGCAGTCCCGCTGAGTGAGACACATCGTTGCGGCGCCGGTTGCGGCGCCGCACGCTGTGACATTAACCACCCGGAACGCGCGGTGAGCGGCCCGGTCTGCGACACAAGGAGGCGGCGATGACTCTTGGCGGCGGATACGTGCTGCCCTCGCGGGAAGGGCACCAGATCGCGGCGATCGGCCTCGGCATCACGATGAAGACCAACGGCAAGTCCACGCACGACGCGTACTCGCTGTTCGAGTACGCCATCCCACCCCGGACCGACGGGCCCCCGGCCCACATCCACACCCGCGAGGACGAGTCGTTCATCTGCCTGGCCGGCAAGCTCGACGTCTACCTCGGCGGCGAGGACTTCACGCTCGGCACCGGCGACTACCTCTACCTGCCGCGGGACGTCGTGCACACGTTCCGAAACACCTATGACGAGGAGTCCCGCGTCATATCGGTCGTGTCTCCGGCCGGCCTGGAAGGCTACTATCAGGCGCTCGCAGACATGCCGCCGGGCCCGAAGGACATCAGCAAGATAAAGCGGATCATGGCCGATTTCGGGATCATGCTGCAGCTTCCGCCCCAGGTGAGCTGACCATGCGCGTCGGGATCGTCGGCGCCGGCGTCGCCGGGCTGACCACCGCGAAGGTGCTCAAGGAAGCCGGACACGAGGTCGTGGTCTACGACAAGGCACCCGACGTCGGCGGCGTGTGGAGCCGCACCCGCCGGTACCCGGGACTGACCACGCAGAGCCCGAAGGCGCAGTACTCGCTATCGGACTTCCCGATGCCCCGCGGCTATCCCGAGTGGCCGACCGGTGCGCAGGTCCAGGCCTACATGGAGGCATACGCCAGCCAATTCGGCCTCGACCCGGCGCTGCGGCTGTCCACCGAGGTCACGTCGGCCGTCCCGGCACCCGGCGGGGGCTGGACCATCACCGCGGCAGGCGCGGCCGAGCACGTCGACAAGCTCGTGGTGGCCAACGGGGTGTTCTGCGAGCCGGCCGTGCCGAGTTATCCAGGCGAGGCCGAGTTCACCGCGGCCGGCGGCAAGATACTGCCCGGCACCGAGCTGAACGACGAGGAGCAGGCGCGGGGCAAGCACGTGCTGGTCGTCGGCTACGGCAAATCGGCCTGCGACATCACCGTGCCCGTCAGCGAGGTCGCGGCGAGTACCGACGTGATCGCCCGGCACCTGCTGTGGAAGGTACCGCGCCGTATCGGCGGTTTCGTCAACTTCAAGATGCTGCTGCTGACCCGCATGGGCGAGGCGCTCTTCAAGTACCTGCGCCCGCGCGGCGCCGAGAAGTTCCTGCACGGCCCGGCGAACGGCGTGCGCGGCCAGATGATCAACTCGATCGGGTCGGCGTCGGTCCGCCAGTTCGGGCTCAAGCGGCTCGGCCTGGTGCCGCCCGGGCACATGGAAGACATCGTGCGCGGGGCGATCGGCCTGGCCACCGAGGGGTTCTTCGAGAGCGTGACGGCCGGCCGCATCGTCGTCCACCCGAACCGGACCATCACCCGGCTGCTGGCCGACGGCGGCCAGCCCGCCGCCGAGCTCGACGACGGCACCCGGCTCCGCGCTGACCTCATCGTCTGCGCCATCGGATTCACGCAGGGCGTGCCGTTCCTCCCGGCCGACGTCAAGCGGCAGGTGCTGGACGAACGCGGCAACTTCATGCTCTACCGGCAGATCCGCCCGGTCGCCACGCCCGACCTGTACCTCAACGGGTACAACTCCTCGTTCTTCAGCCCGCTCAACGCCGAGATGGCCGCGGTCTGGATCGCCGCGGATCTGGCGGGCGCGGTCGCCCTGCCCGAGCCAGCTCAGATGCGGCAGCAGGTCGTCGACCAGCTTGCGTTCATGGACGCGGCCACCGACACCCACCACTGCCGCGGTGGGAAGATCATCCCGTTCTCGCTGCACAACGTGGACGAGGTGCTCGGCGACCTGCACGTCAACGTCAGCCCGGCGGTGCGCGCGCGGCACTGGCTCATGCCGGTCGACCCGGCCGCCTACCGCCACATCACCCCCGCCGTCCTCAAGCAACTGTCGGCCACGCCCACGGCGCCGATGCTGGCGTCCGCGCCGGGGGTCATGCAGCCTTCTCAGCCGTCGGCCAGCCGGTCCAGCATCGCGGCCAGCTAACGGCGGGCGGTTGGGAGGCCGGGGTGGCCGGCGACTACGCCGCCATCGGCGAGTTGTTCGGCGACGAGTCGGTGTGGGAGACCAACAACGTCGCGCCCGGCCACCGAGATGCGCGCGGGCGCCGCGCGATCATCGAGGGCTTCCTGCAGCCGGTCCGCGACCGCCTGTTCGAGCCCGGCGACCCGAAGGTGGAGGTGGTCCGCACGCTCTCGGCCGGTGATTGGGTGGCGGCGGCTGGACGACGACCCGGCGGAAACCGCCGGAACCATCCGCGTGCCGCCGTATACGGAACCTCCAGCCCAGCAGCCGCCGGCCGGACCCCGCCCGCGCCGCCGGCCACCCCGGCCAGCACCATCCCGATCGCCTCGGCCGCATCCAGGCGCCAGGCCAGCACGAACGCCGGCAGCAGCGCAAGAGTCACCCGGCAGCCCCGCAGCGCAGCCGCGGCACGAAGATCTGCTGGCACCGGCCGCACGCCCTGACATGCCGACCAGAACACCAGCGGCCCCGCGCACGACGGGCAATCCGGGCGCGGGAACTCCACCTTGCGGCCAGCCGCCACATAGGCATCGACCGACAGCGGACACGGCCATACGATGGCCACGGGCGACACACCGCCTCGGATCACTTCTCGCGTTCACGCAAACGAGGCGAGGAGGGATCCCTCACGTTCAACAACGGATGGCAAGATCCTGGCCTGTCCCCGCGACAGCCAGGTAGCACATCACAAAAGAACACGGCCGAGAACCCGGCAAGGGTGCTCAGAGCTGCGCAAGGTCGCCCTCGGGGTCTGCGGCCGTGACTACGGAACGCCATGTGCGCATGAAAACGCTTGTGTCAGATGTCCCCTACTCTGGGTTGACCCGGCCCAGATGCCGCGCCTGGAGGAGATCCGCGCGAACCTCGCCGACCGGCGCCAGGAGGCCAGGGACCAGGGCTGGCTCGGCGAGGTCGCCGCGATCAAGAGCACCCTGGCCGCCGCCGCGCAGAAACTGGAAGCCATGCGCGAGCTCACCGCCCGCCGCACTACCGTCAGCCTGGGCATGCCCGGGCATCCGGCGCTCGCGGCAAAGACAGCCGGCCGCAGTAGCCGGCTGACGCCCGCCATTGAGCGACAAGGAATACCGCATGAGCAGCGAGAGTGACCGCACTCCGCCAGACGACCCGTCGAGTATCGGACGACGCGCCCGAGACCTGGCACGTCTCCGCTGACATCGACGACGGCGGACCACACGTCGGCGACATGGACATCACGCTGGTCGATACCTACGAGACCCACGACCCGTTCGCCCTGCTCGACGGTCAGGACGCTGAACTCGGCCACGTCGCCGGAACCCTCTTCGACGCGGGCGACGGCCAGCTCGACCCGGACCTCGACGAGCAACTCGAGCCGACCGGCAACCGGATCCTCATCCTGCACTCGGTAAGACTGATACCGGAGTGGCGGGGCTTCGGCCTCGGCGCGCTGCTAGCCGGCACGGCGATCAGGAAGCTGTCCGGCGGAGCCCGCGCCGCGGTCTGTTACCCCGCCCCGCTCAAGGAACTTACTGAGACAGGACCAGACGATCAAGGCGACGCTGACCGGGACGAGGCAGTCGCGGCGCTCCAGCAGGTCTGGGCAAGACTCGGATTCGAGCATTTCCGAGATGGCGTCCACGTCCTCGACCTCAGCCTGGTCACTCTCGATGAAAAGCTCGGGCAGCTCCGCAAGAACGCCGAGCGCTACCGCACCGGCCAGGACTGAAAGGACGCCGTCATCCCCAGCGACACGCCGATAACCGCGGCAAGCCAAGATTTTTGCCAGTCACCGTCGGTGAGCACCAGGACTCCCCGCAGCCCGCAGCGACCTGGACAGGTAACCAAGATCATTTCGGTTAAGCCTGTGTCAGGTGCTCGCTCCTGAGGCCGGACCCCGCCCAGCGCGGCCGGCTCGAGGAGATCCGCGCCAACCTGCACGACCGCATCGCCGAGGCCGAGCGCGAGGGCTGGCCTGGCGAGATCGAGGGCCTCAAGGTCAGCCTCGCCGGCACCGAGGACAAGCTCACCCAGATCGACGCGTCCCTGCGCCGCCAGGGCGAGGCGATCCAGCTCGGCATGCCCGCGTTCCCGGACATCGCGGGCCGCTCCGTCACCACCCCGTCCGCCCCGGAAGGAACCCCGTGACCCCCGTCAGCCCTGCCCGGCTTCCCGCCGCGCTGCGCGCCTGCGCCAGCGGCATCCATCCCCTCGAAGCCGGCACCGGCCTGCTGGTCGACTGCGGCAGCTGGCTGCACTGCGAGGACTTCACCAGCCGGTTCATCACCGCCGGCACGAGCATCAGCGATGGTGTCACCCTGATGGCCAGCACCGACTGGGAAGCCGCGATCACCGCCCTCACCGCCGGCGAACTGCCCTCCAGCGGCGGCGAAACGGCGCGTCCTCCTCCTGGCCGCCAGCATCGCCGGCGGGATCCCGGTCAGCCTCTACGACACCCTGCCCGGCATCGACCACCGCAACGCCAGCCTCGTGATCAAGGCCATCGCCCACGCGACCGGGCACAAGCATCTTGAAACGGGCAAAAGCAGCTAAAACGGTTAGTTCAGAGAATCGTGCCTGACCTGCCCGATGTTCGTCACGACCGCCGAGTTCCTCCCGCAGCACCACGCCCAGCGGCGGGAGACCCTGCAGATCATCTCTGCCGCCGAGGCGAACGACCACGCCCGCGTCGCCGAGATGAACAGACAGGTCGCCGGCAACCTGGACAAGATCATCACCGCCCTCGAGGCAGACGGCCAGGACGGGAACAAGGAGGCGGCCGCCAGTGGATCCTGACCCAGCCGCCCCGCTCGCCGAGGCCCCGGCCCGCCGTCACGAGCTCACCCGTGCGAAAGCCATCCAGGCGCTCCGCGAGCTCGACCGGGCAGGCACGCCCGTAACGTTCGCCGCCGTCGCATCGGCAGCCGGGATCTCCCCGTCCTGGCTTTATACCCAGGCCGACATCCGCAGCCAGATCCAGCGGCTGTGCGGCACCCGCAACAGCGACCCCGCCGTCCCGGTCCCGCCGGGCCAGCGGGCAACCGATACCTCACTGCGCGCCAGGCTCACCGCAGCCCTGGCACGCAACCAGGCGCTCGCCGACGAGAACGCCCGGCTGCGCCGCCAGCTCGCCCGCGCGCTCGGCGACCAGCGGTCTGCCCGGACCCGATCCGGTAACGATCCAGCCCCCTGAAACACCCGCCGTCAGGTCGCCGCCGCCGTGTCGAGGACACTGTCCTCGACACGGCCGCGCAAGTCACGGCCCTGCCTGACACGCAAACTCAAGATAAGCACCTTGGGACCGGTCCGGACGCATACCGAGTCATCCAGTGCCACGATGACGTCGGCCCCGGGCTCGATCAGCATTTCCACGACCAGGCGGGCGATCGCCAGGCCCAGCTCGTCGATCTGCCAGCGGGCCCGGGAGAAGAAATAGTGAGCGCGGCCATGCGGCCAGGCCCGCTGCAGGCACGCGCCCAGCAGTATGCCCACCACTGTGCGGCGGCGGACCTGCCCGGCCAGGCCGGCCACCAGCCCGCAGGACGTAGTGAACGTCGGCACGGTGAAACAAGGGCGCACCGTCATCAGCACGCCCAGCAGAGATACAGGTAGATTCAGCGACGGAAGCATCGGCGGGTTCCCTCGGCACGAGGCGGACACAAGTACCGCCGATGCTTCCGTCTATCCCACCCAAGATCATGGATCTTGAACCCGACTCATCCGGCGTGTCGCGATCACCCGTCCCGTCCGGATCGCCTCTCAGCAATCGGCGACCCGAAAGTGCGAAAGTCCAGAGACACCGGCGCTGGCACGACCAAGTCGCCGCCTTCGGCACGCAGCAAATCACCGACCGCCCGGCCAGTGTAGGGCAGCGGCATCTCCAGCAGCAGCTGAATGCCGCCGTCGATGTCGCCCGGGCTCAGCAGCAGCACGACGGCCCGGCGGCGCCCCGAACCCACCGACAGCTCGATCCTGCCCTGACGGACGATCCACACCCGGATGCATCGCGCCGTCGCGACGGTAGCGATTGACCCTACAATCTCGCATCGTCGGATGACCACCGCCGAGGTGGTCGGAAATGGGATCGTTCCCAACCGAAGATCTCCGGTTCGCTGGACTTCTCACTCAGCGGACAATCGGCATATTTAGTTGGTTCATGGGATTGACGCCAGAGTTTCACAGGCGTACGGTCAGCGTACTTAGATAACGTTACCAACAGCCTGGGGAGACTGTCATGCTCAGTGATGGCCGTCCTCCCGCTCGGTCTGGCGGGCCTCCGGTCGCTGCGCCCATGGGGGGTCAATCATGGGCGAGATGCGGTGCGCCGTGGGGGACGTACAGCCTGCGTGGCATTGCGGTCCTCGCGCTCGAAATGCCCGAGCCTATGTGGAGGCCGTGATGACGAAAGGCCGGGTGCTGCTGGCCGCCCCCCGTGGCTGCTGCGCCGGGGTCGACCGCGCGGTGAGTGCTGTGGAAAGGGCGCTTGAGCTGCACGGCGCTCCCGTCTACGTGCGCAAGCAGATCGTCCACAACTCCTATGTCGTCGCCGAACTGCGCAAGCGCGGAGCCATCTTCGTGGAGGAGACCGACGAGGTCCCTGAGGGCGGAGTTGTGGTGTTCTCGGCTCACGGGGTGGCGCCGGCGGTGCGGGCCCAAGCCAGACAGCGTGGCCTGCGCTCCATCGATGCCACCTGCCCGCTGGTCACGAAGGTTCACCGGGAGGCCGCCCGGTTCGCGGACGCGGGCTACGACATCCTGCTTATCGGCCAGGCGGGACATGATGAAGTTGTCGGCACCCTCGGGCAGGTTCCGGGACGGGTCCACCTTGTGACGGGACGCGGTGACGTTGCCGCAGTGAAGGTTCGCGATCCGGCCAAGGTGGCATGGCTGTCGCAGACCACGCTGTCGGTGGATGAGGCGCTGACGACTGCCAATGCCCTTCGCGAGAGATTCCCGCAACTGCTCGACCCGCCCAGCGACGATATCTGCTTTGCCGCGCAGAACCGGCAGGCGGCGGTCAAGCGGATCGCGGCGGAGTCCGACCTGGTGGTGGTCGTCGGCTCGGCGAACTCACACAACTCCGCCCGCCTGGCGGAGGTCGCACGTGACGTCGGCCCCCCTGCGCACCTGGTCGACCATGCCGGGGAGATTGACGAAAGCTGGCTGGACTGCGTGGAAACAGTCGGCATTACCGGTGGTGCCTCGGCGCCCGAGATCCTCGTGCAAGGTGTCCTCGGCTGGCTTGGCGAACGTGGCTTCGACCGTGTTGAGGAGATCCGGGCCACCGACGAGGTCGTCAGGTTCGCCCTTCCGCGCGAACTGGGGCGCGAATATCGCGCAAGCCAGACCATGGCGCACGTAATCGCATGAGCTCGTCGGTTACGGCCAACGCGAGCAGGTTGTGATGAGCCATCTCGGCAGAAACATTTTTCGCCGACGTGCTGTGGTACGCGGTCGAACTGGAAGAACTGCCGCTAATCCGCTTGATCGGCTGAGCTGGGAACCTGTGCCGCTCGAATAATCGGTTGAGCAGCTGACCTGCGCCTCCGCCAGCAGCCTGGTGGTAGTGATGGTTGGCTGGCCGGATCCTGCTCTCGCGAGGCAGCCGCCGGACCAGGGCCTGGATGTCCCGCCGGGCCGCCGGCCGGCCGGTGCTGGCGCGCGCGGACCTGGCCGCCCAGCGGCGGCGGACGATGTCACGGTGCCAGCGCACGACCGTGTCCGGGGTAACCAGCAGCCGCAGCCCCTGGCGCCGCGCTCTGGGTATCACGGCGGGCAAGGCCGCGAGCAGGGCACGGTCTGCAAGGCAAGCTCCGCCGGGCCGACATCCAGGCCTACACCCAAGAGACCGACGTTGTCAAGGCAAGCTCCGCCGGGCCGACATCCAGGCCTACACCCAAGAGACCGACGTTGTCTCGGCGTATGCCCACATGGCACGCGTAAACCCAACCTTCGCCAAGTTCAACAGGATCCGCATCGATGAGGATGGAGAGCCAGACCGTCACGACCTAGAACTGGCGTGGCTCGGTGGTGCACGAGCGATCAGACTGACCCCGCGATGACTCACGTACGTGGAGGCCCCATGCAAGACCCAATGTGAAGCGCAAAGCGTGGGCGTCAGTGATGTAGCCCGCCCACTTCCGGCTTTCGGTGGACTGGCGGGACCAACAGGACAGCGAGCACTCCGCTCACCGCGGCGATGGCGGCACCCAGAGCGAACGCATGCGAGAAGTCACTGGCGACCGGCCTCGTCGCGCCGAACGACCGCTGCCACCCCTTCACCCGGACCAAGACAGCCGACGAGATCCTGCCCCACCCGTAAACGAGATTCAGACGCGCGACACTAGTGGCCGGGTGCGGGCGGGGCTGTACCGCTTCAGAACTCGCCGCAGGTGCTGTGACCTGCGGTTTGGTCGGCTTGGGCTGGTTGCGGCAAGATCGCGGTTCATGTCCTTTCGCCTGCTCTACTTGATGATGATCCGGGTCTTCGGTTGGCTGGTGCTGCTCGGCCGCAGCGAGGCGCCCGAAGACGCGGAGATCATGGTGCTCCGTCATGAGGTCGGAGTGCTGCGCCGTCAGGTCTCCCGGCCCAAGCCGGGCTGGGCCGACCGGGCGGTCCTGGTGGCGCTGGCCCGGCTGCTGCCGACTGTGCTGCGTGCCCGCCGGCTGGTCACGCCGAGCACGCTGCTGGCCTGGCACCGCCGACTGATCACGCGCAAGTGGACGTATCCGAGCCGACCGGATGTCCTCGGACGAGCGAGGACATCCGCGATCTGGTGTTGCGAACTGGCGCGGGAGAACCCCGCGTTGGGGTATCGCAGGGTGCATGGCGAGCTGCGCCGGCTCGGTCACCGCATCAGCGAGGCGACGGTCCGGCGGATCTTGCGCGCCCGGCGCTGCAGTCCGAGCCCGCGGAGGATGGATACCTCCTGGCGGGCATTCCTGCGCATTCAAGCTGATGGCCTGCTGGCCTGTGAATTCCTTCATGTGGACACGGTTGTTGACGGCACGTTTATCTGGACACCAAGTCATGATCAACGGCCATGCTCTTTCTCCGTCGCCCTCCTTCATGGCTGCTGTCCCTGCGGGCCTGGGGCCGCGGCCGATCGCTGGCGGCTGTCTGGAGCTGCTGGAGACGGCGACCACGGTGACGGAATGTGACTGGATGCGGAGCTACGGCCGCGCCTGATCCGCCGATATGCGCGTAATCCCTGTGCCGGATCGCCGTCAGCGGGGCCGAACAGGCATTATGTGATTCTGCTGGCGCCAAACGCCATGCTCGCGGTCGGGCGTGGCAAACGATGAGGACAAGGCCACCGGCATGGCCAACCTCCCATATGCCTGGCGCCGCAACGCGGTGTGGCCGGAGCTCGTGCTGGCCGCCCAGATCCTGACCTGCTGGCTCCAGACGCTGCTGCTGGACGGCGAGCTGGCCATCGCCGAGCCCAAGCGGCTTCGCGCCCGGCTGCTGCATCCCGCCGGCCGGTTGCCGACCACGCCCACCGGCTGACCCTTCACCTGTCGGCCGCCTGGCCGTGGGCCACCGCCCTTGCGGGCGCGTTCACCCGGCTATGGCGCTGCTGTCCACACCCGGCTGACCCGCCACCACTCATGAAAGCCGAGGCTAGGTCGCGCGGTAGCCGGCCGTCTAGATGAGCTGGCTTAGGTCAGTTGATGGCGGTACAAGTAGTGAGCGCGGCGTAGGGTAGTCACATCGCCCCGGCATCGGCGCCGGGCGGGCAGCCCGCAGGCAGGCCGTCGGGCGAGACGGTCGGCACGGCAGGGGGAATCGGCCATGAACCATGTCCGCAGCCTGGGCCGCAGGCTCGGCCTCGCCGGGGTGGCCGTCGTCGTCGCCCTGGTCCCGATGGCGGCGGTTCCGCTCGCAACGGCACGAGCACAAACCGCCGCCAGCGCCGACCTCGCGGTAGCCATGCGGTGGATCGGCGACGGCGCGCCGAGGGCGAAGGTCGGGGAGTTTGCTAGCTTCGCCATCACGGCCACCAACCGCGGGCCGGACACCGCGGTGGCCACCGTGCTCAGCATCGGCACGCCGGACCAGCTGAACCCCATCTCCCTGACCTGCAGCGACCCGGCCGCCTGCACGCTGCCAGGGCTCGACCTGCCGCCCGGCGCGACGGTGACGGCCACCCTGGTCGAGCAGGTCTGCTGCTTCCCAAAGGGGACGCCCAGGAGCGCGGCGGTGAACGCCTTCGTCAACTCGCAGCCCCCGGAGCCCACGCCCGACCCGGACACCTCTAACAACATCGCGACCGTGGTGGTGAGGATCGTCGGCCCACACGGGTTCGCATCCTGATCACGGAGCTCCCGGGATCCCATCACTGTGGGATCTGCCTCCGTCCACCTCGGTCGGAAGGCAGAACCGCCATGTGACCGCTGCTTGCCCCGCGCCCCGCCGCCCCATCCAGAAATAGGCAGCAGCCGGGCCCAGGGAAGGCATGGCCACCAGACGATGGGCATTGACACCGCTGGAGGCACAGATAAGTCTCTGGGTCTTGGCGGCGTGGGGTTCCCGCGAAACGTGGGCCGGGCCAGGCGTGGCTGGCCAGGCGTGGCTGGCCAGGCGCGGGTGGTCACGGGCCGGCGTGTGCGGCGGCGGGTGTGCTGCCCGTGCGCCGGCCGGCGCCGTGACCGGTTCCAGGGTGCCGGAGGATGAGCGCGGTGTCCAGCCCGGATGCAGCCGGGGCTGGTCCTGTGCGTGCCGAGAATGTCGTCCACGGCTCTGACCAGCAGGGTTGCTCTCCGCGCGGTCCGGCCGTGATGATCACCGATCATGTGCCTGCGGTTCGTGTTCCTCCTGATCACCCGTGTCGCTGCGTGGCTGCGGCTG
>WNGM01001457.1_pt1 | contig 20560 bp, 19 predicted proteins | sample 5400571 | NCBI WGS metagenome assembly WNGM01 (sample SAMN13153378, study PRJNA577476) | soil metagenome | isolation source: 100 cm soil or saprolite under Garry oak tree replicate 2 | place: USA:California | collected 2016-06-15 | reverse complement strand
CGGCCGGGATGCGCCCGTTGCACTTCCACGGCGTAGCTGGCGTCGTAGCGGTACATGGAAAAGGCGGAGATGAAGATCGCGCCGTCGACGCCGACCTTGTCCATCGCCGCCACCATCTCGTCACCCGTGACGTGATCGGGCCAGTTCGGCACACTGTGCCAAGGTCGCTTCGGAGTGTTCGCCTCGTAGGCATGAACCTGGGAATCGATAATAGTCATCGGGACAGCTCCTCTGTGCCAGGCGAGTTTGGACATTGCAGCAGGTTCATGTCCAGAGGGCAAAGGTGCCGCGCGTCGCCGGTGCATCCTGGAATTTCCGCGCCGCGGGTTGATGATTTGCCCGACCGGCGGCGGCTCGGGCGCATTGCGCGGCGAGGCCGTGAACGTGCGTTTAGACGTCATTGCGAGCGAAGCGAAGCAATCCATCTTTCCTTCTGTCGCGACGATGGATTGCTTCGTCGCTTCGCTCCTCGCAATGACGGTCTACATCTGAATTACCCTTGGCGGTTTGAAAATTGAATCTGTCGCAAAGCGCGAACGCGCCATACCCGCAGCCGTCATCGCCCGCCAACGGCTCGGGCGCATTGCGCGGCGAGGCCGTGAACGTGCGTTTAGACGTCGTTGCGAGCGAAGCGAAGCAATCCATCTTTCTGCGTAAAGGAAGGATGGATTGCTTCGTCGCTTCGCTCCTCGCAATGACGGTCTACACCTGAATTATCCTTGGCCGCTCGAAATATTTCCCGGATGCGCCGACCATGGCCGAGCAGGGCTTTCCCGAGGCGCAGGTAACGCCGTGGTTCGGCGTTGTGGTGCCAGCAGCCACGCCGCAGCCGATCGTCGAACGCATCAGCAAGGCGCTGGAGGCCGCACTGGCGACAGCGGACGTGCAGCAAAAGCTCGACATCGCCGGATGCGAGCCGAAGAGCGCGCCGCTCCGGCAGTTCGCCGACATCATCAAGGCCGATGTCGCGTTGTGGGCGAAGGTCGTCAAGGAGGCCGGCATCACGGCGGATTGAGCCCGGAGCAGTTGAGCGATCGGCCAGACGACTACCTGTCGGTGAGCGGCCTGATAACCGCAAGATCGCCTGCGCCGCCGGTGTCATGATGTTGCGGGTATGTTCCCCTTGGGGCTAATTCCGGCGTATATAAAAGGATTGTCTGGAGCCGGTCCCGATACTCATGCCTATTGCCGCCATCGTCCAAAGGATACGATCGTTCTCGCTGTCGATCGGTCAGCTGACATTCGGCGGGTTCTTGCTGGTGTTGGCCGTGATCATGATCACCAGCGTCGCCAGCGTCATCGCCATCCGTCACATCGATTCGACGTTTGCCGAGCTGCAGCGGCTGCAGAGCGTCGGCGACCTGGCCGAAGACATCGATCGCCGGATGAACGAATTGCGGCTCGCCGCGCGCGACTTCGTGACCGATCCGGGCGCGCAATCCAACCAGGTCGGGGGCGCCGCCGCCTCGCTGAGTGAAATTCTGAAGAAGACCCGCCTGGAGCTGGCCCCCGAGCAGCAGGACATGATCGACGGCGTCACGGCACGGCTGTCGACCTATCGCAGCGGTATCGAGCGCATCTCGGCGCTGATCACGCGCCGCGCCGAACTGATCGTCGGGCTGCCGCCGCTGCGCGAACAGTTCGATGCGGCGATTGCGGACACCCCCGATCCGGTGATCGCGGCGACATTGTTTCAAACGCAAAGCCGCATCGCTTCGGCACTGCTGGCGCACAATCCGTCCGCCGCCGAGCAGGCAGCTCAAAGCATGCGGGCGTTGACGATAGCAAACCCCAGGCTCCGCACCGCCGTCGACGACTACGCCGAGGCCATCATCGCCATATCGATCCGCGAACGTCAGATCGCGGATATCGACAAGGAGGTTCTCGGCTCCGAGGGCCGCCTGATCGGGCAGGTCACCGAACTGCTGCGACGGGTCAGCGCGCGCCGCGGCCATGTGCTGTCGCGCGATTTTGCGCGGACGCTGACCGAAGCAAAATGGCAGAGCATCGTGCTTGGCACCGCCGGCGTCTTTATCGGACTATTTGCGGCACTCTTCGTGGTGCGGCGGACCGTCCGTCCGCTCGCGCACATCGCAAGCTCGATCCGCGCGCTGGCGGGAGGCGAGAAGGCCACGTCGATTCCCGCGACCGACGTGAATAACGAGATCGGCGATATTGCCCGTGCCGCCGAAGTGTTCCGCCGCACCCTCGTCGATGCGGACGCCGCGCGCGAGGCGGCGGTGCACGCTTTGGCCGAGCAGCGCCTGGCCGAGGAAAGCTACCGCAAGCTGTTCGAGGGCTCGGTCGACGGGATTTATGTGACGACGCCCGGCGGCGCGCTGCTCAACGCCAATCCGGCGCTGGCCAGGATCATGGGATACGAGGCGCCGCAGGATTTGATCGGCGGCATCGGCGACGTTGCGGAGACGGTCTACGTTCATGCGGCGGCCCGCGACGAGTACCAGTCGCTGATGCAGCGCGACGGCGTGGTGCGCGAGTTCGAATATCAGGTGCGTGCACGCGACGGCTCGATCCTCTGGCTGTCGGACAGCGCGACCGTTGTTCGCAATGAGGCCGGCGAGGTCATCCGTTACGAAGGGACGGTGCGCGACATCACCGATCAGAAGCGCGCCGAGGATGCCATCGCCGAAGGCCGGCGACTGCTGCAGCAGGTGATCGACACCGTGCCGGCGGTGATCAACGTCAAGAACAAGCAGCTCCGCTACGTGCTGATGAACCGCTACATGGCCGGCATCTTCGGCGTAGAGCCGGGGGACGCGATCGGTCGCACCACGTCCGAGCTGATGTCGCGCTACGGCGCGAAAAAGACCGATGCGAACGACAAGCAGGTGCTGGCAGCGGGCAGGGGGCTCGGATTCTACGAAGAGGAATATATGGATGCCTCCGGCCATATGCGGCAATGGCTGGTGAACAAGCTTCCGCTGCTCGACAGCGACGGCGAGATCGAGAACATCGTCACCGTCGCGCTCGACATTGGCGAGCGCAAGCGCGGCGAATTGGAGATGCGCAAGGCCAAGGATGCCGCTGAAGCCGCGTTGCGCAATTTGCGGGAGACCCAGAATTCGCTGATCGAGGCCGAAAAGCTCGCAGCGCTCGGGCGGCTGGTGGCGGGCGTCGCCCACGAAGTCAACAATCCGGTCGGCATCAGCCTGACGGTGGCCTCATCGCTGGAGCGCAAGACGGCATTGTTCGCCGACGAGGTCGGGCGCGGCAATCTCAAGCGATCCAGCCTGAATGAGTTTCTGGAGACCAGCCGCGACGCGGCCTCACAGCTGGTGGCGAACCTCAATCGCGCGGCCGAATTGATCCAGTCGTTCAAGCAGGTCGCCGCCGACCGGAACTACTCGGATCAGCGCATTTTCGACCTCGGCGACCTGACCGAGCAGGTCGTGATGAGCCTGCGACCAGGCTTGCGAAAGCACCATCTGACGCTCAGCGTCGACTGCCAGCCCAATCTGTCCATGAACTCCTATCCCGGGCCCTATGGGCAGGTGCTCACCAATCTGTTCCTCAATTCGGTGGCGCACGCCTTTCCGGACGGCAGGCCCGGCGCCGTCGATATCCAGGTTCGGGAGTCCGGCAAGGACAACGTCGAAATCATCTTTTCCGACGATGGCTGCGGCATGAGCCTCGACGTCCGGCGGCGCGCATTCGATCCGTTCTTCACGACGCGTCGCGACCAGGGCGGTACCGGGTTAGGTTTGCATATCGTCTACAGCATTGTCACCAACCGTCTCGGCGGCCGGCTCGACCTCGATTCCGAGCCCGGCGGAGGTACGCGGATCCAGATCATCCTTCCCCGGGTCGCGCCGCTGGAGCAGGCCGCGGAATAGCGTGTGACCTGGTATTCGCTCGGGCTCGCTTATTCGAGTTCGGCCAGCTTGCGCAGCGTCGCCGTGAAGATCTGGCTGGCCTTGCCCACCAGAGCGGTTCCATCCATGACAGCCGCGGTATCGGTGAAGGTGCCGGAGACGCCGATGCCGACCGGGCTCGGGCCGCCGAACAGCGGATTGGCATCGGGACTGCTGGTATGGCGCTGGACCAGAACCTCGCCCTTGAAGGTATCTCCCTTCGACGTGTAACTGCCGGTGTAAAACAGATAGGCATCGCCGCCGAATATTTTGCCATCCCTGAACATGATCACACCGCTGCCCTTGCCTGACCGACCGTCCTGCAGGCTGACGTGGATCGAATACAGACCGTTCTTCATGATGTCCCGGGGTACGACATCCATCCCAGCGGTGTCGATCAGTTGTTATGCCAAAGCAGAGTACAGCGTCAACGCGACAGGTAGGCTGCACAATCCTCGTCGACCGGATTTTCCGGGAACCCGGCCATGCTTTATGACACTGAGATGACAGCGGCATCGGCTTTCCCGGAGTTGGCCCACGAAATGCATGAACATCCCTGCACTGGCCGGGTGCTGGAGCAGGAGACAGGTGAGCGACTGGATCGATTTCGGCGGCGATGCGCCGTGTTTATGGACTGACGAAGCTCAGGGAAATGAGAGCCCGGCGAATTCGCAACTCGGCCGCGCGGGGCGTCAGAAGGCGCCGCTGACGATCGGCTTTGCGGCGCTGCTGCTGGCGCTGGCGTCCCATCTCGGGCATGCGCGCGATCTCGATGGCCGTTATGCCAACTCGCCGTTGAAGCAATGGTTTGACGGTCTCAGAAGCGGCAAGGGCCCGTGCTGCTCGGACGCCGACGGTTCAGCGCTGGCCGATATCGATTGGGAATCGAAAGGCGGACACTATCGCGTGCGGCTCGACGGCGAATGGATCGATGTGCCCGACGAAGCAGTGATTACCGAGCCGAACCGCATCGGCCGAACCATGGTATGGCCGTTGCGCGGTTATCTCGGGCTGACCATCCGCTGCTTCATGCCGGGCAGCATGACCTAGAGCATGATCCGGAAAAGTGGATACCGGTTTTCCGAAAAGATCATGCTCAAACAAAAAGATAGAGCGGGATGACGATTCGAAGAAAAGTCATCCCGCTCTAGCCGCGCCGCTCACGCGTATTTCTTGTCGCGCTCCAGGAGCTCGACCGAGATGCCCTGCGGGCCGCGGATGAAGCAGATACGGACGCCCGGCCGAATCGTCGTCGGCTCCTTGGTGAATTCAACGCCCTTGGCCTTGATCTCGGCGGCCACCGCATCGATGTCCTTCACCGTCAACCCGAAATGATCGAGTCCCTGGTAGGGCGTCACCGGCGGCGTGTGGACGCCGTCGCCCGCCGTGACCGGCGCGATGAACACGTTGGCGCCGCCGAGCTTGACGTCGATCCGCCCGGGACCGCGGACGATCACGCCGCCGAGGATATCCTCAAGCCAGGCCGCAGTCGCCTCCGGATCCGGACTGCGCAAATGGATATGGTCCCAGGTGACGATCGGCATCGTTGCTCTCCCCTTGTTTTTTGCGCCTCGCTTGCCGCGACGCCCCGCGTTGGCAGCGCATGCAGTTGCGCGGACGCCGATTTTATCGGTCGCGTTCGCACATGGCCACCCCCTCGACTTGCCGACCGGCCCAACTCGGCGTTGCATTCCAGGATCGTTGCATTCACACGCAACTATTTCCGTCTTCAACGATTGATGATAGGAGAAAGCGGCGGAACCGCGAAATCGGCAGTCGTGTGGAAGGCCGTGCGGTGTAATGCCCGCGCGGCTTTTTTACTGCGCGGCGCAGTAGGCAATCGTTTCGCCGTCTTGATGGCATGACAATGAACACCGGGCTGCATCGCATCGAAGTGACAGGGCTGGGCGGGCTCGCGAAGCTCACCGGGTTCGCGAAGCTCATCGGGATTGGCGGCGGTTCTGCAGGCCGGCCTGAGCAAAAAGCGGCCAGAACCTCAAGGTCAGGATTTGTCTGGTTGACGGCCACCCTGATGATCGGGTTCGGGGCATGGACGTATCTCTCCGAGGATGCCAGCAACAACTCCGAGCCGCTGCAACTGGCAGCCGCCGCGGCGCCCGAACCGGCGTCCACCGCGGCCAAACCGGACCCCGAGCTCACTACGGCGGCCACGCCGGTGGAGGCGCCACCGCCTGCGGAAGCGGCCGCGGCTGCGGAAATCCCGCCCATCGATGGGCTCAAGATTTCATCGCAATCCTGGCGCAGGGGCGGGCTGGGGTCGAAAGCCCTGGTGACGTTCACGCTCCGCAACGGCAATGATTACGCTGTAAAAGACATCGAGATTACCTGCGCCTTCAACCGCATGGACGGAAGCCATTTGACCGACCGCAAGCGCGTCATTCATGACACGGTCAACATGAAGAGCCGCAAGACCTTTGCCCGCATGCATGTCGGCTTCGTCAATGTTAACGCCAATAAGGCGAAGTGCTCGCCGGTGACCGCCAGCCGCTTCTAGGTAGGGTTACCCGCCAAGAGGCGGTAACATCGTTGTGACGTAGGCACGGTAGCCCTAGGAACCAATTTTGCCGTACCCAGTTAAGGGTGTGGTCCGCGTGCCCGCGCGGACGGAGCGAACCTGAAATGCCCGTGGCGCGATATTTTCTTCTGGTCGGCGGAGTTCTGCTCGCGCTGCTGTTTCTCTTGAATGAAGTTCTGCCGCAGTTGCCGGTTGCGGAGAGGGTGGCGGAGTCAGGCTCCAACAAATCTGTCATCAGGATCAACTCCGACCGGAAATGGCCGGAGCGCGTTGTTTTCGATACCAACATGCCGACGATCGTTCCTCCGATCGCTCCCGTGTTGGTTGCGAAAGCGGAGGCCGCTGTCCCGGCCCCCGCAGCGGAGGCCGCGGTCTCGGCTCAGGCGCGCGGGCTGCAGGCATTTGCGCAGCTCAAGCCGTCCGAACCAAGGAAGCCGGAGCCGAAACCGCAACACAAACGCAGGATCGCAAAAACCCGCTTTGCCCCTCCAATGGTTGTGGTCGCGCAACAACCCCGATTTGGCTTTTTTGCGAACGACACCTGGTAGCCGCGGTTGATGGGTCCGTCTGCGAATACGGAGACAGCTACGGGATCGCCTGGCGCCGTCCATCTTTCGTTACTGTCAACGCGCTCCCAGACAACTGAACATACGTATCTTCAGCGTCGTTCACGAGCGCGAGCGCTCCACCTCGCTCCCACCGATGGCGGCATTTTGGCGGCGATGGCGCATTCCGAGTTGGCGCGCCACGCTCGATGAGGATGGGCACGATTGTTCTGCCATGGCGCCATGATTACGACGCCGAAAACACGATCGAGGCGACGTTGCGCTGCGGCTGCCATCATACGCGGCCAGCATGTCGGCCGCGACACCCTCGCAAATCGGCGGCACGTTGCGGCAGATGGCGTTCGATTGCACTCAATCAACCAATGCAACTTTTCCGGGTCATTGTGTAGCGCCGACAACCGTCCGCGCCGCGAAGCGCCTGAGCGTTCAAGCAGGGCGGTGTCGTTGTAGTCGCGATCCCGCGGCGCCATTTGATCGTGTCGCCTCGTCATGGCGGTCTTGGCCTCGAATCTCGTCGCTGCAATTCAGCTATCTTCTGGCCGAGGGCGCGCAGTGTCTTCGGCGTCCCACACTGTACGCGGCGGCGACCTCCGCATCCGCTTGGCCCTTGCTGCAGATGTGCGAAATGAAAAATCCATTTTGCGACCCAGCATTCGCCATCAGAACGAACGTTTCTCCCGACATTAGTGTCCGCGTCGCGCTTGCGCGATCTGACGCCTGCTTTCTTGCATCGCAGGTGCCAGCGTCGAGACCTGAGCGAATCGTTCGACGGATGACGATGGGAGCGTTCGTGGTCCGGAATAAGGGGCGATTCGATGCGCACCGATCAAGCCGCGATGCGCGGATGTCATGCAGCGGCGTATGACCTCGGGCGTGTCGGATTGAAGATTATGAAACCGGTGTTGTTCGCCGGATGTTTGATTGTCAGCTTGCCTCTGACGTCCACGACCGCAACCGCTCATGTGAAATGGTTCGTCAACTGCAACGTCTCCGACGAGCCTTTGCCGGTTCAGGCGATGTTCACCGCAACTTTTCTTCTGTTCTTCACGCTGTTCCTCATCCTGCTCTATCTCGGTTGCACAGCCGAGCGGACAGCGCTCGGTGCGAACATCTCGCAACTCCTGGATCGTTATGCGGCGCCGCTGCATCGCCGCGCGGATGACCTTCTGCGCTCGGCGGCCGCGGTCTCTTTTGCGCTGTTATGGGCTGATGGCGGACTCATTGTCACCCCGGAACTCAAAGCGAGCAGCGTCTGGCTGTCTGCAATTCAGCTGCTGATACCGATGTACATGTTCGGGCGGGCGACGCTCCCGGCTGCGGGCGCCGGGATCATCGTGCTTTACGGATATGGTGTCGCAACCTACGGCCTGTTCCACATGCTGGATTATCCCGTATTCGTCGGCCTCGGCGTCTTCTTCGCGCTTTCCGTGTCGCAGAATACCAAGCTTCTGGCTTTTCGTTTTGACTTCCTGCGGTGGACCGTCGCCTGCACCTTGCTATGGCCGTCGATCGAGAAATTCGTGTACCCAGGTTGGGTCGCGCCGATTGCGATAACGCATCCCGAACTAACTCTGGGCTTTGATGTCACCACCGTTGTGACAGCGGCGGGTGTCGTGGAATTCGGCCTGTCCTTCGCGCTGTTCTGGACGCCGCTGGTCCGTCGTCTCGCCGCGCTCGCCCTCATGGCGCTGCTGACCGCCGCAACGTTCGAGTTCGGCAAGGTGGACGGGATCGGCCATCTGATGATTATCGCCATTCTCATGGTGGTCTTTGCGCATCCCGGCGGCACGCGCGACCGTTGTCACCCAGTGTTTGCGCCTCTGGCGAGCGGCATGACGTTGGCGGCCGTCATCTTTCTCTACACCGGCGGTCACGCGCTTTACTATGGATCGAAAAGCGCATCGGTTGCCCCGCTCGTGAGCGGTGCTGCATTGCTGACGCTGATCCTTCTCTGCGTCCCGGGACGCGCGCAGTCGCTATTGCGGATCGCGGTCACGGGGAGCCTGTCGCGATGGCGGGTCAGCGGCAACGCCGGCAACGTGCGGCGTGATGGGCCATACGTTTCTTCGGCGAGCGCCTGGGCGAGTTCCTCCGATGTCGCTCCCAGGCGCTGGCGACAGAACGCTTCGGCGGAATCTGTGGGCTCGACTCGCAGGCTCGCGTCACCGCGAAACATTCGGCCACAGCATCATGAGCGTGAATTCGGAGCGTAAGCCTTTCTCCGTGCCCGAATTTTTGGGGGGCGGCATTGCGCTGGCGACCGTCGCCCTGATCGCATTCGGCGGCCTGCGTGTTGGTCAGCCACAGAATTCGTTGCCCGCGCCTGCACGTTATGCGCCCGTATCGATCCAATCATCGGAGGCGTTGGCCCAATTATCGCTCGAGCAGCCACGCCAGTTGTCCGACGTCGCCGGAGCGACGCACGATGTGCAATCGCCCGATACCCGCTTGGGTACGGAAAACTCGACGCCCATCGAGTCGAATGGCGCGAAGGCGCCGCGCCCGCCCGCCGCGGACCGCTCGGCGGCTCCTAGCGCCGTACGCGCCGACTCCAACTTTATCGGGGGCTGGGCGGACGATATCGGCCGGTGCCGGACCGGTCGAAAGGCGCCACTCGTCATCAGCTTGCGCGCGGCGAAGACGGCCAACGGCGAATGTGATTTCGGGTTCGTCGCGCGAGAGGCTGCAAATCGGTGGCGGGTTACGGCCATATGCGCCGCCGAGGGACGCTTTTGGCGAGCCAATATCGCCCTGAAGCTCATGGAGCCGAATCTGACATGGTCAAGCGAGCGAGGAACTGAGACGTACGTGCGATGCAACCGCCGATGGCGATCCGGCAGATTATAGGTAAGCGGATCGCGGTCGACTGCACTGAAACGATCGACTCTGCTTTTCTGCGACTTTGCGATAGCCAAAAACTCTTCGGACAGACACTTAGAGTTTTTTGCGCGGGTCCCGATCCATAACAATAAAGACAAACCCAGTTATTGCGGCTCCAAACCCGAAATAAGACGAAAAGCCAAGCACCAGAATGACGAGAGTCGTTATGGGAGCGCTGCTGTTGTGCACAACATCGAAGATTTCTCGAGCGTTTAACGCAAACAGGGCCGCAGCAAAGACAGGGCCTATCGAAGATCCCATGGCGAAATGACATAAGACTTGTTGAAATAGTTGCCGGTCGCTCATTGTCAGCTCGTCTGAGACAATTAGCGGAAACGAGAGAGATGAGACCAAGTTCCAATGCCGGGCATGAATTTGTCTATGTTGAAAAACGCACCTCGCATGGTCAGGTTGCAAGAAGCTTTTCCAGCCGGATCGGCAACTTCCGAACGCGGACGCCGGTTGCGTGATACACTGCATTGGCGACAGCGGCCGCTGTCCCGACGTTACCCAGCTCTCCGATACCCTTTACGCCCACCGGATTGACGAATGTGTCCTCTTCCGGAACCAGGATGACGTCAACATCCCTTACATCGGCGTTCACCGGAATGAGATAATCGGCGAGATTGTCGTTGACGTAGCGTGCCGTTCGAGGGTCGATCTCCGACGATTCATGAAGCGCCGACGAAATCCCCCAGATCATCCCGCCCATATATTGGCTGCGCGCCGTACGGGTGTTCATAAGCCGGCCTGCCGCAAACGCGCCGACCATGCGCGGAACGCGGATTTCCCGGGTCGAGGCATGGACCCTGACCTCGACGAATTCAGCCCCCATCGCATACATCAGCTTCTCGCCCTTGGAGCCGCCACCAAGAAACGGGGTGCCGGCATAGAGATTTTTCATCGAATCAGGCTTTGCTCCCGGAGGAAGATATTCGGCGTATTCTTCGATCGCGCCCACACCCAAACTCTTGAAGCGATCTTCAAGATTGAGCTCGTTGCGATCGGTGCCCGCGCTTCCGACGGTTGTCCGATCGTCGGCCGGCTGTATCAACCTGGCTCGAATCGACCGGCAAGCCTTCATGACAGCCGAGCAGGCGCTTGCCGTGGTGTTCGAACCGCCCGCCACCGGGGCAGGCGGTAATTTGCTGTCCCCGAGCTCAACGGTGACGGAAGAAAGCGGAATACCAAGAGATTCGGCTGCCATCTGGCCGATCACCGTGTAGGCACCGGTTCCAAGATCGTGCGCGGCAATTTGCACGTTCGCCGTGCCATTTGCCATCAGGCGGACCCGCGCCGCCGCCGCACCCACATGGGTCGGATAGACCGCGCTGGCGCAACCCCAACCTATCAGCCAGTCACCATCGCGCATCGAGCCGGGTTGCACGCTGCGGTTGGTCCAGCCGAAACGCTCTGCGGCCTGGTCGTAGCATTTCATGAGCGAGCGGCTCGACCACTGTTTGCCCATCGCGTCGACGGAAGAATCGTTGATGCGCCGCAGTTCCACCGGGTCCATGTTGAGCTTGACGGCGAGTTCATCCATCGCGCTTTCCAGCGCATAAATGTAGGGAACCACCGGTGGCGAGCGCATGAAGCCCGGCGTATTGCGGTCTGCATGGACCAGCGTCACGCCTGTCTTGACCGCGCCGAATCCATAAAGCCGTGCACTGTCTTCCACGCCCGAGACCGAATAGGGGTCTGGCCGCGAAGTGACTTCCCATCCCTCGTGGATGAAGCTCGCGATTTTTCCGCCGCGCTCCGCACCGATACGAATGCGGTGACGGGTTTCCGCGCGATAGGTCTGAACGGTGAATCCTTGATCGCGTGTGGTAACGAGCTTGACTGGCCGATTGAGCCGTTTGGCCGCCAGAGCAACGAGTCCGGTGCGCGGAGAAAATTGGGCCTTCGACCCGAATGCACCGCCGACGAAGGGACTGATCGCATGAACATCGGCGATGTCGACTCCCATCTTTTTCGCGAGGTTCGCCTTCAAACCATACACGAATTGGCTTGGCTCGTAGATCGTCAGTTGATTGTCACGCCAGACGCACGTCGTCGTAAACAATTCGATTGGGTTGTGGTGTTGGGTCGGCGTTTCGTATTGGGCCTCAAGCCGAACATCGGCTGCGGCAAAGGCCTGTTCGGCGTCACCGGCTTGCGGAAGTCCTTCATTGGCGACGCTTTCGGAAGTAGTACCGCGAGAATCGAAACTAGCGCTCGGCGGCTCGGATTCGTAGTTCACGCGAACCATATGAGCGGCTTCGCGCGCTGCCTCGAAAGTATCGGCAACGACCAGGGCGACGATCTGTCCGCCATAGTCGATCCGTGGGCCGAATCCCTGGATCGAAGAGATCGGCCCGCCGCCGCCCCTGGCGTATTTTATATCCTTCAATTCGCCGGTGTTCTCGTAATTGAAGATCTCCAATACTCCGGGCACCGCCTTGGCAGCCCGCAAGTCCATCGACTCGATGCGTCCTTTTGCAATCCGGCTGGTCACGAGGAACGCATAGGCAGGGTTTGAAACCACAAAGTCCGATCCGTAGCGGGCCTCGCCGGTCACCTTGAGGCGGCCGTCGAGGCGCGGTTCGGGTTTTCCCATGTTGCTTAGGGGATCCGGGGCAGCTTTCGGCATTGGTCAAATCTCCATTGCTGCGGTCTCGCGCAAAGCGCGGATCAATGTCCGCTTGCCAAGTTCGACTTTGAAAGCATTGTGGCTGCGCGGTAAGGCATCCTCGAACGCGACCTCCGCGGCCGTATTCAGGATCGCCTCGTTCAAGTGTTTGCCCGCGAGAATTTGTTCGGCTTTATGCGCCCGCCAGGGCACCGTCGCAACGCCGCCAAGTGCGATACGAGCTTGCCTGACGCTATCGCCGTCGAGATCGAGCCCAACCGCGGCTGACGCGAGTGCGAACTCATAAGATTCCCGATCTCTCACCTTAAGGAACAGAGACCGCCGCGCGTAGGAGCCTTTTGGGATGTAGAAGGCTACGATCATCTCTTCCGGCGCGAGGGTCGTTTCGAGATGAGGTGCTTCTCCCGGTTGCCGGTGCAGTCTTGCGAACGGAAACTCACGAGTTCCCTTGCGACCGAGAACTTCAATCCTGGCATCAAGGGCAATCAGGGCTTGGGCAAAATCGCCTGGATAAGTTGCGATACATTGATCGCTGGTTCCCAAAACGGCATGCGAGCGGTTAAACCCATCAAGTGCTGCGCATCCCGAGCCTGGCCGGCGCTTGTTGCAATTTTCGTAGGAAACGTCGCGAAAATAGCTACAACGAGTTCGCTGCAGGACATTGCCGCCGAGCGAGGCCATGTTTCGAATCTGCGCGCTTGCTGCAAGTTGCAACGATTGCGACACGACCGGGAAGTTTCGCCTGATATCGGGGTGCTCGGCCGCAGCCGACATGCGCGACATCGCGCCAAGTCGGAGGCCGTCCGCTGCAAATTCAATGGTGCCGGCTTTGGTGTGCCCGAGATCGTTGATATCGATAACCTGCCCTGGCCGCGTGACTCCCAGCTTCATCAGGTCGAGCAATGTAGTGCCACCAGCCAAATATTGAGCGGATGCGTTCGCCGGGTCCGAGGACGCATCTTTACGGCCCGACCCGTGCATTAAGACAGCGGATTTTGCGTCAGCTGTCCGTGAAAATTGAAACGGCTGCATGGTCACGCCCCTTTCATTTTGATTTTTGCTTGCCCGATCGCGTCAACGATATTGGGGTAGGCGGCGCAACGGCACAGATTTCCACTCATATACTCGCGGATGGCAGGTTCGGATTCCGCATGACCTTCGTCGACGCAAGCCACAGCGGAGAGGATCTGCCCTGGCGTGCAGTACCCGCATTGAAACGCGTCATGATCGATGAACGCCTGTTGCATCGGGTGCAGCGTGCCGTCCGCCTGGGCGAGGCCCTCGATTGTCGTGATATTTTTGCCTTCCGTGCTTGCAGCCAAGGTGAGGCACGACAAAACGCGGCGTCCGTCGACCAGCACCGTGCACGCGCCGCACTGTCCGTGATCGCAACCCTTCTTGCTGCCTGTAAGGCCGACGTGCTCGCGAAGCGCGTCAAGCAGCGTCGTGCGGACGTCGAACGCAAGGCGATAATGCCGCTCATTGATAGTGGTATTGGTGACGAACGGATCGCGCGGGTCCGCCGAGGATGAGGGTGCAGCAGTTGCGGGCGGATAATCAAGCAGCGTGACCGACATTGTCGATGCTACCGAGGTAGCGAGAAAATTCCGGCGGCTCCACCGGGGGCCGCTGTTTGCCTGAGACACCATAGGGACCTCCACCAAAATAGGGACCTCCGCCAAATTTGCGAAGCGGCCGTCATATCACCGAGAACGTAGTGTCGCGATTACTGTTCCCGCCCGTTGTAATTTCGCGCAAGCCTGTGGAAACTTCGAACCAGCGCATTATCGTCGGTCACGCGCTCTGGTCTTGGCAGCTTTGGTCTTGGCGGCTTTCTTGGCTGCGGTGGAGCGGCCCGCGGAACCTTTCGTCCTCGCTGCCTTCCGGGCCGCCGCAGTACGGGCGGACGCGGTACGGTGCGAGGCAGCACGCCGTCCTTGCTTCGAGAGCGCAGCGCGCGACGCCGTGCTGCGCGGTTCGCGCTTGAGGGCCTTTGACACAGCGCGCGAGACGCGCGGCCGTCATCGGGGCTTCCGCTTTCCCTGGCCCGCTTCGTATGCGTGCTCGCGGGTACACGACCGGCAATCCGCCCGCCTCAAGCCTCAAGCACAAATTCCCCCGTGTCGCATTGAATGACTCGGGGGAATTTGGTGGAGCATTAGTTCTCTCCAGTTGCGCTCTGTCTGAGGGACTTCGCGCCGTCTAACAACGCGGCTCAGGCTGGCACGCTACCAGTCTCGGCCAATACCGAAGCTGAACCCCGGTCCACGAACGCCAATGCCCGGCTCACGATAGTAGTCGCGATCGTAGTCACGGTACCGCCGGGGACCATAATAGTCGTCTCCGATGATCACTTGACGGTCACCGCGGGAATGCCAGCATTGGCCGGCGTCGTTACAAACGACTCTCGCCTGATGAAGCAGAGGCGAACTCTCTCCGACTCGAATCTCGTCAGCCGCATAAGCACTCGACGCTATGAGGGCGCCAGCGCCGGCGAGAAATGTCACTGTCAGTTTTCTCATGTCCATTTCTCCTCCATTTCTCCTCTCAGTAGGACCCCCTGAAAAAACGTCTTGCGTAGAGCACGGTTCCAATAAATTGAGCCGGCCCATATCATCGATGAAACCGCTGAAACCCTCCGACGGACGCTGTTCTGCCCGGTATGACGGAGATAGAAGGCTCCCATGCATCTCTCGCGTAGCCATTCTCGATCATGGTGCAGCAGCGCCATGTAAGCGAAACACGCACGGAAGTGGACCGGGGCGAATTCGCTTATGTGGCAATCGGCGTCCAGTGCTGCGTTTCTTTCGCGCGGGATCGATGCGCCGGCAAGAAGCCTAGCGAGGAGCGTCCACAACCTCGGTTACTTCGTAGAGATGTGGATCGATTTGATCGGTCAAATCGTCAAACTTGCGCCAGGCCTTGCGAAAGTCCGGTGACTGATGAGCCTGTTGCAGGAGTCCGCGGGTTTTCCATTGGACGTAATTGACGATGCGCTTTCCGTCGAGGCTTCGGTGCAGGCTGATTGAGACAAAGCCCGGCTGTTGCGCCATGAAACGCGCCCGTTCGGCCATCAGCGACAGCGCCTCCTGTTGCTTTTCCGGTTCGGCTTCAATGATGGTGATCTGCGTAACCTGCTGATTATCGATCTGAATGTGTGCCATGGCATCACTCCGTTCTCTACGGACGTTTCGCTGGAATCTGATAGCAGGTTCAGGCGGAACGCATGTTCCGGAGAAACGCTGCCGCCCTTCAGCAGTTCCGAAGCGGTCCCGGAACCTTTCGCTTCGCTGTGATTTGGCTTCAGGGAGTGCGGAGGTGCCATTACCGGCCACGCCAGCAGTGACCGCATTGAGGCTGCTGTGAACGGTCAGAGCTTCGCCGCTAATTTGTCGCTCATTTCACGTGGCAACCAGCAGACAATATCGATCCGCGCGCAAGGGACGGATATTGCGGGTGTTACGCTTGCGCTGAACCGGCGCTAGAGAAAAGAAAGAGGGATGTTGCAGGGAGACTTTTCATGACCAAAGAGCATATCGGCGTCAGGAAGCACCGCGCTATTCTTGCGGGTTCTCTTGCGGTCGGAATTTTTGGAGTTGCGACGACCGCTTGGCTGACCGGATCTGGCGTCTCAACGTGGAGAGATTTGTACGTCTGGTACAACCCCGCGGCTGGTTTTCAGTCTGCTGCCCTGCCAGTGGGTTTTGAAGATCTCGTGGACCGCATCAAACCGACTGTTGTGGGCGTGCGCGCGAAGGTAAAGCGGGACGCTGACGAAGAGGAACAACCTACCGGTCAAGGCGCACCCTCGAATCGCTCTGATTTTCCCAAGGACGGCATGAACTCGCAGCGGCCCCATATCGCCACCAATCAGGGGTCAGGCTTCTTCATATCTTCGGACGGATATGCCATGACGACCAATCACCTGGTCGATGGCAGCGAAAAAATCGAGGTCACCACGGACGATGGAACGCTTTACCCAGCAAAGCTGGTTGGCGCTGACCCGAAAACAGATCTCGCATTGCTCAAGATAGAGGGCAGAAACGAATTCCCGGCTGCCCGGATAGCCGGCAAGCCGCCCCGGATCGGCGAGTGGGTCCTTGCAGTAGGCAACCCATTTGGACTTGGCGGAACGGTGACGGCCGGGATTGTTTCGGCCCGCGCGCGTGACATCCTTGGTCCCTACAATGACTTCATTCAAATCGATGCGCCGATTAATCAAGGCAATTCCGGTGGACCGGCCTTCGACGTCAGCGGCAAGGTAATTGGCGTCAATAGTGCGATATTTTCGCCGACAGGCGGTTCGGTCGGCATCGGCTTCGCCATTCCAGCGGAAACAGTACGGACGATCGCGGACAAACTCAAAGAAAAGGGCACCGTCTCCCGAGGCTGGATCGGTGTCGAGGTTCAGTCCCTGAACTCCGAAATCGTCGAAGGTCTCGAACTCCACAAACCGATATATGGGGTCCTGGTCGCCGAAACCCAGCCGGACAGCCCGGCAGCGCAGGCCGGCGTCGTGCCGGGCGACATTATTACATCCTTCGCCGGCCAACCGGCCAGCGACGATCATGATTTGATCAAGAGGGTCGGCGATATGCGCCCTGGCAAATCAATCGAGCTTGGCCTGATCCACCAGAGCCAGGAAAAAACCATTAGCGTAACGTTGGGCGAGCTTCCCGATCCTCGCAACGGAAGCCGTTCGAGCACCGAAAAGCAGAAACCGCCCGTGGCAGATGGCGATAAGGCAAACATAGGACTGACCCTGATGCCGGCAGACAAGCTTGGTCTCGCGATCCGAGGTGTCGTCGTGACCGACCTTGATCCGGCCGGCGTGGCTGCTGAAATCGGTCTTTCGGCCGGAGATGTTATTCTTGACGTAGGCGGCAGCGTGGTGAAAACGCCTGTCGACTTCTACAAGGCACTAACTGGCGTTCAAAGCCACGGCAAGCGCGTAGCATTGGCACGGGTCAAGTCAAACAACGCAACAACGCGATTTATCGCTATCCCTGTCGGCTGATCCGGTATTGTTATGGTTGGTCCTGTTGGTCCGTGCGCCGCGCCGTGAATCTTCGCGAGAGGCCGGGCAAGTGCCGGTCAGGGATAGATCTTGCCTGGATTCATGATCCCGTTCGGATCCAGCGCGCTCTTTAGCGACTTCATCAGCGCGACGCCTTCGCCATGCTCGGTCTCCATATGCGCGATCTTGTGCAGACCCACGCCATGCTCGCCGGAGCAGGTGCCACCGAAACCGATCGCGCGGCGCGCGGTTCGGAACGCCAGCGCTTCGGCCCGCGCGGTCTCCTCCGCGTCGTTCGGATCGAACAAGATGCCCAGATGAAAATTGCCGTCGCCGACGTGGCCGACGATCGGCGCCATGAGCCCAGAGGCGAGAATATCCGCTTTGGTCTCCAGCAGACAGGCGGGCAATGCGGAGATCGGCACGCACGCGTCCGTACCCATGTTGGCCTTGCCGGGCGCGAGCGCCATCACCGCCTGATACGAATTATGCCGGGCTTTCCATAGCCGATTGCGGTCTTCCGGCCGCTGCGCGAACAGGAACCCGCCGCCGCCATGGTCTGACGCGATGGTCTGCATCAGTTCGACTTCTTCACGCGTGCTGCTGGGGGTGCCGTGAAACTCCAGGAACAGCGTCGGCACCTCAAAATAGTCGAGACCTGAATAGCGGATCGCGGCGCGCATCTGCACCTCGTCCAGCAGTTCGACGCGTGCCAGCTTCAGATTTGTCTGTAGCGCAGTCACGACCGCGCCGATCGCGCCTTCAAGCGATGGAAACTGGCACACCGCGGCCATGATACTCTCCGGCACGCCGGAGAGCTTGAGCTGGATTTCCGTAATGACGCCGAGCGTGCCTTCGCTGCCGATGTAGACATGCGTCAGATCAAGCCCAGCGGAGGATTTCCGAGCCCGGCTCCCGGTCCGCACAATGCGTCCATCGGGCGTAATGACGGTGAGGCCGAGAACGTTTTCACGCATCGTGCCGTAGCGGACCGCGTTGGTACCGGACGCCCGGGTGGACGCCATACCGCCGATCGACGCGTTTGCGCCGGGATCGACCGGGAAGAACAGGCCAATATCGCGGATATGGGCATTGAGGGCTTCGCGTGTCACGCCCGCCTGCACGCGGCAGTCGAGCGCCTCCGGAGAGATTTGCAGCACCTTGTCGAAACGGTTCATGTCGAGCGAGATACCGCCGGCCAGCGCAGCGACCTGGCCCTCGAGCGAGGAGCCGGCGCCGAACGGCACGATCGGCACGCGGTGCGCGTTGCAGAGCGCGAGAATGAACGCCACCTCGTCGTTGTTTTCGGGAAAGGCCACGAGGTCCGGCATGCCGACCGCGGGCAAGCCCTCGCCGTGGCTGTGCTGTTCGCGGATCGCCTGCGCCGTCGAAATGCGTGGCCCAAGGCGTTCGACCAGGCTGTCGCGCACGATCGCGATTACTGCAGATCGTATGCGGCCATGGTTTGATTCCGATATATGCCGTCCAGATCGCTGACGGCAACCTCCACAATCGAGGCCTTTGCGCCGTTATAGTGCATGTTGCACGCAAGCGGGCAGGTCGCCTTTCTGCGAAATCAGGTCGTGCGAACTGGCGGCTTTGCTGGGCAGAAAAGCACAAGCCCGGCGGATGATGTTCCAGGCGCTATTAGCTTACCCTTTCTTCGTCCTTCTCAATACAGGCAATACCGGCCTGATCTGGCTCGCTATCGCGCTCGGCCTCGCGATCGGGCACGGTTCGGTATACGGCGCGCAGGGAGCATTCTTTTCGGAGCTGTTTCCCGCGCGAATCCTCTACAGCGGTCTCTCGCTCGTCCAACAGCTCGGTCCGATCCTGAGTGGCGGCCTGTCACCGTTGATCGCGACCGCATTGTTCAGCGAATACGGCACACCCTGGACTGTTGCGATCTATATCGTCGCCCTGGCAATACTGTCCGCCGTCTGCGCGATAGGGTTGAAGGCAAGACATGCCTAACAAGACATGCCTGACAAGACATGCCTAATATGATTACACGCCGATAGTTGACCCAACACCAGGTATGAGGTTCACGTTCTGGTAGATGAAGCGAAGGGGTGAGCTGCGGTGCAGCTCACAGTCGTTCTTGCATGACTTCGCTGCCCCAATAAACGAGGAGAAATCGACATGTTGCTTACGGATTTCGACGCACTCACTTTCGACTGCTACGGCACCCTGATCGATTGGGAGAGCGGGATGGTCGAGGCGCTGAAGGGCCTCACCGGCCGGGTGCGGCACCAAGTGACCCGCGACCAGATCCTGCAGGCGCATGCGCGTCACGAGTCCAGCCAGCAACACTATACTCCGGCGAAGCGATATCGGGACTTGTTGCCGATCGTCTACAAGCGCCTTGCCGAGGAGTGGAGTGTGCACGTGACCCACGAGGATTGTATCGAGTACGGGCGATCTGTGGGGAATTGGCCGGCGTTCGAAGACTCTCCCGGAGCGCTGCAGTATTTGAAGAAGTATTTCAAGCTGGTCATACTCTCCAACGTGGACAACGAGAGTTTCCAGGCAAGCAATCGGAAGCTGCAGGTGGAGTTCGATGCGATCTACACCGCGGAAGACGTCGGGTCTTACAAGCCGTCAGCCCGCAATTTCGATTACATGATCGAGAAGCTGGAAGGGGTCGGTGTGAAGAAACAAAAGATCCTGCATACGGCGGAGAGCATGTTCCACGACCACAAGCCGGCAAACGATCACGGGTTGAAGTCCTGCTGGATCTACCGGCGGCACGCCCAGCAGGGTTTTGGTGCCACCATGAATCCGGGCGAGGTGCCGCAGGTCGACTTCAAATTCAACAGTATGCTCGAACTCGTAAAGGCCCATCAGGAGCAACTGCGGGTCAAATGATCCGCCGGTGCGTGTTGCGTCGACACCCCCGCGCGTGAGCTAACGATTGGGACCTCGGTTTCGACATGCGCTGGGGCTTTGGCCATGCCAGCGCCTGAACGCTCGACTGAAGGCGCTCAGTTCGGAATAGCCAAGCATAAGTGCGATGGTCGTCAGATCGTAGTCGGAACTCTCGACATGGCGCCTGGC
>WNGM01009936.1_pt1 | contig 20574 bp, 20 predicted proteins | sample 5400571 | NCBI WGS metagenome assembly WNGM01 (sample SAMN13153378, study PRJNA577476) | soil metagenome | isolation source: 100 cm soil or saprolite under Garry oak tree replicate 2 | place: USA:California | collected 2016-06-15 | reverse complement strand
TCCGCTACAATCGGAAGCGTCTCCACTCGGCACTCGGCTACCGGACTCCGCAAGAAGCCCACGACGAGTACCTGAACCGGCAGCTCGCAGCATGAGTTAACACCAATTTAGCTGTCCGGAAAACGCGGGGCGGCCCACTGGCAACGATTAGGGCCTTGCGCTGGCCAGTCACCGCTCACCCGCCCCCCTAGCGTGCCGGCTGATGAACAACCCGATCAGCCGGTCCTGATCGGCGGTGGTCGCCTCGGACAACTCCAGCACCTCACCGCCGATCTCCAGCCGCACGGTGCGGCGGGTTTGCCCGCCCCGCGCCAGCCACGCTCTGATCGCGGAGATGACCGAGCGTAAACCCTCGGCGGAGCCTCCTAGACCCACCAACAGCCCACCAACCGCGGCCACATCCAGCCCCCGGGCGCCCGGTGCCGGCTCACCAGCCCGCAACCCGGTCACATCCTCCACGTCAAGCTGCAGAAGCTCACCGCGAAGCAACCCAGTCAGCGCATCCAGCCGCTCAGCATCCGCGCCCTCCTCGGACAACTGAAGGCGCAACCCCCCGTCCATCGGCCCACCCCCTCCACCCAAAAATGAAGTCCACAACACACCATGCACCCACTGGCGCAATGCAAGCAATCACAATTTCGCCCGAGCTTCCCGGTGACGTCCGTGCGGCGACGCCGCGCCGCCCCGGTTGGCCAAGGTGACGGCTGACCGCCGGCCCAGCGCACGAGCGCGGTTTGATGCTTGACGTGCCGTACGGGCTCCTGCGCCGCGGCGGCGCCATGCGCTACGACGGCGACTGGATCACCGGCCGGCAACCCGCCCCAGCCAACGCCCCAGACCTGGCAGCCGTCGCTGATATGAACGAGAGGACATAAGCCCGATAAGAATGTTCACCCCCGGACCAGAGTGAGCCTGCCGGCAGCATACGATCCCTTTATGAGTAGCGCCACTGAACCTACTGTCAAGGTCTTAAACCGCTGAGATCCGCGTCCTTCAGGTCGGATCCAAGCCAGTCGCGCTGAGCGCGGTCCGGCAGCTCGACTCCGTGGAACCGGCCGCGATCAAGCCGTTCGGCCGTGTACGGATCGAGCCGAAGCCGGCTGAGGGCCTGATCGAGGTCATCGGTTCGGCGAACGGAATCCTGGCCAGGTCCTCGGCCCGCGCCCGCAAGACGGAATGCCCCGGCTACGCGCCCGCCTATCCGGAGGCCCGCGGCTACGGGCCGCCGCAGCTGGTATGCGACGCTCACCGCGATACCCCGCCGACGTCAGGACTCAACCGGCACGCCTGGACGGAGTACACCCCGTCGCAGGAGATCTATGAGCAGTGGCTGGCGCTGCCGCTGATCGTGCTTGCGGGACTTCGCTGACCGCGAACCTCAGGTTGTTCCCTTGCGCCAGGGCGACGCGGGTACGGCCGGTGGTCGTGACCTCGAGCTCGGCGTCATGCCCTGCATGCTGCGCGGCGAGTGCCTGGTACTCGGCCTGCCGCTTGTGCTCGTCGCTCATCCCGGCGGGCCGGATTACCAGGCGCGCTTCGCAGCTGCCCGCGTCGTGATGGGCGCCGAAAAGTTCGTCCTTCCGCCGGACACCATGGCGGATGTAGACGGTGCCGCCGCAGCCACCGCACCACAGCGCCGGGCTGCGGCCCGAGTAGCTGGTGTTCTCCAGCTTGGCGTAGGTGTCGGGATCGACGCCGCGGGACAGGTCGGTGCGGCGGCCGTCGGCGTGAATGATCACCGCCTTCATGGCGACTCCTGCTGGGCATTCCGGCAATGGGGTGCAGGCTGAACCGCTGGTAAACGGGGCCAAAGACATTCTCCTTTCTCCGCCTGACATTCAAAACTGGCGGGACGATCTCGGAGATCGCGGGATCGGCCGGCTGATGGTCGAGGGCGGCAGCACTGTTCACACCCAGTTCCTGGCGGCCGGGCTCGCGGACGAGATTCAGATGGCAGTCGCCCCGCTCTTCGTCGGCGACCCAGGCGCGCCGAGGTTCGTCAAGCCGAGTTGGGCGTTCATTCGCTAGACAGTCGAACCTCTGGCTGCTCTGCTTCGGGTAATCCTGGCGGGAACCTCGTAGATCACGGTAAGCATCTGACGACAGAGCCGGCCCAGGTCGGCCGCTTCTTCTTCAGACACCGGGTCGAGAGCGTCAGGGTGAGCCGCAGCATTTCCCATAACCCTGATCTCCTTTGCCCAATCCACTAGACTAGGATGAAGTGAGCCATCTTGGCTCATTTGACCAAGTTTGTCATAAAGGCTATGTTTCGCGTTCGCGGCCGGTGTGCCCTTGTCTGCGACTAGCTGGGCAAGCATGCCGCGGAACATCACCACTGCCGCTCGTGGTGCCTTCGCTGAGAGTGCTCGCACTCCCTCGGAATAAGCCGAGCCGACCTCTGGCGAAATATCAGGGTCAAGGGAAGCCGATCCCGCCGTCGGCCACCAGTGCAACCCCTCGTAGACAGGAGGCTCCGCTGGGCCGACCCGTTGCATCACCATCTGCTCGATGACGACGAGCGAATCGTTGCATCCCATGCATCTCAGAACTGAGGACCGTTCGGACTCGTCTGCCTTGATTGGCGTCGGTCCGGTGACCAGACCAAACGCCGCGGCACGGCCGCATCTCGGGCACGGACCACTCGGGTTCGCGAGATCTGGGAGCGAGTCGCGATCATTAGCCACAAGCATCGAGGCTAGTCGCTATCCGCCGAACTCACCGGATCACCTGGCCTCGCCGCGGCGGCTGGCCGGAGGTCTGTCCGCCGGCCGTCGTGAACGGGGGTTCATGGCGTCACCCGCCGAGGGCGCTCGCGGACCTGCAGGTCGGCCGGCCAGGTGTCCCAGTCGTTGCCTTTGGTGCCGCGGTGTCCGTGCTGGCGCGCCCAGACGGTGCCGAGTTGCTTGACGAATACGGCCGTCCCCGCGTCGCGGCAGCGGGCTATGAGCTCGCGGATCCAGCCGAGGTCCAGCGGGCGTGCGCCTGGGCCCGATTCGCCGCCGATGATGCACCAGGCGATGCCGTCCAGGCGCAGCGAGGGCAGCGGGCCGAACAGGGGCTCCAGGGACAGGAACCGGACCGCGGCGCCGGCCTGGCGCAGGTCGTCAGCGCGCCGTGCGTAGCGGTCGAGCTCGATCGAGGTGCCCAGGTGCACGTTGGGCAGGGGCCACTGTCCGGCCAGCGCCTCCGCGTCAGGCCCGGGCGCCGCGTGCCTGGCGAGCGGGCACTCGCCATCGCCGGCGCGGCCAAGTAGGGCGGGCATCCGCCCGGGCCTCTTGGTGAGCACCTGGTAGGTGTGCTGCGGCGTGCGTGCCATCACGGCGAACACCTGAGCGAGGAACGGGACAGGGACGCGCGCGTGGAACGGGTCGTTCCGTCCCGGGGGTCGTTCCGTCCCGGGCCGAGCGGTGTCGGGCACTGTCGCATTGGGGGTCGCCGGGCGCTGCATGCGACATGTTCCGCCGGGGTGTCGCTCACTGATCGGAACGTCGCTGGCACGTAGAGTCACCTCTCATTCACTGCTGGTGAGGTGGGTGAGGGATGCGAGGGTTCCGGCCGTTCCATGTCCGCCTCCCGTCGGGGGACCGGTACTGGACGGTGGTCGATTCGTCGTACCGGCCGGTGGCCGAGGCCGATGAGTGGCTGGTGCATGTCCGGCTGGGCCGGGACTGCGCGGAGAGCACGACGGAGGCGTACGCGCGGTCGCTGGGCTGGTTCCTGGACTGGTGCGCGGCGACCGGACTGGACTGGCGGCAGGCGCCGGGCCAGTTCGGCCGGTTCGTGTACTGGGTGCAGCGCTACGACCCGGACGCGCCCGCGTGCGCCCAGGTGCGCATCGTGCGCGGCGCGCGCCGGGTGAACGCGGTGCTGGCAGCGGTCCGGGAGTTCTTCAAGTACGCTGTCGCGACCGGGCTGGCTGACCCGGGGGTGCTGGATGCGCTGTTCGACCTGGCCGGGGATTACGACCTGCCCGCCGAGGTGCGCGGTGACCGGGCGGGCCTGCGGCTGCGGAGCCGGCCGCGGCACCGGCTGTCCGAACCGGAGCGCGTCGTGGACGCCGCGAGCGATGATGAGGTGCTGGCGCTGCTGCGGGCCTGCCGTAACGCCCGGGACCGGTTCATCGTGCTGGCGTTGTGGCGGCTCGGGCAGCGCCGCGGCGAGCTGACCGGGATCCGGCTCGAGGACGTTCATTTCGTGCCGGACGCGAGCCGGCTGGGCTGCCAGGTCCGGGGCGAGCATCTGCATGTCCGCCGCCGCGACAACCCCAACGGGGCCACGGCCAAGTCCCGCAGGTCCCGGGCCGTCCCGGCCGACTGGTTCGTGGTCCAGGGCTATGACCAGTACATGCTCGAGCGCGGTGCCTGCCCGCAGGCGCGGCGCGGCGATTTCCTGCTGGTCAACCTGTTCCGCGAGCCATTCGGGGCGCCGATGCGGCCGAAGGCGCTCAACGAGCTGCTGGCCGGCCTGTCGCGGCGGGCAGGCCTGCCCCGCGCTATTCATCCGCACCAGCTCAGGCACTCGATGGCCACCAATATCGCGGCGGCGGGCGGGACGCTGGATGAGATCCGCGAGCTGCTCGGTCACGCCGCCATCACCTCCAGCCAGGTGTACCTGCATCCCTCACCCGACCGGCTGCGGTCAGCGGTCGACCGCGTCGGGCTGCCGCGCGCCGGAACCGGAGCGGCCCGGTGATGACCTTGGCTGCGGCACGGCCGCTGCCAGTGGCGGCGGAACCGGCCGCGTCCGGCGGGGACCGGCTGGAGCGGGTCCGGACGCTGCTGCGGCCGGAGTTCCTGGCCGAGGTCTGGCAAGCCGACGGCCAGGTGTTCGCGCCGCCGCGTGAGCATCCGCTGCTGGGATTGCGCAAGTGCGCGGTGGCCGGCTGCGAGGCCGGGGTCCGCACGCCCGGCACCGACTTGTGCAAGCTGTGCATCGAGCGGTTCAAGGTCAGCGGCCTGCCGGTAGACCAGTTCACGGCGATTCCCGCGAACAAGATCAGCAAGGGCGAGCAGTTCTGCCGTGTCCCGGGATGCCCGCGGCCGTCGCACCTGCGGGTCCGGTTCTGCCATGCTCATTACTGCCAATGGCGTCAGGCCGGGCTGTCCCCGGAGGTGTTCGCGGCCTCCCCGGCGGCCGTGTCGCTGCCGTCGTTCGGCGAGTGCCTGGTGGTGTCCTGCAGCCGGACCGCCTGCGGTACTCGCGGTCTCTGCGGGCCTCACCGCGTCCGCTGGCAGGCCGCCGTGAAGCAGGAACCGGCCGCCGCCTTCCGGCGGTGGCTGCGGATCGCCGAACCGGTCAACGCCGACCACTTCGTGATCTTCAAGGGGCTGGCCGAACAGGTGCAGCTGGAGCTGCTGCTGGGCTTGCAGCTGCGGACCGACGCGGGCATCAGAACCCTGGTGACCGCGCTGCGGCCGGTCGTGGCGGTGCTCCGCCAGGCCAAGGCGGCCCGGCTGGCCGATCTGGACGAATCGCTGATCAAGCAGACCCGCCACGACGCTTCGGTCCTGGCCCGCCACCTGGTGACCGCAGTGCAGCGGGCGACCACCTCGCCGGAGGAAGAGCAGCGCAACGACGTATGGGACCTGAGCGTGCTCGGGCTGGGCGGATGGCTCCGCTTCACCCCGGTCAGCCAGGCCTGGCTGCGCGAGACCGCCAAGCTGTGGGCCGCCGAAGAGATTCCCCGCCACCGCGGCCGCCAGGCCGCTCACACCGCCAAGGCCACCGTCGCCGTGCTCGGCGAACTGTCGGCCGGCCTGCGGCTCACCCGAGCCGACCAGGGCGAGGACCCTGCCGCACTGAGCCGCCGCGACATCGTCGCCTTCACCAACCGGCTCGCCCACCAGCAGCGCACGGGCCAGATCAGCGAGCAGATTCGGCTGCGGTCCTGCCGTGCGCTGCGCCGGTTCCTGGCCGACATCCGGGCGATGGGCCTGACCCGCCCCGGCGGCCGCGCCGCAGGCCTTCCCGACGACGTCATCATGGGCCGCCAGGACATCCCGCCCCAGCCCGACCCGGACGAGCGAGGCCGGGACCTGCCCGCCTGGGTGATGCAGATCCTGGACGCCAACCTGCACGTCCTGGAGGACCGCAGCGGCACTGACATGCGCCGGATGACCGAGCTGATGATGGACACCGGGCGGCGCCCCGACGAGATCTGCCAGCTGCGATGGGACTGCCTGACCCGCGACGCGCACGGCAAGCCGGTGCTGATCTATGCCGACTCCAAGAACCACCGGCCCGGCAGGCGCCTGCCGGTCGCCGAGGCCACCGCCCGCATCATCGCCGGCCAGCAGGCCGATGTCCGGGCGCGCTTTCCCGTCACTGCGGTCGGTGACCTGCCGCTGTTCCCGCGCGACAAAACCAATCCCGGCGGGACCGGCACCTATACCGAGCCGGCTTTTACCAACACTCACCGGCAGTGGATCAACTCGATCGCCGGGCTGCTGGTCAGCACCGTGACCGGGCCGGACGGCACGCAGCATGAGCAGGTCTTCGACCGGCTCGCGGTGATCCCCTACGCCTACCGGCACAGCTACGTTATCTGCACTGCCTCTGACCCTGTGAGGGACGTGGTTTCGGCGGCGTGACACGCCGGTGCCTTAGCAATATCCGGTACTTGTGTGACACAGCAGTTACGTTGTGTCACGTGGCTGAGTTGATCAAGTTAGCGTTCCAGGCGGAGCGGGCGGTTTCGCCCCTGGATGGATCAGAGCTGTGGGTCGTCCTGGATCCTGATCTCATCCCGCACCGGGAAGCCAGCGACTTCCTGCGGGCGCTGGACGGGGCCGGCCGTTCACCCAACACGATCCGGGTCTACGCCGGCCGGGTGGCAAGCTTCCTGGGGTGGTGTGCGAGCCAGGGCGTTGAGTGGTCCTCGATCAGCCTGGCGGCCCTGGCCCGGTTCAAGCATTTCGTCGAGGCCACCCCTGACCGGGGCGGGCGGCTGCGTTCGGGCACTACGGTCAACGCCACGCTCACCGCGGTGTGCGAGTTTCTGCGGTTCTGCGCCAGGACCGGGGCAGTCGAGCAGTCCGTCGCCGGGCAGCTGTCGGAGCCCCGCTGGCTGCGGTTCACCCCGCCTGGGTTTGATGCCGGGGAGTCCGGCCAGTTCCGGATGGTGCGGGCCCGGATGCTCAAGGCGAGGGCGGAGACGCCGTTCCCGGAGGCCTTTACCCCCGAGCAGGCCGAGCGGGTCGTGGCGTGTTGCCGGCGGCCGCGGGAACGCTTCATGGTGACGCTGCTGCGTGACAGTGGCCTGCGGATCGGGGAAGCCCTCGGATTGCGCAGGTCTGACCTGCACCTGCTTCCCGACTCCCGCTGCCTGGGTTGCGCGGTGCTGGGTGCCCACGTTCATGTGCGGCACCGGGCCAACCCCAGTGGCGCGCTGGCCAAGTCGCGGTTTCCCCGGACCGTGCCGGCGAGCCAGGCCGTGCTGTCGGCTTATGCCGACTACGGGTTCGAGCGGACGGAAGTCCTCGGCGACGACGACTGCGACCTGGTGTTCGTCAACCTCTACCACGAGCCCCTGGGCGCGCCGATGACCTACCGCGCTGCGAAGCGGCTCTTCGAACGGCTGGCCAGGGACTGCGGTTTCGCGGTGCGGCCGCACATGTTCCGGCACACGGCGGCCACCGGCTGGGTCCGGGCCGGAACCGATCTTGACGTGGTCCGGGCCTTGCTCGGTCACGCATCCCTCGCCTCCACGACCGTCTACCTGCACGCCTGCGACGAGGACAAGCGCCGGGCGGTGGAGGCCGTTGCCGCGGGGAGGCGATACCGGTGAGCCGCCGGGCGCTGCGTGTGGTCGCGTCCGCTGACGCCCGCCAGGAACGGCGTGGTGAGCACGTCTGGCTGGAGTGGCTGCGCGCCCGGCTGGATCCGGCCTGGCGGGCGGGCGAGTGGGACGGCCAGACGCTGCTGTTCACCGGCGACCTGGGCAGCGCGCGGACCGCTGCGTGGCCGTGCCGCACCCCGGGATGCCCGACGGCGACGCGCCGCACGACGGGGCGCTGCGATGGCTGCCGCCGCACCCGGGTAAGCGCGGGCGTGTCCTGGGCGGAGTTCGACGCCGCGCCGCCGCCGCGGGCCACCCGCCCGCTGCAGCGCGGGAGCTGCTCGGTGCCCGGCTGTGAAGGCGACCTGCATTGCGCCGGCCTGTGCTTCCGGCATGAACGAGCCTGGGGCAAGGACAGGACCGAGCCTGTCGCGGCGTTCATCGCGCGGGCCCGCCCGCTCGCCCGGGCCGCGGAATGCCGGGTCGCTGGCTGCGACCGCGAGAGCATCGCCCGGCGCGGGTTGTGCCGCTTCCACGACCAGCGGCTGCACCGCCGGGGCCTGCTGACCGGTGACGAGCTGGCGGCCTGGGTGACCAGCGAGCGGCCCCGGCTCGGGGTGCACCAGTTCTCCCTGGCCGGGCTGCCGGAACTGCTGCGCTCAGAGCTGCTCTACGCGCTGCAGCACCGTGACCAGGCGCCTCCGCCGCTGGATCCCACCGAGGTGCGGATCCTGCTCGCGCGCCTGGGCGATGCAGTCTCACTGCGCGAAGCCGACCCGCAGGTCGTCTGCGAGTCCGGCGGCATGGTCTACAACGCGGCGACCCGGGGCCTGTTCCGCGGCCTGCGCCGGCACCTGGACCGGGCCTGGGCGCAGTACGCCGGCGCGGACCCGTTCGCCGGCGACGTGTGGCAGGTGGCCCTGCTTGACCTGTGCATTAATGCCTCCCGGCGCTGGCCGGCTACCCAGGGCGTGATCGACTTCGGCGTCGTCGGGCAGGACTGGCTGCGCGAGATTGCCAGGGACTGGGCCCGCACCACCCGCCCGTATGTGCAGCGGCTGCGCGAGACGCTGCGTGCCTGCCAGGCCGCCTCCCACGCCCTGACCGCGGCCGGGCGCACTGAGCCGGCTGGCCTGGGCGCCGGGGACTTCACCCGCATCCTCGACGCGATCAGCACGCAGCGGCGAGCCGACGGCAGCCCGTACTCGGCGTCACACCGCAACCTGATGATCTACCAGTTCTGCCAGGTCATCGAGCACGGCCGCGCCAGCGGGCTGATGGCCGCGGTGCCCGACCCGTTCCGTCCCGCGACCCGGCACCGCGTGCACGACGACCCCAACGAGGACGAGCTGGGCAAGGCCCTGCCCGACACGGTGATCCGCCAGCTCGACACCCACCTGCAGCTGCTCGGCCCGGCCGGGCGGGCCGGGGCAATCAGCGCCGCCGACCTGCAGCTGATGCACCAGACGATCTACCAGATCCTGCGCGACACCGGGCGGCGCCCCGGTGAAGTGCTCAGCCTGCGCACCGGCTGCATCGAGGTCACCGGCGGCCAGCACAACCTGATCTACGACAACCACAAGGCCGGGCGGATGCGCCGCCGGCTGCCGATCACCACCGGCACCGCCGAGATCATCACATCCTGGCAGCAGCGGCGAACCCAGCTGCCCGCACCAGACACACAGCGGCAGTGGCTATTCCCCAGCCCGCTGCTGCGCGCCCGCCAGTCCCGCGGGCACCTCACGCCGGCCGCCGTCGCCCGGGTGTTCAAGGTCTGGGTCGCCCGGATCGGCACCATCGACTCCGAGCTGCCCGGACCCGACGGCACCCCGGTCCCGTTCGAACCGTCCCTGATCACCCCGTATGCGCTGCGCCATTCCTACGCCCAAAGGCACGCTGATGCCGGTGTCCCCGTTGACGTGCTCAAAGAGCTCATGGACCACGTGTCGGTGACCACCACGATGGGCTACTACCAGGTCAGCCTCAAGCGCAAGCAGCAGGCCATCCGCTCGGTCGGCCCGCTGGCCACCGACGCAGCGGGCAACCCCGCGCCGTTCACCAGCGCCACCGCCTACCAGCGGGCATCGGTGGCGGTGCCGTTCGGCAACTGCACCGAGCCATCCAACGTCAAGGCCGGCGGCGGTGCCTGCCCGATCCGCTTCCAGTGCGCCGGCTGCGGCTTCTACCGGCCCGACCCCTCCTACCTGCCCGCCCTCGAGCAGCACATCGCCGGCTTGCGCGCCGACCGGGAAACCGCCCGGGCGATGGATGCCGCCGGCTACGTGCTGGCCAGCTTCACCGCCCAGATCGACGCGTTCGCCGCGGTCGCCGAGGCGATGCGCCGCAAGCTGTCCGGGCTGGACCCCGCCCAGCGCGCCGAGGTCGAGGAAGCCAGCCGGCTCCTGCGCCGGGCCCGCGCCGCCCGCACCCTGCCGCTGACCGACATCACCTCCCGCGCCACCGAGACCGCATGACCCCCGCCCCCAGCCGCGCCCGGGCCATGCTGGCCGCCCGCGCGAAGGCCAGCCACGACAAACGCCACCGCGTCCTGACCGCCGTGCAGGCCCTCGAAGCCGCCGGGACTCCGGTCACCCCGGCCGCGGTCGCCACCGCCGCCGGGGTGTCCACCTGGCTGGTCTACGCCGACGGCGTCCGCGAGCACGTCCAGGCCGCCCGGCAACGCCAGACCGAGCGCGGGCACGCTGCGCGGGCACGCTCCCGAGCCTGCGCCCCCGCCGGCCCGCGGAGAACCGGTCACCCAGGCCAGCCTGCGCGCCGACCTCGCTGTCGCCCGGAACGAGATCCGCCGGCTCCGCGCCGAAAGCGACAAGCTCCGCGGTCGCCTACGCCTCCAGCTCGGCGCAGAAATCGACGGACCCGACCACGCCGGCCTGATCGCCCGGCTCGCCGCCCTCGAAGCCGCCAGCCGCCAGTTCGCCGCCGAGCGCGACGCCCGCGCCGCCGAGGCCAGCCACGCACAGCGGCGGGTCCGCGAACTCGAAGACGAGCTCACCGCCGCCCGCGAAAGCCTGCGCCGCGCGATCCGGCACGCCAACCGGTGACCGGCGCTACGCCCGGCCGGCAGCACCCGCAACGTCCCCCACGTTACTCACGTGCCTCGACCATAAAATGCATGCTGACCAGCACTTTTACAAGATCAAGTACAGATAACCCTCGCCCAGCGGCACGCCGACCAGGGAGTACCCCCCGACGTGCTGCGTGACCTGCTCGGCCACGATTCCATCCAGACAACTCTCGGGTACTACCGCGTCACCGAAAAGCGGGTCCGGGCCGCTGTCGACCGGGTCAGCAGCCACCAGTTCGACAACCAGGGCCGCCGGGTCCTGCACGGCATCCGCGGGCTCCTGGCCGACGAGCACGCGCGGATGCGGGTCGGGCAGGTCGCGGTCCCGTTCGGGATCTGCACCGAGCCGTCCAACGTCAAGGCCGGCGGGCAGGCCTGCCCCTACAAGTACACCTGCCTGGGCTGCGGTCACTTCCGCAGCGACCCGTCCTACCTGCCCGAGCTCAAGTCCTACCTGCAGCAGCTGCTCGCCGACCGGGAACAAGTCCAGGCCGCCACCGAACTGCAGGACTGGGCCAGAACCCAGCTCACCCCGCGCGAGGAAGAGATCACCCAGCTGCGGGACCTGATCCGCCGTATCGAGGCCGACGTCGCCGACCTCACCGAGCAGGACCGGGCCCGGATCGCCGACGCGGTCACGGTGATCCGCAAGACCCGCCAGCTCGTCAGCCTCGGCATGCCCGCCGTCCGCCCGGCCGCCGAAACCGGATGACCAGACCATGACCAGCGCAGAGACCCCACTGGCGAAGGCCCGGCGCCGCGACGTCGACCGGCGGCGGCAGCGAGTCCACCAGGCGCTGGCTGAGATGCGCGCTGACGGATCGGAGATCACCATCTCCGCGGTCGCGGACAGGGCCAGCGTGCACCGTTCGTTCATGCACCGGCACCCCGACCTGCACGCCGCCGTCCTCAAAGCTGCCGCCGACGCGACGACCGAGCCGTCCCCGGCGTCCACCGCGATCAGCCACCGGTCCGTGCTCGCCGAGAACGCCAACCTGCACGAGCAGAACCGCAGGCTCGCCCAGCAGGTCAGCGACCTGGAGGACCGGCTGTCCGAACTGCTCGGCCAGCAGGCCTTCGACCGCAGCGGCCTCGGCGCCCCGGCCAGCACCGCCGCCGCCCGAGCCGAACTTGAAACCGAGCGCCAGGCCGTCCTGGACCTCCGGCGGGCGCTGGAGGAACGCGACGAGGAACTCGCCGCGGCCCGCGAGACCAGCCGGCGGCTGATGAACCAGCTCAACCGATCCGGCCCGTGAACCACCACGATCACCGGCTCAGCCATGGCCGGCCCCGGCGAACTGGCGGGCAGGGAACTCATCCCAGGTCCGCCCGTCCAGCAGCCGGCCCGCCCTGCCCTTGCCGACCCGGCGCATCCGGACCGCGTCGGGCGGAGCGAGCTCCTCCAGCTGGTTCCAGTCCCGGCCGCGACGGTCGACGATGCTGATCCCTCCGCGATCGTGACCGTCTGCCTCCGGGGCGAACGCGCCCCACTGCCCCGTTGACTGCACCAACTGGAGTGTCGGTTCGACGTCGGGCGGTTAGCTGTTGATGATCTCTGCATGCCGCTGCCGCATGAGGGCTCCCGAGCGCATGTGGAGTTGATGGAGGGGCGTGTCAGGCTGCGCTGGATCGGTGAGGTGGTCTGCGGGCCGGGCTTAGTGTTGCCCGTGGCTCGTCCGAGATGGTGCGGGCCGTGAGCGGACCGCGCCGCCGAGCCGCAGCCTGGCCTGCAGCGCTGGCCCGGCATCGGCCGCCCACTTGGCGATCGCCGCGTGCGACCGCGCCCCGCCCAGCGTCGCGCACACGGCCACGGCCAGGACCGGGACCAGGCCATAGTCGACCCCGCGCGGATCACGCGGGTCGGGCACCCGCGCCAGAGCGAGACCGGCGCCCGGCGAGCCATCAGGTCCGAGACGGCCTTACCGGAGCGGATTAAGGGCGCCGTTCACGCGATCATCGAGGACGAGAACGTGCCCTATCCGGCCCAGGATCGCACGCTCGGTCGATGACGTTTCGGCCCGGATTCCGAGGGATGGCGGTATGCGACCGACCACGCCAGATAGACGGCCATGGCGGTAGGGCTTCTACGTCGGTGCGGAGAACGAAATCATGATTGGTGGTGGATTGTCATTAGCCACGAAGAAGATCCTCGGTACAACCCATCCAACGAGTGATTGGTGAAGGCGTTCGAGGAGTCGTACGAGCGGCGAAGCATAAGAGGAGGGGTCGTCGCGCAGTACAAGGTGCACGTCAAAGCATGCGTCCGTAAGCGGTCGCCCGGACTCGGAAGTGCAATGCAGCTCACCAAGCACGGTGCCGTCCTGAAGTGGCGCGGGCTTCTTGACAAGCCCGGTCCATCGGTACCCAACATCGGACCCTGACCACCACACAAGGTCATCAACGGCCCAAGCAAGATCTGGAAGGCGACGGTGCTTGTCGATGTTCCATATTGCGTTTAGCACGTACGCGTGATCAGTCAGCAAGTCGTCCTGGGGGTCTGTGGACAGCTCAACGCCGGCATCGCTGGCCTCGGCAGTCAGCGCAAACGGCTGGACACACCGAAGCGCCTTGCGCTCAACGTCGCCATACAACCTGCTTCGGATATTGCCGCCCTTCCTCCCTGGCGCAAAGAAGTGCTCGAAAGTTGGTTCATCTATGCAGATTGGAAACGATGTGGCCGCTTCCTCCTTGTCACCCATCTCGCGACCCATCTCGGCCACGTGATGCCGTGCCAACTCATAGGCGACATAGTCGAGCGCCGCCCGCATATTGGCGACCGCATCTCCCACGGCCGCCGACAGGTCGGCTGGGACCGCCCGATGGATCCTGAACCGGTAAGCCCACCCATCCGCATCAGCCGGCTCACGCTCAATTGACCACGCTTTTTCACCCTGAAGCTCCGCTACGCGCTGTCGTACCTCCTTGATGTGGACGCCCGCCCGGCGAAGCTTGGCCCACCAAGGCGCTTCCGGGTCAATTAGCCACTCCTCCATGACGAGATCTTTTCAGACGTTCCCTCAGGTGTGCCTCCCATTTTCTGACAGGCTGTACTTCATGGCTGTGTTCACGGTGGTGGCTAACGTCGTGCTGGTGCTTGCCGCGCTTGTGACCGTATGGGTTCGCGGCGAAGGCTTCCGCGTCGGGAGCGGACGCTACGAGGCTGGCGAAGGGCCGGATTCTAGGAGTCATCCATGCGGTATCTCGTCGGCGAACCGCTCCAGCAGAGGCCAGAGCAGATCGTTGCGGCCCCATTCGGGATCGATCAGGGTGACCTGCCAGGCGCGGCAGAGCGCGTCGACGGCATCAGGGCAATCGTGGCCGTAGCCGTGCTCGATGGACTCTCGGCTGTCGGCGCCGCCGTCCCAGGTGAACTCCTCGCCGTCGTCCAGCGTGATGGCGATGAACGGCGCCAGGTCGTCATAGGGCGCAGCGCGAGCTGCGGTGATGATCAGGTCTGCGTCGGCAACGGCGGCCATGAGCCTGGCGAAGGTGTCGGTGGAGGCGAAGCCGGATACGTTCGCCCGCTGGGCGCTGCCGAGGTCGTCCAGCGCTTCGCCGGGCTGGGACTGGGTGGTGCGAAACCAGCGCGGTTGACAGCTATCAGGACAGGGATCAGGGCTCACGGTCTCGGGCATGGGCGGCGCTAGGTGACTCGGGGTTTCCTGGATTTCGCCGTTGAGCCAGGCGACGGTCAGCTTGGCGAGGTCGGCGAGTGTGCGGGCGCTCCGCCAGCGGTCAGAGTCAGCGCGGTGGTTCATGCACTCATCCTGTCGTGCGTCCGGCAGGGGCGTCAGCATCTGAACGGGCATCCGATGCCGCGAGTATGGCACTGGTCACGCCCCCAGATTGCGGCAGGCAGCGGCCTGTCGCCTTGTCCGGGCACCGCACAGGCCGGTCGCCCGCTTACCGTTCGACGACCGTTTAACGGAGCCGGTCAGTAGCCTTGGACCATGGCATCTCGTCCCAGGTCCTGCCGTCCAGGACGCGGCCGCCGGATTTCGGGGTCAGGCTGCACCGTTGACTGCACCAACTGGAGTGGCGGCTCGACGCGGGGCGGCTTGATCTTGATGATCTCTGCATGCCGTTGTCTGGTGAGGGCTCCCGAGCGCATGTGGAGCTGATCGAGGGCCGTGCGCGGCTGCCCCGGATCGGTGAGGTGGTTGGCGGGCCGGGCCCGGGGTTGCCGTGGCTGGTCCGGGATGGTGCGGGCCGTGAGGTTGAGCCGGTCAGCAGTTACCTGCGGGACCGGATGCTGGGTGACATCAGCCCGCTGACCTGCCGCAGTTACGCCCACGACCTGCTTCGGTGGTTCCGGGTGTTGTGGGCGGTCGACGTCGGCTGGGAACAGGCCACCGAGGCGGAGGTGGCGGCGCTGGTTGGCTGGCTGCGGTCGGCACCGAATCCGCAGCGGGAGCGGCGCCGGGAGAGTGGCTATCCGGCTGGGTCGGTGAACCCGAAGACCGGCAAACCGGTCCCGGCCGCTGGGTACGCGCCCGCGACGATCGCGCACAACCTGTCGGTGGTGCATGAGTTCTACGCCTTTCACCTGCACTTCGGCCGCGGCCCGGCGGTCAACCCGGTGCCGGGGAGCCGGGCCCGCCGGGCGGCATTGGCGCATGTCTCGCCGCTGGAGCGGCCCCGGCCCCACCGACGGGGGCGGCTGCGGCCGAAGGTGCCCGCCCGGCAGCCGCGGGCGATTCCCGATCCGCAGTGGGACGAACTGTTCGCCCAGATGGGCTGCGCCCGCGACCAGGCCTTGCTGGCCTGCTACGTCAGCTCCGGGACCCGTGCGTCCGAGTTGCTCGGGGTGCGGCTGGCCGACGTGGACTGGCACGGCGGCAAGCTGTGGGTGGTGTCCAAGGGCACCCGGCTGCGGCAGCCGGTGCCAGTCTCGCCGGAGGCCCTGGCCTACCTAGCCGCATACCTGGACGAGGCTGGCCTGCCGGACGACGGCGTCCCGGTCTGGCGCACCCGCCGGGGCCAGCCGCGGCCACTGACCTACTGGGCGACCCGCCGCATCATCCAGCGCGCCGCGGAGCGGCTGGGGATGAACTGGACGCTGCATGACCTGCGGCATACCGCAGCCACCCGGATGGCGCGTGATCCGGCGCTGACGCTGCCCGAGGTGCAGACGATCTTGCGTCACGCGCATGTCACGACCACCGCCCTGTATACCGTGGCCGGGCTGGATGATCTGATCGACAAGCTGGCCGAGCACTATCAGCGGCCAGCCAAGCCAGCCCGCTGGTCGGCCCGGTATGACGCTGACGATGTGACGGCGGTGTTCGGTGACCGATAGCGTGGCCGGGCCGAGCATGCGGGCGCACCTGACGTCCAACCGCATCCGCCGCCATCAGCTCGAACCCGAGCAATCCCGGCTGGCCGATGGTGCACAGCCGAAGCTCACAGCGGCTGAACCGCCAGTGCCGGAGAAACCGCCGCGCCCCTTCGGCGATCTGGCTACGGCGTCCGCCGCGCAGATCGCGGACTTGGCCGCCGAGCACTTCAGCGTCGAGCGCAACGGCAGAGCCCTCAACCGGCATGGCATGCTTTGGCTGCTGGAGCGCCTGGAGGAGTTTCCCGGCCGAACCTGGCAGCAGCGCTGGGAAGCGGCCGGCCTCAACGGCCCAGGCCATCCGGTGGAAAGCCTTGCTGGAGACGACCGGCAACGGCGGACCCGGTTCAACGCCGCGGCGCAGCACGCCTACTGCATGCGCCTGATCCGGCCCTCGTTGGCGGCGTTCAACGCAACCCGGCTGTTCCGCTATGCCGACCGGTTCCGCCGTGTCGCCGGGGACCCGCTGCTGGAGGAATTCTGCGAGCGGCTGGAGCGCCAGCCGGTGGCCACCGACCGCAGGCTGAAGGCAATGCTGGACATCTGCACGATGCTGACCGTCTACGGGATCGACTTGGGCGGTCTCACGGCCGAGGCCGTCGTGCATTATGCCGAGCAGACTCCTGGCTTCACCGCGGCGGCCACGGCCTGGCCGGTGCTGCACGACATGGGCCGGTTCCCGGCCTGGGTGCCGCGCACGCTGCAAGACGCCAGGGTCAGGGGGCAGCAGCCGGTCGAGGCGCTGGTTGACCGGCACCGGCTGCGCAACCCCGAGGTCCGCGAGCTGCTCGTCGACTACCTGCGCCGGCGCTCGGTCGAGGTGGACTACTCCACCCTCGATAACCTCGTGCGCAACCTGGTGCAGTACTTCTGGAAGGTCGTCGAGGACGTCAATCCCGGCCAGGCTGACCTGCGCCTGGATGAACAGACCGTGCAGGAGTGGAAGCAGCGCCTGCTGGTCCGCTCCGACGGCAAGCCCCGGGTGAACATTGAAGGCCCGTTCCTGACCGTCCGTGCTTTCTATCTCGACCTGCAAACCTGGGCGGCCGCCGAACCCGAACGCTGGGGCCAATGGGTGGCACCCTGCCCCATCCGCGACACCGACCTGCGCTGGTTCAACCAGCGCAGACGGCGGATCGCTGAGCGCATGGCCAACAGGACCCGCGAGCGGCAAACCCTGCTCCCGCTGCTGTCGGAGCAAGTCACCAGCGAGTGGCAGCGGCTGCGCGCCTTGCTGGACGCTGCCCGACGGGTCAGTCTCGGCGACACCTTCACCCTCGAGGGTGTCACCTGGCAGCGGACCGCCACCCAGTATGACCGGCAGCAAGCGGGCCGTCCCGGCGAGGCAATACGGGTGCTCAACCGCAGGACCGGGGAATTGGTGCGCCTGTCGCAGGCGGAGCGGCTGGCGTTCTGGCAGTGGGCGATCGTAGAGACGCTGCGCCTGGCTGGGCTGCGCCGCGAGGAACTGGTCGAGCTGACCCACTTGAGCGTCCGGCAGTATCAGCGGCCGAACGGTGAGGTTGTCGCGCTGCTGGTGGTCAGCCCGTCCAAGAGCGACCGCGAGCGGCTCATCCCCATGTCCGGCGAGCTGTTCCACATCATCGCGCAGGTGATCCGGCGCCATATCACCGAGCACGGGACGGTCCCGGTCTGCCCGCGCTACGACCAGGCTGAGCGGGCCTGGTGTGAACCACTGCCCTACCTGTTCCAGCGCTTGCAAAGCGGATGCCCGCGGGCCATGTCCATGGCCATGGTCCGTGACCTGGTCCGGCGCGCCGCCCAAGCCCTCGTCCCGGCGCACCCCGAATTCGCTGGCATCCGGTTCTCGCCCCATGATTTCCGCAGGCTGTTCGCCACCGACCTGGTGAACAACGGCCTGCCCATCCACATCGGCGCCGCTCTGATGGGGCACTTGAACGTCCAGACCACGCGCGGGTACGTCGCGGTCTTCGACGAGGACATAGTCCGCCACTACCAGGAGTTCCTCGACCGGCGCCGGGCCCAGCGCCCGGCTAGCGAGTACCGCGCACCCACCGAGACGGAGATGGCCGAATTCGAGGAGCATTTCGACAAGCGCCGGGTCGAGCTCGGCTCCTGCGGCCGCCCCTACGGAACGGCCTGCCAGCACGAGCACGCTTGTTTGCGCTGCCAGATGCTGTCGGTCAACCCCAAAATGCTGCCCCGCCTCGACGAACTGGAAGAAGACCTGATCGCCCGCCGGGAGCGGGCGATCAGTGAAGGCTGGCGCGGCGAAGTCGAGGGACTGGAACTGACCTTGACGTTCCTGCGCAGCAAACGCGACCAGACCCGCCGCGCCGCCGCGATGGGAACGGTCTCCCTTGGCATGCCGGTGGTGCCGCGACGCTGAGCCACCTCTCCGAGGAGCCGTAGATCATGCGCCACGAGTTTGGGCGGCATCACCTGTCCGATCACAACTCGGCGACTTCTGGCATCGCTCCTTTGGGTACGACCGACCCGTCGGCCGATCCGCGGGATTCACAGCTGCCACGACCGACATTCTCGCGGGACTGCTCACGGTCCGTGACTCTGGGGCGCAACGGCAGGCAGTCAAGCCAGGGCTGGGCTGCGCGCCGCGAAGAATCTCCTGGGCGGGCGAAATATCCGCCGATCTGGGCGGCAACCTGGATCGCCAGAGTGACTGTCGTTACCGCGCCCGAACGGCTGTTCGGCTCGCGGCCGGGGGGAAACAAGCCTTGGCTAGTTTGACCAGCTTGTGCTGGCCGGCCGTGCCAGCATCGCCGCTGCCCTGCGCTTTCACGCCGCCGCCCAGATCGCCCACTGCAAACGATCATGAGGTGCTGAACGGCTTTGGCCGGCGCCCTGCCTCCTGCCCTGCCATGCTGTCGGCTGTTACCGTCGGCTGAGGGTGACGTGGGTGACGCCGCTGGGGCTGTTCACGGCCTCGATTCGGAAGCGGTTTTCGAGCGCCTCCAGCCCATCCCAGAGCCGCTCCCCGCGGCCCAGCACGATCGGCACCACGACAATGTGCGCGTAGTCGATCAGGTCGGCGGCCAGGAATTCGCGGATGGTGGCCGGGCCGCCGCCGATGCGGACATCCCCGCCAGCGGCGGCCTGGCGCGCCTGCGCAAGCGCCTGGGCAGGGCTGGCGTCGAGGAAGTCAAACGTGGTACCGCCGTTCATCCGGACGGCGGGCCGGGGATGGTGGGTGAGAACAAAGACCGGGGTGTGGAACGGCGGGGTGTCTCCCCACCATCCGGTCCACTCCTGGTCCGGCCAGGGTCCATGGTGCGGGCCGAACTTGCCCCGCCCCATGATCTCGGCGCCGATGCCCGGTTCCCAGGCGCTGGCGAAAGCGTCGTCGATGCCGGTGCTGCCGCCGGGCTGGCCCTGCATGGCGCGGAAGGTACGAGTCGGGAAGAACCACTCGTGCAGCCGGGTTCCCGCATGCCCAAACGGAGCCTCCAGGCTTTGCCCCTCACCGGTGCCGAACCCATCCAGCGACACCGAGAAGTTGTGCACCCGGACCTGCGACACGATGACCTCCTGACAGGTTGCTTCACAGCGACCGGGACCGGTGCCGCGGCCCGCCACCAGTGAGGACGATCCACTGGGCCCAAAGTCATCGCCAGCGCCTGGCCGCTGAGCATCATACCTGCGGATCACCGGGCGTTTCTGCTCACGGTGCGTAACCGACCCTGGACTCAGATAAGGCGCGCATCGCCGCCGATCTGCGCAGCGGGCAAGGCAGGCGGTCTAGCTCGTGATATCGCGCACGTTTGGGGACTCTGGGCGTCTGGTACCGCAGCAGCCACGGGCTCCAGCCGGGCTGCGAACTGCTAGCGGAACTGACTGCGGCCGGGCCAGGAAGCCCGGTTGGGGCCGGAACCAAAGGCATCCAGCACCTACCGGACTCGCACATGCCTCCTCGTTCAAGCCAGGTCACAACATGACTTCGCTAAGAGTGCCCGCCGCAGCGGGTTAGACGCTGCTCGGCGTCACCTCTTAACAGCGACCTTCAGGTGAACCGTCAGGCGTCGTTGTGCGGTGAGTTTGGCGGCGCGCAGTCGTCCAAGTGATCGTGAGTGCCCGCAAGGGGCGCCGGGCCTGCAGCAGGAGGAGACGATGAATTCGATGGCTCGCCGGATGTTCGAGCTCGTCGAGCCGATTGGTGTCATCCCTTACTCAGCTGACGAACCCAACGAGGCGATGTTCGCCCTGGGGTTCACCAACTACTGGGACACCTACTTCGCCGGACGGGCGGCGCCCTTGGGGCTCGCCGCGGCGGAGGTGGTGGACGCGCTGTTCTACAACTTCGCTCCTGGCGAGGTGGCTCGCCACATTCCGAAGGTGTGGCGCACCACCACGCCTGAAGCGGCGATCGCCGCTCGTCAG
>WNGM01003209.1_pt1 | contig 20584 bp, 22 predicted proteins | sample 5400571 | NCBI WGS metagenome assembly WNGM01 (sample SAMN13153378, study PRJNA577476) | soil metagenome | isolation source: 100 cm soil or saprolite under Garry oak tree replicate 2 | place: USA:California | collected 2016-06-15 | reverse complement strand
ACCGCTGAAGCGGCAATGCGAGCGTCAGTTTACTGACACGTGCCGAGCCGCGAGTTGACTCGCGCCAACGCGCCTCGAGCGGACGTGTCGCCGTTGCGGCTACGCCCACACCGCCGCTCTCCCCTCGAGCGATGCGCCCGCGAAAGTGTCGGGATGGAACAGGGCTCCCAAGAGCTCCACGCCGTCCGCGACACGCGGCCCTGGGCGGCTGAAGTGCGCCGTGGCATCGACTGCGTAGGCGCGCGCGGAGCGAATGGCTCGTGGCGCCACGGCGCACAGCGACGCGCGGTAACGATCCGCGTCGGCGCGCGCCGCGGCGAGGTCGAAGCCGCACGGCATCACGAGCAGGACGTCCGGGTCCAGGCCGGCCAGATCCTCCCACCGCACGGCGAACGAGGGCCGCCCCGCGACCCCGCAGAGCAGCGTCCCGCCCGCCAGGGCGACCATTTCCGGCACCCAGTGGCCCGGCACGAACGGCGGATCGAGCCACTCGAGTGCCAGGACGCGAGGCGCCGGTCGGCTGGCGACCCGGGCTTGGACGGCGGCGATACGCCGCTCGATGTCGCGCACGCACTGCTCGGCGCGCTCCGGCACGTCGCCCGCTCGCCCGACTAGGCGAATCGTGGCGAGCACGGCGGCGATGTCGTGGGCGTCCAACGCGAGGACGCTCGGGCAGGACCCGAGGGCCAGAGCGGCAGCCTCGGCGTCGCGAGTCGGCACCGCACACACCTCGCACACTCCCTGCGTGAGGAGCAGATCGGGTGCGACGGCGGCCAGCCGCTCGGTATCGACCTCGTACACGCTGCCGAACTCCCGCAGGGCCTGGCGCACGGCGGCATCGATCTCGCCGCTTGAGAGCCCGTCGAGCGGGAAACGCGGCCGGGTGAGGCGCGGCTTGCTGCAGATCGGTGACGGATGATCGCAGGAATGCGAGACACCGACGAGCCGATCCGCGAGGCCGAGCGCGCACACGATCTCCGTCGCGCTGGGGAGCAGCGAGGCGATGCGCCCGACGCGGCTCATCGGCCGCCGAAGCGAAGCTCTCCACCCACGAAGATCGCGCGCCGTCGCGCCGGGAAGTTCTTGACCTCCTCGTATGAGTGATCGAGCAGGTTCTCGACACGCCCCGAAATCGCAAAGCCAGGCGTACTGCCCCGCGGCACGACCACGTCCAGCTCGGCGGCGCAGTCGACCCGCACGTACGACGGGAGCGGCACGCGCGGCGAGGAGGGACTCGAGAAGTCCCGATCCAGACGCTCCCCCACGTACGCCACGGCGAGAGTCACGCTGCCCCGGTGGACCGCGGCATACGTGAAATCGAGCCAGGCCGAGTGTTTCGGGCGGCGGACGAGCGGTTGTCCCGCCGCCAGCAGCGCGCCGGACGAGGAATCGAAGCCCGAACGGGTTACCGTGGCGGACAAGTAGGTGTAACTCGCGGAGACCGTGAACCGATGGTCCGGCATGAGCTGCGCGCCCAGCTCCACCCCGTCCGCCGACGCGCGGGCGACGTTGCTGTAGTTGGGCTCGCCCGCGGCCGGGGTCGCGTTGTAATCGATCATGTCCACGAACCGCTGGCCGAAGTACGTGCCGCGAAGGACCACACGGCCCGGCGTGCGGTACTCGAGCCCGGCCTCCCAGCTGTGGGAGTGCTCGGGCCGCAGGTCCGGATTCCCGCGCACGAACCCAGTGGCGTAGTTCTCGAAGAAACTCGGCTCCTTGAATCCGGTGCCGACCGAGGCGAGCGCCCGGACGCGCTCCGCGAGCCGGGCGGAGGCGCCCGCGCGATAGGTCAGGTACGTGCCGAAGCGCTCATTGTCCTCGAGCCGGGCGCCGATCGTCAGGTTTACCGGTCGCGCGGGGCTCGAGACGGCCTGCAGATAAATCGCACCGTTGGTCCGCGACCGCGACCCGTCGAGTGTCGTGCCGGCCATCGCCTCACGCTCGAGCGCCGTACCGAAGGTCAGAGCGTCCCTGGCGAGCAGACGCACGTCGCCCCGCGCGTCCAGCCCGAGACGCGTAATCCAGTCGGAGCTGGCGTAAGGGAAGGTCGTCGTGTCGGCGGGGTCGTTTTTGCCGATGGCGTACAGGTAGTTGGCCCGATGCCAGACGGCCGTGAGCCGACCGTCGACGCGGTCCGAAAAGACATGCCCCAGGTCGAGGCCCACCGACGGACCGCGCTCCAGCTGGTGCTGGTTGTTGCTCACGATGACGCCACGGTAATCTCTGGGAAAGTGGTACAGGGCATCGCCATAACGGACCGTCAGGGCGGCATCGGTGCCCCTGTCGGGTTGCAGGCGCGCGCGAGCGGTGAAGACTTCGTTCCGAAACTGATTGTTGATCGAGTCGAGGCCGTCGCTCGAAAAGCGCGATACGCTTAATGCGTAGCTCGCCCGCCCGTCTCCCCCCGAGAGGGTGGCGTCGATCGCGCCGCTGCCGTACGTCCCGCCGCGCGCGGCCACGCTGGCGTGCGTCGGCCCGCCGCCGTCCCGCGTAAAAATCTGAACCACACCCGCCACGGCGTCGGACCCGTAGAGCACACTCGCCGGTCCGCGCACCACCTCGATCCGCTCGACGTTGTCGGTCGTGAGGTTCGCGAAATCGTAGGCCCCCCCGGGCACGTTTTGCGGTACCCCGTCGATCAAGACCTTCACGTAATTGCTCTGCCCGCCGCGTAGGAAGAGCGACGTCTTACTACCGTAGGAGTTCGTGGTGACGACGCTCGCAGCGGGCACACTCCGCAATGCCTCGGCGACGGTGAGAATGCCCCGTTCCCGCAGCTCGGTCCCGCGGATCACCGTTACGGCAACGGGTACCCCATCGGCCGGGGTCGGAATCCGGGTCGCGGTGACCACGACCGGGTTGAGCACCACCGTATCGGTCGGTTCCTGACCGGCGAGCGTCGCCGGGAGGATGAGGAGCGCAACCGCACGCAGGGCACGGCTCATGGGGCGTCCTTTCGCTGACGTAAGGGGATCATCTGCGGGCGACCTTCGAACGGCTCAATCGCGACCGGCCAGGAAAACACGCGCTCCACCGTCTCCTGCGTCAACACATCCGCTGGAGCGCCGCGTGCCACGGCCCGCCCTTCGGCGAGGATGAGGACCTGATCGGCAAAGCGCGCCGCCAGATTCACGTGGTGCGTGATCATGAGCGCGGCGAGCCCCTGCCCGTCCACCAGCGCGCGCACCAGCTCGAACAGCTCCATTTCGTGCCTTAGGTCGAGCGACGCCGTGGGCTCGTCGAGCACGAGGAGCTTCGGCTCCTGAGCGAGGGCGCGCGCCAGCCGGACGCGCTGGTATTCACCCCCGGAAAGGGTCCAGAGCCAACGGTCGGCCAGGTCCACCGCGTCGCAGGCGACCAGCGCCCGCTCGACGGCTGCCCGATCACCGGCGCGCACGCCGCCGAACAGCGAGAGGTGCGGGTAGCGCCCCAGGAGAACGGCCTCGTGCACCCGCTGCGGGAACAGGCTCTCCTCCCGCTGCGGCACGACGCCCACCACGCGCGCCAGGTCCCGGCGGGACCAGTCGCCCGCCGGGCGCGCGAGGACCTCGACACGACCCTGCACCGGTGCCACGAGGCCGAGCGCCGCGCGCAGCAAGGTCGTCTTGCCGCTGCCGTTCGGCCCGAGCAATGCGTGAAACTCGCCCGAGCGCACCTCGAGCGAGACGCCCAACAGCGCGTCGCGCGGCGCGCCGGCGTAGCGGCACGTCAGGTCGCGCACGGCGACGATCAGCTCACGCTCCATCGACGCAGCAGGAAGGCAAAGAGGGGCACGCCCACGAGCGCCGTCACGATGCCCACGGGCAGCTCGCGCGGCGCCACCACGGTGCGCGCCAGGGTGTCGGCCGTGGTGAGGAGGATCCCGCCGGCGAGGAACGCGGTCGGGAACAGGGTGCGATGCAACCGGCCCCACAGGAGACGACACACGTGCGGCACGATCAGCCCGACAAACCCGATCACGCCCGCCACCGCCACCGCGGCGGCGGTCAGGAGCGACGCCGAGAGGTACACCACCCGCTTGAGGCGTCGCACGTCCGCGCCGAGGTACTGCGCCGGCTCCTCGCCCAGCGCGAGCAGGTCGAGCGGCCGCGCGGCCGCGGCGAGGACGATGAGCGGCACGGGTGCGTACACCAGAATCACCAGCACCGTCGTCCACGACGCACCCGAGAACCCGCCCCACAGCCACAGGAACGCGTTGCGCAGCTCCGTGGCTTCTGCGAGCGAGACGATGGCGGTCGTGACCGCCGCGGCGAATGCACCCACGGCCACGCCCCCCAGGAGCAGAATCCGCGGGTCGAGCTCCGCTCCACCAATGAGCCCGAGGCGATACACCAGTGCCATCGCCCCCACCGCTCCGACGAACGCGGCAAGTGGCAGGGCCCAGGGACCCGGGAGATGGAGCGCGATCGCGACGACCGCGCCCAACCCGGCGCCACCCGAGAGCCCGAGGAGGAACGGGTCGGCGAGCGGATTCCTGACCAGCGCCTGGAGGGCGACGCCCGAGGCCCCCAGGGCGCCGCCCACGAGAAACGCGAGCACCGCGCGCGGCAACCGGAGCTGCCAGAGGATGGGCGAGGCCAACACGTCGCCGAGGGGCACGTTCGCGGGCCCGAGGAGCAGGGCCGCCGCGAGGGTCGCGAGGAGCGCGGCTGCGAGCAACACGTACTTCACGGCGCCGCCTCGAGACGCCGCCGCAGCTCGCGGATCGCCTCCGCGGCGCGGGGCCCGGGCCGCCCGAAGAGTTGTCCCGGAAGAAACAGGAATCGGGCGGTCCGCACGGCGCGCACCACCCGCCACTCGGGGCGCGTGGCGTACCGGGGTGGCACCGCGCTGTCCATCAGCACGGCAACGAAATCGGGGTCGCGGGCGGCGATCGTCTCGATCGAGACCTGGGCGGAGGGCGAGCTGACATCGTGGAACACGTTGCGCGCCCCCGCGAGCGCGGCGAGGCGGTCGAGGTAGCTCCCCGCGCCGATGACGATCGGTGGGTTGTCCCAGACGATGAAGACGAGGGACCGGGTGCTCGGGGTTGGGGGCTGGGAGGCAAGGCTGTCCATCACCCGAGCCAACGAGTCAGCCCGTTTCTCCTGCCCGGTGAGCACACCGAGGCGTCGCGTCGCCGGCCCCAGCTGCTCGAGCAGATTGAGATCGAAGAGCACCGTCCGGATACCGAGCCGCTCGAGCTGCTCCGCGGCCGCGACGTTCGGGCCGGAGCGGTACAGCACGACGAGATCCGGATGGCGCGCCGCCACCGCCTCGACGCTGGGCGGCATGCCGTCGCCGACGCTCGGCACGGTGAGGGCCTCGGGCGGATAGTCACACCAGGCGGTGCGACCCACGACCCGGTCGCCCGCGCCGATCGCAAACAGGATCTCCGTGAACGTGGGCAGCAGCGACACGACGCGCCGGGCGGACACGGCGAGCGTCACCCGACGCCCTGCGTCGTCTGTGACGGCGAGGCCGCCCCTGACCGGGACGTGCTCTCCCCGCGCGCAAGCCCCGACGGCCAGCGCGAGCAGAGCCGCGAGGTGGGTCCGCTGTGTCGACCGGCGCATAACGAAAACGCCCACCCCCGACGGAGCGGAGATGGGCTAGCGTCTGCGCCTCGTGCGCAGCGCCACCATCCCTCCCGCGAGGGATCTGCAGGTGGCGCGAACGGAGAGGTCTCCTGGCTTCGGGCGAGCGGCTCGCCTTCCCGGGTGATAGCACCCAGTGGCGTTGAGCCGCTACGACTTGCCCGTCACAGTGGCGGGGCCGCGCCGGACTTGCACCGGCTTCCGTGAATCCCCGTTCGCTTGTAACGACAGAGCTAGTTTATCGCGGTTTGCGTCGCAGCGCAACCACGAAGCCGATCGCGAGCACCACGGCCGCGACCCCGACGATCAACGGGATCAGCGACTCCGGCGCGAATCGTCGCTCGGTGAAGACGATCGCGAGCGCCGCTCCCGCCGAGAGCGGCGGCGTGCGGTAGCGTGCGAAGCGACGCCCGCCGACGTCCTCCGCCCCGAGGGAATCGAGCTTCCCCGCCGTCACGACGGCGGCCGTGTCCTCGAGCAGCAGGTCCACCTCGTCGGTCGGCTGGTCGATCGGCAGGCTCATGCGACGCACCGTGGCGGCGAGGACGTACGTGTAGCTCAGCTGCTTGCGCTCGCGGGGTGGGAGGGGACCGTACACGGCGACCGAGTCGCCCCGCCGCGTGACCACCTGGGGGGAGACGTCCCCCTGCCCGACCCGGAACTGGATCGCGGGCGGCGGCAGGGCCCCCGCCCAGGTGGGCAGCATCGTGTCCCGGGCCACGCGGGTCGCCGCACCGGGGTTCTCGAGCTCCACCAGCTCGAGCACGTCACGCGAGCCGTCCCGCTTCTGTTTCGCGACGGTGACCAGGCGGCGTACCACGCGTACTGCGGGCCCCGCGGAGCTCGTGTCGTACACGTACAGGGGGCGCAGCGTGGAGGGCGAGCTGCCCGCCGCAATCGGCTCCGAAAAGTACGCGATCCCGGCGTGCCAGCTCGAGACCACATAGACCGCGCCCGAGTCGGGCTGCCGGATGGTCAGCGCGTAGGCGCCGCGCGCGTCGGTGCGGGTCGAGTCGATCGGCTGGCCGCCACCACCCATGGATACCTGATGCAGGACCACCCAGGTGTGAGCCGCGGGCCGTCCGGTGGGCCCGGACAGCACCCGACCCGCCACCACCACGTGTTGTGCCCGGAGCGCGCCGGCGAGGCACAGCAGCAACGCCGTGCTACGGAGTGAATTTCCCGAAATCTTCAGGGTCGAGGTTCTGGAGGTAGGTCTTCAGCGCGTCGGGATCGAGCGGCGCCGTCCCCGACTCGCCGCCAGCCTCTCCCGTCTCGACCGACGTGAGCGCGAGCAGGCCCTCGCTGGTGAAGATCGGCGCCTTGAGCCGCAGGGCGACGGCGATGGAATCGGATGGCCGGGCGTCGATCTGGATCACCGCGTCGCCGCGGTAGATGTGCAGCTCGGCGTAGTAAGTGTTCTCCTTCACCTGGGTGATGATGACCTTCCGCAGGTCGGCGCCCAGGCCGAGGATCACCTGCTTCAGGAGATCATGCGTGAGCGGCCGCGCGAACTTGACGCCTGCGAGCTCCATCGCGATGGCGCTCGCCTCGGCGGGACCGATCCAAATAGGGAGGACGCGCTCCCCGTCCTGCTCCTGGAGGATGACCACGGGCGTGTTGGTCGTGCGATCGAGTCCCAGATGCGCGACCCGAACCTGGATCTGGTTCGCGCTCAGGTCCCCATCTCCCACGATGCGAGATACTTCTGTTGCTCGGGTGTGAGCGTGTCGATGGCGACCCCCATGGCGGCGAGCTTCAAGCGGGCGATCTCGGCGTCCAGCTCGCGCGGGATCCGGTGCACGTCCTTCGTGAGCTCTCGCGCGTGCTGCACCACGTGCTCGGCGGCGAGCGCCTGATTCGCGAACGACATGTCCATCACGCTCGCCGGGTGGCCCTCCGCTGCCGCGAGGTTGATGAGCCGGCCATCGGCGAGCACGAAAACGCGCTTCCCGCCCAGCCGCCACTCGTCGACGAACTCCCGGACACGGGTGGGTCCTTGGGCCGCCTGCTTCAGACCGTCCAGATCGATTTCGACGTTGAAATGGCCCGAATTTGCCAGCACCGCTCCGTCCTTCATCGCGCGCATGTGCTCCACCCGGAGCACGTGGGTGTTCCCCGTCAGGGTCACGAAGACGTCGCCGACCCGCGCGGCCTCCGCCATCGGCAACACCCGATAGCCGTCCATCTGCGCCTCGAGCGCCTTGAGCGGGTCGATCTCGGTGACGATCACGTTGGCGCCCGCGCCGCGCGCCCGCAGCGCAAAACCGCGTCCGCACCACCCGTACCCCGCCACCACGATGGTGCTCCCGGCCACGAGCAGGTTCGTGGCCCGCAAGATCCCGTCGAGCGTCGATTGCCCCGTGCCGTAGCGGTTGTCGAACAGATGCTTGGTGTCGGAATCGTTCACCGCGATGACGGGGAACTGCAGCACGCTGTCGCGCGCCATCGCCTTCAGCCGGATCACGCCGGTCGTGGTTTCCTCGGTCGAGCCCGCCACGCCGGCGACGATCGCCTTGCGGTCGGCCCCGGAGAGGCTCTCCACCCAGCGCCGCACCGGCGGTGCCAGGTCGTCCAGCCGGTTGAGCGCGATCATGTGCAGCGCGCCGACCAGGTCCGCACCGTCGTCCATCGTGATGTCGGGGCGATGCGCCAGGGCCGCGCGGATGTGCTCGTAGTACGTGGCGTGATCTTCACCCTTGATCGCGAACACCTTGATCCCGTGGTCCTTGACGAGATGGGCCGCGACGTCGTCCTGCGTCGATAAGGGGTTCGACCCGCACAGCGCGACGTCCGCACCGCCCGCCTGGAGAGTGACCGCGAGGTTCGCGGTTTCCGTCGTGACGTGCAGGCAGGCGGACAGGCGTCTCCCTGCGAGAGGTCGTTCCCGAGTGAAGCGCTCCCGGATCAGGCGAAGCACCGGCATGGATCGCTCTGCCCACTCGGTGCGGCGGCGTCCCTCGGCGGCCAAGCTCAGGTCTTTGACGTCGGAGGCGACGGCGCGGGCAGTCGTGGTCATGCGTTCACCTTCTTGGAGGAGTAGTGCTTGGAGCGTTGCGCGGCGAGCCGGAGGTCCTCTACGCGGTTCGCGTGCTCCCAGGTGAACAGATCGACCTCCCGGTCCACGTCCTTGTCTACGTAGCGGCGCCGCTCGGGCGCGCGGCCGAAGTGGCCGTACGCGGCGGTCGCACGGTAGATCGGATGGCGGAGGTTCAAGGCCTTGTTGATGCCGAGCGGCGTGAGGTCGAACACCTCGCGGACGGCTTCTTCGATGGCCTCGTCCGGCACGACGCCGCTGCGGAACGTATCGATCATCACCGAAACGGGCTCGGCCACCCCGATAGCATACGCCACCTGCGCCTCGCAGCGGGAAGCGAGCTTCGCCGCCACCACGTTCTTCGCCACCCAGCGCATCGCATAGCAGGCCGACCGGTCGACCTTCGAGGGGTCCTTGCCGCTGAAGGCACCGCCGCCGTGGCGCGCCATGCCCCCGTAGGTGTCCACGATGATCTTGCGGCCGGTGAGCCCCGCGTCGCCCTGCGGGCCCCCGACCACGAAACGGCCCGTCGGGTTGATGAGGATGTCGGGGTCGCGGACCTCGAACCCCGCGTCGGCGATCACCGGCCGGACCACGAGAGCGATCACGCCCTCGCGCAGCTCCACGTTGTCGATTTTGTCGGAGTGCTGGGTGGATACCACGACCTTGCTGATGCCGACTGGGCGCGCCCCTTCGTACACGACGCTGACCTGGGTCTTGCCGTCCGGGCGGAGCCACGGAAGGTCGCCCGCCTTCCGCACGGCGGCGAGTCGCTCGGCGAAGCGATGGGCGAGGACGATCGGAAGCGGCATGAGGGACGGCGTCTCGTCCGACGCGTAGCCGAACATCATCCCCTGATCGCCCGCCCCACCTTTGTCCACGCCCATGGCGATGTCGCCCGACTGGCGGTCGATGGTGGTGAGGATGGCACAGGTTTGTGCGTCGAAGCCGAAGCTCGCGTCGGTGTAGCCGATGGCGCTGATCGTGCCGCGCACGATGTCGGGGATATGGACGTAGGTGGAGGTCGTGATCTCGCCCGCCACGACGGCCATGCCGGTGGTGACGAGCGTCTCACACGCCACCCGGGCCGCGGGGTCCTTGGCGATGATCGCGTCCAGAACCGCGTCCGAGATCTGGTCGGCGATCTTGTCCGGATGCCCTTCCGTCACCGACTCTGACGTGAACACGTGGCGTTGCGCTGGCATGTGCCTGTCGGATTGAGGGTTAGACGTTCAACCTAGCCGGGCGCCGCCCTGTGGGCAACCGGCCATCGAGGTCGAGCAGCTTCAAATCCACGGCTTCGGCGAGCGCGAGCCGCAACACGTCGAGCACCTCGGCGGCGGTGCGGGCGGCGAGCGCCTGCTCGGCTGCCGCGCGCGCCCGCGCCGCGCTCACCTGGCGCACGGTCCACTTCACAAGCGGCAGCGCCGGCGGCGCGACCGAGAGCGTCTCGTAGCCGAGCCCGATCAGCAGGAGTGCCGAGAGCGGCTCGGAGGCCATTTCACCGCACACACTCGCCGGCTTCCCCGCCTTGCGCGCTGCGTCCGCCACCATCTTGAGGAGACGCAGCACGCTCGGATCGTGCGGGGTGAAGCGCTCGGCCAGCCGCGCATTGCCGCGGTCCACGACCAAGGTATACTGCGTCAGGTCGTTCGTGCCGACCGAGAGGAAGTCCGCCTCCGCCGCCAGCCGATCGGCCATGACCGCCGCCGCCGGCGTCTCGACCATCACGCCCACCGGCAGCGACTGCACGGCGGGGATGCCCTCGCGGGCGAGGTGCGTGGCCTCCTCCGCCACGAGCTCGCGGGTCCGCTCCAACTCGTCCAGGCGCGTGACGAGCGGGATCATCAGCCATATGTCGCCGTCCTTCGCGGCCCGCAGTGCCGCCCGCAACTGCGTGCGGAAGATGTCCGGCCGATCGAGACATACCCGAATGGCCCGCCAGCCGAGCTGCGGGTTGACCTCGGACGGCGCTCGGAACGGAGCCGGGAGCTTGTCCCCACCCAGGTCGTAGGAGCGGACCACCACCGGCTGGCCTGGAAACGCCTTGGCCACCCGCCGGAAATAGTCGGCCTGTTCGTCCTCGCTCGGCAGCGCGGTGTGTCCGGTGATGAGGAACTCCGTGCGCAACAGGCCGACTCCCTCTGCTCGATGTTCTTGCGCCGCCCTGATCTCGTCGGGCAGGTCCACGTTTCCGCGCAGCACGATCCGCAAGCCGTCGGTGGTGACGGACTGTTGGTCCACCACCTCCTCGAGCTGCGACGCGAGCTCCCGTCTGCGCAACTCTTGTGCCTGCGCCTCGGCGATTTCCTGCGGCGTCGGCTGAAGCAGCACCGTGCCTCGGGTGCCGTCCAGGACCACCATCGTCCCGGCGTCGATGCGCTCGATGGCGCCGGCCACCCCGAACACCGCGGGGATCCCGATCGAGTGCGCCAGGATCGCGGCGTGCGAAGTGCGCGTCCCCTCCTCGCTCACGAGGCCCACGACGTGCTCGCGATCGAGCTGCACCGTGAGCCCTGGCGACAGCTCCTTCGCCACGACGACGGTCGGCTGGGTGATGCTCTCCCATCGCTCATCCGAGCCGCGATGCATCAGGTGCTCGATCACCCGGACCGCGACACCCGAGAGGTCGGCCAGCCGATCTTTGAGGCGTGGGCTGCCGGTCGCCGCCCACATGTCGCGCACCTCCAGCGCTTTGAACTCGTACGCCTTTTCGGCGGCGAGGTGGCTCTCACGAATCAGGTGTGCGACCCCGGAGAGAAACTCCTTGTCCTCGAGCATCAGAATCTGCGCGTCGAAGATGCGCGCCTCATCGACGCCGGCGCGATCCTCGGCCTTCGCCTTCATCGCCTGGAGGTAGCGCTTCACGTCCCGCACGGCGGCCCGGAGGCGGCGCACTTCTTTCTCCACCTGCGACCGGGGCACGACCCGATGCGGGACCTCGGGCATGGTCCAGCGCACCACGATCGCGGCACCGACCCCGATCCCGGGCGAGACACCGATTCCCTTGAGCTGCCGGTCGCTCATTCGCGCCCCTCGTTTTCCTGCTGCTCCGCATCCAGCATCTCGGCTTCGCGCACCTCTTGCGTCAGGTGCATCTCGTGGAACCCGTCGGCGACGAGGGCGAGCAGGGCTTCCATCGCCGATTCCGCATCCTCCCCGTCGGTCTTGATCGACAGCGACGATCCGCACTCGGCCGCGAGCATCATTACGCCCATGATGCTCTTGCCGTTCACGGCGAGATCGTCCTTGCGGACCTCGACCGCGGACTTGAAGCGGCTGGCGAGCTTCACGAACTCCGCCGCGGGCCGCGCATGCATGCCGAGGGGGTTCACGATCTTGGCGTCGCGCTCGATCACGGCCATAGCCACCCTGCCAGTGCCGCGAGGGCGAGCAGCGCGAGGCCGAGCCGCAGCCCGGTGAGCCGCGCCCGCTGCCACCACAACAGCGCAAAGCCGCCTGCGACCACGCCCGCGAGGGCCGGCCGCGCCCAGCCGACGAGCGCGCCACTCAGGTACTGCGCGACGAGCGGCAACGCCGCCCCGACGACCAGCGCCATCGCGGGCCCGGACAGCGCCGTGGCGCGCTGCAGCAACGGCTCACGCAGCGCCTGTGCCACCCCCGCTCCATACGTCCAGCCGGCGCGCAGCGCCCACCAGCGCAGCGCCACGTGGCCGACGTTGTAGACGACGACGAAGCCCAGGATGGCCGGGAGTCCGAGACCGAGCGCCACGCCGATGAGTGCTAGCCCCGAGGTGAACGGCAGCCACCCCGCCCACACGAGCCGGTCGCCGAGCGAGCCGAGCGGGCCGCACAGCGCCGTGCGCAAGCGCTCGACTTGCTCGGGGGGCACGCCCTCGTGCTCGGCGCGCGCCGCCGCGCCGACCGCGAGGCCGCACAGGTACGGATGCGCGTTGAAGAAGTGCGCCCCGCGCGCCACGGCGGTGCGGTACGCCACGCCGTTCCTCCCACCCTCGGCGCGCAGATCTCGCAGCAGAGGCTCCTCGGCGACGCCCACGCCGACGCCTTGCATGCGCTCGTAGTTCCAGGACCCCTGCACCGTGAACAGGCGGAGCAGGGTGCGCACGAGCGCGGGCCGGGCGCGGGTCGGCGGGAGCGGGGGGGGGCTCATCGCAACCATGCCACGACGGTGCCGCTCGCCACCCCGGCGGCGAACCAGCGCAAGCTGGGCCCGCGTCCCACGAGGCGGAGCGTTCCCGCGGTTCCCGCCGCCAGCGCCGCGCCCACCGCGGCCACGCTGTCGAGCACGCGGGCGTCGCCCGATTCGAGCCCGGCTGCGGCGCGCCGCACGGCCCGCGTGTTGAGCTGCCGCAGCGCGTGCAAGCTCAGTCCGCCGGCCATCCCTGTGATCAGCCCCACCAGGGCGCCCAGCCCGAGCCCCAACGTTCCGGCCGCTGCGTGCGCCGCGCTGACGGCCGCGACGGTGGCGGGTCCGTACTCGGGGTAGCGGGTCGCCCCCATCGGCAGGATGTCGTACTGGAACAGCTCGAACAACACCCCAAGCTGGAGGCCCGTCGCCACGTCGCCGAGCATCGCGCCCGCGATCGGCCCCGCGACGAGGGGCCGCGCGATCATCATCTGCGGTACACTCACGAGGTCCAGCCCCACCAGGGTTCCCCAGGCGAGCAACAGCAGCTGCAGCTCGAGGCTCATGTGAAGTCCTCGAGCGGCACCGGGACGGCCGTCGGGACGTCCTGGGCGGTCACCTGGACTCCCCGGGCCGCGAGCTTCCTGAGCTGCGCGGCTTCCGCGTCGCTCAGGTAGACGTAGCGCAACCGCTCCGAGCGTCCGGGGCGGTGGTGCACGCCGCCCACGTTGACGCGACTCACGCCGTGGCTGTTGGCGGTCAGCGCCGCGAGGGTGTCGACATCGCCCGCCACGAGGATGCCGACGCGGGGATCACGCTCCCAATCGGCGAGGTGCTGTCGCGCTTCTTCAGTCGAGGCGAACACCACCTCGATCTCGGTCGGGACGCCCATACGGTAGAGCTCCTGCTCCCAGGCGCTCGACCGGACGGCGTCGTCCACCAGCACGATGAATCCCACGTTCAGCGGCTTCCCCCAGCCAGATCGACGAACAGGACGGCCGGCTTGTTGTCGATCGCCTGCGTGAGGCGCTCGGCGAGGGCTCCCGTGTCGCAGCCGTCGTTCGACACCGGGACGAGCGCGTCGCGCACGCCGGTGATCACGGTGACCGCCGCGAGCAGGGCCTGCGCGACAGCCGCGTGCGAGACGATGACTCCGCGTAGTGGCTCACTCATTGTCTTCCTCGAGATACTCCTGGAGCTGGCGACGCTCGGCGAGGCGTTTGAGCAGCCGATCGTTGAACGATCGCGCCGAATCCACGCCGCTGTAGCGCAGCAGGTGGTTCATCGCGACCACCTCACAGACCACGGTCAGGTTCTTGCCCGGGTTGAGCGGCACGGTGACGAGGGGCAGCGTGATCTCGAGCACCTGGGTGGTTTGGCCGTCGAGCCCGGTGCGATCGTACTCGCGCGTCGCCTCCCAATCCTCGAGCTGCACGACCACCTCGATGCGCTTCTGCTGCCGCACGGCACGGATGCCGAACAGCGCGCGGATGTCGATCAGCCCCACGCCGCGGATTTCCATGTAGTGCTGGGAGAGCTCGTGCCCGCGACCAATCAGCACGTCATTGCCTCGGCGCGTGACGTGTACGACGTCGTCCGCGACCAGTCGATGGCCGCGCTCCACCAGATCGAGTACGCATTCGCTCTTCCCGATCCCCGAGCGGCCGAGGAACAGCAGGCCCACGCCGAACACGTCGGCGAGCGACGCGTGCATGGTCGTGGCGGGCGCAAAGGCGTCGTCCAGGAACGGCTTGAGGCGACGGTAGAACTCCGCCGTCTTGAGTCGGGTCCGGATCACCGCCACCCCCCTGGTCCGCGCCAGCTCGACCAGCTCGGCCGGCGGCTCCTGCCCCTTCGAGATCACGACGCACGGCAGTTCGAACTGGAGCAGCGTCTCGAGCGCACGACGGCGCGCGGCGGCGTCCAGGGACGCGAGGTAGGTGACCTCGGTTTCGCCGAGGATGTGGATGCGGTTCGCCGCGAAGCGCTTGGTGTACCCGGCGAGTACGAGCCCGGGGCTCGACGCCTCGGGTGCGGGAATGTCGCGGTCGAGCCCCACGTCTCCGGTCAGGGCCTCGAGCTGCAAGAGATCGCCCCTGCGCTCGAGCAGGTCGCGCACCTTGGGCTTCGTCACCGGGTGGGGTCCTTGTCGAGCTGCCGCCGCACCTTGGCCACCGCGAGGTCCAGCGCGGTGCGGTGGTCCGCCCCGCGCGCCGTCCCCACGTGCACCGCCCCGCGCGCGGTGTGCAGCCGTACTTCCACGGTCGGGCGCCCGTTGTCGGCAACGAACACTACGCGTCCATCATGCGGCCGCGGCGCGATCCGCGCGAGCCGCTCGAGCCGCTCCCGCGCCCGTGCGCGCAACTCGTCGGGAATCTCGCAGTGACGTGCCGTGATGGTGATTCGCATCGTTCAGCCCCCCTGAGCGATGACCCGTTGGAGATGCGCTTCGGTCGCCCGGGCGGCCTTCTCCCAGGAGAGCCGCTCCGCGAAGGCGCGGGCGGCGCGACCCAGCCGCGCTACGAGCGTCGGATCGACGGCCAGCGCCAGCATCCGGTCCGCGAGAGCGCGCGTGTCGCCGTGCGGCACCAGAAAGCCGGTCTCGCCGTGCCGCACCGACTCGCGCAGGCCGGGACTGTCGGACGCGAGCGCCGGCGTACCGCACGCCGCCGCCTCCACGTTCGAAATGCCCCACCCTTCCTTCGGGCTCGCCAGCACCACCGCCCACGCCCGACGCAGCAGCCGCCGCTTCTCCGTCTCGGACACGAACCCGAGGAACCGGGCGGCTTCGCCGAGGCCCAGGGTCCGCGCCAGTCGCTCGAGGCGGGCCCGGTCGTCGCCCCCTCCGGCGATCTCGAGGACGAGGTCGGGACGCGCCCGGCGCGCGACGGCCAGTGCCCGGAGGGCAATCTCCACTCCTTTATAACGCTTGAGACGCCCCACGTACAAGAACGTCGGTTCGCGGGCTCGCGGCTCGGCGGCGTCCGGAGCGTACCAGCTCGCATCGACGCCCGGATAAATGACCTCGATCCGCTCGCAGGGCACCCCCCGCCGTACCAGGTCGTCGCGCGTGCTCTCCGAAATGGCGTGAAACCACGCGCGCCGATACGCCCACGGGATAGGCCGCTCGGCTGCCCACACCACGCTGGCGATCGGCCAGCTCGCTTCGCGGAAGGCCGTCACGCCGAAGAGATGCGGCACGAGAGCGCAGAACGGCCGGTCGGTGAGCACCGGGAGGAACAGCGGGAGCTTGTTGATGTCCTCGACCACGACGTCGTAGCGGTTCGCCGCCAGCAAGCGGCGCACCGCGCCGTGCGCGCGCAGCGCGAAGGTATATCGCCCGCCTGAGCGATGCACGCGCAACCCGTCGAGCTGCGCTTCGCGCGGGGCCCCCGGCCAGCCGCTCGCCACCAGGTCGATGGCGTGGCCGCTCTGCGCCAGGCGACCGAAAATCTCGTGCAGGTGCGTCTCGGCGCCACCGGCGTGCGGATTCTCGCGGTCGTTCCAGTTGACGAGCAGAATTCTCACAGCGCGCCGAATTCCCGCGCCACGGCGTCGAGCACGCCGTTCACGAACCCCGGCGCCTTGGCGCCCGCGAACCAGTGGGCCAGCTTCACGGCTTCATCGATCACCACCCGCGCCGGCGTCGATCCCTCGGCGAGCTCCGCGAGCGCGAGCCGGAGGATGTTGCGCTCGACCACGCCGACGCGCTCGAGCCGCCAGTGCTCGGCCGCGTCCGCCACTCGGGCGTCGAACTCGGGAAGCCCGGCGATCGCTTGGGCCGCGAGGTCCGCGCCGCGGTCATATCCCTCCGGAGGGCGCCCGTAGGCCGCGGCGAGCCGGCCCACGACCGTTTCGATCGATGGGCGGCCGGACAGGTCCCAAGCGTAGAGGATTTGCAGCGCGCGGGCGCGGGCCTTAGTCTCGGGGCGCTGCACGCGTGAGCTGGTCCAGGACGTCGGCCGTCGTGAGGGCCGCGTCGACCGCCTCGTAGCCCTTGTTGCCGGCTGCTCCGCCGGCCCGGGCCAGCGCCTGCTCCAGCGTGTCGGTGGTGAGGACCCCGAAGCCGACCGGGAGCCGGTGTGCCAGTGCGACGTTGCCGAGCCCGCGCGCGGCTTCGCCCGCGAGGTACTCGAAATGGGGCGTTTCCCCGCGCACCACGCACCCCAGCGCGACCAGGGCGGTGTAGCGCCCGCTCGCCGCCGCGGCTTCGGCCGCCACCGGCAGCTCGAACGCACCCGGCACCCAGATCACGTCCACCCGCGCCTCCGGCACACCGTTGTCCCGGAAGCACTCCCGCGCGCCGTCCAGGAGGCGCGCGGTGACCAGCTCATTGTAGCGGCTGACGAGGACGGCCACGCGAGCTTCTCGCGGCGCGCGCGGCGAACCCTGCATCTCGGCCACGGTCAGTGGGTGAGCAGGTGGCCGAGCTTGTCCCGCTTGACGTCCAGGTAAGACCGGTTTTCGTCGGAGGCCGCCATCACGATCGGCACGCGCTCGACGATCTCCAGGCCGTAGCCCTCGAGCCCCACGAGCTTCATCGGGTTATTGGTGAGCACGCGGATCGCGGAAAGGCCCAGGTCCAGGAGAATCTGTGCCCCGATGCCGTAGTTGCGCAGATCGGGCTTGAAGCCGAGCTCGCGGTTCGCCTCGACCGTATCGTGGCCCGCGTCCTGAAGCTCGTACGCCTTCAGCTTGTTGAGGAGGCCGATGCCCCGCCCCTCCTGATCGAGGTAGACCACCACGCCCCGGCCCTCCGCGGCGATCATGCGCATCGCCGAATGCAGCTGCCACCCGCAGTCGCATCGCCCCGACCCGAACACGTCGCCGGTGAGGCACTTGGAGTGCATTCGCACCAGCACGTTTTTCCGGTCCTGCACGTCGCCGTACACGAGCGCCACATGCTCGGCCGCGTCCACGTCGTTGCGATAGCCGACGATGCGGAATTCGCCGAACGGGGTCGGCAGACGCGCCTCGGCCACGGCGTGCACCAGCCGCTCGTGCGCCAGCCGGTACGCCACGAGCTCGGCGACCGTGATGAAGGTGAGCCCGTGCCGCGCAGCGAACTCTTCCAGGTCCTGGCGCCGCGCCATGGAGCCGTCCGGGTTCAGGATCTCGCAGATCACTCCCGCCGGATACAGCCCCGCGAGTCGCGCGAGATCCAGACTCGCCTCCGTCTGACCAACGCGCTGCAGCACGCCGCCGGGACGCGCCCGCAACGGGAAGACGTGTCCGGGGCGCCGCAGATCGGTCGGCAGGCTGACCGGATCGACCGCCACCCGGATCGTGGCGGCGCGATCCGCCGCCGAGATACCGGTCGTGACACCGAAGCGAGCGGCGGCGTCGATGGACACGGTGAACGCGGTTTCGTGCGCTTCGGTGTTTTGCTCGGCCATCTGGGTGAGGCCCAGGGCCTGACAGCGCTCGGGCAGCAGGGTGACGCAGATCAACCCGCGGGCGTGCGTCGCCATGAAATTGACCATCTCGGGGGTGACCTGCTCGGCGGCGCCGACCAGGTCCCCCTCGTTCTCGCGGTTCTCGTCGTCGGCCACGATCACCAGCTTGCCGGCGCTGATGTCCGCGATCGCCTGCTTTATCTTGCCGTGCTGCATAGTTCCCTCACGTACTTCCCGAGCGTGTCGCCCTCCACGTGAACGCGGTCCCCGACGCCGAGCGTTCCAAGCGTGGTGTGCTCCCGCGTGAACGGGATCAGCGAGATCTGCACGAGGTCCTTTCCCGGCAGCTCGTTGATGGTGAGACTCACCCCGTCCACCGTAATCGCGCCGCGTGGAATCGACACCTGCCGCACCGCGGCGGGCACCCGAAGATCGTACACCCAGGCGTCCCCACGCCGCTCGACCTGCGTAACCACCGCCACGCCGTCCACGTGTCCCTGGACGATGTGGCCACCCAGGCGATCCGCGGCGCGCAGCGCGCGCTCCAGATTCACGGGGCGTCCGGGCGCGTACTCGCCGAACAGGGTGCGGCCCTCGGTCGTCTCCACCACGTGCACCGAGAATCCACCCTTCACCGCCCGCTCGACCGTGAGGCATGCCCCGTTTACGGCGATGCTCTCACCCTGCTTGAGGCCCTTGAACGGAGCCCGGATCGTGAGTGTGAGACCCTGCGTGCCGTTTCCCGTCGCCCGCGTCGCCTTGGCGACGCGCCCTACGGCGCTGACGATTCCGGTAAACATAGTCGCCTGTCCAATACCAGTAATGTATCAGGGCCCAGAACCCGCCGCTCCACCGGCGTCCAGCGCGGCGCGGCGGCGAGGGGGTGCGGCGGCACGCCGGGAAAAGCCGGCACGGCGCCTTCTCCGAGCCACACCGGCGCCTGCACCCAGTACAGCCGGTCCACCAGACCGTCGGCGAGGAGCCGCGTGCCCAGCGCGCCTCCCCCCTCGCACAGGAGCGACTGGATCCCGGCCTCGCGCACCATGCGGAGGCCGTCGCGCAACGTCGTGGGGCGGAACACGCGGACGCCGCTGCGCTCGAGCTGGGTGACGCTCGACGGCGGGGCGTCGAGCGACGACATGACCCACGTCGGCACCTCGCGTGCCGTACTCACCAGCTGCACACCGAGGTTGAGCATCGCGCGCCGGTCGAACACGACGCGTACCGGCGGCCGGCGCGGTGTGACCGGGCCGCGCACCGTGAGCTGCGGGTTGTCGTGGAGCGCGGTCGTGCCGCCGACCGCGATCGCGTCGAATCCGGCGCGCAGCCAGTGCACGTAGTCGCGCGCCGCCTCCCCCGAGACCCATTGCGAGCTGCCCGCGGCGTCGGCGATCCGACCGTCGATCGACGTCGCCAGCTTGAGCGCGACGAAAGGTCGCTCCGCCTGCTCGCGCGCGAACAGGAACGGCGCGTTCAACGCCGCGCCCGCTTCGGCGAGCAAGCCCATCGCCACGCTCACGCCACGCGCCCGCAGCACGGCGGCGCCGCCCCCCGCCACCACCAGCGTGGCGCCGCGCGCCCGCTCGCCCGCGGCCTGCAGTGCCACGACCTCGGCATGCGGCCCGCCATACTCCGCGTGGTATCCCTCGGCGACGAGGCCTTCTCCCGTGAGGATGACGGCGCCGACCATGGGGTTAGGAGCGACGCGCCCCCAACCCCGGCGTGCGAGGTCGAGGGCGCGTTCCATGGCCGCCCGCTCTGCGGGCGGTGGCGCCGCCCGCTCGAGAGGGGACGGGTGCTTAGAATCCGAACCGAATGCCGATGCCTCCGAAGGCATGTGCCGCCTTGGGATCGAAGTCCGAGAACCGCGTGACGTAGGTCTGGTCCTTGCCCGCCTGCAAGCCAATCTCGCCTACGAGCTTCACCGCCGCGAGGGAGAGTCCACCATTCACGAACACTACGGCGCGCGTGTTCGTGGGGTTGATCACGACTGTCCGGATGTTGGTCGGACTGTCGTAGAATCGGATGTTGGTGTCCATCGACTTGTAGCGGTCCACCCCGATTCCGGCCGCGACATCCACCAGGACGAACTTCCAGCCCGCAACCGCACGATAGCTGTCGCCTTTGAGATCCATGGTGAATTCGAAGTCGTCCCCAGTGCCAGGAGCGGTGCCCAGCGTACCGTAACGAAGGCGTGGCACAGTGCGATGCATCCAGCTCAATGAGACCGCGGGGACCGGGAAGCTGCCGTTGAGCACGCCGACCCGGACGCCGTACCCGAACCCCAACGCCGCCTCGCCGATGTGGGTGGCATTCGAGTCCACGGTGAGATTGTCGATCCCCGTCGGCAGAATCAGCGCAGAGCCGAGCAGGTCGACCGAGAGCAGACCGCCGCCCATCCCCTTCACGAGGCCCAGCGCACCTTCGACCATCGGCGCGGGGACCGCCCCATTGAAGCTTGTGGGCA
>WNGM01002847.1_pt1 | contig 20595 bp, 18 predicted proteins | sample 5400571 | NCBI WGS metagenome assembly WNGM01 (sample SAMN13153378, study PRJNA577476) | soil metagenome | isolation source: 100 cm soil or saprolite under Garry oak tree replicate 2 | place: USA:California | collected 2016-06-15 | reverse complement strand
GTGGGGTGGCCGCACCGATCTGCTGTGTGGCAGAACAGACGTAAGAGAGAACTTTGGAGAGCGTCAACTGTTGAAAGGAAAAGGAATTTGACAAGGGGGGTCAAAATTATTCCGGCGCAAAATTACGCGGGCGTTGACACGGGGTATCACAGCGCTTCACAAACGTGATAAAGCGCATGCGAGAATATCCCAGGATGGCGATAAAGCCATAGAGTTTGTGGTCTTTGCCTTCCTTCTCGTAATGGAATTCTCCCCAATCGTATTGCATTTGCTCACCCGGTTTCGTTTCGTAGCGCTGGATGGGATACTGTCCGACTTTGGCGGGACGTAACGTCTGCACATAGGCTTTGATCGTCGAAAGACCACCAGTATATCCTTGTGCTTGTAAGCGTGGGAACATCACCTCACAATTGTACAAGTGATCTTCTGTGATCCACGTGCGAATCTGCCCTTTGTAAGGATCAAGGATGGAGCCTCGCTTGGGGCGAGGAGCTGCAATGGGTGTTCCTCGCAGATAGCGGCGCACCGTATTGCGTGCGATGCCCACAATGCGCGCAATTTCTCGAATAGATTTCCCTTGAGCCGACAATTCATGTATGGTATTTATGGTGCCACTCCTTATCATGGCTACCTCCCTTGTGTCTAAGATCAACACAAGAGTAGCTCTTCTTAAGGGGTGGGTCAATTCTTTCTTGGCCTTCATGGGTCAATTATACATTGGCCTCTATATCCCCAGCAAAATCCCCTCTAAGCAGGCAACAATTCATGCGAGATGTTGGAAGAAAGGATTGCAAGAGAGATGCTGGTTGAAGAAACGCCGAGAAGCTCGCTCGAGTCTTTCCGTTTGCTTGGAAAATCGCTTCTCTCGGTTTCTGGATAGCCTGAAGATGCCTTCAAGAGTCATCTTTTCTCTTCAAACGCTTCTCAAATCACTCATTTCTTCTCTTGCTTAGAGGGGGTTTTGCTGGGGAAAAATGTTGGGACCCCGTCTCAGTCTTCGGCTTCTCTACCAAGTGTGCTCAATGCTTGTGCTGCTCAACATTCAGGGCACATGTGCCTGTGTGAGGGCAAAAACCGTCAATGTTTCGGGTCATTTACCTGTTGCCAGGAGGTGGTAATTGACCTGAATGTTCGACGGAATCAACCCCAGTGCTCGAATTTTGCGCTGAATATTCGAACACGTCAGAGTTATTGTGGCTTGTGCCGCTCCAAGGACGGAAGATGCCGGGGAACGAATGGAAATTCGTCTTACATCTTTTCTACTGAAAAATGCACTTTTATCATAAAATACTCTAAAGTGTGGAAGTGGTGTCGAACATTCAGGGCAATTTTTTTTGCCCTGAATGTTCGACACCTGACCTGCCTACGCTCATTTTGCGTCGAACCTTCAGGTCAATTACCAGGAGGAGATGTCATATGGATCACTCGAAGAAGAAGCCACCGCAGTCCTTTGAGGCACTTTCCTTTCCGGTGGAAGAAGTGAGCGCAGCCTCAGACCCTCCTCTCGTTATGAGCGAGGACTTGCCCTTTCATTCGGTGTATGTTACACTACTCGCGTAACCATAGCCGGTGTAAACCGGTATAGGTTACACAGGTAGTGGTATCTTTTTGAGAGAGAGGATTCGTATGGCCGAGCAGGAAAACACGCCCGCGCGGGTGGGCAAAGTGGTTCAGCAGGCGACCGTGCTCTTTGCTGGCGCGGAAATTACGGCGGTCCTGGCGGAAGATGGCTATGTCTATGGGGCGCTGCCTCATCTGTGTCGCGCGCTCGGCCTGGATGCCGATGGGCAACGGGAGCGCATTGAGGAGCAGCCGGCGCTGGCCAAAGGACTGTGGCAGTTTCCCCTGGCACAGGGGAGGCAACTGATCACCACCTGGTGCTTACGCTCCGACCTCGTCCCCTATTGGCTGGCCGTTGTTTCTACGCGGCGCATGAAGCCGGAGAAACGAAGCCGCATTGACTTTTACCAGGACCAGGTGGGCGATGTCCTGGGTCGCCTTTTTGGGGCCACGCCTGCACCCTCGACCGAGGTGATGCTTTCGTCCCAGAACCCGGTCTTCGCCGAGGGCCTCGCCGTTGCGCGTATGGCGTTAGACCAGGCCCAGCAGGCTCTTAGTAGGACAGACGAGACGAGCGAAGAAGTGAAAGCCCTCAAAGCCGCCTACGATGGCCGACTCTCCGCCCTGGAAGCGCGTTTGCTCCCGCGCGCCCAGATCTCGGAAGAGCAGGCAGAGTACATCAGCGATCTGGTCAAACAGGTCGCGATCGCGATGGCCAAGAAGCTCGGCAGCGGGAATTTTTTCGGGACGGTCTTCGGGCAGCTCTACCGGACGTTCAACGTCACCTCGTATAAGCTGCTCACCCAGGCGCAGTACCCCAAAGCCGTGGAGTGGCTGCAAAAGCAAATCAAGACGTATGAAAGCTGATCGCTCCTCACAAGACAATCCCCTGGCCTTTCCTTTGACCTTGTCGGCGGAAACGACAGGCCCGGAAGTCGAGGGACCAACCCACTTTGCCAGAGCGCTCAAACGGGCACGCTTTGCCAGAGGGTGGACACAGGCCAGGCTGGCCACGCAGCTCCCGATCTCCAAGCGGTCCATCGTGAGCTGGGAAACCGGAGAACGGATCCCCAGTGTTGGGATGGTGGTACTCCTGCTCGATGCGCTCTTCCCCGGTGAGGAACTCTCTTTCCAACGGGAACTGATCACCGCCTATATTGTTGATGACCTGGAACGCCAGGAACAGCGCAGAGGTCCTCAACGTGGCCAGGACGATCCATTGCTCCAGCGCGTACAGCGCGTGATGGCGCAGGTCAAACAGTTCGCCACGAGCGCCGCGCCGGTGAGACCGGCGATAGGAAAACAGGGGCCAGTGGCCCAGGCGGACGAGCAGGCGGAGGAACGTGAGCCATCCCGGCACCAAGAGAAGGTGGACGAGCAACAAGCGCTTGAACCCCTGTTTGCGCTGATGGACCAGCTACGCCAACACCCGGCGCTGATTCCGGTGGCCCGGGATTTTCTCCGTGAGCTGGCACCTGACGAATAGGGAGCGTGGGTCTGCTGGCTGGTTCGCTCACTGCCTCTCAACCAACGGTTCGCGGAAACGCGCGTTTCCGCAATTCTCTGTACTGGGGAGCCGAGAAGCTACTCGGTTATCTCGTCTTCTCGCTCGTCCTCTTCTTCATCCCTCAGCTCCTCAAGATCCACATCGATTTTGCTGGCCGCGCTTTCTATCCGGTCGTAGTGGAATCGAAGAGCTTCCTCCCATGCTCCCATTGCACGCATCAGTGTTTCGTGGAAGTCGTAGGCGAAGGTATACTGCTCAAGTGCTTCCCTGAGTGTTTGTCGATCTTCCAGGTCTGTATCGGACCAGTCATCGAGCAACTCCATTGAGAAGGTGAGCAGTTGGATCAGGTCTACTTGCTGGAGGAGCGTATCGTTGTGTAAGTCGTCGCCTGCAAGTTGCGCGAGGTGGCTGAGCATAATCCGAAAAAGAGCGAGTGCCTGGACTTTGTTGAGCGGGAGTGGTGCCGCACCACCAATGATGGTGGCATAGCGTTCAGGGTGCTCTTTGGTGGCGTCGAGCGTGCAGGAAAGACCGTCGGCGAGCGGGATGCCCGTTCGTTGTTCTCCCATGTGCTCTCCTTTTTTGTAGAGAACTCTACGGTCAGTGCTGCTGACCTGGTAGCTCTAGTGAGCAGATGTCTCTCTGCCTCTATTGTAACATTTCTCACGATTGCCCTTTCGACGGTTCTCTCATAGCTAGGACCATATCAGCACTGGGCTCCGGCCCCCCACCAGTGTTCTCAACACCCTGTGGCGAAACATGCAACTGGTAATTTGGGTGAAAAGCTGACCGATGATTTTGAGGTGAAATGTAGGAAATCGGCGCGAAACATGGGAATCAACCAGTGTGAGAAAGCTGAGCGCGTGCTGAAAACCCGCTGAGACCTGCAATAGTTGACTTGCGTTTCTCCCCGCCTTCTGGTATGTTCAGAGGAGAGCCAACACACTCATAGCGCAAGGGCAGGTCTTCCGACATCCATTCCAACTATCGCAGTGTCACGAATTCGTCTCTCAAGCATCTCCATAAGTAGAACGTCTGCATGCAGCACATTCACAAAGGCAAAGCAATACCATGAGTATCGATACCCAGCCTGCGGCCCAGGCGGTCGAGGCGCTCATTCACCAGTATGGCCGACTGGTGTTCCAGGTGATCTACGGGCTCACCGGCGATTGGCACGAGAGCCAGGACCTCACCCAGGACACCTTTCTGGCTGCTTTCAAAGCCATTGAGGCGGCGCGGCAGGCGAGCGGCGCGAACTTCCAAGCCAAAGCCTGGCTTTTGCAGATCGCTGCAAACACCGCGCGCATGTCGCTCCGGCGGCGCCGCCTCGTGCGCTTTGTCCCATTCGCTCCCCTGCACAAGGAGGAACAGGAAGAGCGTGATGGCGTGCTGGTGGATGGGCGTCCCGCTCCCGTGCAACCTGCCGGGTATGGCATGGGACATGTGGTGGAGGACCCGGCTGATCGGGTAGTGGAGCGGGACCTGGTGCAGCGCACCATGGCCCAACTGCCGGAGACGCTGAGGGCGTGCCTGCTGTTGTCTATCATTGGTGGGCTGTCCTCGCACGAGATCGCGCGAACACTCAACCTGGGTGAGGCTGCGGTGCGCCAGCGCCTCTCACGCGCACGCAGGCTCTTCCAACAGGTCTACCAGCGGGAGAGCGGCGACTTCATCACCGCTGCTTCCGCATTCAGCACGCGGACACAAGGACGACGAAGTCGGCAACGGAAGAGGGTAGCGCACCGGCCACAGCTGGCGATGGTCGCCGCGAGTTAGAGATGGAGCGGATCCGCTGTTCGATGAGAGGAGAGAACAGCGCCACAATGAAGGATGCTCTGCCGGAAGGAAAGCGTTGCCCTCCGGTAGAGCATCCTTCGCACAGATGAAAATTGTCATATAGGCACCTGGATTTTGGGAAGGCATCCGGGTATACTCAACAGTAGTAGCTCGATGTCCCAGGCAATGTATCCTCAGCGTTCTTCTTCTTTCGTGGCCCTATTTCTTCTCGCTTTTGTCGTTCATGCTGTTTTGCCCTGTCTGAGAGGAGATGCAGATGCCTGTGCTCGAATCGACCGACCGTGCCATGCCGCGCAGCGCGTTGCGCTATCGTCCCATCAAGAGTGACGCCGATCGGCAGGGCAAGCACCCTGCCACGATGACAGGTATCACTCCGGTGGCGCAGCGCGCTTCTCGTCTTCGCTCTCCCGAGACAGAGGAGGATGCGACCGCGCCTGGCACTTCCTCCACCGGCCCTCGCCCGAATACGCCGCGTATGAAGCGAAGAGGCATCCTGCGGCTGCACCCGCAGGTGTTCCTGGGTATCGGCATGATCGTCATGCTGGCGTTGTGGGCACTGCTCACGTTGGCGGTGAGCTGGTTGTGCGTCAAATGGGACGACATCCAGTATGGCCGGCCCAGGACATTCCAGGTCGACGTAGTCGTGGGTCACAACGACTCGGCGGCCAACCCGAGCCACTTCATCGCCATGAATCTCAATGGCCGCATCGAGATCATCGAGTTTCCAGGGGGCGATGGCTCGAAGGCGCACATCTACATCGGCCCGCAGCTCTACGGCGCGGGCTCCGACCTGGTGCCAGTCACACTGAGCTTTGTCGATGTCAACCGCAACGGCCAGCCGGATATGCTCGTCCACTTCGAGAACACCCAGATCGTTTTCGTGAACGAAAATGGAGGGTTTCGCCCGGCCACTTCCCAGGAATTGCCAGCCATCCAACGCTACTTGCAACATTTCGGCCAAGTTATGCCCAATTTTTGCACTCTCGGCCAGATTATGCTGTTTTAGCACGGCTGCTATTGAGCGTGAATGCTCCTGCTTATCGGCCAAGATATGCCGTTTTTGGCGGCCATTAATTGCCGTGAGTGACATTGAGCAGCACAAGCATTGAGCACACTTGGTAGAGAAGCCGAAGACTGAGACGGTTTTGCGGGTCTTGCTCGATTGAGGTGTTAATCAGGTGCTCGCTTGTCTAGCGTGTTGTTTGCGAGTCTGTCCGCATACGCATTTTCCTCACGCGGGATATGCTCAAAGGTGTACGTTCCTGGGAGTTGGAGCAAGCAAGACCGCACTTTTCCCGCGAGCTGCTGGAGCCTGGGTTCCTTGATTTCCCACAGGCCCCGCAGTTGTGAGACGACCAGGTTGGAATCCAGACGAAAACAGATCTCAATATCATCGGCAAGAAGCTCCTTGAGGTAGGACTAGGATCACTGCAAAAATAGCTCATAGTGCATGAATGTTCTTAAATACGGCTGCCGAAACCAGTCAAGAAGTGTCATAAAAGCAGTTTTACCGTCTCTTTGTCTCTTTGCATGCATTTCTCAAGCCAGCTTTTGCTTCTGCCGCCATAACCTCGATTAGCCTCTGGAAGGGCTCTGTGGGCTTATGATAGATTTTTGCAGTGATCCTAGTCCTACCTCAACAACGTGCATAGCTGCCTTCCCTCCTCAGTTCCTTGTCTCAGGATGGCACATCCAGGTGAGGACTGGCTACGAGCAATCGCTGCTTCTCAAGGGCCTCCCTCGATTGCTTTGCTGGTCTTCTTCAAGCCGAAGGCCTTCCTCTTCTAGGTGCGTCGGTCAATTCCTGGCATGAGACCCTATCCAGGAAGTGAGGAGACTGAGTCGATTTGCGCCAATCGTCTGTCGAGAGTGAAGCCGCTTCCAGACCGCCACCAACCGTCTTCCGCCTGGCAGCGTCAACTGACTTTATCTCGGTCTAGTTGCGTTGATTGCGCAAAAGGCTCACTCCCTGCTATCTATCCTAGCAGAATATGTCGTCCTAGTCTAGATGGACAGGCGAGACTTTGCCTAACCCCCTGCCAGCAGGCAATTCAAGACGACTTCGAGGAACACGCCGAAGAAGACCATCCAGGCGCAACGATGACCGTTGAGATCTGGGACGCGGCTCATGTCCCGGAGGGAGTGATACCCGAGGGGGCAGAAGTTACCTCATCTGAAGAAGTTGCCGAACTCGCAAAGGCCATTGCCAGAGAGCACCACTCCTGAGCCTGTCCATCACCTCCGCTACCCCTCTCACACGTTGCATCCAATAAGGTGCGCTGCACGCACTGGATGAATAGACTCATCGCCACGCCGTTTGATGCGAGATAACGCTGGCCTTACCGTTGCAGTTCGCCGACGCTACCAAAATGGTGCAGGTCGTCGCTGGCCAGCAATCAAAATTGCTGGAAACTGCCCCAAACGGGGCTTTTTTCATAACTGGCGGATTATGTCTAGTTGTAACGGACGTGAGCCACGCGAACAGAAAGCTTGTGGTGTCTGTCTAAGAAGCAGTACAGGTTTGCATCGGGAAGATTATTCTCTGCCTCGAGTGTTTTTCCAATGTGCTCTCTGGTGTGTCCGTTGAGCGAATAGACAGCCGTGCAGGTGATGTTGGTATGGCGACTTTGGCCTTGTGGATAAGATTCAACCACATGGCTTACGCTCAGAATGTCGAGTGAGAAGCAGTCGGCGATTTCCCCCACAATATCGTTAATGCCATCAACCAGGCCGTTGTACCGCTCATATTTCCCTGGTTCTGAAGAGTAGCGAAGTTCAATGAGGATGGTTTTCACGGCGTTCTTCCTTCTTTACGTTTAGACATACCTCTCTTTTCTCCCTTGCTTGACACTTCGGCGCATCTGGCCTCCTCTCCATAGAGCTACATGAGAAGCGCCGTCATATGCCATAGGATACCGTTTTCGGTACCGAAAGACTTTCGATACCCCGTTCGGGTTCGTCAGGCTCATCATCATTCTGAACCGGTGACGATATGGGGTCCCGACATTTTTCCCTCCCAAAATCCCCGCTAAGCTTGGTCGGCTGACTGCTCACCTGTCTGACCATCCTGCAAAGAAGTCCTCCCTGGTCACTCTTTGAGTGAAAATGGCCGAGTATATCGCTTTCTCTGCTGCTAAGCAACAGGGCTGCTTGCTTTGTTCAACCCTCTCCTAGAGCGCGCTGGTGCCGAAGCCTGGATTTTGGGAGGGAAAAATGTCGGGACCCCAATATGTGATAAGGAACACCTTGGCAATATTGTTATGCAACTTTTTTCCAAGTATAGCAGTTTTATATATAGACTATTGAAAATTAAATCTCTGTCTAGCTGTCCCTGTAAATTGCCGAGCTCAGGGACCTCTGCTCGTTTTCTGTGACCAGCTCTGGCATATGGGAAATTGGGAATCATGCACCGGTTTCGGCAGGAGATTTTCAACCAATCTGAACTGCCATGCCTGTCCCCCAATCACACGAGAGTAGATGAGCTGTGCAGAGAGGGATTTCTTTACTTGATCCGGGCGATTAGTGTGAACCTAGTTTGAGATGGGCCGCTAACTTTTAGACAGGATTAGGATAACTGTCAAAAACTGTTCTCTTCTACTCAAAGGGTATGAGAAAGTTATTCTGGTACGATCTACTTTCGCGCACAAGCGCTTATAGCAGGTTCTCTTGTGCTCTGCTTGAGTAACATAAGCAAGAAAACAGGAGGGAGACCTAAGAAAAACTCATGCTTGCAAAAATATGGAAGATACAGTATACTACTTTCAGCCTCTCATTACTGTTCGATTACTGAAGAATATTTTTGTGTTTAATTACTATTCTCGATGCTGCTCTATCTCTCGAGTACGAGTGAAGAAGGAAGGCAAGCAATGAGACAACCTGCCGCCGTAACACACGCACAGGAAGTAGTTGAGCAGGCATGGTCATTGGTCAGTGATGCACGTGTGCGGGAGGCCAGAACGATAAGCGAGAAGCTGGTCCAGGATCTCCTGGACTTGCTTGAAGCAGATGATGAACGCGACAGAGCGTTGCTGCACAGCCTAATCTCTGCCTGCCATATAGCAGGGTATACAGTTGGGATGAGTGTTCGCAACACCGAGGCTTTGGTTGCAGCTTCATATTTTGAGGAGATGCTGCGTGTCGCCCGTAAGCTCAATGATGGTCCATCTGCTGTGATTGCACTGACCTATCAAGGTGACATGTATCGTCGGCATGGCAATCTCAAGGAAGCCATGCACTACCTGAAAATCGCCTATACTACCCAGCACGGGGATCAAGCCGCGCACGGGAATTGTGCACAGCTTCTAGGGCGTCTTTACTCGCAAACGAATGACGAAGAAAACTTTGTGCGCGTGATGAAAGAAGCAGAGCAAATCGCAGCCACACTTGATCCTTCCCACACCTCTCTACACGGGCAGTACTCCTTGGGAACCGTCTACATCGATTATTGCAAACACTACAACAGATTGGGAGAGACGCGCAAAGCACTCGATTACTTCACACGAGCTGAGAAGTCATTACCCAAGACCCCACACTGGTGTACGCTGCTCACGGCAACACACGGCTTGCTCCTTGTGCGTAGCGGCAACATCGAACAGGGGATGCCTTATGTCATCGAAGCAGTGAAACTGGCGACCGATCACGGCAACTACCGTCTCCTTGACCACTTCTACGCCTTACAGCGCTACCTCGGTCGGGAATCCATCAAATTCAATCAGGCAAATGTGCGCCTGGGGGAATCACTCTACGAAGCTACTGCCTACTGACCGCCAGTTGACCACAATGCCACAGCATATGCTAGACGCTCATCCAGGGAGATGATAGGCTGATCTCCCCTGGACGAGCGTATCCTTGCACTGCTAGAGCAGCTTTAGGCCTCGCTTCTCTCTCCATCCACTTTCGCCACCTTATCCCGGAACTCTTGTACCCTTGCCAGCATGAGCCCCGCCTTGTCTTCCCACCTGTTCATGAGGCGCAAAATACGCTGTTGCTGCCGAGAATGATGGTGTCGTTCGGCCAGCTTATAGCCATCGGCCAGTGATCCCATGCCTCTATCAATAGCGGACTGATTATCGGTCCTGCGGCCATAGCGCACGAGGGCCTCTCCTTCTGTAATAGAAATGGGGATTGCCCAGCGCGCTCCAGCCTCCTGGGCGAGGCGTTTTGCCTCTTCGATGGCTTCGAAGGGCTTCGGGTACTGATTTAAGAGCATCAGGCTTTTAGCAAGCTCTTCTTTGACGCTGCATCGACAAAAGCAAATGTACCAGTCACGCTCTTGCTCAGGCGTGGCAGCATTGGCCAGTTCCTCAGCCCTCTTCAGGGCATCCAGGGTCTCATCTTTCTCCCTTTTGGCCAGATGCACACGCGCTAGCAGTTGATGACAATTTCCCGCAACCAGGGCGTCCATCCCTGAGAACCGTACCCCGCTGAACTGGTCTATTACCTCCTCCAAGAGGCGCTGCGCGACGTCATATTTGCCTATGCGGCGGTATGCATCGCCCTGGTAGGTTCGCGCTATAGCTACCCCGATGGAATCATGTGCTTCGGCGGCCGCGCGCTCCATTTGCTCATAGAGGCGCAATGCCAGCAGTGACTTATTCGTCAGTGTGGCCGTGGCAAGGCCTTTCGTGTAGTATGCGTGGGTCAGTATTGACGGCATTATTGGGAAGCCTTCGTCCCTAAGCGCTCTATACCCCTCAATCAATAACTTGCTGTTCTCATACACGCTTACGTAAGATCCTCGCTCCAAAAAAGAGGGTATCTGTTTGTGTAGCTCTAGTGCACCTGCCGAGGTGAAGTGGTCTGGCAAGCCCAGTATCTGCGGGGGGATGCGTAACTCCTCGTGCAGCTTCATTTTATTGGCAGGTCGCATGAAGACAACCCCCCGTCCGTGCTCCCAATCACGCAGCGTCTTTTCATCGACCTGCAAACGCCATGCGAGCTCTGCCTGTATAAGATCACGCGCGATGCGATGCTCTTTGATAATCTGTCCTACTGTTATGGCATAAGGCGTGTTGTTGAGTTCTTCCATACGATTACCTACTCTTGGCGCAACTAATGAAACGAATGTCGGTGCACGCGTGCACCGTACTGACCTGAGACAACCGATACACAAACCGGCTGTCATCATCGACAGAAATATAGAGAGAAGCTTCGCCTCTTTTGTTTCAGGGAGATTTTCTCAACACCTGCATCAGGCCAATGCATGACCTCAAAGAGGACGGAGGAGTCCCTGGCTGCTCACGTTTCGCCTGCTTTATCCGTCAGAGGTGACAACCGGTGGGTGTATCGGATATTTGCGTCGGTGTTTAAGGTGCCGACCTCGCTGATACTCCTATAGACACATCAGCGAAGATGCTCGATTGGCATTGCAGGTTGAGAGAGAGTGGTGATGGTGATGTTCCTGTGGACAATGGGGACGCAGTGAGCGCGACAAAAAACAAGAGCAACTCGAATCGCTACTGCCCTCTTTCCCAACTGTTTTTGGCAGTGTAATCAATGCCCACCCACCCTGATGCCCGGTCTCATACTATATCATACTATACCACAATTTCTGTCCACCGCGCCAGCCCATTCCAGAACTTTTTTTCTAGAAGTTTCCCAGGCCTTGCGCCATTGCTGCGTGAATTGGTCCAGAAGATACTACCATACTCATGCTCGCTGCTCTCTGCAGGAGCAGCGAAGCACGCGCCTATGAACAACATGTGATCGTATTTCCACCGGAACCTTTAGCTCGAAGCTATTTGTGCGGATGTCGTAAAACTCCCGTTCGGCTCTTTCTACCCTATGCAACACTCCTCAAACTCCCTGGTATCATCCGGCTGCACCCCTTATCCTAAAGGAGAAGTGAGCGACGTACACCACTATCGTAGATGAGCCATGCCGAAGATCAGTATGGCGAGGAGGCCAGGATGACTCCCGACGAAAAGTTAGAACAAGATGTGCAGTCTGTTAGTGAGGGAAGTACAGATAGCACCATGCGGATCGGCACTAAACCGGCAACGATTGCCGAAGAGACGACCGGCTTCCCTCATCCCCACGAGAGCCGCGAGCAGGACGGGCTTTCCGGTACAAACGACGAGGGGTCAGAGGGAACGAAAGATGAGAGCGATGCTTCTCATCATGCCGACAACGTCATACTCACAGGTCGGTCGGCTCCACCTTCCCCGTCAGCTCATCCCGCGCCGAGTCTTCGGCAACACATAAGGAGAGGGCACACCCGCGTGGGCGGGCTGGTGATGACAATTATCGTTTCCGTTGTTGTCTTGCTTTTAGTTACCGGCATCATCGGTGTATTGATCATTGTAAGGATGCCGACCAGACGCACGATGGGCACGCTGCTCTACCTCTATCATACTTCCAATAAAGCGGCTATCTATCCTACCTATATCAATGGCGTCGCATGGTCACCCAACGGCCAATACCTTGCGTGTGCCACCGGTGACGAAGCTGTCCATGTGCTGGACCCGGCGACACAGAAGGAAGTGTTTGTCTATCATGGTCACCACGGGTACGTGAACAACGTCGCCTGGCTTCCTGATGGAAAACGCATCGCATCGGTCAGTGCAGATTATACGGTACAGGTGTGGGACGCGACCACGGGAGATAATGTCGCTACCTTCACCGGCTCTTCTCCCTTATGGGCGGTGGCCGTCTCGCCCGACGGTCACCTGATTGCTTTCGCCGGTAGGGATGGTCGTGTCGAGGTCTGGCAAGTTTCCCCCATGATGCACATCTATACATACACCGGACACGTCCATGTCGGGGGTATCTGGGGCCTGGCTTTTTCAGCCGACGGAAAGCGAATCGCTTCCGGAGATCGTGCAGGGGTCATCCAGATCTGGGATGCTACTAATGGGGGTCACGTGCTTACCTATCGGGGTCACACGAAACAGATCTTTGATCTGAAGTGGTCCCCTGATGGGCGCTCTATTGCGTCGGCGAGTGGGGATGGAACCGTCCAGGTCTGGAACGCTTCTAATGGAGGCGAAGTCTATGTGCATCGGTTTGCCTCCTCGCCGATGCAGGCCGTGGCATGGTCGCCTGATGGAAAACGCATCGCATCGGCGAGTGCCAATGGGACGGTGCAGGTCTGGGACGCATTTGATGGAGGCCACCTGTTTGTCTACCGCCATCATTCCGGGGCGGTCTATACCGTAGCATGGTCACCGGACGGTTCTCGAATCGCCTCGGGCGATGAGAGCGGGAGCATGCAGGTCTGGCAGGCCGTGTGAGGGAGCAATTTCGATGAGGAATGCACCGTCTCCTTCCTACGAAGGGCAGCTCGTGCGAACGGAGGTACACGACCCTGCCTCTCATGAAGAAGCCGCTGTTCGCCGCCCTCGATGGGCACAGGTCTTTCGTGTACTCTGGAAGATCATCGCCGCTCTAGGAACGACGGTGGTCCTCGGCGCGGTAGCCAGCATCATTGCCACCGTGCTCACGAGCTCTCAAGGTTCGATTCCTGCGACTTCCCCATTAAGGCAACTCCTCGCAGCATGGCCGATCACCCTGCTTGCTGGATGTTGCCTCTTGCTGCTGGCCCTTCTGATCTGGCTACTGAGCCGCTGGCACACCCACGAAGCGGTGTTGCTTTCAGAGCAGAACCGTACGCGTATGTTGCAGCGGCTCCGGCGCACCTATCACGACCTGCTGGTGCAATCGCTCGAGGGAGCCGTCTGGGTAGAGCTGGGGTTCAAGCAGAAGCCGGATGCCGTGCTTACCTCAGCACATCTCCTGTTGCGCCTGCCCGATCAGCCGGAACGCAACCTTCCTCCCGGGACCTCGATCTTGCAGGTCTATATGGAAGCGGAGGGGGAGCTGCTGATTCTTGGGAAGCCTGGCGCCGGGAAATCAACACTGCTGCTCGCTCTGGCACAGCAACTGGTCGAACAAGCCCAGGACAATGTGACGCAACCGTTGCCGGTCATCCTACCACTCTCTTCCTGGGCAACCAAACGGCGACCGCTCCAGGACTGGGCCAGTAGGCAGATGGCCCAGATCTACCACGTACCTCGCCAGGTGTGTGAGTATTGGCTGCAGCACAACCAGATTCTACTCATGCTCGACGGCCTGGACGAGATGGAAGAAGAAGCGCGCCCGGCATGTATAGCCGCAATCAATGCGTATCATCATGAGCATATGATGCCGCTTGTGGTCTGTTCCCGCGAGGCAGAATATACCAACGCCTCGAAGTACCAGCGCCTCGCTCTCCAGGGGGCAGTCATCGTGCGACCCCTCACAAAAAGGCAGGTCAATCGCCACCTCACGCAAGTAGGAGCACCGGTGGCCGCCTTGCGTCAAGCCTTTACATCGAATCCCAGGCTGCAAGAACTGGCAACGACTCCGCTGATGTTGAACCTCTTGATGCTCACCTATCAAGGGACAGCGGTCAAGAATTTATCAGCGAAAGGAGCCGCGCTGCAACAGCAGGTGTTCGACACGTACATTCGACGCATGGTTGAGCGCAGAGGCAGCACCGAACTCTACCCGATAGAAAGCACGCGCCGGTGGCTCGGCTGGCTGGCCCGACAGTTACGGAAGCACAACCAGCCCATCTTTTACCCGGAGCGACTGCAACCGGACTGGCTCCCTGCAAAGCAGCAGCGATGGTATACCTGGCTGGCGGTGCGGCTCCCTGGGGCGCTCATTGGAGCGCTCGCCGGACTGCTCACCGCCCCTCTCTTGATCACGTTCGACCCTGGGCTCTTACTGCAATACAGCATCCTCAGCGCATTCTTAGGGGCAGTATTCAGCGTACCACGGGCCTGCGTGCCCGCCCATGCGGCACAACATCCTCACCGGAGGCAACCAAGTCGTCTTACTCCCACGCATGGTCTGGCCTGTGCAGCGGTGGCATTGGTGTGGGGAGTGGTTTTCCTGCTCAATACGCGTTCCGCAGATGCGTCCACGAGCTGGCCGTTCCAGTGCATGTCTAGCGCTGCCTCGGGCCTCGTGATCGGCTTGAGCTGCCTGCTCCTCATGGTCCTGCTTCCACGAACTGCGCGCAAACCGACCCGGACGGCACCACAGGATAAAGGCTGGTGGTCTCGCCTTCGGCATATCGTCTCCCTGCATGGGCGACGGGCCCTCCTGGCAGCAACGATCTTTGGGATCGGAATATGGCTGAGCGACGCACTGAGCGACGGGCCGAGTAACGAGCTGGGTGCCGCGCTGTATTATGGACTGAGTAACGGGCTGAGTGCGGCGCTGAACTACGGGCTACTCAGCGTCATGGTGAGCGTCATGCTGAGAACGCTGGGCGGGGGCATTCACCTGGCAGAGCGTCTGAGGTGGACGAGGAGAAGCCTACTGCGAAGCCTCTTCAGTGCAAAACATCTCCGTAGTACCCTGGTACTCATCTTTGTCAGTTTAGTGTTATTCGGGGTGAGTCAGGGGCTGGGTCCATGGCTGAATCAGGGGCTCGACCAGGGGTTGGGCTGGGGGTTGAGCTGGGGACTGTGGCAAGGGTTAGGCTGGGGGCTGAGTTGCGGATTGAGCTGCTGGCTCCTGCTCGGGCTCTTCCAGGGCATCTCACACGAGCGAATCGAGGACCGGGATCGGCGTCTGTTCAACCAGGGCATTCGCGATTCTTTGCGCAATAGCATGTTGATGACCGTTATCAGTGCCCTCTTGATCGGCATCATGAGTGTACTGAGCTGGGGATTGAGCTACGAGTTGAGCTACGGGCTGAACTATGGGCTGAGCTGGGGATTGAGCTACGAGTTGAGCTACGAGCTGGGCTATGGGTTGCTCACCGGCCTGAGCCAGGGGCTGAGCCACGCGTGGCTCTTCGTCGTGAGCGGGGGCCTGCTGATAGGTATCGCGCTCAGCGGAGGACTCGCAGTCCTGCGGCACTACATCCTGCGCTTTTTGCTCCAGCGTGCTGACATGTTCCCTTGGAGGGCACAGCCATTCTTGGAGGATGCCGGCCGTCGCATTCTGTTACGATGCATAGATGGAAAATATAGCTTTACCCATCGTCTATTGCAGGACTACCTCGCGGATCAGGCGACAAGCGTTCCAGAGAAGAAGTGAGTTCGACTATCACTGCCGGATGATAAAACCGTGGCTATGCATTTGACGGGTGATTTACAAGCGCAAACGACTGAAAAGACGGCTCATTCCGCTGAGATGGGAATCACCGGCGTGGCCACGCACGCCTATGATCGCCAATTAGAGCAAGCGATGGAGCTCTATCAAGAGCGTCTTTACAAAGCCGTCTATCAGTGTCTGAAAAGCCACGATCCTGTAGAAGATATTCTCCAGTTGACCTGGATAAAATTGCACAATTACCTTGCCAAGTCGGGACAATTACCTGCTCGCTTGGAAGCACTTTATCCCTGGTTGTGGGTCGTGGCTCGTCACATGATCATTGACTACCAGAACAAGCGACGGTATGTGAGATCCCTTTCTATCATGGAGGGCTGGCTTCTGGAACCGCGCATTCGAGCATTTGAGCATCCCGACACCGTTGTCATACGGAGCGAGATAAGGGAGGCAGTTTTGCAAGCCCTTTCCTCACTGCCCCAGAGACAACAGCATGCATGCATACTCTACTTCTTCTACGGGTTGAGGCTGAAGGATATTGCTGTGCAACTCCAATGTAACTTGAATACGATCAAGTCGTACCTTTATCGCGATGGAGTACCAAGACTCCAGAAGGTCCTGAGGGAATGGGGTATCCAGATGGAAGACGCGAACTTCTGGACCGGCCACAAGGAAAGCACGTTAGAGCAGTACGGATCTGGAGTGTATGATTGCGAAGATCGGTCTGGTAGGTAGCATCTGCCCATAGCCCTGTGTCGGGACCCCTAGCATGTGCCTGCAGCGAAGTCAGTTGGAAACGCACGAATTGTATCCTTTACAGGCACATGTCATCCAAATCCTAATTTGAACTGCTCTGCATCAGCTTGTTGAGCCCGCTGCGCCTGCTTGAATGTCCCAAATTGCGGCGGCATCTTCACCTCTGCATTATGGAGCAGCTCTTCAATAGTGAGGATCTGGATGCACGGGTAGTAGTAAATTGGGTCAAATCCGCACGGATTTTGAGGTGAACGTGAGAAAAACAGCGTAAAACATAGGAATTGACCACTGAACATCTGGAGAAAGCGCCCCTCATCAGGTTTCTTTCATCATCATTCTGTAAATTGACGTGCTTTGGGAAGAGCAAAATAGCCTCACCGTAGTAAAATCATCGAAGTCGTTCACGTTTAATTGCATCCTTGATTGCTCTTCTATCCCTATATACACCTTTTGTTTCCTTGCTAAAGGGGGTGTTTTCATTAGAGAAAAATATGGTACTTTCTTAGCAAAGAATGTATGTGGGGTGCTTTTCGCGCTCATCGTTCAAACTGCCGGGCTTTTTCATAAGCCTGCTGAGCTTCTTGAAATCTTCCCAGTTGCTGGAGGACATCTCCCTTTCCTCTGTAAGCGGGAGCAAATCCTGGATCAAGCAGAAGAGCATGGCCATAGGCGGCAAGAGCTTGCTCCAACTGTCCTAGTCCCAACAGATCGTCTCCTTTCCCTTTGTAGGCAGGCGCAAAATTGGGGTCAAGGGCAAGAGCCTTTTCATGAGCGCGTAAAGCTTGAGAATAGTGCTTGAGGGCTTGCAATGCCCAACCTCTGTTGGTGTAGGCAGGAGCACTCTCGTTGAGCTTGCTCGCTTCATCACTGGCATCAAGGGCTTCTTGATGCCTTCCCAGCGCATTAAGTGCCCAGCTCAAATTCACATATGCGTCGTCATCTTGAGGATTCTGACGAAGAGCTTCCCGACAGGACTCAAGGGCCTGCTGATGCTGTCCAGCCAGGTTCAGATTCAAATAGTGACGACTTTCCACCCTTCTGGGACGCGCCGGACGCGCCGCTTTTCTGCGCCGAGTTTGTAGATACCGCGAAACAGCGGCAATTCCTCCTCCGATAGTGACAATCGCGGCCAGGACATAAATGAGCGTGGCAAAATCCATGTGCTTCTCCTCCACGGTGTTTTGTTTCCCAGAGCGGGAGCTATCCCGCTTGCGTTGTTGGTTGTAAATTTATGTAAGAGCGTCATAATTTCCAATAGAACCATTTTTTCGGAGAAAACATACGCTAAGAAGCAAGGAACTTTCGATATGGTTCAAATCTCACCTGCTGCTAACCTCGCTCGAATCGTTTCGAGCCTCCTGATGTTTATGCTACTCTAATAGGGGGCCAGGATGACCCTCTTTGAGAACCAAATTTGGGGGCCAGTGCTAAAAGTGGCGCGAATGATATTTGGGGGCCACAAGTGGGGGTGATAATTCAAAAGGGGGCCACTTGCCGTTGATTTCTGCTATCGTTAAGGTGAGCTGTATATCCACTTTAGCGATAGGAGCACTGGAGATGATACCCGTGGAAGAACGCGAAGCCATTCGGCGGGCCTACTACCTGGAAGGCAAGAGTAAGAGGCAGATCGCCCGCGAACACAAGCATTCTCGTAAAACCGTCGATAAGGCGGTCGACACGCAGCCGCCGCAGCCCTACCGGCTCACCAAAGCGAAGCCGTCGCCGGTGTTTGGCGCCTTTCGTGCGCGAGCAGATGAGTTGTTGGCCGAAAATGTGCATCTGCCACCCAAGCAGCAGTATACCGGGCACAAGATCTATGAGCTGCTCCAGGCGGAGGGCTATCAAGGCAGTGAGGCACGGGTCCGCCTGCACATGACCCAGTGGAACAAGACCCAGAAAGCCCCGGCCCTCTTTCTGCCCTTGGAGTTTGAGCCAGGCCGCGATGCGCAAGTGGATTGGGGAGAGGCCATTGCCGTCATTGGCGGGGTCAAGCAAACGGTGCAGGTCTTTGTCATGTGGTTGTCCTACAGCCGTCGGCGCTTTGTGATGGCCTTTCCCAGTCAGAAGCAAGAGAGCTTCTTCTATGGGCATGTCTGTGCCTTTGAACATTTCGGAGGCGTGCCCTGGCGTATCAGCTATGATAATCTCTCAACGGCCGTGCGCCTGATGGTGGAAGGCAAAGTGCGCCGCGAGCAGCGACAGTTCGTGGCCTTCCGCTCGTACTACTTGTTTGAGAGCCATTTCTGCCAACCGGCAGCGGGATGGGAGAAAGGGGGTGTTGAGGCATCGGTTGGGTTTAGTCGCAGAAATTTTCTCGTGCCCATTCCCCATGTGGCCTCCTTTGAGGAACTGAACCTGAGCCTGTTGCAATCCTGCCTGAAGGACGATCAGCGGCGGGTCAGTCGGCAGAGCGAAAGCATTGGGCAGATGTGGGAACGAGAGCACCCGGTGTTGCGCAGCCTTCCCCCGTATGTGTACGAGTGTTGTGTGACGACGAGTGCCCGCCTCAACGGCTATAGCATGATTGTCTACGAGACGAACCGCTATTCGGCGCCGGTCAATCGAGCCAAACGCGAGGTGATTGTCAAAGCCTATCCTTTTCACCTCGAGATTCTCGATGGGACGACCCTGTTGGCACGTCACCCTCGCAGTTACCAGCGCGAACAGGATCTCTTCGAGCCGCTGCATTACCTGCCCCTGCTCGAACAGCGACCAGGCGCCTTCGACTACGCCAAACCCATGCGACAATGGCGCAAAGACTGGCCAGAGAGCTACCATCAGATGGTCCGGGTGCTGCGCGAGAAGTGGCCGGAGGGCGGACGGGGAGTTCAAGAGGTGGTCCGGGTGCTGCGCTTACATGAGCAGTACCCTGCTCACCTGGTGCAACAAGCGATTGAGCAAGCCCTCGCCTTTGGCTGCCCGCACCTCGATGGGGTGCTGCATTGCTTACATCAGCTCAGCGACAATGCTCCGGTTCTGCCCAGTCTCTTGCTCGACGACCATGCCCGCTTGCAAACGGTGGGGAACCAGCCTCTTGACCTGCATCAGTACGACCACTTGTTATCGGGATAAGGAGGGGATCATGCAACAGAATGCCCTGCTGGAAAGCTATCTGCGCCAGCTCAAGCTGCCAACCTTTGCCCAGAACTATGCGGCCATCGCTTCCGATGCCGCTCGCACCGGCCTGTCTTGCGAGCGCTACCTGTTAGCGCTCTGCGAAACAGAACTGTCCCAGCGCGATGCCAATCGGGTCGAGCGCTGCGTTGCCCAAGCCAAGCTCCCGGTGCTCAAAGAGCTGTCGCAGTTCGACTGGAGTTGCGTGCAAGGCGTCTCCAAGACGCGCGTGTTCGAGTTGGCCCAAGGCGGCTATCTCATCCACGCCGAGCCCCTTCTCATGATTGGGAATCCGGGCCTCGGGAAAACGCACGTCGCGACAGGATTGGCTCTAGCGGCCTGCCGACAAGGCAAGCGGGTGCGCTTCTACAACGTGGCCACCCTGGTCAATGACCTGATCACCGCGCAACATGACTTGAAGCTCTCGCGCTTCATGGCCGCCCTGGGCAAGCAGGATCTGTTGGTCCTGGATGAGTTCGGCTTTGTTCCCTTCAGCCGGGAGGGAGCCCATCTTCTCTTCCAGCTCTGCTCAGCCCTCGACGAGCGGGTCGCTGTGATCATCACCTCCAACCTCAAATTTGGAGAGTGGAAGAACGTGATGGGAGAGGAGCATCTGACGGCCGCCCTGCTCGACAGATTGACGCACCGCGCGCACATTCTCGAATTCCTTGGCGAGTCGTTCCGCTTTCGCCAGCGGCTGCAGCAGGCGGAACGACAGGGCCACCAGAGCGAGGTCTCTGATCCTACGATGGCACAAGCCTCCCCTGCACCGAGCAGCGGGTAGGAGCCTCCCGTGCGGCTGCTCAAGTGTGCCA
>WNGM01002108.1_pt1 | contig 20598 bp, 19 predicted proteins | sample 5400571 | NCBI WGS metagenome assembly WNGM01 (sample SAMN13153378, study PRJNA577476) | soil metagenome | isolation source: 100 cm soil or saprolite under Garry oak tree replicate 2 | place: USA:California | collected 2016-06-15 | reverse complement strand
TTCTGCGGCGTGGCGTTATCGAGAATTTGCCGCCCCTGCTCAATCCGATTCTGGAGCTGTTGCCCTTTGATTGTGTTTGTCGCCGCACGCGCCTTATTCGCGGCGTCTCTATTTTCCTGGCTGTTGCTGAGGGATTCCAGCTCGTTGGTCATGGACTTCAGCTCTGAGCCGACGCCATCTTTTTGCTGATTGATTTCCTGAGCTCGCCGGTGGGCATCTCCCGCCGGAACGGAATTATTCGCCAGCTGCTGGGTTTCGTCCGCGATTTTGCTCTGCTGTTCCTTTAGTTTTTTCGCTTGTTCCTGCAGCTTGGCCAACCGCTCATCCATGCTGCCGCCGCGGCCCTGATTCAACAGGCGCTGGGCGCGGTTGAGCTGTTCGAGAGCTTGTTGAGCGGCCTGCTGCTGTTGTTGGGAATTGCCGCTCGCCGCTCGGTTTCCTTCTGCAGCTCTTGCGCGCTCGTCTGATCGCTTGCGCCGCCAGGGCCACTCTGCTGTTGCATGGCTCGCCTTTGCATCAGTTTTTGCTGGCGCTCGGCAAGCTCCTTCAGTTTTTGAAGCGCTTCGTCGATGGCCTGCGATCCCTTGTTCATCTCGCCGCGCTGTAACGTTTCGTACTGGTTCTTGTTCTGATCGAGCTCGAGTTCGAAAAGATCGGCCAGGTCTTCGGCGCTTTGCCGCGCTCCTCCTCCGCCTCCGCCGCCGCCGCCCATAGTGACCTGAATTTCGTTAAACAAAGCTTCGGCTCGCATCAGGTGTTGGAGCGCTTTCTGCTCGAGGGGTTCGGCAGCCTGCGCGTTTTCAGCTTTCAACTGCTCGGCGGCCGGATTCATCTGATCGATGGCGGCCTTCAAGTTTTCCGACAGTTGTTTGATCATCTTGTCCTGGCTCGTCAAACCACGGCGCGACATGCGCTGCAGAACCGTCGTGGTTTGGTCGGCGAGCTTCGACTGATTGGTAGCGATAGCGTGGATGTTGTCTTTCCACTCCTTCTCTTTGAACTTATCCTTGTTGTTGACGAGCTTGTGCGTGGCTGCGATGATTTCCTTCTGCCGGCGCGAAAGCGCTTCGGTAGAGTCGTCTTGATCGCCTCCACCGCCTCCGCCGCCACCCTGCTGGCCTTGCCGGTATTCGCGGCCGAACGGCCGGACTTCGATAAAATAGATGTCGGTCGAAACCGTATTTGCGGGGTTCCGCGTGTCGACAGCCTTTCCGTAATAGGTCACCAGGTCACCGGGTTGCAGATCGTACTCCTCGAGGAAGAACGTATGCCCGGCAGACATCTCTTTCGGATGTTCGCCCTTGCTGGCGAACAGGTCGACCTTTTGTTCGGCACCGCCGTTTACGGAGTAATAAAGTTCAAGTTGGCGCACGCCGAAATCATCTTCGGCCCGCAGTTCAGTGAAAACTTCTTCGACTTTTGTCGCTTTGGTGTCGCGACCGGGTTTTGTGAATTCGACGATCGGTTTTTGATCATCGAGCGCTTCCATGGAATATTCTTCCAGGCCGAGATACTTCGACCGATTAGTATTGGTCAGCTCAATGCGAAATGTCGTCGTGCGATCAACGGTGACACGGCCGGTAACGGTTTTCTCACCGTTCGGCTGCAGAGATACGCTCTTGCCATCCGCAAAAACCAGACGGCCGCCTGAGAGCAGCTGGCTTCCGGTGATCGTCACCTCGACTTCCGTGCCCTTCAGCGCCACAATATCCGTTGCATTTTCTTCTTTTTTTACGGCCAAACCTGTGTAGGCCGGATAGTGATAGGTGTAATCGACTTTTTCAACGCGCGGTAGATCGGCGACGTCGATGGTAAATTCTCGCGAACGATTGCCCCTGGCATCAACAAAGTAGTGAACGGATTCCTGCAGGTTGAAAACCAGATGGCGGAATGTCGGAACGTTTTGCGGCGCCACCTCCATGGTCACAATCTCCCACTGCGTGCCATTCGCATACCGCAAATGAACCTCAGCGCGTTGCGGGTCAAAGCCCATTGCAACGGCTTGAATCGTCACATCGCTGCCCCGCGCCACAGTGATATCGCCGGGTGTCACTTTCAGTTCGAACGCGTCCACGTTCGGAGGTTTAAAGGCCAGAAGTTTTACGGTGCCGATAGGGAAGAACAGCGAAGATATATAGAGACTGATGACCAACGCGACGGCTAATCCCGCCGTCAATCCCGCAAACGTACTGAACTTCCGCTTGTTGACTTGATCCCGAAACCGCAGATGTTTCGTTCGATCGAGCGCATCCTTGATCAGAAGATGGACAAAAGCGATCTGCTCCGTTTTGGACTTGTGGATGGCTTCGACCGCGCTGACGAGCCGGTCTTCAAGCCCCGGGTTCTTCTCTTCGACAAATCGGGCCAACTGCGTATCGGTAGGTGTCCGAAGCAAAGGCAATATCAGCGCCTTGAAGACTGTGAAGACGAACGCAGCGACCAAAACAAGCCGCAGACCGGTAAGGGCCCACCCGGAAATAGAGGTCGAATTGGCGAGCAGAAGTCCGATCAAGAGCGACGCTACCGTTACACCAAGAATCCAGGCCAGACCTCGAAGCCAGAGAAATGCCTTCCATCTGCCTCTAACGAGAGCGATTTTCCGGAGCAACTCTTCATGTGGTGCCATGCGATGTCTCCTTCTGTAGCGCCGGTCTTTTTGGGACGCTGCGCGCCTCAGGATGCCTTATACGACTGATTCGCTATATAAATCTCCGCTATCCCGGCCAATAATGCAATGAATAATAGATACCACCAGATCATTTGCCTTCGCGCATACTCCGCTTTCTCTTCAGTGCCGAAAAATCCGGTCTGCTGAGATCCCCCTTGAGCACGCTGCACGCTGTCAAGTAACTCCTCAGGTTGCATGGTGTCGAGATTCCCTTCACTTGACGGCGGATTTACAGCCACCAATCGGGTATCCGGGCCGACGCGAAGTTCATGAAAGCCCGGAATCGTTGGAGTGAAAAACTTGACCTGTCCCGCGGTCAATTGTCCAAGGGCTTGCCGGCCGCCTTTGGGGTCAATCACTGCGGCGGCCACACTCTCCAGGCCGGCCACAACGGGTATGGCCTCATCCAGAGCGTACCAACTGCGGTTTTCGTTGTACCGCGACAAGTATCGGACCATCTCATGGAAGAGGGGAAGAAACGAGGGCTTCAGGGGAAGATCGTTCCACTTGCTATCGATGGTCGAGTTGAACACCAGCATACCGTGGTCTTCTTTCGACGACTCCACAATAACTGGCGATCCATCCTCATATTTCGCCAGAACGACCGCGCCGGGCTTTGCCTCGACATTCATATAGGCGAAGAACTGCGCTGAGTTCAACACGACTCTCGTGCTCTTCTCGAAGGGTTTGAAAATACTGTGATTCCGGTCGTAGGTCGTCAGGGCGACCGACGGCCTGCCACGGTCTTTCGCGACGAAAATACGCGGCCCCGCTTTCACCGGGAATTTCGCATAGTTGTTCCACCAACCGGCTTCGGCGTTTTCTCCCAGGATAATCAGTTGCCCCTGCCCCGTCTTTCTCAGATCGTCGAGCCGATCCCGAACCTTGTCCGGCAGGCGCGGGACATCATTAATGACGACAACTTCATGGTTCGTCACCTCTTCCGGGGTCACAGCGGATGCAGGAAGCACGCTGACTTCAAATGGCAAATCAGGCGAGGACGTATATGCTTGCCGCAAATACAGGCTTTGTTTTGCCTTACCCGCATCCACGATCAGCAACTTTAGTTTTTCCCGCCGTTCTAATGCGAACAGGAAATCGTCATCGACCTTCAGCGGATCGTTGGAATCGATATGTACCCGGCCCTTTGAAAAACCGAGTTGCAGATCGAAGCCCGTGAATTCCGCAAGCGCCGAAGAATTGGCCGAGACGGTCAGTGTTTTCCGGCCCATCTCTTTGTCGTTGAGAGCCACCGAAACCTGAACATCGACCGGAATATCTTTGCGATAGTTGTGGATGCGGGCGATCACGCGCCCCGTGTAGGTTCGCGTAAAGCTGGTCTGATCGACGCTGACGCTATCGATGCCGACATTGTTCGGGTTCTGCACGGCAAGATTGACGGTTTCGGTTTTTACATCCGTGCCGATGATGCTTTCCCGGCTCGAACGGTTCCATCCATTCCGCTGAAAGTCCGAAATCACGACCAGTTGTCTTTGATCGCCGGCGAATTCGCTCAGAGCGCGATCCGCCAAAGTGAACGCTTCGTAGTAGCGAGTCCCTGAAAACGACGGCTCCAAAGTATCCACGATTGCTTTCAGGGCGTTTTTGTCGGAAGTCGGCCGGGAAAGCAGCGTCGCGTTTTCGTTGAACGCGATAATCGCCATGCGGTCGCTGGCGCGCATGGAATCGATCCGCTTTTGGGCTTCGGCTTTGAGCCGATCGAAATTGTTGCCGTACCGCATGCTGTAAGAGTTGTCGAGCATCAGCACGACGCCGCGATTTGCTGTCGCGTTGCCCGCAGGTTTCGCCGGCTGCGTCAGGTACGGACGCGCAAAGGCTCCCTCAAGCAGCGCAAGAATCAACAGCCGCAGAGCCATCAGCAAGAGGTTTTTGATTTTCTGCTGCCGTATCGACCGTTTCGGGACTTTCAACAAAAACATCAAGGAACTGAACGGAACAGCCGCAGAGCCATCAGCAAGAGGTTTTTGATTTTCTGCTGCCGTATCGACCGTTTCGGGACTTTCAACAAAAACATCAAGGAACTGAACGGAATGATCTCGGATTTCTCGCGCCGTACAAGGTGGATCAAAATAGGTATCGCCAAGGCCAGCGAGCCAAACAGCAAGAATGGATTCAGAAACGACATAAATCAAATGCTCTTCGAACGAGCCGCCAAGTACGTAAAGAGTCCCGCGTCGAGCGGCTTGCTCGTATCCATTAAACAATAATCAATGCGCGAACCCGAAAGCTCTTTGCGAAGCCGTTCCATATGATCCTTGAGGATCACCAGGTACTGGTTGCGCAGGTATTCCGGAATCACATGCAATTTCTTTTTCGTCTCCATATCCTCAAACTGCGCCATGTCCTCAAAAGGAAAGGTCAGTTCGAAATTATCCATGATGTGAAAGACGATGATGTCATTGCCTTTCGATCTGAGCACTTTCAGACCCGCGAGGATGTTTTCCGGCTCGTCATAGAGATCGGAAATCAATACGATGACTCCGCGTCGAGTGAGATATTCGGCCAAAAAACGAAGCGGTTTTCGGAATTCCGTCAGCTCGCTGGGCTGGATTCGATCGATTTCAGACAAAATCGTCAGCAACTGGCCGCGGCGCCGCCCCGGCGGCACATGAGACCGGATTTGAGAATCGAAGGTCAGTAGACCTACGCCATCCCGCTGGTGATACGCGAAGTAGCTGAGACAAGCGGCGACGATTCGGGCGTAATCGATCTTTTTGATGTCGCCCGAGCCGTAATTCATGGATCCGCTGATGTCGAGAAGGATGAGGACGCGTGTATTCGTCTCACCTTCATACAACTTTACATAGAGCTTGTCGCTGCGCGAAAAGACGTTCCAATCGATTCGCCGGATCTCATCACCGGGCATGTACTGGCGGTATGCGGCGAAATCCACGCTGAAGCCCAGATAAGGTGAGCGGTGGAGACCTTGAACAAAACCTTCAACGACGCTGCGCGCGACGAGTTCGAGGTTCTGAATTTTCATCAGAACCTTGGGATCGATGAAGCGGTTTTTCGGTTGTTCGACGACAGGTGTGCTCATCGAGTTAATCTTTCAGTCCCGATTTTGGAGGCGGCACGACCTCGAGCAACCGCCTGATGATGTCCTCCGGCTTGATACCTTCCGACTCCGCATGGAAGTTGGTCAAGATGCGATGCCTGAAAACAGGATAAGCGAGGGTCTGAATATCTTCCACCGCGACGTTGTAACGGCCGTTCATCAGACCCAACGCCTTCGCGCCGAGAATCAGGAACTGTGACGCGCGCAAGCTGGCGCCGTAATTCAGATATTGTTTGACGAAATCCGGCGCATTCGGAGCTCCGGGCCGGCTGGTCCTGGCAAGCTGAACGGCATAACGCATGACTTCATCCGCCACCGGCATTTTGCGGACAAGACGCTGGAATTCGATAATTTCCGGGCCGCTGATCGTCTTCTCGAATTCAACCTGACGCAGTGTCGTCGTCTGGCTCACGACCTGGATTTCGTCGTCCTCATTGAGGTAATCGATGATGATATTGAACATGAACCGGTCCAGCTGAGCTTCCGGCAGGGGGTAGGTACCTTCCAGTTCGATCGGGTTCTGCGTGGCCAAAACGTAAAAGGGCTTCTCGAGAATGTAGGTGTTGCCCTCGATAGAAACCGATCCTTCCTGCATTGCCTCCAAAAGTGCGGACTGCGTTTTCGGCGGGGTCCGGTTGATTTCGTCCGCAAGAATGATGTTCGCAAAAATCGGTCCCTTCACAAAAACACGTACTCGCTTACCAGAGGCGCGATCTTCTTCGATGATTTCTGTTCCCGTGATGTCGGCCGGCATCAAGTCCGGAGTGAATTGGATGCGCTTGAAATCCAGGTGCAGGACCTGAGCGACCGTGGAGATCAACAACGTTTTTGCCAGGCCGGGAACGCCGGTGATGATGGAGTGACCTCCGGTCAGTAATGAGATCATGACCTGATTGACGACGTCCTTCTGTCCAACGATGATTTTTCGGACCTCGTGATCGATCTTTTTTAATTCGATATGAAACCGTTCTACAGTTTCCAGCTCCTTCTTTTGTTCAACAGTCAGTTCCACAATTAATTACCTCACAATTTTCAGTAACAATTCCTGGGCAGGCTCATATGATGGCGCGATTTCCAGGGCCTTCATGACGTTGGTTCGCGCAGCCTGGCGATTCCCTTGCCCGAAACTCGACTCCGCCAACTTGTAATATGCGACGGCCTTGTCCGGGGTATTCAACGCGAGCAGCGCTTCGAATTCACGAACAGCAGGACCATATTGCTTTTGGGCCAACAACAGATCGCCGAGTTTTCGATGTTCCTCCAGATCCATGGGACGAATAAAGATCCCCGCTTCCAGGGCCTGCCGGGCGCCGGGCGCATCACTCTGTTCCTGAAGCAGGTCTGCAAGTTTTATGATTGCTTTGTAACCTGTTTCCGAATACCTGGCGAATTTTTTCAGGATATCGATTGCGGCCTTCTTGTCTCCCTTCTTCAGGTAAGCATCGGCCAGTGGCTCATACGCGTTGTGCTCGTCGGTATATTCAGGATAAAGATCAATAGCCTGCTTCAGGATGTCGATTGCCTTGTCGGTATCGCCTTTTGCCAAGGCTTCCTGTCCGGAGCTGATGAGCTCGGTGAACGGCTTCACGTCGAGGTTCTTGACTTTGTCATCGACCCATTTGAGGAATTCCTCATCGAATTGCTCGGGGGTCAAGCCCAAACCTTCTTTGAACACGTCAGGTGTACTTTTGCCCTGCTTATAGAGCAGAAGCATTTTCTTGAGAGCCGGGAATCCGAATTTCTCATCGATATAGTCGCAGACAAGCGACGCCTGGTAATACGAGACCAGAACCTGGTTCGGGTATTTGGGCCGGGTAAAGCCATTGTTCAATTCAGCAGTGGGAAGAAATTTCTTTCCTTTCATCGCTGCAAGGTAATCGAGCTTCATCTTGTCGCCCCAGCCGGTGAAACCCTTCCGTTCCTCATAGACCGAAAGACCTTCGGAGAACCACCGCGGGATCTTGTGATCCGTGACCTGAAGACTAATCACGTGCATGAACTCATGCCAGAGGGTGCTGCCCCAATTGAATGAATCCGGCTTTCGCGCCGTCGGTGAGTCCATCACGAACAGCTTGCCGAAGCAAACGCCGAGAATCCCGCCAATGCCCGGCAATCCAAGCGTTCGCACCTCGAAATCGGCATGATCGGGATACATTTCAAACGTGATGGGGCCTTCAGGCTTGAAGTCGTACTTCACTGTCAGCGTGTTATAAGCCTTCTCCAGAAGTTCGCTCACGTAGGGACGAAGTACGGCCACTTCTTTCTCGTGAAGCTTCACTTTGAAGTGAGTGGTGTCGAAGCGCACAAAGTGCTCGAAGCTGTCCAGGAGCTTCAGCGTATTGACGGTCATCACATTGAATTGATCTCCGTCGTACGCCTTACCGAGCGCCGCCCTGCCCTCGTCTTCTTCTCCGATGCGAAGCAAATTCACCCCAAGGGTGCTCATGGCGGTCCAATCGCGCGCATTTAGACGAAGCGCCTCGCGCGCCAATGCTACAGCTTCTTTGTAGAGGCGCAGTCTTTCGCAGTTATTTGCAAGAGTGTCATAGAGCTTGCTGTACTGCGGATTGATCTCCAGGACCTGTTTCACATACTTGTCAAAGTCGGCGGTATTATTGCGCAGGAAACTGATCGAAGCTCGAAGGCTCATGGCCTCAGCCGATTTCGGATTGACGGCCAGCACTTTCTCGATTTCTTCCTGGGCTTTGTCGTATTGTTCGGAATCGATGTCCTGTCCTGCGATGAGCAAATGTCCATCGATGAGGTTGGGATTGGTCTTCATGGCGCGTTCGAGCGCGGCCGACGCCTTTTCCGGCTCGCTATCGGCAAAGGCGCTGGCCATACCGACAAGAGCTTCCGGCATGTTCGGATCGATCTTCAAAGCGTCCTGGTAGCTGGCAATTGCTTCAGGTTCGTTGTATTTCTCTGCTAACAGATCGCCCCAGGCGACGAAAGCTTCCGCGTTTCGCGGATTGCCTTGCGTGACGATTTTCAGGAGGTCGTTGGCATCGTGATAATACTCGGTCGTCCATAGCGCGCGGGCTACCCACAGAAGATCATTCGGATTCCGGATGGTTCCGTTCTGAAAGTTTTCGATCAGCTTTTTATAAATGGCCTCCGCTTCTTCGCGTTTGCCGGTATCGGCGAGAAGGGCCGCCTTTTCGTACTGCGCGGCCACGCCGACGTTGGCATTCGTCAAAATCGCATTCATGTGCGCCAGCGCTTGATCGTAATTTCCGGTCAGATGATGGAGCCGCCCGGCAGCCAGACGGACAGCCCCGGCGTTCGGATTGGCTTTCGCCCAGGTATCAAAGCGCGCGCGCGCTTTCGCGTACTCGCCGGTTCGAACCCATGAATAGTAGAGGCTCTCCACGACAAGCGGATCGAAGTTGCCGGCCGTCACCATCGGCTCCAGCGCGGCAACCGCTTCCTTGTACATCCCGGTGCGTGCGAGCTCGAAGGGGCTTTTCGTATCCGACTGCCAGAGAGCGCCGCAACTAAAAAGCAGAAGCGGTAGTAAAAGAACAACGACGCCGCGATATTTCACTTCTTCGCCTCCTGCTGCCGAATTTCCTGGTTCTTCAGCGCCAGTTGGACGAGCAATGATTCCATTTGTTTGTCGTATTCGGTTTCCGGAATAACATTTTTGTTGATACGGAGGTCTTCGATTTTTTGTTCGATCTCCCTCCTCTGATTGAGGAGCGCTTGCAATTTCGGGTCGCTCGATACGATGGGACGATCGACCTGAAAGCTCGTGGCGCGAGCGACGAGCGGAACTTCTTTCGTAGTTACTCCTGTCTTCTCCGTGCCGTTATCCGAAATCTGCGGATGCTCCGTTGCAAGCCGCCCTTCTTCTTTATAGAAGCGTTCGGTGCCTGCGACGGCATATTTGAAAGCCTCCCAGACGGAAATCTTCTGATCCTTGTCTTCGTCGGCAGCAGGACTCTCGAGAGCCTCCAGGAAGTAGTCATAAAAAACGATGTCGTTTCCCTCCTGGCCGCTGCGCGTCGCGGTGATGATGACGCGGTTTTTTCCGGCGAATTTCTCGATCGCGGCGCCGCTGGCCGGCGTGCCCAGCACAATTACGATGCGGCCAACCGGCAGGGTGGAGAGCAGCTTGTTATAGTCATCGGCGGTGTAATCCGGACCACTGATATTGAACTTGTAAACGCCGTCTTCGCCGCTCCCGTGACCGATAAAGAAGAGGAAGAACGTATCCGCGGGTTTGAGTTGTTGTTTGAGCGTAGCAAATGCTTTTTGAATTTCGGCCTGCGCGCTTTTCTTATCCGAGAGCACGATGACACGGTCGGAGGAAAATCCGAACTTTTCGACGAGAGCTTTCTGTGTTCCCTCGGTCCACTTGTCGAATTTAGTTTCGTGCTCGGGGCTGCCGGCAACACCCCTGACAATTAAAGCACTGGAATCCGCAAAGATCGGCACCGCCAGGAAGAGAATGAAAGCCGCAAGGGATAGGAGCTTCATGCGAGTCCTTTCCTCTTTCGCCAGAACCACTCGCCACCCAGAGTTACGCACAGCAACATGAAAAGGAACGGCACGTCCCATAATTCCTTCCGTTCGATGAATGAGGTTTCGCCTTCCACATACTGCGCATCTTCGGGAACATCGCCGATCTTCGACAACGGATAGTAACGGCCGCCGGTCGATGATGCGACGGATTGGAGCAGCCGCGCATCCAGCGAAGCGTTGTAGTACTCGATTGGCCGGTCCTGAACTTGAAACGACGCGCGGCCCGTGCCCAGGTTTTCAGAACCCTGAGTGGCGTCCACTTCAACCTGGTAGATACCCGGATCTTTCGCATTGAATTCCGACTGATACGTCCCTTCGCCGGACCCGTTCCAGTCGAGCGGGATGGATTCGGTGACGCCGTCCGGATTCGTAACCTTCGCTACTACTTTGGCATTGTTCATCCGTTCGAATTTTTTATTCGAGATCTCTGCGGTCAACCGCACGGTCTCGCCGGGCAGATGCGTATCTTTGTCGGGATTGATCATGACGGGATCGGGCGATGTATTAACGAGCCATCGCAGAATCTGCTTCCAGAACAATTCATACGTCTGGTCGTTGTGATCCATTTCCATCTGCCATCGCCACGTGCTGCCGCTTGTCAAGGCCATGGCCCGTCCGCGGCCGTAACGCTGGTAGGCCAAAAGAATAGGATCCGCGCCGCTTTTGAGCTCCGCCTGGCCGCGAGCGAGCACGATAGCTCCGATTTTCGCATCGAGCGTTTTATTGAAATCGTTGAGCGACGGCAAATCCGACCACTGTTTCGTGTTCGAATTCGCGTCCGGTGAAAGCCTCATCAACGGGTGCGTGCGGCCGTAATCGGTGACGGCAAACTTCAGTTTCCCAATAATCGGGGTGCGATCGGCAGGGGACAGTTGGACCGGCAAAATGTCGGCTAGCGGACTATTCTCGTACCGGCCGCCTGAGAAAGAATTGCGGCCGCCCATCATCAGGAAACCGCCGCCCCGATTGCTGACGAAATCCACGACCATCTTCAACTGCTCCTGAGTGAAGAAGGTCGATTCGATGCTGCCGAAAATCAAACCCTTGTAACCGAACAGCTCTTCGCGCTTCGTTGGAAAACCTTCGGCGAGCATCTCCTCTTTGTCGATGCCCTGCCGGTAGAACTTGTTCTGTGAAGATCGCAACAAGGTCACCAAACGGATGTTCGGATCATCCTGCATTGCGCGGCGCAGAAATTTGAATTCCCAGCGCGGTTCACCTTCTATATAGAGGATCTGGGGGTGGTCATTTTTAACCTCCAGAAGCGAATCGCGGTTATTGTTTTCCGGGATCCGGTCGTCGGGCGCCTGAAGCGAAAAAGAGAACAACCGGGTACCCTCGTTCTTCACGGGAAGGTCCAGAGACGTCTCGGCGATCTCGCCATCGGCCGGCAAGGTGACTTGCTCGGACTTCAAAAGCACACCGTTTTCGCGGACGTACAGTGTCGCTTTACGGCCTCGGAATCCATGGCTGCGATACGAAACATCGACGGTAGCCGTCGATTCTTTCAGCGTTGTGCGTGGCGCTGCCACATTCACGATTTCGGCGTCCCGTGTGATGTTCTCCGAACCCACTCCGACGGTGTAAAAGGGAATGTGACGAGATTCCAGTTTCGACAGCGATTCTGTCCATTGCTTTGAGGCATTGTCCACCCCGTCTGTAATCAGAACGACGCCGGACAACGGAACCGTGCCGAGCTCTTGATGCAGAAGGTCGGTCGCGGACTCCAGCCTGGTACGCTTGCCCTCGAACGTCACCTGATCCGGCCGGTCAATCCGTTCGGCCGCGTTGTCGAAGCGATATGTGCGCACCTTGAATTTGTCGCTGAGCCGTTTGAAAAAGTTCGTTGCCTCAAATTGTTTTTGGAGTTGCTCGGCCCGGGAAATCTGGCCGTCGTCCTTAATTTTCATGCTCTCGGAATTGTCGATGACGACAGCGAGATAACTTTCCTGCGGCAGGACGGTCGAGATGTTCAAAACCGGCCGAAGAAAAATGAACGCCAGCACGCCGAAAGTCGCAGCGCGCAGCGCTACTAACCCAATGGAATATTTATCGCGAGCAATATCTCTGTATGCGTAGTATGCCCCTGCGCCAGCCACTATAAGGAAAAGCAGAAACCATAGGCGGGAGCCCAGGAGTTGGAATGCCAAATGGCCCTTGGCATAAATGATCGGTTTGTATTTGAAAAGGAACTCGAAAATGTTCATCAGGTCAAGGTTAGACTTTCCTATTCAGTTGGACTGGCAAGCGAAAAACATTCTACTTGGAAACGAGCTAAAACTTCCATAACGTTCCAGAATTAACGCTCATCGCTCCTCCAGGCTCCGTCTGTAGGGCAGGTTGGTCGCAAGGCTGAGGACCTCCACGGCGGTCTCCTCGAGCGATTTCAGACTCGTGTCGACGACCGGCCAGGAAGCGCGCTTGAAAAGTTGATCAGAATAGGCCACCTCCCGCTGCACTAAATGCGCGTCTATATACGCCTGCCGTGCATCGTCGCGAAACGACCTGAGACGTTGTTCCCGGATGTGACGCAAGCGAACCGGATCCATCCGCAGGCCGACGACCTTTCGTTGATCGGCCTTGAAAAGCTCGGGAGGCGGCTCCACGTTCAGGACAATTGGAATGTTGGCGACGAAGTAGCCTCGCACCGCCAGATAGATCGAAAGCGGAGTCTTCGATGTACGCGAAACTCCGACAATGATGATCTCAGCGCGGTCCAGATCTTCCAGTCCCATCCCGTCGTCATGCTTAACCACGAAGGTAAACGCATCCATGCGGCGGTAATAATTTTCGTCGAAGCGATGGACACCGCCCGGCACGCCGCCGGGGGCCGCACCTAAAAATGAGCTGAGGTCGGACAATACATTCCCCAGCAAGTCCACCGATTGGATGCGCCGGTCGGTGGCGCGAAAATAGATTTCCCTCCGAAGATCTACGGAGGCCAACGTGTGGACCAGCATTGCTCCCGTCCGGTGTGCCTCCTCGACAACTCCGCAGACCTCCTGGACTGTCCGAACCTGCGGCCTCCGCTCGATCAGCACATCGTCCGCGTCAAATTGAGCCAATGCCGCCCGCAGCACGTGTTCCGCAGTCGATCCAGTGGCGTCGGATACAACCAGAATCTTACGTTCCATGGAAGGACTTCTTAATCTACGAATTATCCGATCTCGACTCCGGCACTCTGCAGAGCGGAAATCAAACCTGACTGCGATCTGAATAAATGCGCGTGTATTCCCAATCGTGTTGCCGCGGTGATGTTTTCTTCTCGATCATCGATAAAGAACAGCGAATCCGGCGCACAATTAGCGGTGGTAATCGCATGCTCAAAGATTTTTCGGTCGGGTTTCAGCGAGCCCACTTCGTAGGAAAGCACGAAGTGATCAAAATAATCGACAATGCGATACCGGGAACGGATGAACTCAAAATGCGCTTCATTCGTGTTCGATACCAGAATCAGCGGGTAATTCCGTTTGAGCGCCCCGACCAGCCCTTCCGAAATGATGAGGCCGGGCAAGAACACCGACGACCAGGTCTTGCGGAAATCCGGCAGATTCATTTTCAATTTGGCCGTCTCGCAAAGGTATTTGTGGAATTGGGTGGTCGAGATCTCGCCCCGTTCGTAGCCGCGGATCCACGTTTCATCCCAGAGGACCTCTTCAAATCGATCCCGCGAGATGGAACATGAGGCGTGCAACGCTTCAACGCCTGTCTCAAAATTAAAATCGATGAGGACTTTACCAACATCGAATAGGAGTGCTTCGATCTTCACTCTTGAATCTTAACATCGAAAACTGAATACTTCGGAACATGACCATACGAACACCGAACGAATACATCAGCCGCAGAGAGCGGCGGCAAGCCGCGCCGGAACAGACTTTTCGCGAGGCCGAGTACATTGACCGCCTCTCGAAAAGCCGGACCCCGGTCGTTGTAAAGTTGATCGACGGTGAGGAAGTTAAGGGCTGGATCGAGTACTACGATAAAGACATCATCCGAATCACCCGCGACGCGCAACCGAACCTTTTCATTTACAAGAGCCGTGTAAAATACCTCTACGAAGATCCAGCGGGCAATTCCAGGGCACGCGAGGCGAAAGCTTAACGGCTTATTTCTCTCTTATAGCGACAGGGTTATAAGGAAACGGCTGATTGGCTGCCCTGATCGCCGCCGCATCGTAGAAAATCGTAGCGGGATTCAGGTCCGCTGTGATCTGGCCGGGACTCGTCAGGAGCGATCCATCGGCCGCTCGCGTTTGCGCAATGAACAACCCGCCATAGATGTTCCCTTTGGCGCCGCTGCTCCAGGTCAACACGCCTTCTCCGATGATAAGAATTAAACCATTCCAGGTAAAGTTTCCCGCAACCTTGACAGCACCGCGGGTGAGTAAGATGCCGTAGCCCGATCCCGGCCCGAGGACCACGTCGCCATTGACGACCGCGACTTTGTAATTTGCTGCGCTGCCGTAGTCCCCGATAACTTGACTCCCTCCGCTCGGAGGATTGTAGAGATCGGTCGCGTTTCTTGTTATGCCGGCGACCAGGCTTTCAAGACCCGCCACTGTCGTCAAACGCGGATCCGTTTGCGTGTCGGTACCCGGCAGGTTTGGGAACTTCCCTTTCTGGATTGTCACTTCGATCGCTTTGCTTGAAGCTCCAATCTGACCAAAGCTGAGCAGGGTCAGGACGTCGTTGGTATCCGTTTTCGTGGCCACGCCGTCGGCATTGTCGTTGCGTAGCCAGACGTAATACCGGCCGATGATTCTACTTGAGTTATCCATGAGTGGCTGGCCCGCCAGCCGCAGCGACGGATCGCTCGGGATGAGTGGTTGATCGTCACTAGCAAGTAGCGTCGCCAGATCTGCCGACGTCAGAAGCTGACCGTCAAGGCCGGCCGCGGACGTGAGAAGCCGTGTTGGTGTGGCGGTGGAAGTGCGAAGGACTTCACGGGCGTGGTCGATTCCAGCCTCGGCGAGATACAGGCTCTGTATGGCGGTTTTGTGATTGTCGGTAATCCAGATATCGATGGTCTCTGCGGTCAGCAGAGCGCCGCCAACAATCGAAATAAACGACAGCACCAGCAAGGCGAGTATCAGGGCGACACCACGGTCCCCATTCATGGAAACCGACGGTAGCCTTGGGTCATCTCCCGAGCAACTCTGAATTGAGCCTACTTGACATACCGAACATACGTACGGTATAAATGCGCCATGCTGACGGAAAAGCAACAAGCGATCTTGGATTTCATCAACGAATACGTTGAAGATAACGGATTTCCACCCTCAGTACGCGAGATCGGCAGGCATTTCGAGATTTATCCCGCGACCGTTCAAGACCACATTTCGGCCTTGGAGCGGAAAGGATATCTCCAGAAGAAACGGTTTCAATCGCGAACGCTCTCGATTTTGGCACGCCGAACCTCAACGGATCGGGAGGCAACTTCGGCCACTCCCATAGTCGGGCGAGTAGCGGCCGGTCTCCCGCTACTGGCACAAGAAAACGTCGAGGAAACGGTTCAGCTTCCCAAACAGTGGGCTTCTGCAGGCGCCTTCCTGCTGAAGATTCAGGGCAATAGCATGGAAGGCGCTCATATTTTGGATGGCGATTACGTCCTGGTCGATCCGCAGCAGACGGCCGAAAATGGTGAAATCGTCGTTGCATTGATCGGTGAGGAGGCCACAGTCAAACGGTTTTATCATAACGACCATGGAGTGACGCTCAAGGCCGAGAACCCGAGATATAAACCAATCCAAATTCAGAGGGATGAAACACCATCCTTCAAAATCATTGGAAGAGTTATGGGTGTGTTCCGGGTGATGAAAAAATGATCGCAAATGATGAGAGCCGCCCGCTGCCGCCGCGTTCACTTTCTCAAAAGCACATAAACGGCTCCGCCGCCACCATCACAATTTCTCGCTGACGTATATGCGATAACGTGACGGCTCATGCGGCGGGTGCAAAGCCAGCGCCGCACGTTATCCTTGAGAACCGAATGATTCTGATTCGAATGGCGGCCTCTTCCATGAATGACCCGGACGCAGGTGAATCCGGCACGAACCGATCCCAGCAGGAACTCATCTAAGACGAACCGGGCTTCCTGAAGGTTCAACCCATGCAAGTCCACATGCGCTTGGACGGAAAACCGGCCGGACCGCAGATCGTCCAGGTAAAGCCGTCCTCCTGGATGAACGGAACCTTCAATATATTCGCCCGTTTGTTGAATGTCGATGCTGCCGTTTCGTACAAACTGTTCGAGCGCGCGGAGTGCGTCCTGTTCCTCATCCTGCGGCTGGATCTCAACGGGCGGCCGATTCTGCAACGGCACTAAGCTCCAGCCAAGAGCTTTCACGTCTCTCATGGCGTGCTCGAAAAGTGCATTATCCGATAACCCATCCGGAAGCGGTTCAATCGGGAATTCGCATGGCTCGTCACCAATTACAGGTTGAGGTGAGAGATGAATGCGCCCTTCCTTGACCCAGTCTTGAAGAATTGCGAATGGTTTATCCATAAATCACCTAAACCGATTCGTCACGGGCATCCGGCGATCCCGGCCGAATGCTCGTGGCGTGATTTTCACGCCGGGCGCAGCCTGACGCCGCTTGTACTCATTTGTGTCGACCATTCGAATGATCCGGCGCACTAGTTGTTCCTCGAAACCCATCTCCACGATTTCGGCAAAACTCCGATCTTCTTCGACATAGGCTTTCAAGATCGGATCCAGAACATCGTAGGGGGGTAAGGAATCCGTATCCAGTTGGTTTGGACGTAATTCCGCCGACGGCGGTTTTTCGATGATGACGCGCGGAATCCGCTCGCGTTCCGCCAGGCGATTGCAGTGTTCGGCGAGACGAAACACCGTGGTCTTCATCACGTCCTTCAGCACGGCAAAACCGCCGGCCATGTCTCCGTAAAGCGTGCAGTAGCCACTGCTGATTTCACTTTTATTTCCCGTGCTCAATACCAGCCATCCGAATTTATTCGATAGCGCCATCAGATACGTCCCGCGGATCCGGGCCTGAAGATTTTCTTCTGTGAGGTCGGCTTTGGCAGCTTTGAAACCCGCTTTGAGCGTGGTTTTGAAGGCGTGGAAGACATCCTGGATGGAAATCGTCAGCAATTCGATCCCGAGATTTTTTCCAAGTTGCTCGGAATCGGCGAGGCTCCCGCGCGATGAAAATTCCGAAGGCATCAGCACTCCAACGACGTTTTCGCTTCCCAATGCATCGACCGCGATGCAAGCCGTCAAAGCGGAGTCGATACCGCCGCTGAGTCCAAGCACCACTTTCTTGAAACCATTTTTCAGGACATAATCGCGTGTACCGAGCACGAGCGCTTGGTAGATTTCCCCATCTTCGGAGAGCGCCTCGCGCTGAGAGGCCGCAGCCAACGCGCTATGACGTCGTGCGCGCCCGGAAATTGGAAAGATTTCCGCAGGCGTTATCCGGTTAAATTTTTGTTGGCGCCGCCGGGGATCGTGCAATCGCTGCCGGAAAACCGATTCCACGTCGAGATCCGCAACGACCAGTTCTTCTTGAAACTGTTTGCCGCGAGCGAGAAGATCGCCGTTCTCGTTGAAGATGAGACTGTCGCCGTCGAACACCAACTCATCCTGGGCGCCGACAAGATTGTTATACGCCACGATAGCCGTGTTGTCGGCTGCGCGGGTGCCGAGCATACGTTCGCGCCAATGACGCTTTCCGGCATGATACGGAGACGAAGAAATATTGATGATGACTTCGGCGCCACCCGAAAGCGCCTGAAAAAATACGGGTCCATCCGGGTACCAAATATCCTCACAAATACTCACACCTATAGTCGCGCCGTTCATCCGAAGGACTGGGCAGGCTTTGCCGGGCTGGAAGTATCGAAACTCGTCGAAAACGCCGTAGTTCGGCAGATACATTTTGTGATACGTCGTGACGAGCTTTCCATTTTGAGCGATGGCAGCGGCATTGAAGATGTCGTCTTGCCGATCGACAAACCCAACGATGGCTGTGATATCCCGTGTCCGGCTGATGATCCTGTCCAGAGCGGCGAGATTGGCATCGATGAACTGAGGCTTCAGCAGCAAATCTTCGGGCGGGTAACCGGTTAAAGCCAGCTCGGGAAATGTGACGATATCGGCATCGGCGTCGCGCGCGCGGTCCAGCCACTCGATAATTTTCTGGGCATTTCCTTCGACATCGCCCACGACGACATTAATCTGGGCCATCGCCAGACGCAATTGAGACGCCTGTTGCATGAGACTGCCGCTCTAAAAACCAACGCCACACTATCGTAACAGAACCTCGAATGTTCGAGCTACCGCGAGACGCCTGTTTCAAGACCTCGATTCACTGAAACCCCGTAACAGTACGGGTTTCGCGACTATTTACAAACAGGTGATGATGTGTTTGAATGCCAAAGTTTTTTCCACGGAGGAACCGATGGCTCGACTTTCGCAAAATGTGGTTGTGTACTCAAAACCCGTTCGCACTTTTCCAAACGGCGATTTTTTCTATATCGAGTTGTCGAGAAAACACAACCGTTACGACTGCGTTTTGAAGATGGCGCGAGACGCCAGTCTCGCAAGGTCGGTGGTCGTTGTCCGGGCACAGGGCAAGACGATTCGCGAGGCGGAGGACGATTGCTATCGGAAGGCTCTCGAACGTTGTCCCAAGTTTCCCAGGCCACCTTACCTGAAACGCGGTTCAGAAACAGCGCGTGTGGTAGCAGGGTTCCTTCCGGAATGCTTTAAGGAACCCGTCAAGAACTAAACACGGCTTTTCTCCTCTCCCTCCGAGGTCATCCGCCGCGCCAACCCTCTGATGTTTGTTCTTCACGCGCGATGATGGCTGATCGGCAAGTGAATTGCACTGTACAAATAAGAATTACATACTCTGAACCTGGCTTAAGGGAAGGGATAACATGGCATTGAAGAAGCTTCGAATGATTTGTGCCGGCGGAGACAAGACCCTTGCAGAATGGGACACAGAGACCGTTACTTCCCAACGTCTCGCCGAGATCGAACGAGAATTTAAGGAAAAGGTGGCTCAGGGCTGGTTTGCAGCAGATATTTCGGAGAAGCGCGACGTCTTGATTCGTGAATTCGATCCGAATGCCGAGATCCTCCTGATCCCCAGAGTCCAGGGCGGCTGCTAGCCAAAGGCGTTTGACCCGCACGCCCAAAGAAAGGGTATGGCCACTCGAGTCCAGGAAAATTTTCCCTTGCAACGGGTCGATATGTTTGCCCACCCGACTCAGGACGATTACGAGCGGGCCAAGGATAAAGCCCGCCAGTTGTTGCGCTCGGTTCTAGCAGAAGCCGAATGGCTCGACCTGGAAGAGACGGGCGTCATTCAATTGTCTGGTAAACGCGGAAAATATGTGATCTCGGCGTATTCCCAGACCGAAATTCGCGACGCTTCCTCCGGCCGTTGTGTTGCATACGCGTGTTTGCAACTTTCCATTCCAGCCCCAACATACGACCGCATGGTGGCGGAGTATCTTCTGATTAAAAACGCCGAGGACCTCTACTGGAAAACGGCCAACATCTTTTCCCGCAGCGGCAATGAGTTCGGGATTGCAACGCTCTTTCTGATCGCCTTCGACGTTGCGCTCTTTGTAAATCTATTGCTGGAAGTCCTGACGGTGCACTAGGTCGTTCCAAAATGAAAACGCCGGCAGGCTCCTGAGCCTGCCGGCGGCTGGATCCACCATCCTACCCCCACCTGCCGTTCATTCTCGCGGTGGTGGCTTATGTAGGATTTCCCCACTAACTAGAACGCACTAACCACCCTTCTGGTTGCAAACGTTCAACCAAAAACGCAAACAATGTATTCAACAAGTTGAAGAAAACCGTTCTCACGAAATCCGGAAATCCGTAGATTTTTTTGGAAACCGGAAGTGCACCTGCATCGAACACCGGGAAAGTGAGCGGTTGAAAAGCGATCTCGGAGCGCTTTGCCGCGCGTTAAAAAAACCTTTGCGTTCGCGTGACGCGGAGCGATACTACGCTCCCCCTGCCTGCATGGTCCTTGACTTCGGTGGTTCATCTTTATAAGGAGTCGCGTATGGCGCATCCGAATGGTCTGATTCCCCGTCGTCTTCTGCGCGGTGAGATTATGTGCCGATGGCACGAACTGACAAGTTCTGATGTCGAAGAATGCACTAGTGATCGGGCAAAATTGATTGAGGTGTTGCAGGCTCGCTACGGCTACGCGAGAAGACGCGCCGAGAAAGAGGTCGAACTCTTCTTTCTAGAGTTCCGGGACCGATTGCGCCTGGCGGCGTAAGCCAGAAGCAATGACCTTTCAATCCCTGCGATAGGACAGCTTACCTCCCTTTTT
>WNGM01001675.1_pt1 | contig 20607 bp, 22 predicted proteins | sample 5400571 | NCBI WGS metagenome assembly WNGM01 (sample SAMN13153378, study PRJNA577476) | soil metagenome | isolation source: 100 cm soil or saprolite under Garry oak tree replicate 2 | place: USA:California | collected 2016-06-15 | reverse complement strand
GCGCAGCGAACTCGGCGAGCACGAGCGGGCCGCAGCCAATCTCCAGCAGGCGCTGGCCTTCGCGCAGGCTCTCGGCGACCCGCGCTGGGAAGCCTATGTACTCCTCAACCTCGGGGTGATAGCCCTAGCCCGGGGATCGTACGACGAGGCGCGCCACCATCTCGGCCAATCCCTGGCCATGTACGAGCGGGCCGGTGACCGGCACGGGGCGTCTCGCGCCGGCCGTGTGCTCGCCGGCACCCTGGAAAGCGAGTCGTAATGCCCGCGGCTTGTCCGCAGGGACCGCTCGCGTAGCTGAGCGGGAATGAGACTGCCATCGATCCGTTGTCGGGCGGATCGCGGGTCAATGGAGCACGTGGTAGCTGATGTGGGTGGCGAGGTAGGCACCCCGCACGGCGATGATCTCGAGGTTCAGTGGCGGTATGCTGTCGAAGAGGCGTTCGCCCGCGCCGACGGTGACCGGTGCGATGTGGGTGCGGATCTCGTCGATGAGGCCGGCGGCGAGGTACTGGTTGACCGTCGCGGCTCCGCCGGCGATGGCGACGTCGCGGTCTCCCGCGGCTAGGCGGGCCTGATCGAGGGCCGGCTCGATCCCGTCGGTCACGAAGGTGAACGTCGTGCCGCCCTTCATTGTCAGCGGCTCGCGCGGGTGGTGGGTGAGCACGAACACAGGTGCGTGGTACGGCGGGTTATCGCCCCACCAGCCTTTCCAGCTGAGGTCCCATTCGCTGCGGCCGGGTCCGAAGATGTTGCGGCCCATCACGAACGCGCCGGCTGCGACGACCTGATCGATCTCGGCCTTGTTCTCATCGGGTGTGTCGAACATCCAAGCGTGCAGCCGGTCCACCGGCCCGTCGCCGAATGGCTTTTCCGCGGTCTGGCCCGGACCGGCAACGTAGCCGTCAGCAGAGATCGAGATGTCGCAGAAGACCTTATTGGCCATGGTGCTCTCCGTCCTCGGCATCACTGCCTGTCATCTGCCATCAACCCGGGCGATAGCCACCGCACTGGAGGGCCGCCCCGCCACCGTGACCCGGCTGCGCCGGCATACGCTGCCGGGGCTTGGACGCCGCCGTGCGGTCCGCCAGGGCAGCCGACCAGGAGGACCACGTATGACCCGCTCGCGAAGTGCTGCGCGGCGGCCGCCCCGCCGATCTCCGACTGCAACCCTACGGGCCGATATCCGCTTGAACCAATCCAGTACAGACGATCAGGCGATCACACACCAGGAAGAAGACCGGCAGGTAGTAGGAAGAAACGCTCGCCCAGCACGCTTGCGGGCGACGAGGTCGATGCACTGCCGCTCTTCACGGACGGCCCTGGGACCGTATGAAAGCCCGTACAAGATCCCCGGTCCCACCACAGCGTCCATGTGGACGATGCCGTCGCGGGCACCGATTCGTTGAGCGCCGCTCACAAGGCACAGCACATTAAGCCCGCAAGATCGAAGGATGAAATGTTCAGTTAGCAGGCAGAAACTGCGTTCAGTTAGCAGGCAGAAACTGCCGACCTTTTTCCGGTCTTCTTCCTGGCTGAGCGCTTCTTCGCTGAGCTACTTTCCTGATATTCGGTCCTTGCGTCGACATGAATGCCTGCGAGCCAGTCTCAAGAGGTTGAAGGAGAACAATGTGCAAGTGACCTTGACGACGTTCCTGTCCCTGGATGGGGTCATGCAGGGCCCAGGCGGCCCCACCGAGGACCTAAGCGGAGGCTTCAAGCAAGGCGGCTGGATGGTTCCTTATGCGGACGAGACGATGGGCCGGTTCGTGACCGACTGGTTCGAAGCCGCCGACGCCTTTCTGCTCGGGCGAACCACGTACGAGATCATGGCCGCGTACTGGCCGCTGGTCACCGCCGAAGACGAGGTCGCCAGGAAGCTGAATAGCCTCCCTAAGTACGTCATCTCGAAAACTCTCGACGAGGTGACGTGGAACAACTCAACGCTGATCAAGGGCGACCCCGTGAAAGAGGTCATGAGGCTGAAGGGCGAGGCTGGCCAGGAACTTCAAATCCACGGCAGCGGCAATCTCGCTCAGACGCTGATCCAGCATGGCCTCATCGATGAGTATCGACTCTGGTTTCACCCTCTCGTCCTGGGAAGCGGCAAGCGACTGTTCCCAGAAGAGGGCGCGCCGATCGCTCTCAGGCTCATCGAAGCCAGGACGACCAGCACCGGCGTCGTTGTCCACGTCTACCAGCCAGCAGATAAGCCCGCACTCGGATCGTTCGCCCCCGGCAAAGAATGACCCGGGCGACTCGTTGCGGATCACCCAATCGTAATCAACCGGGCGACCGGGTCAATGAGACCGATCGTGGCTGCCGCCACAGCTGGGAGGTCGCGATGCCAGTCATCGCTGTGACCCGGCTCCGGCTGCGAGACCCGGCGCTGCTGGACGAGTTCTTCATCGCCGCTGTCGCCGTTCTGGAGCAAGCGAAGAACTCAAGCGGCAATCTCGGCGCGGACGTCTTCGCCGACGCGCACAACACATGGTGGACCCTTACTGCCTGGCGGGAACGGGATTCGATTCAGGCCTTTATGGGCACTGAACCGCATCTGAGCACGATGGCACGCCTGGACGATTGGTGCGACGAGGCGACGTTCGCCGACTGGGAGCAGGCCAGCGAGGATCTGCCGGATTGGCGAACGAGCCACCGCCGCTTGGTTGCCGATGGCCAGGCAGCGCGTCTCACCCATGCTTCAGATGCACATCAGACTCGTGCTTTCCCGCCGCCCGTCGAGACTCGATAGCCGAGCGACTAAAGCTGGGGATTCCACATGATCTCCCAGAGATGGCCGTCCAGGTCGCGGAAGTACCCGGAGTAAATGCCCCAAGGACGGTCGTGTGGCTTGTCAGTCAGCATGGCGCCCGCTTTCTCGGCCCGGCCCAGCAATGAGTCCACATCTGCCTTACTTGCCACGGCATGGCCGATGCTGAATTCGCCAGCCTGCGGTGGGCCGGGCGGGATGTTCGCGTCTTTGCCAGTTCCGTACGCGGGTACAAGGCCAGGATAAGCCCACCGTGCAGCTGGAACATCACAACCGCTCCGGCAGGGTTGGTGTCGTCACCAGGGAACTCTGTGCCAACAACACCCGGTGACTCCAGTCCAAGTCCGCCGCGGTAGAACTCAAGAGCCTGCTCGAGATCCGCTACCGCCAGCGTGATGACATGAATACGCGCGCATACTGCTATTCCTTAAACATCGCCAGTCATCCCGCCGGCAGGTGGCACCAGGCCGGGGAGACAGGCTATCTGCCGTACCGGAGCAGAATCTATCGCCGCCGCAGGCGGCTTGGCCAGGAAGAAAGACAGGAAGAAGACCGGCGATTTTACCTAACCGTATCGATTGGGAATGAGCCAGCACGCTGCGCCGACCCGCCGGGACCGGCCGCAGTGGCCGGTCCCGTTGGCGCCCGGCCGCCGTGGTGAAGATGACCGGAGCGGCTAGCCAGCGTGTCCCGGAGGCCGCACTATCGTCAGCAAAGGCCGGTCCGCGGATTGAGCGTTGCCGGGCCGTGATGATCATCGCTGTCGTTGCCGTGGGACCGGGGGTCGTTTCGAGCCGAAGATCGCGCCAAAGGCGGGGCGGCGGTTCAGGCGTCAAGGTGCCCTATGCCGGTCATGCGCTCGGTGATGACCCGCAGCCCCCTCGGTGAGCTCCCGCGCCGACAATGCCTGCCTCGGGTCCATGAACCACTTCACGATGACGCCGATGAACAGAGCGTGCAGGACCGAGCCAGCCTGGCGTGCCACCTTGGCGTCCTGCTCCAGGCTGATCCCCAGGAAGAGCTCCTGGAAGCCAGCACGACCATCGCTCCCGTGCCAGCCGACTGATGCTCCACCAGCGCGCCCGCTCCAGCGACGCGGCCCAGATAGACGAGTGACTCAGCGATCCGGAATCGCGAGTGTTATGCCGGGGCGGTCCTGCGACCGTTGGCCGTGCTGTGGTGAGCCAGGGGCAGCTGCCCGCCCGCTGGAGGGTGATCACCTGCCTGCCCGGCGGTCGGCCTGCGGCACGGCGCCTGCGGCCGGCTGGGCGTCGGCCTGCTCGGCACGCGGGCGGGCTGGGAGCCAGAATGCCACGAGCAGGACGCCGCCGGCGGCGACACCGGCGGCGACCAGGCAGGCGCCGCTGAGGCTGTACATGAACGCGGCCGCCGCGGCGTCGGCGAGACGGTGTGCGGGGCCGGGCAGCCCGGCGCGGCCGAGCTGCTGGGCAGCGGCTGCGGCGCCGCCGACGGACCCTTTGGCGACGGTAACGGCCCGGTCGGGCAGCCCCGAGGGCAGCAGGGCGGTAAGCCGGCTGGTGTACAGGGATGCGGCGACACTGCCGATCAAGGCCACGCCCAGGGTGCCGCCGAACAGCCGGGTGGAGCCGTTGACCGCCGAGGCGATGCCCGCCTTCGGCGTGGGCACGGCGCCCATGATGGCCTCGGTGGCCGGCGCCTGGGTGAACCCCATCCCGACGCCGAGCATCACCATCTGCGCGGCGATGATGCCATAGGAGGTGATGCGGGAGGCGGTTGAGATCCACAGCAGCGCGGCGCAGAACAATAGCATCCCGCCGCCGACGATGATCTTGTTGCCGATCCGTACGGCCAGCCTCGTTCCGGCCACCGACGCCACGCCCACCGAGACGGCGACCGGCAGCAGCCGCACCCCGGTGGCTAGCGGGCTGTAGGCGCGCACAACCTGGAAGTACTGGGTCATCAAGAAGATGAACCCCAGCAGGGCGAAGAACGCGATGGCCACCGAGGCGCTGGCGGCGGTGAACCGCGGGTTGCGGAATAGGCTCACGTCGATCATCGGGCTGGCGGTGCGGCGCTCGGCGGCCACCAGCGTCGCGAGTACCAGCACCCCGGCGGCGAGCACGCCGATGGTAGCGGCCGAGGCCCAGCCCCAGCCGGGCGCGGCGATGATGCCGTAGATGATCAGGCTCATCCCGGCTGCCGACAGGGCAAGCCCCCGCCAGTCGACCGGCGGCGTGCGCGGGTCCCGTGAGGTGGGCACCCACCAGGCGGTCATGGCCGCGACCACGGCCGTCACCGGGACGAAGAACAAGAAGATGCTGCCCCACCAGAACCGTCCCAGCAGCCATCCACCGGCGATCGGGCCCAGCGCGATCCCCACCCCGGCGCTCGCCCCCCACACGCCAATGGCCAGCGCCCGCTCCCGGCGGGCGGTGAACACGTTGGTCAGCAGCGACAGCGTGGACGGGAACATCATCGCCGCCCCCAGCCCCATCACCGCGCGAGCCGCGATCAGCTGGCCCACGGTGGCGGCGAACGACCCGGCCAGGCTGGCGGCACCGAACACGCCCAGGCCCGCCAGCAGCATGCCCTTCCGGCCCAGCCGGTCGGACAGGCTGCCCGCGGCCAGCAGCAGCGCGGCGAAGGTCAGGTTGTAGGCATCCACCACCCACTGCAGGTCGGTGGTGGTGGCCCCGGTCTGCCGCACCAGCGCGGGCAGCGCGACGTTCACGATCGTGGTGTCCAGGTTGATAATCAGCGCCGCCAGGCACAGCGTCACCAAGATCAGCCCTTTACCTCGCATGCCCACCGCCCAGGTCCTTGTAGTGATCAGCTGCCCCGGTCATGGTTTTCGGCACGGTCCGCGCCTCGTCGGCCCGGCATGATCAGGCGTCATGAGCGCCCCCACCCAGCCCGCAGGTGGCATCCGGCCGGGGAGGCACGCTATCTGTCGCATCGGAGCAGAAACTATCGCCGCCGGAGGCGGCTGACCAGGAAGAAAGACGGGAAGAAGACCGGCAGTTTCACGCTGCCTGTTCGGCAAGCTCAGGGCCTGCCGGGCGGCCGCCACCTGCCACGACAAGTGCTTGTGGTGAACAGGCCAGTGAGGGCGGGACTCATCGGCGGTCGCGGCTGAGCGGGGCGAGGCCTGTGATGAGGATGTCGGTGAGGAGGCGGGCATGACTGCCGTCCGGGTCGAGGTCCGGGTCGAAGACGGTCACCTGTGCGCCCACCGCACGCGGAGCGAGGGCGGCAAGCAGTCCGGTCAGCTCGGCCGCGCTGAGACCGCCGGGGTCGGGGCTGTCCACGGCAGGCATCACGCCCGGATCAAGGATGTCGACGTCCAGATGGATCCAGTAGCCGTCGAGGCCGACGCGGCCGGCGACGCCGAGGACCTTGCGTGCGGCTTGCTCCACGCCCTGGTGCCGGATCTGCGAGGTGGGCAGGACCGCGCCCAGCAGGACCGTGGCTTCCCGGATCTGCTCGTCATCATCTCGGCAGCCCGCGTGAGCGGTGTCCACGGGAGAGAAGTAGGGGCTAAGCCCGTCGATGTCGGCGATCGCGGGCCAGTGCAGGCCCACGGCGGCGGCGAGATCCTCCCCGGCCAGGCTCGCGCACTGGACGGAGTTGCCCGGATGCCGGAAGTCGGTGTGCCCGTCGAGATGGACCAGCCCGTAGCGACCCGGTGCGCGCCGCAGTGAAAGACCTGCCGCCACCAAGATGCTGCAGTCTCCGCCGAGCACCAGCGGGGCCAGGCCGCCGGCTCGCAGCAGATCGATGCGCTCGGCCAGACGCCGCGCATGCTCGATGATGGCGACCTGGTTGCGGAGCGAACCGGGGGTCGCATCGTCGGCGTACCTGCCCGGTAGCACGACGCCTCGCTCTTCCGCGCCGAGCTCAGCGAGGCGCCGGTGCAGACCCGCCTCGCGCAGTGCCTCGGGGGCCTTCGCACAGCCGGGCACGCTGGTCGGTGCGGGCGGCCGCAGGCCCAGATTGGACGGAGCGGACAGCAGGCCGATCTTCATGCCAGAGAACTACCAGATCAAGATCCACGGGATAGGGCCTAACAGTGCCGACAGGGCCGGGCCGCCGCGGCAAGGGCGGCCCGGTCCTGCTCCTGCCGCACGGTGGCGGGCCGGCCTGCTGCTGCTTTTTCTTGCGGCGCGGGCCGGGCACCGGTCAGTTCCTGGCGGCGGACCCGGATGGTGGCCAGTGCGACGAGCAAGGCGAGCAGCGCGATTCCCGCCGCGACCAGGAACCCTCGGGAGAATCCGGTGGCCAGGGCGTGCACGGTCAGCTGGGCTGGGGATGCGGCCGGCTGGCGGCCGGCCGTGATGGCCGCGGTGGCGTTCCTGAGGTTGTCGGCCGCGGTGGTCCAGGCGATCGTGCCCAGCGCGGCCAGCCCGATCGCGCCGCCGACCTGCTGGCCGGTGTTGAGCAGGCTGGCGGCGACGCCGGCGTGCTGTTCGGCCACGTTGTGCAGGGCGACCAGGGCCAGCGGGACGAACAGCAGGCCGAGCCCGGAAGAGGTCACCAGCATCGGGCCGAGCAGCTGGCCGGGGTAGGTGGCGTGCTCGGTCAGCCGGGAGAACCAGAATATCCCGCCGGCGGCCGCGGCGGTGCCGGCCAGGATCAGCGGCCGGGGGCCGATCCGCGCCATCAGCCGCGACGCCAGCCCCGCCGCGGTCACGATCCCGGCGGTGAACGGCAGGTAGGAGATGCCCGACCGGACCGCGCTGTAGCCGAGCACGATCTGGGAGAACAGGGTGAGGAAGAAGAACATGCCGAACATCGCGGTGCCGATGCACAGCATGATCAGGTAGGCACCGGACCGGTTACGGTCGGCGAGTACCCGCATCGGCAGCAGCGGATGCGAGCTGCGCAGCTCGACCAGCACAAACAAGACCAGCAGGAGCGCGGCCGCGGCCAGTGACGCCAGCACCAGCGCGTCACCCCAGTGCGAGACGCCGTCCGGCCCGGTGGCCGCCCTGGACAGGCCGTAGACGAGCAGCGCGATGCCAGCCGTCCCGGTGATCGCGCCGGCCACGTCGACCGGGCCCGGTCGGCGCGGCGACTCGCCCAGCACGCGGTTCGCCGCGGCCGCCACCGCGATCCCGATCGGGACGTTGACGAACAGCACCCACCGCCACGACACGTAGCTGGTCAGCACCCCGCCCAGCAGCAAACCGACCGCGCCGCCGCCGCCCGCCATCGCCGAGTAGACCCCCATCGCCCGGTTGCGCGGCTCGCCCTCGGGAAAGGTGGTGGTGATCAGCGCCAGCGCGTTCGGCGCGATCACCGCGCCGCCGACTCCCTGCACCGCCCTCGCGGCCAGCAGCCACCACTGACTGGTGGCGAACCCGCCGACCAGGGATGCCGCGGAGAACAGCAGCAGCCCGGCGACGAACACCCGCCGCCGGCCGAGCCGGTCACCCGCCTGGCCGCCGAGCAGAAGCAACCCGCCGAAGGTGACCGCGTAGGCATTTACCACCCATTCCAGCCCGCTGCCGGAGAAACCGAGAGCACGCTGCACATGCGGCAACGCCACATTGACGATGGTGGCATCCAGCACCACCATCAGCTGCGCAGAAGCGATGACCACCAGGGCCAGGCCCAGCCGGCTGCCTTGCACTGTCCGGCGGGAACCCCGACGTAGCCTTCCGCATGCTCGCCTGGCGCAGGAATGGTCGACATTTGTTCGCCTCCCTCCACGAGAGGAGATGATGGTAGATGTTTTACTGAATTACTCGGTCCGGGGAACTGTTGCCTATTAGTGGGGCATAACCATGTGTCTTAGGTCGGGAGACAGGACCATCAGGGTTGGTCACGGAGGCGCCTAGCGCGCTCGGTGACCTCGACCAGCACCCGGTGGGTGGTGGCAAGGTCGTCTGGGTCAAGGCCGGCATACACGCGCCTGGTGACGGCGCCGACGGCCTCGGCCAGCCTGGCGTGGAGGGCGGCGCCTTCGGCGGTGAGCTGGGTGGGCCCGGGGCCGTCGGCGGCGCTGCCGGCGACCAGGGCCTTGGCTTCGAGGCCGTGCAGGAGCTCGGCGATCTGAGAGCGATCGAGCCCCAGCTGCGGCTGGCTGGCGAGGTAGTCGTGCAGCTCGACGGGTGAGGGGCGGGGCCGCGCAGCGCCAGGACGCGCAGGGTGATGTACTGGGTGCGGGTGATGTCCGTGTTGCTGAGGACCTGGTTGAGGAGGGCGGTGAGGGCGCCTTCGGCCTCGCCGACGTCCTGGCCGGTCAAGGTCGCTGGTGCTGGCATGGGGTCACTCCTGGTGTGGTTAGTGCTGCGAGGGTCCGCGGGGTCGCCGGGGTGTCTGGTCCGCTCGATCAGGGTCGGGCCCTTCGAGGGCACAGGCGGGGCGCCCACATCGACGGCAGCCCTCGCCGCCGCCGCAAGCTACTCCGGCGTCCGCGGGATGCCCGGGTGCTCATCGCCGGTCCGCGCACCGTTGAGTGCCGCCTGCTGCATCGGAATCATTGGTTCCTATCTATTCGGCGGCGATCAGGTCGGCGACCTGCTGCGGCTGGTCGACTTGGACAAAGTGCCCGGCGTCGTCGAGCAGATGCAGCTCGCTGCGGGGGAACAGCGCGGCGAGGTTGCGAGCGACCCGGGGGTTGAGGGACCGGTCCCGGCTGCCGAAGATGATCTGGACCGGGCGGGCGAAGCGGCGTAGCTCCGGGATGCGCCGGCGGCGGGTGAATACCGCGCCGAGCAGGTCGTCGTTGAGCCGCCAGAACGCCGGCCGGGCGGGCAGGAACTGCTCGTACAGCTGCGGAACGAGCCGCCCGCGGACCTCGGGGTCTTGGATGAACCCGCCGACCTGCCAGGCGTACAGCCGCCGGTCCAGGTCCGGCCGCCGCAGGACAAGGGCGCGGGCAACGGTGCGGATGACCGGCGTTGAGTACAAGGCGATGGCGCGCGGGCGCCGCAGGGCCGGGGTCCAGTGGTAGTAGGTGTTGAGCAGCACCAGCTTTTCGAGCCGGCCGGGATTGGCTAGCGCCCAGTCGATCGCCGGCAGGCCGGAAGCGTCGTGCGCCACGAGCACCAGCTCGCCGTCGCCGAAGTGCTCATCGACCGCGCTGATCACCGCGGCCAGGTCGCCCACCTGGTTGGCTGAGGTGTACGGATAGCCCTGCGGCTTGTCCGAGCGGCCCCAGCCGAGGAAGTCAAAGCGCACCACCGGCCGCCGTCCGGCCAGGTGCGGGACCAGCCGGTCGTACAGGTGGGTGTTGTCGGGGAAGCCATGCATCAGCACGATGGGTGCCCCGGTTCCGGGCACCACCTCGGCATGCAACTTGTAGGGTCCCCGCGCCACGGGCAGGGTCTGTGTGGTTACGTCCATCACAGTCAGTCCTTCTCCTTTCCCCGACCTGGCCCGGGGATGGGCCCGCCGGTACGGCCACGGCAATGGTTGGTCGACCGGCTGCCGCGGCAGCGCTTGGAACTCGTGTTAGCCCATTGGGCCCTGGACGGCTGCTGGTGCCGACGGCGGCGGCACCCGACATGGTCTGAGCCGCACCTGCTCGTCACCTGCCGAGGCGTGATCAGGTGTTGTGAACGCGATCACGCGTCCCACCCGCAGGTGCCACGCGGCCGGAAAGGGATGTGCTGCACAGGAGCAGAAACTATCGTTACCGGAAGCGGTCGGCCAGGAAGAAAACCGGAGGAAGACCGGCAGTTTCACCCTGCTCGTATCGACCGGACATGAGGCCAGCACACTACGCCAGTCCGCAGTGGCCAGCCTTGTCGGCGCCCACCAGTGTCGGATGGCGGCGAACGCTGCTCCACGCGGCGCGGGAGCTGACAGGATCGAGTCCGCCACGGCCGCCGTGGTCATCGAGACGCGCTGCTGGCCACGGCGGGGCGGCGTGCCCGGTGTGGTATCTGGTCGTGCGTGTGCACAGCAGCCGTGTCCGGCAGGTGTACGACCTGCCTTGGGCAGGGCTCCGGTTGGTGGTGCGGTCAGGGTGGGCTGGCGGAGGGAAGCAGGGCCTGGGCGATGGCGGTGAAGTCCGCCACCGAGGCGCCGGGGGCCGGCCGGCCAGGATTCCTCCGTCGGCGGCCAGGTCCTGGCCGGTGACGAACGATGAGGCGTCGCTGGCCAGCCACAGCGCGGCCGCCGCGACGTCTGCTGGTGCCCCGGCCCGGCCGATCGGCTGGTAGGCCTCCAGCCTGGCCCGGAAGACCGGATCGAGCTGTTCGGCGTCCTGGTCGGCCCGGGCAGGGTCGAGGCCCGCGCCCTTACCGAAGATGCCAGTCAGGAGCTTATGACCGATCCAGCTCGCCCCTGGAGGCCGAATAATGGATCTCCCCGGTCAGGGCAGCCGCGGGGCTGGCGGGGGCACGTTCGCTATGCCCAGGGTGGACTGGCCGGGGAGCAGGCCGGATTCGAACGCGGCGCCCAGGAGGGGACCGGTCAGTTCGGCCAGACGCTGGGCGCGGGCGGGGCCCAGTGCCTGCCATGGGGCGTCGGCCAGCCGGTCGGTGCGCCATTCGATCTCATCGCGGCCGTCCCGGCCGCGCTCCGTGGCGTTGCCTTCGGCATCTACCCACCCGCGGGCCGCGAGCCGGTCCCGCGCCGCGGACCATTCGGCTGCGGTCCAGCCCCGGCTGGCGAACATCTGTTGTGGTGCGGCGCCGATGGCGGCGAAGGACACCAGTGCCTCGCACGGGTCCAGGCCGGCCGCCAGCAGCGCCGTGATGTGCCCGTCCCCGCGATGCTCACGCAGCAGGTTGATGGCGTGCCACAGCACCAGGTGCGGCTCGCCAGGCCAGGGCAGGTCCGCGTTGGCGGCCGCCAGCGCGCGCCCGGCGGTCCCTGCCGCCAGCGCCGCCTCGCGGGCCAGTTCCGCCGCCTCCGCCAGCCCCGGTGAGCCGATCTGCTCCCCGAGCAGCGCCTTGTACATCCGGTCGACCGCCCGCTCCCGGGCTGCCAGAACCTGCTGCGGTGAGGCCACCGCCCAGGCGGCAGGCACATGCTCGGCCACCATGTCCGGACTGAAGCTGTAGCAGGCCGACGCCGCGAGCCTGGGACCGGCCGCGCCAAGCGGCGCGAGCCGCCACGCGAAGTAGCTCGGCCAGCGCGTCGCCACGTCGTATCCCAGCCCCGCCGCCTCCTCGAACACCTCCGGCGCGTACCAGAACACCGCGTGTACGGGCTCCAACTGGTGCCACATCCGCCGCGCTAGCCCGTAATCCGCTGTCGTCGTCATGAGCTGCTCGTGCATGGTTTTCCCTTCGGTCGGTGGCCCTGGTCCGGCTCGGCGGCCGGGGTTCAGGGCGTTGAGTCGTTGCCGGGTATGCGGCGTGTCTGCCCGGGCCGGTCTTGCTGAGGCTGTGTCCTGCCGGGTGAGGGAGCCGGATCAGCGGGTGCGGTCTCGCCCTCGCGGAGCAGGCGGTCGAGGAAGCGGGTGATTTCGGTGTTGAAGGCGTCCGGCCGCTCGAGCATGACCATGTGCCCGGTCCCTTCGAGCACAACGGTCCGTGCGGCCGGAACGGCCTGGGCAAACGCCGCAAGGTCGGGCAGCGGGGAGATGGCGTCGTGGTCGGCGCCGATGGCGATGACCGGGCACCGGAGCTGGCCGAGGCCGTCGCCGGGGCGCAGCCGGCCGACCGTCCTGGGATGATGTCGCAGGTTGCGGCCGAGGTGGCGGCCGCCCAGCGCCTCGGCGAAGACGTCCACGGTGCCGGCCACCAGCACGATCGCTTTGGTCAGGCCGGGGTGCCGGGTGGCGAACCGCACCGCCAGCGGCCCGCCGAGTGAGTGGCCGAGGAACACCGCCGGGGGCAGGCCGAGCTCCCGGCACAGCTCCGCGATCGAGTCCGCGAACGCCTCGATCGAGTACCAGCCGGGACCGGCCAAAGCCGGGCAGGTCCATCGCGATCACCCGGCCTCGCTCGCCGAGCGCGGGGATGTTCTGCGACCAGTGCTGCCACCGGCCGCCGAGCCCGTGCGCCAGGACGAACACGTCCCCGCCCTGGCGATGCCCGGCGGTGTAGTCCAGGTAGTGCAGCCGGGAACCGGCCACCGCCAGGTCGTGCTCGTACCCGGCCCAGCCGGCCTCCCGCCAGGTCGCCCGGGCCGGCCGGCCGTAGTCGCCAGCCAGCGGCACGATCCGCCAGGGCGTGCGATCTCCGCGCATCAGCTTCCATCTCCCTCGTGCTGGCCGGCCAGTCTGCGGTATGTGTCAAGGCAGGGCGCAGGGCTTGTCGGGCTGTCATCGGTGACCCGGTCGATCCAGCCGGCGGTTGCCTCTGGTCATCGGAACCAGCCGCCGTGTCGGATGTGGACGTTCGCGGTGGGCAACTCGCTGCCGGGTTCATTGGGGCACAGCGGGGTGTCGTCGAGTCTGCGGTGCAGGTCGTCCACAGCGGCCTGCGGGATATCGATACGGAACGGCTGCATCGTCTGCTCCTAGATCGGCGGCTGCACCACTCAGGCCTGACGAGCTACACGGCGAGGCGGCCCGCCTGGCGTGGGGTAAGGTGCCCGGCCTCGGCCAGCCAGTGGACCGTGTCGGCGAAGGTCTCCCGCAGGGGGCGGGGCTCGAGTTGCAGCTCGTCGCGGGTCTTGGAGTCATCGCACCGGGCATCGCAGTTGACGATCCAGATGCTCTCGGCACTCCAGGGCAGCCGTGTCCGCAGCCGACGCTGCACGAGGTCTGCCGTCCGGCCGAACGCGGCAAGGAACCCCGCCGGGAGGGTCACGAACCGGATGCGGCGGCCGGTGAGGTCGCCGAGCGTGCCGATGATGCCGGGCATCGTCATGTAGTGCCCGGTGACCAGGTAGCCGCGCGGTCCGCGGCCCGGCTGCATCACCGCGGCCAGCACCGCCGCGACGTCGCGGACGTCGGCGATGTGCATCCCGCCCGCCATGACGATGGGATACCGGTGGCGCAGCACGTTGGCGGCCAGGGTCACTCCCTCGCCTAGGTGCGGGTCGTGGGGCCCCCACAGCCCGGCGGGCATGACGCTCACCACCGGCGCGCCCAGCGCCTGGAGCTTCCGCGCCACCAACTCGGAATCGGCCTTGGACCGGCAATAGGGCCACGGGGGCCGCCTCACCGGCGAATCCGGGGTGAGAACCTCCCCGCCGGCCGGCGGGAGCAGCGCGAGCTCGCTCGACACGTGCACGATCGGGTCAAGCCCGAGCCGGTCCGCGGTGCCCAGCACGACCTCGGTGCCGCGGACGTTCACCGCGTTCATTTCGCCGGCCTTGCGGGCGTCCAGGGAGAACACCGAGGCGGCGTGCACCACGGCGTCGCACCCGGTGAGCGCGCGTTCGACCGCGGCGGGCTCGGTCACGTCGCCGATGGCGGTCTCGACCCCGTCGACGCCGAGCGGACCGAGCGCGGCCGGGACCTTCTCCGCAGATCTCGCCAGGACCCGGACCCGGTGCCCGGCTCCCGCCAGCGCCGCGACCGCGTGTGAGCCGAGATATCCCGTCCCGCCGGTAACAAGCACGAGCAACGCTCTTCACCCCCCAGACGTTCTGCCTGTGGGTCGCCTCAATTCAGCCGCAACGCCATGAGCTTGCCACGGTCGAGCGCGGCCGACCAGGCAGATGACCGGCAGAATCGCGGCGGTTTTCGTGTCGGTCAGCTATACGGACACCGGCCAGCAGCTACCGTTACCGCCGCTGGCAGTACCATGCCGCACGGCGAACAAGAAGGAGGCGAGGCAATGGGCGCAGAAAACAACTGGACCTGGCCGCCGTCGATGGATGCGGTGGTGGCAGCGCCCGAGTCACACCGGGTGCTGTTCGAGAATGACGACGTGCGCGTCCTTGAGGTGACCATAGCCGCGGGGCATCGCGAACCTGAGCACACCCACCGGGACCCCAGTGTCATGATCGTCGACGGTCCGGCGCGAATCCGCTATTACCGGGGCGATACGCTGACATTCTCCTCGCCCCCGGACACCGCGTCGGCTGGAACGCGGGCGAGCTGGATGGCCCCCGAGGATCCACATTCGGTCGAGAATGTCGATGATCATCCGTATCACGCGATACGCGTCGAGCTAAGAACGCATGGCCGTGCACGACTGTCGCAGTGATGCGGGTGCACTCATAAGAAGCAGAGCACGTGCCGCGAGGTAGTAGCCGCGGCGGCACTCCCTGTACATGCGATGGCCAGACACCCGACGGCGGCTGGACGCTCGAAGTCCCAGCCACGGTCGGCATGTCATAGGCCAGGCCCTTGAGCGCCTGTCCTTGTCGTCGGCCGTGAGGTGTCACCTGCTCCCAGGACGCCCGCCGCCAGCGTCCGGGACCTGCTGGTCCAGGCCTGGCCGTCGGCACGGACACGCGCCCGTCTCAGGTACGTTCCCGCGGCGACCGCCGCCCCGGCCGCAGCTAGGGGGAGGGTGTATCCCGCGAAGTTGCCCCCGTGCCCGTGCAGATAGGGCACCGCCGTGATCACCGCCGCGGCCGCAGCGGAGGCCACGGTCACCGTGCGGTGATCGCGGACCGCCGCCACGGTCAGCAGCGCGAACAGCATCGGCGGCAGGGTCAGCCAGGGCAGATCGAAGATCAGGTACGCGGCAAGGATGCCCGCGAGCGCACCGGCCGGCTTGCGCCCGCGCAACAGCAAGGCCACGGTGATCTCGGTGAGGGTCAGGCTCTGCCACAGCGTGTGCGTGGCCGCGCGTCCTCCTCCGGCATGGGCCGCGATCCACCACGCGCCGCAAGCCGCAATGACCACGACCAGGGCCAGGTACAGCGCCCGGGCAACGGTGACTTTCATGGTGCTTCCTTGCGGGTAGGTCAGGCGTCCCGGCGGGTGATCATGAAGGCGGCCGTCGCGATCGCGGCCGCCGCGTACGCGGCGACGATGAGGAACGACGGCCCGGCGGAGAAGTAGCCGGGGTGCGGATGCTGCGTGATCGTCTGCTGGGCGGCGAGGTTCAGGGTGAACTTGCCGATATTGATGTTCCACGGCGCGGGCAGCGCCCCGACGATCGTGGGCAGCAGGAAGACCACCCCTACCATGGCGATGATCGCGCCGGCCGTGTGCCGGATGACCGTGCCCAGCCCGAGCCCGACCCAGGCCATCACGACCAGGTAGAACCCGGCGGCCAGCACGCCGCGCAGCGCCCTCGGGTGGGCGAGGGCCACGTTCAGGTGCTGGGCGGACAGCGCCTGCTGGCCGGTGAAGAAGGTGGCGAAGGCGATCAGCTCCCCGGCCAGCAGGCTGACGGCGCCGACGACCGCGGCCTTGCCCGCGATGACCGCGCGACGCCGTGGTGCCGAAGCGAAGGTGGTGCGGATCAGTCCGGTGGTGTACTCGGAGCTGATCGCGAGCACGCCCAGTGCGCCGAACGCCAGCTGCGCGATCCCCAGGCCGGTAAAGCTGTCGCCCACCGGATCGAAGGCCGCCCTGGCCTGCGCGGTCATGGTGGACCAGTGGGTGGCGTCGGAGTGGGTTACCAGGTACTCGATGCTCACGGCCGCCACTGCGGCCAGCAGCAGGGTGAGGTAGGTGGAGCGGACGGAGCGGAATTTGATCCATTCGGATGCGAGGACGTCGCGGGCCCGCGCCGGGACCCCAACGATGGCGGTAGTGGTCATGGTCAGGCAGCCTTCCGTGTATCTGCGGGCAGGTCGGCGCGGTAGTCCACGCTGTCCTGGGTGAGTTCCATGAACGCCTCCTCCAGCGAGGCGTGCCTGGGGGTGAGCTCGTGCAGGGTGATGCCGTGCGCGCGGGCCAGGTCGCCGATCGCGGCGGCGTCCAGGCCGGTCACGGCGAGTCCGCCGTCGGTTTCCGCGGTGACCGCCCCGCCTTGCTGGCTCAGCAGGCCGGCCAGGGCACCGCCCGCCGGCGAGCGCACCAGGACGTCGCTCCTGGAGCTCTGCCGGACGAACTCCTCGATGGCAGCGTCAGCGACGAGCCGGCCGCGCCCGATCACGATCAGGTGCTCGGCGGTCAGCGCCATCTCGCTCATCAGGTGGCTGGAGACGAAGACGGTGCGGCCCTCGGCGGCCAGCGACTTGAGCAGGCCGCGGATCCAGTGGATGCCCTCCGGATCCAGGCCGTTGACCGGCTCGTCGAACATCAGCACCGGCGGGTCGCCGAGCAGCGCCGGCGCGCTGCCCAGCCGCTGCTTCATGCCCAGGGAGAAACCGCGGACGCGCCGTCCGGCTACGCCATCCAGGCCCACCAGGCCGAGCACCTCGGTGACGCGGCGGGCGCCGATCCCGTTGCTGGCCGCGACGGCCCGCAGGTGATCACGGGCGGTGCGGCCGCCGTGCACGGCGCCGGCGTCCAGCAGCGCCCCGGCCTGGTGCAGCGGGCGGGACAGCCGCTGGTAGGGCTGCTCATTGACGGTCGCCCACCCGGATGTGGGGGAGTCCAGGCCGAGGATGACCCGCATGGTGGTGGACTTGCCGGCGCCGTTGGGGCCTAGGAACCCGGTGACCCGGCCCGGACGGACGGCGAAGCTGAGCCCGTCGACCGCCACGGCGCCGCCGTAGCGTTTGGTCAGCTCGTGAACTTCGATCATGTCTGTGCCTTTCAGGCTGGTAGCAGTGCTATTCAGGTTGCCTGGACGGGCCGGAATCCGCGTCGGGCCACGGACTGGATTTGTGTCCCGCGCCCCGGCCGCACCGCGCGGCCGCCGCCGTCCGCCGGCTCTGGCCGCTGCCGGTCCTGGGCGTCGTGCTGGCCGGGTCGGTCGCCGGGATGGCCATCGGGACCGGGAAGGATCCGTCTGGGGTGGTCGCGTTCGTGCTCTACATGGTCGCGTTGCGGTATCCGCGGCGCAGGTCGGCGGCCGTCCTGGCGGGCGTGCTCGCGCTGACCGCGGCCGGGACGGTGGCGGGCGGGGCGGCGTTGCACCACGACCAGGCCAGCGCGGTGACGGCCCGCTTCGTCGGCACGGCCGTGGTGCTCACCGCGGCCTAGGTGATCGGGGTCGCGGTGCGCCAGCAGCGCCTACACCGCCGGACTGCGTGAGCAGGCCGAGCGGCGCGTCCAGGCCCAGCTGGCCGAGGGCCGCCGCGCGGCCACCGAGGAACGGCTGCGGATCGCCCGCGAGCTCCATGACGTGGTGGCGCACAGCCTGAGCCTGATCGCCGTCCAGGCAGGCGTGGGCAACTACGTGGCCAGCGCCCGCCCTGAGGAGGCGGCCCGGGCTCTGGCCTCGATCGAGAGCACCAGCCGCGACGCGCTGCGCGAGATGCGCCGGCTCCTCGGCGTCTTGCGCGATGACAGCGCCGAGACGGAAATGGCGCCCGCACACGGCCTGGCCGACGTGGGCCAGCTCGTCACCGGCACCGCGGACGCCGGGGTCAGGGTTCAGCTGGAGATCCGCGGCACCCAGCGCCCTGTGCCGCCCGGCGTCGACCTGGCCGCCTACCGGATCATCCAGGAGGCGCTGACCAACGTGGTCAAGCACGCTCAGACCACCGCGAGCCGTGTCCTGGTGAGGTACACCGACGACGCGATATGCCTGGAGATCACCGACGACGGCGACGGTGCCGCCGCCGACGCCGTGGCCGCCAGCGCGGGGCACGGCATCGCCGGAATGCGCGAGCGGGCCAGCCTGTTCGGCGGCGAGTTCCACGCCGGGCCGCTGCCGCGGCGTGGCTTCCGCGTCGCCGCGCGGCTGCTGCTGGACAGCTCGCCAGCCGAACCGCCGGGCCAGGCGATCGCATGATCCGCGTGCTCGTCGCCGACGACCAGGCCCTGGTGCGGGGCAGCTTCCGGCTCCTCGTCGACACCGCCCCCGACCTGCATGTGATCGGCGAGGCGGCGACCGGCGCCGAGGCCGTCGAGATCGCCATCCGGGAGAAGCCCGACGTGCTGCTGATGGACATCCGGATGCCCGGCATGGACGGCATTGAGGCCACCCGGCGGATCACCGGGTCCGAGCAGGCCGGGGCCGCGAGGGTGCTCATCCTCACCACGTTCGACCTCGACGACTACGTCTACGCCGCGCTGCGGGCCGGGGCCAGCGGCTTCCTGCTGAAGGACACCCCGCCCGCCGACCTGCTCGCCGCGATCCGGGTCATCGCCGCCGGCGACGCGCTGCTCGCCCCGGCCGTCAACCGGCGGCTCATCGCCGAGTTCGCCCGCCGACCGGAACCCGGCCAGCAGCCCGCCGCGACCCTGGCGGGCGTCACCGACCGGGAGCGCGAGGTCCTGACCCTGATCGCCTGCGGGCTGTCCAACGCCGAGATCGCGCAGGCCCTGCACGTCACGATGGCCACCGCCAAGACCCACGTGGGGCGGCTGCTGGCCAAGCTCGGCGCCCGCGACCGGGCGCAGCTGGTCATGGTGGCCTACGAAACCGGCCTGGTGCAGCCGGGGTAGCCGGGTCGGTGAACCTCGGCCCGTTCGGCACGCTTCAAGTGGATCACAGAGGACACCGCACTGTCCCCGTCGCCGATGGGAGAAGGCCACGCCGGGGAGGCCCGGCTCCTGCAGCGTATGCACACCGAGCAGGGACTGGACGTCGTGCGGCTGAACCCGGGTTTCGTCTACGGACCCGGCGGGCTGCTCCGCTCGGCGTTCGTTGAGCAAGCCAGGAAGGGCCGGCTCCGCTGCATCGGCAACGGCTCGAACTGGTGGAGCGTGCATGTCGACGACCTGGGCTGTGCCTACGCTGCGGCCCTGACCGGCGCGCGGCCCGGCGCCTACTACGCGGTCGCCGACTCTTGTCCTATCCGCCTGCGTAACCTTACCGACGTTGTCACCGACGCGATGATGCTGCCCCGCGTCGGCTCCGGACCGGCCTGGCTGGCCGGGCTGTTTATCGGCCGTCCCCTCGCTGGTGACCTCGTTCCGGGTGGACGCAACCCGGATCGGCGAGGAACTCGGCTGGCAGCCGGGGCATCCGTCCTTCGGCGAATCAGGACCGGCGGCGGTCCGCGTGCTGGCTGACGGATCCTGATCCGGGCCAGGTCCTCAGCCGACACCCGGATTCCCCGGATCCCTGTACCGGTCACCATTGGTCGCCTATGAGCGCCAAGATGAGCTGGGTGGCTGGGCATGCGACCGGCTGCCTCCGGCCGTGAGCATTCGAACATTAGCGTTGCTAACAAGATTTCTGGGAGCCAAACTGGGAGCCGACGGCCACAGGAACGGGGCCACGTCAGGCCACATCCAGCCAATGTCACCGCAGCTGGAACCCACGTCAGGCGATATCAGGCGACACCGCGCGACGTTACGAAAGTGCCTCCTAAGCAGTAGGTCCCGCGTTCGAGTCGCGGTCGGGGCGCAAATGATGCAGGTAGATGCTGATATTCGAAACTAAGATCGTTCTATTGATATACTGCTCGCAGGCAATCACTCAATCTGATACATCGCCTTGCGGATGAACAGGCGGGTAGGCGCTCACCAGGCAGAATTGTGGTCCCGGATATGTGCCGCAGAGGTGATCCGCCATCGGGGAGCCAAACGGGGAGCCAACGTCGCCAATCCGGCCAGCCGGTTTGAAACGGTCCGCGATCAGGTACCGGCGAGCACGGCTCCTGTACGGGCTTGGCGACGGTGACATCCTGCCGCCGACTGCTCGTGCTCGACGTGGGCGCTAACAGGACGTAACGAGCGGCCCGTGACTAACTGGCTTTAATTCGCGCATATCGCCGATTATTTGCTAAACCTCCGTGATCGTAAGTGGCAATGGTCAGCGCGCAGAATATCTATTCTGCGTACAAGGGCCGATACTCATGCCAAGTGCCCTCCGCAAGCGAGCGGTAATGATCGAATGCGACCCAGTGCGTCCCGGACGTACGGCAAGTCGCAGAAGCAGTCCGAGCGCCTTGCCCCGGCGTAGCCCCAGAACGATCGGGCGCCGTCGTGCCGGTCGGCGCCCCGTGGGGCGGCGCTTGCGCCGGATGCGGCATGGCCG
>WNGM01003485.1_pt1 | contig 20618 bp, 19 predicted proteins | sample 5400571 | NCBI WGS metagenome assembly WNGM01 (sample SAMN13153378, study PRJNA577476) | soil metagenome | isolation source: 100 cm soil or saprolite under Garry oak tree replicate 2 | place: USA:California | collected 2016-06-15 | reverse complement strand
GAGAAATTTCTGTGGGGCACGGCGACGGCGGCCCATCAGGTCGAGGGCGGCAACCGCGGCAACGACTGGTGGGCCTGGGAACAGGGCCCGGGACATATCAAAAACGCCGATACCTCGGATCGGGCCTGCGAGCAATATGGACGGTACGCCAGTGACTTCGATCTCCTGCGATCGCTCAATCAAAATGCGCATCGGCTATCCGTGGAGTGGTCTCGGATCGAGCCGGCTCCCGGCGAGTTCTCCAGAACGGCGCTGGGGCATTACCGGGAGGTACTGCAGGCCCTGCGTGACCGCGGCATGGAGCCCATGGTCACGCTGCATCACTTCACGAATCCAACCTGGATCGCGCAGGCTGGCGGCTGGGATGCCCCCCAAACGTCAGAGTATTTCGCCCGTTTTGCGGCGCGCGTCACGGACGAGCTGGGAATGCTGGCACCCCGCTGGATCACGATCAACGAGCCCACCGTGATCGCCTACCAGGGCTATGTACGCGGCGATTGGCCTCCGGGAACACGCAACCTCGGCGCCGCCGCGCGCGTCCTGGTGAACCTGTTACGAGCGCACTGGATGGCCTACGAGCGCATCAAGGCACGCCATCCCGAGCTCCAGATCGGGCTCGCGCATCACCTGAGGGTCTTTGACCCCGCCCGCCGGTTCATGCCACAGGATCGCGCCGTCGCCGCAGCGTTTAATCGCGTTTTTAACGAGACCATGCTCAAGTCGCTGCGCCTGGGGCAACTGGTTTTTCCATTGACACTGGCCGGCCGCGCCCGTGGCCCGCGCCAAAGCCAGGATTTTATCGGCCTGAATTACTACACCCGCGAGCTCGTGAAATTCAATCATCGATATCACGCTGAACTATTCGGCGAGCGGATGCTCCCGGCCGCCGCACCACGCTCCGATCTCAATTGGGAACTCTACCCCCAGGGGCTGTACCGGACCCTGCGATCACTGGAGCGCGAGAAGCTGCCAATTCTCGTGACGGAAAATGGCATCGCGGACCACCAGGATGCCATGCGACGGGAATATTTGTTGTCACACGTCGCCGCCATGCTGCGCGCCATCGCGGCCGGCTCGCCGGTACGCGGCTATTTTCACTGGACCTGCTTCGATAATTTCGAGTGGGCCGAGGGCTACAGTGCGAAATTCGGGCTGATCGCGTGCGATCCGGTGACCCAGGAGCGCCGGCCGCGCCCGAGTGCGCAGCTCTACGCGCAGATCTGCCGGTTGAACGCCTTGCCGGCTAGCGTCGTGCTTCCACCAGCGGCTCAGCAGCCCGTTGAGCCAGCCGGTCCGAGCGACCTGCGCTGAGCCTCTGACTTCGCGGCGGATCGCCGACGAGGAAACGATGCTCCATCTGGGCGATGGGATGACCCGCGATGTCCAGCTCGGCCGTGACCCGATAGACGCCATCGGCATGCAAACGGACGGCGGGCTCCGCGATGACGGCCGCAGGGTCCAGTTGGTCCGGAATTGTGACCCAATCATGGCCACGAAAGCGGCGCTTCGCGAACCAGCCACGGACCTCGCGCCACAGTGACGTCTCGTGCGCGCGCTCGCGCTCGATGCGCCAGCGCAGGCGCGCCCGGCCATGACGGCCGGGATCGTCATTGACGCAGACGATTCGCAGGTGCTGGAGCCGGCCCCGCGGCAGCCGGAGCAGCAGGCCGTCGACGGCTGCCTGGTCTTCGGGTAAATCGACCGTCAAGAACAATGGCGCAAAGGCGTCGGTCACCGCCCGGTAGGCCCGTTTCGGCCGGCGCGCGTGGTCGACGATCGCGGCGGAGATCGCCGGAAAGCCATCGACGAACTGCGAAAGCAGGACGCCGCCGCAATACGCGAACTTCTGCCGCCGGAAACGGTCGATTGCAAAGCGCAACAAGTGCGCCTGGTACTCCTGGCTGGCCCGTATGCAGGCATCGCGGCTGGGGTGCGTCGAGGGCGGGCCGATTCCGCTGCGCGCCCATTCGGCGGGCTGATAGCCGGCGTAGCGCCAGCTCTCGTCGTCATCGGCAACGGGCCAACCACGGTTGAGATTCCGCCACACCGGCGAATTCGCGTTCGGCAGCGCCTGGGCGCCGACTTCAGAGACAAACGCCGGGCTCAAGCCGGCCAGGTCTCGCCAGTGTCCCTGGGACCAGCCCTGGCCGCAATGCAGGTCCTGGTCACCGGCCCCGGCCAGAACCGGTCGCGATGGATCCATCGTGCGCATGAGTCCCGCCGCCTCTTCGTCCACGTCGCGGTTGAGTTGCTCGGTGTGCCGCTCGCCCAGCCAGGCGAGCGACCGGCTCCAGGGGGGGTCGGCGTGGACGGCGTAGCAAATGACGGACGGCTTGTTGAACAGCAGGTGCACGAGCTCTTCGGCTTGCGACATGACAGCCTCGCGAAAAAACGCGAGTGACCGGGTGTCGGCCCGATGCACATACGAGGCAATCATCGGCATGTCCTGCCAGATCAAAAGCCCGGCCTGGTCGGCGGCAGCGTAGAGCGCCGGTGGCTCGACGTGCGCGTTGAGGCGCAACATATCCATGTTGGCCTGCCGCGCCAGCTCCAGGTCGGATTTCAGCACCTCGTCGCCGGCCGCATCGAGGAAGAATTCTGAACAGTAATTCGCGCCGCGCATGAACATCGGCCGGCCGTTGACGCCGAAGGTCCAGCCTTCGGCCCGCGTTTGTAGACCAACATCGCGGATGCCGAATGTTTCCCGCACGCTTGCGCTGCGTCGGTCATCGGCGGTGATCTCCAGCTCGGCGCGATAAAGTGCCGCCTCGCCCTGCGCCCACGGGTTCCAGAGCTGCGGATCCGGCAGCGCGAGCTCGATGCCGACGTCCTGAACGTCATGGCCGTTGAGGCGAAAGGCGCGCCGCATCTCCAACGGGGCGGGAATCTCGAAATTGTGCCCGCCGACTCGTATCGCCAGTTCCCCGGTCATGATCCGGCCATCGAGGTTGCGCAGCCTGATGCGTAACGCGAGCCGGGCGAGATCACCCTGTTCGACGCGAGGCTCGCAGTGAACCCATTCTGCGACGACGTGGCCGACCTGCTCGAGCAGCACCGGACGCCACAGCCCCATCGGCACGTGCCAGACGTACTGTTCGCCCAGGCGGCCCTGCTCGCGGCTCGGATATGGCTTGGCGTCGGAATCGTTAAATATGCCCATCAGGTGGCGCTTTGCCGCAAGGTCGGTCTCGACCGGCGCCTCGATACAAACGGCCAGGACGTTCTCTTCGAGCAAGAACGAAGAAATATCAAAGCTAAAGGGCGCGAAGTACCCATAGTGGCTTCCCAGCAGCCGGCCGTTCAGCCAGACGTTTGCCACCAGGAACGCGCCCTCGAACCGGAGCAGGGTCCGTTGCCGGTGGCGGGGCCGCGGGAAGCGTACCCGGTACCAGATCGCCTCGCTGCCGCTGGTTGCGCCGTGCAGGCGCGGCACCGGCACTGGCGCCCAGGCGTCATCATCGAAGTCCGTCCTGGAAAAGCCCCGGTCTTCACCTTCGCCCAGCGTGGCGATGGCCATCCGCCAACCCGCGTTCAGCTCCTGGCGATTCAATGCCTGGGCCGGAAACAATGACAGACAATCATTCAGCGGCATCAGGTCGTCCTCTCGGGCATGACACCGTCCACGGAACGGACGCGATGGAACTCAGGCGACTTGTGGAATTCGTCGGCGTACCCGTCGGCGAGGTGCTGCTCGACGTCATCGATGGCGCCGGCCTCGACCAGCACCAGCACGCAGCCGCCAAATCCGCCGCCCATCATTCGCGCGCCGATCACCTGGGGCATTCCTGCGGCGAGCTCCACAAGGCAGTCAAGCTCCCGGCAGCTTACCGCGAAATCGAGCCGCAGGCTCTCATGAGATGCATAGAGAAGCGGACCGAGCCCCCGCGGCGAGCGCCGGCGAAGCGCATCGGCCGCCTCCAGGACGCGGGAATTTTCCGTGACAACGTGCTGGGCGCGGCGGCGATCGACCGGGTTTGGGATTCGCGGCAAGTCGGCCTCGGTGGCATCTCGCAGGCTGCGCAGACCAAGGGCGGCGGCGGCCGCCTCACATTCGCGGCGCCGCTCGTTGTAGGCCGTTAAGGCCAGCTCATGTCGCACCCGGCTGTCGGCGAGGAGCCAGGCGAAACGTCCATTGGGAAGCGGTACCTGGTCGTCGCGCATCGACCGGCAATCCAGCAGGATGGCATTACCACCTCGCGCCTTTAGTGCCGTGAATGGATCCATGATCCCGGTGTGCGCGCCGACGAAACCGTTCTCGGCCGCCTGGCAGAGCTGGGCGGTCTCCAGCGCGGGCATCTCGATGCCGCGCGCGGCGAGCATGGCGACCGCGCCGGCGACGTCGAGGGCGCCGGACGAGCTCAGTCCCGCTCCAACCGGAATGTCCGATGCGACGAACGCATCGAAGCCAGGCCCGGGATCGTATCGTTGATCGATCTCGCGGGCAATGCCGACGAGATAGTCCGCCCAGTTGCCCTGCCGCCGCGTGGGCAAGGTGTCGAGCTCGACGTTCGCCTGGTATCGATCGCTGCGCAGGGCGATGCGAGGGTCGCGCCGCAGCCGCAGCGCGACGGCGATGTGCCGGTCGATGGCGGCGGGCAACACGAAGCCCTCGTTGTAGTCGGTGTGCTCGCCGATGATATTGATCCGCCCGGGGGCAACGGCCACGGCGCCCGGCGGATAACCAAACGCCTGCCGGAATCCGGATCGGGCCCGTTCATCGAGCTGGTGCTGCGCGCTCATGACGGGCGGCGGCCCATCTGGGCGAAGAGCCAGTCCAGCGCCTCCGTGGCGTTTTCGGCGATCGGCAGCTCCGGCTCGCTGCGATTCTGCCGGTCGAAGCGCCAGGTCTTGATGCCGATCGTGGGCCGTCGGTTGCGCAGCGCGAGGGCGATCTCGGACAGCGTGCCCAGGCCGCCGCCGAGAGCGACGACGCCATCGGCCGTCCGGGCGAGGATCGCGTTGCGGGCATGGCCAAGCCCCGTTGCAATTGCGAAGTCGATGTATTCGTTCGCCTCGTCGGGATCTTCACCTGGCAGGAGCCCGATCGTCAACCCACCCGCGGCCCGGGCGCCGCGAGCCGCGTGTTCCATGACGCCGGTGAGCCCGCCACAGACCAGGACGGCATTTCGCTGGGCAATGCCGTGGCCCAACTCGAAGGCCAGATCGACGAGTGACGTCTGGGGGTCTGATTCACCACAGACCGCAACCAGGCGCCGTCGAGGGCTCAACGACTACGAACTATATAGCTAGATGGTGCGTAACGGAATGACGCTCGCCTGCTTGAAGTTGCGGATGCTGACCTGGGCCGCGAGGTGCGATGCCACGTCACGATAGACGGCGGCCAGTGGCGAGTCCGGCTCGTGGACCATCAATGGCACGCCCGGGCCGCCACCCTCGCGGATGCGCCGGTCGAGGGGGATCTCGCCCAAAAACGGGATATTCATTCTTTCGGCGAGCGCTTTCGCTCCGCCGTGGCCGAAAATATCCTCGCGCTGGCCGCAGTGCGGGCAGACGAAATAGCTCATGTTCTCGACGAGGCCCAGGTTCGGGACTTTGAGCGTATTGAACATCTGGATCGCGCGGCCGACGTCGGCCGTCGAGACATCCTGGGGCGTCGAGACGACGACCGCCCCGGTCATCGGGATGCTCTGCGACATGGTGAGCTGCACGTCGCCTGTCCCGGGCGGCAGGTCGACCACGAGATAGTCCAGCTCGCCCCAGTTGACGTCAAAGAGAAATTGCCTGACGGCACCGGAGAGCATCGGCCCGCGCCAGATGGCCGGCTTGTCGGGTTCGATGAAAAACGCAATCGAGATAATTTTCAGGCCATAACGCTGGATGGGGATGATCTTCTCGTTCTCGGCATAGGGCTTCTCGTGTTCGGCGCCTAGAAGAATCGGCACGTTGGGGCCGTAGACGTCGGCATCGAGCACCCCGACGCGCGCGCCGAGCTGGGAGAGGGCCAGGGCGATGTTCACGGCGCAGGTCGACTTGCCGACGCCGCCCTTCCCGGCGCCCACGGAGAGAATATTCTTGACCCCCGGCACCTGTTGCTTCTCCGGCAGGCCGCCGGTGCGCGAGACCTGCGCGTCCCACTTGATCTGCGCCTTGGGCGAGCCCGGCAGGGTCGCCAGCGCCGCGTCGATGTCGTCGTGGATCTTGTTCTTGAGCGGGCACGCCGGTGTCGTCAGCACCACGCGCATGCCGATCGTCGCGGCATCGACGACCGCCACGTCCTGGATCATCTTGAGCTCCATCATCGGGCGGTGGAGCTCGGGATCCTGCACCGCGGACAGGGCCTTGAGGACGGTCTCGTTTGAGAGTTGCGTGACAGCCATCAGGACGAGTTTACCGCGTGCTGCGGATGTAGCTGAGGATGATCTCGTCGATCAGGCGCTCCACCGGCGCCAGGTCGTCCGTGAACACGATGCCGTTGGCGCGAACCTGCCGGACGCCGCCGGTCTGCAGCGCCTCGGCCGCGATCGGCTGGAGCTTCGGGTTCGTTTCGGCGCTGGCGCGGGCGAGGAACTGATCGACGGACGCGGGGCTGGAGGTCGCGTAGATCACGCTGTTCGTGAACCGCCGATTGGAGTCAAGGACAAAGACATTCGGGAACACGGCGTTGAGCGTCCCGCTCAGGGCCTCGACGAGGCGATTGTCGGTCGGCGTCCGGCCGACGTTGATCGCGAGGACCCCGCCAGGGTTCAAGTGCGCCTTCGCGCTCTCGAAGAACTCACGGGTTGTCAAATAGAACGGGATATACGGCTGCCGGTAGGCGTCGACCAGGATGACGTCGTACTGTCCGGCCTGGGTCGCCATCCAGTAACGCCCATCGGCGACGGTCACGTGCAGATTCGGCTCCGTCATATCGAAGTAGCGCCGGCCGACGTCGACGATCTTCGGGTCGATCTCGACGCCGTCGATCGGCATTGGTCCGTCGATCGCCGTGAACTGCCGGGCGACGGTGCCGCCGGCAAGGCCGACGAGGGCGACCCGGCTGGGAGCGCGGCCCGAGCCGAAGTAGGGGGCCAGCAGGGCATCGTCCCAGTAGCCATGGGTATATAAACTCGTCGGGTCGTAGATCGAGTGCACGGCCGAGCCCTCGTCGAGCAGCAACTGGGTCTCGGTGCCCGTGCGAATGACCTGGATGTAGTTATAGGCCGACTCGGTTTCATAGACCCGGACCCCGTAGGCCGCGCCGCGGATCGCCCCTCCAGACAGCAGCGCCAGCGCCACGATCACAACCGGAATCAATAGATACAAGCGGCGGCGGCCCGGCTCGTAGAGCCCGGCAGTCGAGATCGCCCCCAGCAGAAACGCCAGGACGAAAATCGTCGGACGTGTCCCGTACGTGGGGATCAGCCAGAAGACCGGCAGGAACGTCCCCAGGATGCTGCCCAGCGTCGACAGGGCGTAAACGGCGCCCGCTGCGTTGCCCGCCGTTTCCAACTCCCGGATGCGAAGCCGGATCACGAAGGGCGAGACCATGCCGAGCAGGATCACCGGCGCGGCGAACAGCACGATGACGGAAATCAATGACCCGAGCACCAGCCCCACGGACAGCTGCGCGAAGCCGGTCTGGGCCAGCGAAAGGATCGGTCGCGACACGATCGGGATGGCCGCGGTAAGCAGGGCAGCTGCCGCGGCCAACTGAAAGAGCAGTCTCGCGTCCGGGCGGCGGTCGGCCAGCCGGCCGCCGGCGTAGTACCCGATCGTCAGGTAAATCAAGATCAGCCCGATCAGCGTCCCCCAAATGAACAGCGATTGTCCAAAGAACGGCGCCAGCAGGCGCGCAGCGGCAAACTCGATGCCCAGGCTCGCCAGCCCGCCGGTAAAGGCGAGCGGCAGTAAAAGCCGTTGACGCCATGACCCCGCGGGCGAAGGGAGTCGCGGCACAGGGGCCAGCTCGGATTCGATCTCGGGGCGCAAGGTCCGTTTCAGGATACGCGGGGCCGCGCGACCGCCCGTTAGCAAACGGTAACCTGCCGCCCGTTCACATGTAACAAACGAGGCCGGTGCCATACGCGACCTCGCTTGTGCCTATGCAGCCGCGAACGCAAACAACACCATTACCGTTACCCCGACGCCGATCACGCTGGGCTCGGGTGACCACACGCTCAACATCATCGGCTTCAACGGGACGACGACGCTGACGCTGCCCACCGGCGGTTTCAAAAACGCCGGGGAATGCGTGTCGTTCCTCGCGAAGAACAAGAACATCGCGCTCGCCCCGCAGGGCAGCACGACCGGTTCGGTCACGCTGTCGAAGAGCTACCACGGCAAGCTGGTGAGCGGCGCCAACGCCTGGTGCAAAACGCAGCTGACCGCCGCCCCGAAGACCGACAGTACGGCGACAGAGACTCCGGAAGCGCCGGAGACCGATTCAGCAGATTCGACCGCGTCGCACGGCCATGGCCACGCCTACGGCCATAGCAAGCACGCGGCTGTCTAACGAGATATCGCGCAGAGGGCCTCCCGCTGGAGGCCCTTTTTTTATTTGGTGGCGACCGGGCTCAGCAGCGGGCTCGCGTAGTCGTGGTGCCAGATCAAGGTCGCCAGGTCGTGCCCGTCGGGCTCGATGGCAACCGCCTGTTCGTAGACATAGAAATAGACATTCTCAAACGTCCAGCTCCCCAGCTGGCGCTCGCGAAAGGCAGCCTGCAGCCGGCGGTCTTTGTCTCCGGCCGAAAACAGCCCAGAAGCCGACTCGTAAATCGCCTTGAGGATCCGAAGCTGGGCTTCGAGCTCCTCGATGATGACGACCGAAGCGCGCTCGAACTTGAGCTTCGCGATCCGGCGGCGCAGCTCATTGATCTCGAGCAGGTATTCGTCCATGACTCAAGTGTATTCAAGAATCGGCGCAATGGACAACTAGTGAATCAGCGAGTGAGCAGCGATCATCGGGGCGATCAGGATGGCGATGATATTGACCACCTTGATCATGGGGTTGATCGCCGGCCCGGCCGTATCTTTATTCGGATCGCCCACGGTGTCGCCGGTGACGGCGGCGGCATGCGTCTCCGTCCCCTTGCCACCGAAATGACCATCCTCGATGTACTTCTTGGCGTTGTCCCAGGCGCCGCCGCCCGAGGTCATCATGATCGCGAGGAAGATCCCGGTCACGATAGACCCAATCAGCATGCCGCCAAGCGCCTTCGGCCCAAGCGTGAAGCCCACCAGCAGCGGCGCGACCACCGGGATCAGCCCCGGCACGATCATCTCTCGTTGGGCCGCCCGCGTAACGAGATCGACCGCGCGGCCGTACTCGGGCTGGGCGGTGCCTTCCATCAGGCCCTTGATCTCGCGGAACTGCCGGCGCACCTCGACGACGACCTGGCCCGCGGCGCGGCCGACCGCCAGCATGCTCAGCGAGCCGAACAGGAACGGCAGGATGCCGCCGAAAAAGAGCCCCACGATCACGAGTGGATCGGTGAGATCAAAGGCCAGGTGCGCACCACGCCCGACTTCTTCCGTGTACGAGGAGAAGAGCACCAGCGCCGCCAGCCCGGCAGAGCCGATCGCGTAGCCCTTGGTGACGGCCTTCGTCGTGTTGCCGACGGCATCGAGGGGGTCAGTGATATTTCGAACCGACTCGGGGAGGTTCGCCATCTCCGCGATACCGCCGGCATTGTCCGTGATCGGGCCGTAGGCGTCGATGGCGACGACGATGCCGGTCATCGAGAGCATCGACATGGCGGCGATGGCGATGCCGTACAGGCCATTGTCACCGGGCTGCTGGTTCAGAAAATACGAGACCAGGATGCCGCCGCCGATGACCAGCACCGGGAGGGCCGTGCTGAGCATGCCGATCGCCTGCCCGGCGATGATGTTGGTCGCAGCACCGGTCGTCGAGGCGCGCGCGATCAGCCGAACGGGCGGAAAGTCCGCGCTGGTGAAGAACTCGGTGATCGCCACCAGGGCGATCGTGACCACAACGCCGACCACCGCCGCCCAAAAAAGATTGATGTTCAAGCCGGCCAGCATCGTCACCACGAGAAAGCCGGCGAGCGCCAGCACGGCGCTGACGCCAAGACCCCGGTAGAGGGCGCCCATGATCCAGGTACTGCGGCCCAACCGCACGAAGAGCGTGCCGATCACCGTCGCGATGATCGAGACGGCCCCGAGAATCAAGGGAAAGAGCACGTACTGGATCTCGCCGGGGAACAGGAGGCTGCCCAGGAGCATGGCGGCGATCGCGGTCACGGCATAGGTCTCGAACAGGTCCGCCGCCATCCCGGCGCAATCCCCCACGTTGTCCCCGACGTTGTCGGCGATGACGGCGGGATTCCGCGGATCGTCTTCGGGGATCCCGGCTTCGACTTTGCCGACGAGATCGGCGCCTACATCGGCGGCTTTGGTGAAGATGCCGCCACCCAGGCGGGCAAAGACGCTGATGAGGCTGGCGCCGAAGGCCAGGCCGACCAGGGACTGGGGCTTCTGAAAGACCCAGTAGGAGACCGTCACGCCGAGCAGCCCGAGCCCGACCACGAAGAGTCCGGTGACCGCCCCGCCTCGGAATGCCAGCTGCAGCGCCCGGTCCAGCCCACGGGTGGCCGCCTGCGCGGTCCGCACGTTCGCGCGCACCGAGACGTTCATGCCGACATAGCCGGCGAGCGCGGAGCAACCGGCGCCAACGATGTAGAGGACTCCGGTCTCCCAGTTGATAGCAAACGTGATCACCAGCGCGAGCAGGATGCCGATTACCGCGACCACGCTGTACTGCCGATTGAGATAAGCGGCGGCGCCCTCCTGGATGGCGCGCGCGATCCGTCCCATGGTCTCGTTCCCAGGGTTGGCGGCCAGTACCCAGCGGGTCAGCAGCCCGCCGTACGCCAGCGCGACCAACGCCGCCACGCTGACGACCGCCAGGACAGCCGTGGAATCACCGATGCGCGTGGCGACGAGCAGAGCTACTTTCTCTCCCTTCCTGTCTGTGGGGCGGTTGAACGCCCGCCGTATTGTAGCGTTCGGGTTTTACCCCGGGCTACGACCCGAGCGGCCGAAGAGCGCAAGCACCTGATCGCGGATCCACTTGGGTGGCGGGACGCCACCGGGTCGCAGGCGGTCCGTCGCAACGGTGACGTCGTCCGGCGCCGCGGACGACGAGACCTCGCGCTTGGGCGGGGCTACGAAGCCAACGCCCAGCGTTTCGGCCAGGTCGCGGATGCGGGCGAAGAACCCAGACGTATGTGGCGACCGATCGAGCTGCAGCCCGGTGAAATCGTAATGATGCACCCACTCGTGCAGCAGCGTCTCGAGAAAGACCTTGGGCGCGAGTAGTTGCTGCCGAATCGCTGTGAGGTTGTAGATCCGGATCGATCCGCGCTGCGGCGTCGCCTCCAGGGCGATCCGGTAGTAGCCGTACGTCTTCAGTTCCAATTTGCCACCGCGGGTACGGTGGCGCTGCGGGCGGTCGGCCACGGTCAGCTTGCAGGCTGGCAGCCCGGCGGCCTCGTCGAGCACGTCGAGCAGCGCCTGGCCCCTCGCCTGGCGACCGGCCGCTGTTGTCTCCTCGAGGATTGAAAGCGCGATGCCCTTTCCGAGGGGAAACTCGCGCCACGTGACTTGTTCAACGCCCTTGCTGCGTTCGTAGGCGGATCTGGGCATTGCCTGTCATTATGGGCGCGTGCCGCAGTCCAGCATCATCGTCGTCGGCAACGAGATTCTGCGCGGATTCACGGTCGACACCAACTCGAACTGGCTCGCCAGCCGATTGTTCCAGTGTGGATACCAGGTGCGGGTCATCACGACGGTTGGAGACGTCGATGAAGACATCGTCGGCGCGATCCACGATCACGTCGCGCGTGCCGAACTGTCGCGAATCTTCGTCTGCGGCGGGCTTGGGCCCACACCGGACGATCGCACGTACGTCGCCCTGGCACGCGCGCTCGACCAGCCGCTGGTCTACCGGCGCGAGGTCGGGGCACAGATGCAAAACCTGATGTTTATCCGCAACATGGCCGCGAGCCGGGGCACCGCCGGGCTGAATGCCGGTAACCGGCGAATGGCGATGCTGCCTGAGGGTGCGACCCTTGTCCGCAACGGCGCCGGCATGGCCCCCGGGCTGGCCTTCGACCTGGAACAGGATCGTTATCTCTTTGCTTTGCCGGGCGTCCCGCACGAGCTTCGCTCCGTTTACGAAGATATCGAAGTTCGATATCTGACCGGCAGCCGCGGTGACGCCGTCCGCGAGCTGCACTACCGGCTGGCGCCGGAGAGTATGTTCCACGATGTCATGCGGGACCTCGAACGTGAATACCCCGACGTGTCGCTGGGGTCCTACCCGCAGACGGAGACGCGCGAGCTCATCCTGCGAGCCTCCGGCCCGGATTCCGAGCGGGTGGACGCCGTGATCAAGGCCATCCGCGACCGCATCCGCCAGTACTCACCCGTCGGCTGAAATGGGAAACGGCGGCCCAATGGGCCGCCGTTTTCTGGAACCGAGGTCGGTTACTTGTCGTGATCGCGGGCGACGGCGCTGACGGCACCGCCATGGTTGACGGTCTTATTACCGGTCGTATGCGCCGCGGTTGCGTCGCTCTTCGCGACCGTGCTCACCGCATCGCCATGCGCGTCGCTGTCGCTCGTTGCTTCGTCTGTGTCGTCCGCGTCCGTGTCGGCGGCTTTGGCCGCGGCGTCGGCCTCGGCATCAGCCTTGGCCGCGTCAGACTTCGCCTCCCCCTTAGCGCTCGCCAGGGTGCTGATCGCGTCGCCCTTCGCCTCGCCCTTGAGCGTCGTGCTGGTGGCGAGCGTGCTGACGGCTTTTCCGTGTGAGTTGCCCGCCACGGCGGATAGGGCGCCGACGGCCAGCAGACCGGCCGCCGCCGCCGCAATCATGATCGATCGAAACATGAAGAAACCCTCCTGGTTTTCGAGATTCTGCCTGTTAGAACGCAGCTTTCTCGATCCACTTACTGTCCAGGCCGAGTTTCTTTACTTTCCTTTAAAATCCGGCGGCTGCTTGCTGACAAAGGACATGATGCCGACCATCGCGTCCTCCGTCATGGCGGCCTTGCCGAAGTTCTCGGCCTCGACCTCGTAGCCTTTCCCGGGCGACCGCTCCAGCCCCGCCAGCAGGGCTTCTTTCGCCAGGCGTAAGGCGATCGGCGCGGCATGCGCCAGCCGCCGGGCGCGCTCGAGCACGGCTTCCTGAAATCCATCGGCGGGCAGCGCCGCATTGATGAGCCCGATGGCGGCCGCCTCCGGCGCCTTGAGCCGGATCGACTCGAAGATCATTTCGGTCGCGCGCGTCCGTCCGACGAGTCGGGGCAGGCGCTGCGTGCCACCGGCGCCCGGGATCAGCCCCAGGCTGGTTTCAGTCTGGCCGATCGTCGAGCGTGAGTCGTCGATCATCAACCGGTAGTCGCAGGCGAGCGCCAGCTCGCAGCCGCCGCCCAGCGCGTGCCCGTTGATGGCGGCGATCAATGGCTTGGGAAAATGCTCGATTTCCGTGAAGGCGGCCTGGCTCCGGCGGGACATCTGCGCGACGCGCTCCAGCGTCGCCGGATTTTCGCGATCGAACCCGCCGTCGCCTCCCATCGCCTTGATGTCCGCCCCGGCCATGAAATAGCGGTCGATGGCACTGGTCAGCACCACGACCCGGGTTGTGTCGGCTTCTTTCGCACGGTTGAGCGCCTCGATCAACTCCTCCTGGAGCTCGACGACCAGGGCATTCACCGGCGGCCGGTTCATGCGAATCGTGGTCACGAAGTCCGTCGTGGAGACGTCAAGCAGGCCGGCCATCAGAACGTAAAGAGATCCATGCCACCGGTGACCGGGAGCGCGACGCCGGTGATATAGCCGGCCGCCGGCGAGCACAAGAACGTGATGGCATTGGCAATATCTTCAGGCTCGCCCGGGCGGCGCATGGCGATGCGCTTGACCATCCGCTCGTTCATGTCGGGGCGCCCCAGCTTGTACGCCTCGGTCGCGATCACGCCCGGAACGATCGCATTGCAGGTGATGTTGTAGCGCGCGCCCTCCAGGGCCAGCGTCCGGGCCAGACCTACCAGCCCGGCTTTCGTCGTCGCGTAGCTCGCCTGGCCGAAGCCACCGAGCGCGCCCGCGATCGACGACATCATGATGATCCGGCCCCAGTTCTTTTGCTTCATGTGCGGCCACACCGCCTTCGAGCAATTGAAGGCGCCCGTCAGGTTGACCTTGAGGTCGCGGTCCCAGAGCGCATCGACCTGGTTGTCGACGGCCGCCATGTGGTCGAGCGTCCCGGCATTGTTGATGAGAATGTCCAGGCTGCCAAAATCGGCGACGACCTGGTCGACCACGGCCTTGACCTGCTCTCGATTGGTGACGTCCATCTTCAGGGCGACCGAGCGCCGCCCCATCTCGCGGATCTCGCTCGAGGTTTTCTCGGAATAGACGGCTTTCTGCGAGGCCATCACCTGCGAGAGCGCGCTCTGTGAGGCTTCGGCCGTCTTCTCGAGCTCGGGATCACTTTCGATCAAGATGTCCGTGACCACGACGTCGGCGCCGGCGCGCGCCAGGGCCAGGCAATCGGCGCGACCCAGGCCGCGCGACCCGCCCGTTACCAGGGCGACTTTCCCTTTCAGGTCGATCATGACTAGCTCGCCTTCCGGATCTGCGGCTTCGCTTGCTCGCGGGTCAGCGGACGGCGCTCGCCCGAGATCGCCCGCGAGATCACCAGGCGCTGAATCTCGGACGTCCCTTCCCAGATCTGGTAGATCTTGGCGTCGCGCATCCACTTCTCGACGGGATACTCTCGGATGTAGCCGTTTCCGCCGAGCACCTGGACGGCCTCGAGCGTGACCTGCATCGCCATGTCGGCGGCAAAGGCCTTCGCCATACTGCCCTCGGCGCGCGTGAAGAGCATGTTGTTCTGCGCCATCCAGCCCGCGCGCCAGGTGAGGAGGCGCGCCGCGTCGATGTTGATCGCCATCTCAGCCAGCTTGAAGCCGATCCCCTCGTGCTTGATGATCGGCTTGCCGAAGGCGACGCGTTGCTGCGCGTAATCGAGTGCGTACTCGTACGCGGCGCGGGCGATGCCCAGCGAGCCGGCGGCAACCGCGGGCCGCGAGTATTCGAGCATCTGCAGCGCACCCAGTGCGCCGGGACCAGCATCGGGATCACCGGGCTCGCCGCCCAGGCGATTTTCGGTTGGCACGAAGCAGTCCTGCAGGATGACCTGGGCCGTGTGCGAGGCGCGCACGCCGAGCTTCCTTTCTTTGCGGCCCATGCTGAGGCCCTTGTTGCCCTTTTCGACGACGAACCCCGCGATGCCGGCGGCGCCGATGCTGGGATCGGTGGTGGCGAAGATCACGTGCAGGTCGGCGATGCCGCCGTTGGTAATGAACTGCTTGGTGCCGTTGAGAAGATAGCCACCGTCGCCTTTCTTCGCCGTGGTCGCGATCGCCATGGCGTCGCTACCGGTGCCCGGTTCGGTAAGGCCCATGGCCCCCACCACCGGGCTCTTGGCGCTGCAGAACTCGCGGATCCACTTCTGCTTCTGCGCCTCGTTGCCCATGGCGAGAATCGCGGCGGCGGCCAGACCGGTGCCAGTGATGGCCACCGCGATGCCGGCGCAACCCCAGTGCAGCTCTTCGGCGATCAGCATGTTGGAGATCATGTCGAGGCCACCACCGCCGTACGCCTCGGGCATCACGGCGACCGGCGTTAGCCCCACCTCGTGGGCCTTCTTCAAGACCGGCCAGGGAAACTCCTCAGTCTCGTCATAGTGCGCCGCCACCGGCCGGATCTCCTTCTCGGCAAATTCGTGGGCGAGGGCCTTGATGTCTTCTTGTTCTGGGGTCAGCGTGAAGTCAAGCGGCATCAGTACTACTCCTTTGGGGCGGGAACTCGGCCTCCGCCACACCTTTGTTGAAGACGCGTTCTCCGCGTTGATTGGTCACGACAAGGTTGATCACGATGCGTCGTGTCGCATCGTCTTTCGATGCGATGGTTCCCGAACATGTCACGTCGTCTCCGGGGACGACCATCCCGGCAAAACGACCCTGCAGCCGCTTCAGCAGCGAACGGTCACCCAGCCAGTTGGTCACCATCTGGTTGGCGAAAGCCATCGTGAGCATCCCATGGGCGATCACGCCCGGCAGGCCGGCGGAGCGGGCGAAGGTCTCGTCCAGGTGGATCGGATTGCGGTCGCCCGAAGCCTCCGCGTATTGCCGGATCTGTTCGACCGTCACATGCTTGGTCAACGACGGCAAAGCTTGCCCCGGGCTGACGTGCTCGAAATCCAATGTGCTCATTGTTTTCATGGCTTGCGGATGATGAACAGCGCGGTGCCGTCGGAGACCGGTTGGTCCTGCTCGTCGACGGCCTTGAGCTCGAAGGTAACCAGCTCCATGTCGCCGCGCGAGTTGATGGCGGTCAGCCGCCCCGTGGTGCGGATGCGATCGCCCGGGCGGACGGGCCTCCGGAAACTGAATCGTTGTTCGCCGTGCACCAGGTGCGCGACGTCCAGTGCCACCTCCTGGTCGGTCCAGAGCTGCCAGAAGGCATCGAAACCGTAGACCATGGCATAGGTCGGTGGCGCGATCAAGTCGCCGTCGTCCCGCTCATCGCCGACGGCCGCCATGTAGTCCCGGATCGATGTCTCCGTGACCTGGTAGGGCGCCGTCGCGTAGCTCCGCCCGACCCAGCGCGCGTCGGTCACTACTGCAACAGCCCCTGGAGTTTCATCGCCAGCCCCATGTCGCCCTTGACCTTGAGCTTCTGCTGCATGAAGGCCGTTACAGGATTCAGCTTGCCGGTCGCGATGTTCATCCAGTCATCCGTCGTCGCGATGAGTGTCGTGTTCGGGCTTTGTGCCGGTCCCTGGATGAGTTCGGGGGCGCCGTTGGCGATCTTCAGTGTCCACGATTCGCCACTCAGGTCGAACTGGTAGGTCGCATTCAGACCCGCGGACTTCTCGGGATGCGACTTGATGCGATTCTCGATTTCGGCGAACACTTCTTTGGCTTCAGGCATGGGTGCCTCCTTCTTGTGGTAGCGGGGTTGCGATCGATGCGGCGCCGTCGAGGAACAGGCTGGCGCACGCCCGCGCCAGGGCCGCGGCGCTCATCGGTGGTTCGTCTCTTCGCTGAAAGTGCCGCCAGTAGGCGACCTGAGCGGCCATCCCCAGCAACGCGAACGCGGCCACCGCCGTTGCCCCCACCCCCAGTTCGCGAAGCGTCGGCTCAAAGGCCGTGGCGAGGGTCTGGTGCAGCTGGGTTTGGCTGGCTTCGAAGCTCTCGTCGATGCCCAGCCCCTCGGTCGTCAGCCGGCGGTTCCACGCCGGGTAGTCCTCGTAGAACTCGAAGTAGGCGCGGAGCCCGGCCTCGAGCCGCCGGCGGGCATCCGGCTCATCCCTGGTAACCCAGTAGATGCGGCGGCGCAGCAAGGTCGCCATCTCGTCCTGCAGGGCCGCGAACACACCCTTCTTGTCGGCGAAATAGAGATAGAACGCGCCCTGGGAAAGGCCGGCGGCCTGCACGACCGTACTAACGGTCGTGCCGTGATAGCCGTCACGCTCGAAGACCCGGCGGGCGGCCTCCAGCAGCTCCCCACGCCGCACCCACTGCCGCTCGGTCAAGGGCGACTCGCTGGCGGTGCGGCTACTGACTGACACGTCAGTCACCATGCTAGCAGGTGCTCCGACAGGCTGTCCAGCGGGCACATCGAATTCGAACCGCGGCTAGCGGACGACCACGAAGAACCGTTCGGTCGCCCGGTCGGCCTGGCTCGACGCGGTGAGGATCACGGCCTTGACCGGGTCCACGTTGGCCGACAGCGCGCTGCCGGAGCCAAGTCCGGCCTGGGATCCGAATGGCGATTTGCGGATCGCAGCCGCCAGCTTGGCGATGTCCAGGTAGATGATGCCCGACGGGCTGGCCAGCGACGCGCTGCTCGCGGACTTGTAGGTCGCGTCGGAGGCGATGCTCGCTCCACTCTTGTGGGTATCGATGATCGCTTTGACTTCGGCCGGCGTGGACGCCAGGATGCCCATGCCGTCGAGCACGGCGTACGAGGGGCTCAAGGCGCTGGCACCCAACCCGCCCAACGCCGGGGAGGTCCAGGTGGTGATCACGACGCCTCGATAGGTGGTGGTCGTGACGTGGCCGGCGGTCGCCGCGGGCGTTGAGCCGAAGCTGGAGCCGGCCGCGCCCTCCGCCAGCACCAGGAGCTTGGCGAAGAACGCATTCATGCTCTTGGCGTCATTGGTTCCCAGGAGGATGGCGCCGGCGGGCAGGCCGCTGCCACTGAACTCGACCTCCAGCCCGGCATCGCCGGTCAGATGCGGCAGGAGGCCCGCGGTACCGGTCAGGCCGATCGAATCGGTGGCGGCTTTGACGGACGCCTGGTTGCCCGATTGGTCGAGCGCCGCCTGGATCGTTCGGTTCAGGCCGGTGATGGCGAGGAATCCCTCGCTGGTCTGGGGAATCCACTTGACCACGACGTCGGCCTTCCCCGCGTGCGCGAACGCGTCACGCGTTGCGGGCGACAATTTCGATTGATCGACCTTCACCAGGACATCGGCCAGAATGCCATCACCGTTGGCCGAGAGCGTCGCCCCAATTCCCTGCAACGCGTCGACATCGTTCAGGTTCTTGAGCGCGAGGCTAACGGCCGGCGTGGTCGCCATCTGTTTCTTTACGCCGGCGACGAGCGACCTGCCGTTCACGTAAAGGTACCCAAGCCGGTCCGCGGGCAAGGCGGCGAGCGTGGCTTTAAAGTCACTCGAGTCGATCAACTTAGCCGCGCGACCCTGGTCGGTGTCGATGATCTCGTGGATCTGCACGCTGGTGGTGGCAAAGACCACGACGTGATCGACGAAGCTATAGGCCGCGGTCTGTGCGGACTTATCGGTCGGCGTCCCGACGGAGATCGTGATGCCGTTGTAGGTCTCGTCCTTCCACTGGAACTTCGTGCCGTACTTGCTCGCGCGCAGCTTGGCGAGCATGGCCTTGGCCTTCGTGTCATCACGAGACGCGATGTAGACGGCGGCCGGGCTATCTTTCGTGCTTGTCAGGTTGAGCTTGGCGCTAACGGCAACCTGGGGACCCAGCCAGGGCTGGACGTCGGTGCTAAACGAAAATCCCGAGTCCTTGAAGGCCAGGTCGAGCTTGTCCGTGATGGCCTTGTCCGTCTTGTAATCGGGGAAGCTGTGCACCGCGCGCAGCAGGTTGACCTTCTGCGCCACGGAGGGATCGAGGTTCGCCACCGCGATCACGTCCGCGCTCGCGGGAACCATTTTCTCGATCGTGGACGTCTGCTTGGCGAGAATCAGGACCGCGGCCGCGCTCACCGCGCCGAGGGCGAGGACCGCGCCGGCCGGAATCAGCAGGCGCCGGTGGCGGAGAAACCAGGATTGCGGTGCCGCCGCAACAGCGGGAGCGGCCGGCGGTAGTGGCTGCCCGGAATCGGGCTGCGGAGCCGGCGTCAGGTCGCCTTCGATACTCATCCAGGGGATGCCTCACAGCATCAACTCCCCCGCTTCGGGCAACTTGTTAGCTGCGCGTGGTCGTTGCCGGGGCGTTGCCGAAATGCAACGTGGCGAGGGCCTGCATCTCGTCGGGAGAGAACCCCGTGCTGCGGCCGGCCTGGTACTGCCGCTCGACCTCGCGGTGGATCGCCGCCAGCCGCGCGTCGTCTTTGCGCAACTGGGCCGCGCCCTTCAGGCCCAGCGTCGTGTTGACCCAGTAGGCGATGCCGGCCAGCCCCGACCGGTCGTTGACGGTGATGCCGAGCGGCCGGTCGAGAATGCGCGTCGTGTCGAAGATGTTGTAGATCTCCTCGTTCTTGAGCAGGCCGTCGGCGTGGATGCCGGCGCTGGTCACGTTGAAGCCGGCGCCGGCGAACGGATAGTTCGCGGGCAGCGGCGTTCCCAGCTGGTCGCGGAAGTAGGCCGCCGCTCTGGTGATGGCGGTGGTGTCGACGCCTGGCGTCTCGCCGCGCAAACCGGCGTGATCGATGATCAGCGCTTCGAGTGGCGGGTTGCCGGTCCGCTCGCCGAAGCCGAAGAACGAACCGTTGGCGGCGGCGCAACCATAGAGCCAGGCGGCGACGGTGTTGACTTCGCCGCGATGGAAATCATTGTGCCCGTGCCATTCGAGGTGCTCGGGCGCGACGCTGAGGCTGCTCGTGAAGAAGCGCACCAGCCGCGGCACGCCGCGGGGGAGGGCCGCCTCGGGCCAGGGCAGCCCGAAGCCCATCGTGTCGCAGAGCCGGAACTTGACGGCCACACCTGCCTTGCGGCCAAGCTCCTGCAACGAGGTCACCAGTGGCGCGACGAAACCCTCCAGATCCGCGCGAGTCAGATCCTCGAGGTGGACGCGCGGACGGATGCCGGCGTCGATCACGGCGCTGACGACCCGCGCATAGTCGTCGGCTGCCTGACGGCGCGTCCGGTTCATCTTGAGGTAGAGGTGGTAGTCAGAGGCTGAAACCAGGATGCCGGTTTCCTTGACGTCGGTCGCTTGCACGGCCCTGAGATCGTCCAGCGAGGCACGCATCCAGGTCGTCACCTCCGGGCCCGGTCGAGGCTGGCAGGCGGCGATCGCCGTGCGGTCGAGCGCGGTGTAGGCGAAGAACTCGGTCTGCCGGATCACCGGCCCACCGAGCTGGTTCAGCAGATCGTAAAGATGGAC
>WNGM01007513.1_pt1 | contig 20641 bp, 19 predicted proteins | sample 5400571 | NCBI WGS metagenome assembly WNGM01 (sample SAMN13153378, study PRJNA577476) | soil metagenome | isolation source: 100 cm soil or saprolite under Garry oak tree replicate 2 | place: USA:California | collected 2016-06-15 | reverse complement strand
CGCGCTTGACCGCAGCCGGAGCCGGAATCTGGGCCGGTGCCGGGTCGATGACCTTGACCAGCGAGTTCGCGCCGGCTTCTGCATTCATCACCTGAGACAAAAGTTTGGCCGGCAGATCCAGATAGACGCCGCCCGGACGACCGGAAACCGCAGCGCGGATCGCACGCGCCAGGCCGATGCCGATGTCCGCGGCATGCAGCACGCGGTAGGCGGCTTTGCACAGCGGCCTGGCGACAGCCAGTTGGTCGATCTCTTCGTAGTCGCCCTGCTGCAGGTCGACGATCTCACGTTCGGACGAGCCACTGATCAGGATCATCGGAAAGCAGTTGGTCGTGGCGTTGGCCAGCGCAGTCAGACCGTTGAGAAAGCCGGGAGCCGATACCGTGAGGCAGATGCCGGGCTTTTTCGTCAGGAACCCGGCGATGGCCGCCGCATTGCCGGCGTTCTGCTCGTGCCGGAACGAGATGACGCGGATGCCTGCAGCTTGTGCCATGCGGCCCAAGTCGGTGATCGGGATACCGGGCACGCCGTAGATCGTGTTGATGCCGTTGAGCTTGAGCGCATCGATCACGAGGTGAAAGCCATCCGTCAGCTCCTGCGGTGCTTCCGCGATGGCGGTCGCGGGCTTTGGCTTGGTTGCTGCGTCAGACATCATGGCCTCCCGTAATCTTCTGAAGCCGCGCGTGTTTTCCCCCGCGCGCTGTCGTTCCTGCGATCAGTCGAGATAATCCGCGTGGCGCGCGACGTGCTCGGCCAGACCGAGCGCGTGCTGGCGCACCAGCGTTTCGGCCCGATCGGTCTCGCGGTTTTCCAGCGCCTGGATGATGTTCATGTGGTCGCGGATCGAGCGGTCGGCGCGGTCCTCCTCGCCGATGGTCTTGCGGCGGATGATCCGCATGTGCGCGAACAGGTTCTCGGCGAGATCGATCAGCACGCGGTTGTGGCTCATCGCGATGATGGCCTGGTGGAACTGGATGTTGACCTCGGAATATTCGTCGAGCTTGGCGTGGAGCTGGCCGTTCTCGAAGGTGGTGAACATGGCGTGCAGCCTGGCGATCTCCTCGTCGGCCGCGTTGAGCGTGATCAGCCGCGCCGCCATGCTCTCCAGCGCCGCCCAGGCGGTGATCATCTCGATGACCTCGCGCTTGGTCTTGCGCACGACGTAGACGCCGCGGCGCGGGATCGAGCGCACAAAACCCTCGCGCTCGAGCTGCGCCATCGCCTCGCGCACCGGCGTGCGGCTGATGCCGAGGTCCTGGGCGAGCCGGCGTTCGTCGAGCCGCATCTCGCCGGGCTGGCCGTAGACGTCGAGCGACACGATGACCTCGCGCAGCGCCCGATAGGCTCGATCGGCGAAGGTCGAGGTGTCCCCAAGCGGCGCCAGCGAAACGCGTTCCGGGGATTCGGCAGTTCGGTTGCGGGTCGAGATCGAGCTCATGGGATCGTCGCCAATTCAGGCATCAGGAGCCTAGCCCTACGGCTCCTGTAATACAATATACCAGAGTGGCATACCAGGCCGGCATATCATGTCACCCCGGGGGGTTGAAGTACCGGATCGAGGCATTTTTCAACTCCCGGCCTGCAAATGCTGCGGCCGGAGAAGGACCAGCGGCCGCCGGGCGGCAGCACCGATGCATTCCGCCTAGCTCAGGCCTGCGCCATGGCGCGAAGGCGCATCGGCCGCAGGGCGACCAGAGCCAGGATCGCGGCCGCGATGTTGAGCGCCGCCGCGACGATGAACACCGCATTCCACGTGCCGGTCGCCGTGGTCAGCACATTGGCGAGCGGCACCAAGAGCGCCGCCGTGCCCTTGGCCGTATAGAGCATGCCGTAATTCGTGGTCGCGAATTTCCTGCCGTAGATGTCGGTGCAGGTCGCCGGGAACAGCGAATAGATCTCGCCCCAGGCGAAGAACACCACACCGGACAGGATCACGAACAGCAGCGGATTGTCCGCGACCAGCAGCAGCGCGTAGATGCCGATGCCTTCGAGCATGAACGCGATGAACATGGTGTTCTCGCGGCCGATGTGGTCGGACACCCAGCCGAAAAACGGCCGGGTCAGGCCGTTGAGCACCCGGTCGATCGACAGCGCGAAGGTCAGCGCCGGCAGCGTGATCCCGAGCAGCGAGACCGGCACGTTGTCGATCTTGAAGTCCTTGGCGATCGGGGCGAGCTGCGCGGTCGCCATGAGACCGCCGGCACCCACCATCACGAACATGACGTACATCAGCCAGAACGGCGGCGAGCGCAGCACTTCCTTCCATTCGTAGTCGCGCCGGGTCTGCTGGACCGCGGGCGCCGCGGGCGCCGGAGCTTCGCCGGGATACGGTGCGCGCAGCAGCAACCCGACCAGGACCACGATGATGCCTTGGCCGAGGCCGAACCAGAGGAAAGCGGCCTCGTAGCCGCTCGACTGGATCATGTTGGCGATCGGCACCACGGTCAGCGCCGAGCCGGCGCCGAATCCGGCTGCGGTCAGCCCGGCCGCGAGGCCGCGCCGGTCCGGGAACCACTTGAGCGCGTTGCCCACGCTGGCGCCGTAGATCACGCCGGCGCCGATGCCGCCGATTGCGGCCCCGACGTAGAGCAACAAGAGCGAACTCGCGACCGAGTTGATGGCCCAAGCGATCGCCACCAGCACGCCGCTGCCGCAGACCATCACCTTGGGACCGAACCGATCGACGAGATAACCCTCGATCGGCACGAGCCACGTCTCGGTGAGGACGAAGATGGTGAAGGCGACCTGAATGGCCGCCCGGCCCCAATGATATTTCTGCTCGATCGGATTGACGAACAGGGTCCAGCCGTATTGCAGGTTGGCGATCATCACCATGCAGATGATGCCGAAAATCAGTTGCCCCCAGCGCGTGGCTTCGGAGGCGATGGGGCGGGCTTCCGCCGCTCCTGATGTCGTGGCCATTTCCGTTCCCTTGGCGTTTATGGTTACCGCGGGGCTGGGCCCGCGTGGCATACAATATACTCAGAATGGGACGGCTGCCTAGTTCGCGGGCACGGTCTTCGCAGGCGGGCGCACGGAGTCTCGGGCGGGGGTGCCTGGCGACGGGCTGGGCGAGGGCAAACCGCGGAAAAACTTTGTCGAAATAGCGACAGAAATGTGTCGGCAAGGCCATCCGAAAGAGACCAATCCCCGGGCAAGGTCGCGCTGGTTAGCGGGGCAGGCCCGCGGCAAATTGTCTCGAGCCACTGACCTCGTGGACCGGCGCGGGTGCCGCAACGATCGGATGCCGGCACCGGCTTACCGGCACCGGGTTAGAAGTCGGACACCGCCTCGGGCCGCTGGATCAGCCGATACGGCCGACGCACGGAAGCCTGGGCGGACGATTCCATATTGCTGCGGCAGACCACGCATTGGGGTGCGTTGCCGACATTGGTTGCCCGCGCGGACATCACCTCGTAGAGCGCCCCGCAATGGGGACAGAAGAATTTTCCCGCCGCACCCGTTCTCCATTCCTGGGCCATGTTGTGTCTCCGTTCGGTCCGAAGCGCGCCTTCAGCTATTATGTATTATGTATACCAGACCGACAGGAAAAGCAAGGGGCTCGGCCCAAGAAGGGGCGGCGGTGCAGCAAAAGCAATGTCAGAGCCGCCGAAACGCCGGCTCGTAAGGATGCAATCAACCGCCCGCCTGCTTCAGCCGTTCGGCCGCTTCGCCTGGGGTACCGGCAGCGCCGCGTTGGCGCTGTTCAAGAACTCGACCGTGGCGAACACCAGCTCGGTATCGCCGATGTTCTCGAGATCGTGCACCTTGAACTCGCCGTTGCGGTAGGTCTCGTGCCGGGTCTCGCCGGCCCGATAGGCGTGCTCGACGGTCGAGCCGTCCTGCAGGTGCTGCCGTCCGCGTCCCGGCGTGATCGCCGACCAGAAATAATCAAGCACGTGGCGATGAAATCCGACCCGTTCGCCGGGTTTCAGCCGGATCGTCCACACGCGGACCCGGTCGCTCTCCGACAATAGCTCGGTGCCGACGCATCCGTTCGGATCCTGGCGCTCCTGCTCGAATTCGCGGACAAGCCATTGCGGCCAAGCGGTTTTCTCGGCGCGAACGGCCTTCTTGTCCATCATGGTAAGGGTCATGGCTCGCTCCCGCGATGCGATGGGTCGCTGCCAATGTATAACCGTGGGCCGTGTTGGCAAGGAAGCCAACGGCCGGGCGGCTCGGAGACGCAAACGTGGAACCCTCGCGGCGTGCGCTCGTGATCGGCGGCTCGATGAGCGGGCTGTTCGCCGCGCTGGCGCTGTCGCGCCGCGGCTGGGACGTCGAAGTGTTCGAGCGGGTCGAGGGCGAGCTTGCCGGCCGCGGCGCCGGGATCGTGGCGCAGCCGCAATTGCGGGCCGTGTTTCGCGCCGTCGGCCTCGACCCAGACGTCGAGCTCGGCGTCGAGGTGCGCCGGCGGCGGATGTTGGACCGCACCGGCCAAGTGATCGGCGAGAGCGAATGCCCGCAGACCCTGACTTCGTGGGACCGACTTTTTCGCATGCTCCGCGATGCCTTTCCGGGCGAACGCTACCATCGCGGCATGACGCTCGCCCGCGTCGAGCAGCGCGTCGGCGGCGTCATCGCGCATTTCGCCGGCGGTGCCACCGCGACCGGGGAGCTTTTGATCGGTGCCGACGGCCTGCGCTCGAGCGTTCGGCAGCAATTCCTGCCCGATCTCGCGCCGCTCTATGCCGGTTATGTCGCCTGGCGGGCGCTCATTGCCGAGGAAGCGATCCCCGCCTCGGTCCACCGCGATCTGTTCGCCTACATGGTGTTCGCGCTCCCGCCCGGCGAGCAGATCCTCGGCTACCCGGTAGCGGGCCCGAACGACGACCTGCGTTCCGGATACCGCCGCTACAACCTGGTCTGGTACCGGCCCGCGGACGAGACGACCGAGCTCCCGGACCTGCTGACCGACGCGTCCGGCAACCTGCATGACGTTTCCATTCCGCCGCCGCTGATCCGGCCCGAAGTCATCGGCGCGATGCGCACGACGGCCGCAAAACTGGTGCCGCCGCAATTCCAGGAAATCGTGCGCCTGGCGGCCCAGCCGTTCCTGCAGCCGATCTATGACCTCGAAGCGCCGCACATCGCGTTCGGCCGGGTGGCGATCCTGGGCGATGCGGCATTCGTGGCGCGCCCGCATGTGGCGGCCGGCGTGGTGAAGGCCGCGGAGGACGCGCTGGCGCTCGCCGAGGCGCTCGAAGCCTCTGCCGGCGTCGAGCAAGCGCTCCGAGTTTACGAAGCCGACCGCATCGGGGTCGGCCGGCGCATCATCGAGCGGGCGCGGCATCTCGGCGCCTACCTGCAGGCGGAGCTTCGCAGCGTCGAGGAACGCGATTTTGCCGCGCGCCACCGCACGGTCGAGGCGGTGATGGCGGAGACCGCCGTGATGGATTTTTTGTATCGCTAGGCACCGTCGTTCCGGAAGCCGCGAAGCGGCTATCCGGAATCCATGAACACGGTGCCAAATCATTGAGCTCGGTGGTCATGGGTTCCGGGCTCGCGCCTTCGGCGCGCCCCGGAAAGACGCAGAACAAATTTACTGCCGCCTGATTCCCGCCATCGCTTCGAGCACGGCGCACACCGAGGCGGTGTCGTCGCCGCCGTGGCCGTTCGCCATCGCGGCCGCGTAGATCGGGCCCGTCGCGCTGAACAGCGGCGTGGGGCAGGCGAGCTCGCGGGCGAAATCGCCGATGACGGTCATGTCCTTCTGCCAGGTTTTCACCCGCATGGTGACGTTGTCGCCGTCGTAGCGGTTCTCCGCCATCATGGGGCCGCGCAGCTCGAATACCCGCGAGGTGCCGGCGCCGGCCGAGATCAGCTCGAAGATCTTCTTCGGGTCGAGCCCGGCCTTGATCCCGAGCACGAATGCCTCGGCGCTCGCCACGTTGTGAATGGCGACGAGCAAATTGGCGACGAACTTCATCTTGGTGCCGTTGCCGAACGCGCCGAGATCGTGGGCCTGGCGCGAGAACGCGGCGAAGATTGGCTCGAGCGCGGCGACGCTCGCGCGCTCGCCGCTGGCGTAGATGACCAGGTCCTTGACCTTGGCTTGGGCGCCGGTGCCGCTGATCGGACAATCGAGCAGGACGTGACCGGCGGCGCGCAATGCCTGCTCCGCTTCGATCTTGTCGGAAAGCGCGAAGGTGCTCATCTCGGCGAGGATGCGCCGGGGCAGCTTGGCCGCCGCGATCTCCGCGACGGTCGCGTGCAGCGCCTGCGGATCGGGCAGGCTCACGAGGATATTGGGCGCGCGTTCGGCGAGCTTCGCCGCCGCTTGCGCGATTTCGATCCCGGCCGCCTCCGCCTCGCCGCGGCGCGCCGCATCGATGTCGTGGCCGATCACGCGCCAGCCGTCGGCGACGAGATTGCGGCCGATCGCCCCGCCCATGAGGCCGAGCCCGATGATGCCGACCGGATTGTCTCGATCTGGTTTGCTCATTCCTGCTCCGATCTCGGTCTGTCTCGATGCAACGCTAGCACGCGAGGCCGTCACCCGGAACCGAGCGCACCGCATTGGCGAGCGGGAACGGGCGTGATATTGGCCCATCGTTGTCCCCCGGATTGCCAAAAAGCGGGAGCCGCCATGTCCGTCACCCTCGCGCCGGCCAGCACCATCGTCGAGGTCGCGCTGAAAAAAGGACGCGAGACGAATTGCGCGCCGCTCACCGTCGCCGTGCTCGATGCCGGCGGTCATCTCGTGGCGTTCAAGCGCGAGGACCGATCGGGAATCTTGCGGCCCGACATCGCCATGGCCAAGGCCTGGGGCGCGCTGGGCATGGGGTTCGGCACCCGCGAGCTCGCCGATCGCGCGCAAAAGATGCCGATGTTCGTCAATGCGCTCGCCGCCGTCAGCGCCGGCCGCATGGTGCCGGTGCCGGGCGGAGTTTTGATCAAGAGCCAAGCCGGGGAAGTGCTGGGAGCGGTCGGCATTTCCGGCGACACATCGGACAAGGACGAGGCCTGCGCGGTCGCCGGCATCGATCTTGCGTGTCATCGCCCGCGCATGCGGGCGACCCAGTAATCGCCTGGCACTCTTTTAAGAGATCGGAGGATACTGGGTGGCCCGCATTCGCGGGCCATGACAGATCTCAGTGCGTCTACAGCGCCACCTCCAGCAAATCTCTCCCGACCACGATGTTGCCGGCAAACGTCTTGCGCACCGCTGCGGTCCACACCTCGGGCGTGACCGATTTGTCGTCGCCCGGGACGAAATGATTGAGCACCAGCATCTTCACCTCGGCGGCGGCGGCGATGCGCCCGACGTCCTCGGCGAGGGTATGGCTCGCCTTGAGGTGCGCCATCAGCGTCGCCGCGTTGGGATTCTTCTGCACCAGCGCTTCCAGCGCCGGCCCGTACATGACTTCGTGGACCAGCACGTCGGCGCCTTTGGCGAACTCGGCGAGCGGCGGGAAATACGTGGTGTCGCCGGAGAACACGATGGTCTTGCCGCCGAACTCGAATTTCAGCGCATAGCTCTCGACGATCGGCGGATGCACGTTGCGCAGCGCCGTCACCTTCACGTCCTCGCTGGCGAACACCGGACCTTGCGCATAGGTGTGCGCGCTCACCAGCTTGCGCAGGTCCGGGCGACCTTCGTCGGCGATCCGCGTGTCGATGTCGAAGCGCTCGGATTGCCAATAGGCGTCGAGCAGCTCCTGGATGCCGGCGGGCCCATAGGCGTCGATACTGCTGCGCAATCCGGTCGCCCACGCGTTGTAGACGAGCGGGCCGAGCTCGAGGTTGTGGTCGGAATGATGGTGCGTGATGAAGATGTAGCGCAGCGCCGGCAGCGGCAGGCCGGCCTCCACCAGCTTGAAGGTGACCCCGTAGCCCGCGTCGATCACATACGGCACGTTGCGGTAGACGATCAGGTTCGAACTCGGCGTCGGCGCATAGGAGGTGACTCGCGGACCGCCCTTGGTGCCGAGCAGCACCAGCCGGTCGCGGCCGAGCCCGGGCTGCTGCGCGCGGCCCAGCGTCGGCCGCAGGAGCGCGGTTCCGAGCCCGAGGGCGGCGCCGATCAGAATTTTTCTGCGCCTCGCGTCCATGGCACCCGTCTCCCCACAGTTCGCTGTGCTTAGTCAGCTATTTGCCGCCCGCGAACGGTTCCGGCGCGCCCGGCGGGACCGGCACCTCGAACGCGTTGAGCGTCAGCGAGACCAGGCTGTAATAGCCCAGAATGCCGACGAGCTCGACCACGCCCGCGAGTCCGAGCACGTCGACGGCGCGTTGAAACGTCTGGTCCGACACGCGGCGCGTTTCGATCAGTTCGCGGGCAAACGCGTGAACCGCCGCTTCGTCCGCGCGCGAGAATTGCGGCGTCTTGGCGGTGCGGATCGCCTCGACCGCGGCGGGATCGATCCCGGCTTTGATCGCCATCGGGGCGTGCGCGTGCCACTCGAAGCTGGCGCGCCAGAAGGCGCCCGTCGTGATGATGGCGAGCTCGGAAAGCCGCGGCGGCAGGCCGGTGCCGAACCGGCAGAACGCGCCGAGCGCCTGGGCATGGTCGGCAAGCTGCGGACTTTCCAGCCACACCCGCAACGGGCCGACCACCCGGCCGCGCGGCCCGGCCACGATGGCGTCATAGGCGCGCCGCTGCTCGGCACTGAGCTTTTCGAGAACGAGGTCGGGAATGCGGGGCATGGGGTGTCCTTTATTTTCGGCGTCGTCGTTCCGGCCGAGTGCGAAGCGCGAGAGCCGGAATCCACGACCACTGTCCTCGATCAATTGATTGAATCGTGTCCATGGATCCCGGCTGGCACTCGCTGCGCTCGCGCCGCCGGGATGAAAGCTTCGCTTTCACTTGATCGCCTGCGGGTTGATCGGCGAGCCGGTGCCCCCGGTGATCACCAGCGGCGGGCCGCAGAAGAAGAACTCGTAGACCTTGTCGCGCGCGCAATCCTCCGCGAGCTCTTTCAGATAGAACATCTCGCCCATGGTGAGCCCCATCGCGGGGATCACCACCCAGTGCCAGGGCTGGTTGACCTCGGTGGTTTCATTGGGCCGCACCTCCACGCCCCAGGTATCGGCGCAGATCGCCGCGATCTGCTTGTCCTGGCACCAATAGCAATTCTCGAATTTCACCCCCGGCGCGTCGCCGCCCGCGTAGCCGCCCCATTTGCCCGACTGCAGGCAGCGCTCCATCTGGCCGGTGCGGACAATCACGAAATCGCCGCGGCGGATTTCCACGTTCTGCGCCTTCGCGGTCCTGTCGAGCTCGTCGTTCGAGACGCCGTAGCCGTCCTCGAGATAATCGACGCCCTTCTGCCGCGCGATGTCGAGCAGCACCCCGCGTCCGGCCATCTTGGCTCGCGCGTGTTCGATGCCGAGCTTGCCGAGCCCGTTGCAGTCGACCAGCCGCGCGTCGTAGCCGTTGTACATCTTGTCATCGAGAAAGATGTGGCCGAGCGAATCCCAGTGGGTCGCGGCCTGCACCGGCATGTTGATGGCGTCGTCGGCGTAGAGCAGCTTGCCCTGCCGGCCGGCGGCCGCATCGGTTCCGGTCGCCAGCATGGTATGGATCGGGTTCCAGCGTCCGCCGAACAGGCCGGTCTGCGGGCCGTTGCGGTCGAGCGGAATGCCGAGCGCGAAGCTCTCCCCGCGCTTGATCAGGCCCGCCGCGGCGACGACATCTTCCGGCGTGACGTGATTGAGCGTGCCGATCTGGTCGTCGCGCCCCCAGCGGCCCCAGTTCCTCAGCTTCTCGGCGGCTTCGTACACCGCCTGCTTGTTGACGCTGATGCTCATCGGCGCTCTCCCTGTTCTTGTTTGGACCGCCATCGGTCAGAACCCGACCTGGTCGCCGCCCTTGAGCGAAAGAATCTCGCGGGCTTCGTCCGGGCTCGCGAGCTCGAGCCCCAGCCCCTCGACGATCTGGCGCGCCTGTTTGACCTGCATGGCGTTGGATTCGGCGAGCTTGCCCGGCCCGATCCACAGCGAGTCCTCGAGCCCGACGCGCACGTTGCCGCCCATCGCGGCCGCCATCGCCGCGATCGGCATCTGGTTGCGGCCGGCGCCGAGCACGGACCAGTGATAATTCTCGCGCCCGAACAGCCGGTCGGCGGTGCGCCGCATGTGGATCACGTCCTCCGGATGCGGGCCGATGCCGCCGAGGATGCCGAACACCGATTGCACGAACAACGGCGGCTTGACCACGCCGCGCTCGGCGAAATGGGCCAGCGTGTAGAGATGGCCGATGTCGTAGCACTCGATCTCGAACCTCGTGCCGTTCTCGGCGCAGGTGGTGAGGATGTGTTCGATGTCCGCGAAGGTGTTCTTGAAGATGCGCTCGCGCGAGCCTTCGAGATACGGCTTCTCCCACTCGTGCTTGAAATTCTTGTAGCGCGCCAGCATCGGGAACAGCCCGAAATTCATCGAGCCCATGTTGAGCGAGGCGACCTCCGGCTTGAAGGTCGCGGCCGGCCGCACCCGCTCCTCGATCGACATCGTCGGCGCGCCGCCGGTGGTGATGTTCACCACCACGTTCGAACGCTGCTTGATCACCTTGAGGAACGGCGCGAACGCCTGCGGCGACTGGTCGGGCCTGCCGTCCTTGGGATCGCGCGCGTGCAGGTGCACGATCGCGGCGCCGGCTTCGGCGGCGCCGATCGCCGCATCGGCGATCTCGCTCGCCGTGATCGGCAGGTGCGGCGACATCGTCGGCGTATGGATCGAGCCGGTGACCGCGCAGGTGATGATGACTTTGTGGCCCTTGGCCATGAGGTTGCTCCCTTTATGAACGTTTGAACCGTGATCCGTCATCCTGAGGTGCTCGCGCATTTCGATGATAAACCTCATCCTCGGCGGCGCGTAGCGCGAGCCTCGAAGGATGCACGGCCATCGGTCGTCCGTTGTTTCCAAGGTCCGTGACCGTCGCCCTTCGAGGCTCGCGCCGCGCTTTGCTGCGGATGCCGATCGACCTCACCTGCGCGAGCACCTCAGGGTGACGGAGTAAGCGCGTCATTCTTGGCTGCCGCCCATCATGAGCGTCACACCTTGCCCAGCGCGGCGAGCACCACGCCGGGCGTGATCGGCATCTCGGTGATCGGCTCGGCGCCGAGCGGGGCGAGCGCGTCGTTGACTGCGTTCAGGACCGCGCCCGGTGCGCCGGCGGTGCCGGCTTCGCCCGCGCCCTTGGCGCCGAGCTCGGAATCCGCGGTCGGCGTCTCCACGTGGGCGACGTCGATGTCGGGCATTTCCGCCGCCATCGGCACCAGATAATCGGCCATGTTGCCGTTGAGCAGCTGGCCCTGCGCGTCGTAGACGCAATGCTCGAACAGCGCCGCGCCGATGCCCTGCACCACGCCGCCACGGATCTGCTCGTCGACGAGCTGCGGATTGATGATGGTGCCGCAATCCTCGACCACGAAATGCCGCAGCAACTTGACGAAGCCGCTCGCGGGGTCGACCTCGAGCCACGACGCCTGCACGCCGTTGGTGAAGGCGAACGGGTAGGCGCGCGGCACGTAATGCCGGACCGCCATCAGCTCGGCCTGGAAATCCGGCGGCAGCGTATCGGGACGGAAATAGGCGATGCGCGCCACTTCCTCGAGCTCGATGCGCTCGCGGCCGCTGTCGGCGTCGACCACGATGCCGCCGCGGATGTCGAGCTTCCGGGCCTCGGCCTGCAGGATGCTGGCGGCGACCGCGAGCACGTTCGCCCGCAGCGCCTTGCCGGCCTGCCAGGCGGCTTCGCCGCCGATCCCCGCGCCGCGCGACGCCCAGGTGCCGCCGCCGTAGGGCGTATGGTCGGTGTCGCCGGTGACCACGCGCACATGCTCGATCGAAACTCCCATCGCCGTCGCCACGACCTGCGCGATCACGGCCTCGGTCCCCTGTCCCTGCTCGGTCACCCCGCTGTGGCAGATGATTGCGCCGGTCGCGTCGAGCCGCACCAAAGCGCCGTCCTGCGATGAGATGCGCGCGCCGCCGACCCCGTAGAACGCCGCGCTCGGATTGGTCACTTCGATGAATGCGGCGAAGCCGATGCCGCGAAAAACGCCGCGCCGGCGCAGGCTCTCCTGCTCGCGGCGCAGGCTTTCGTAATCCATCAGCGCGATCAGCTTATCGAGGGAAGCGTGGTGCGACAGCTTCTCGAATTTGAGCCCCGATGCCGATGCGCACGGATAGGAATCGTCGGCCACGAGGTTGCGCCGCCGCAGCTCCAAAACATCCATGCCGATTTTGCGCGCGGCGAGCTCGACCAGCCCTTCGGTCACCGCGGCCGCGATCGGATGGCCGACCGCGCGGTACTGGCACATCACGTTCTTGTTCTGGAACACCACGCGCGTCCGCGCCCGGTAATTCGGGCAGGCGTAGGGGCCGCCCACCAGATTGACGATCTGGTTCGCCTCGATGCCGCTGGTGCGCGGATAGACCGAATACGGGCCGATGCCGGTGAGATCGTCGATCTCGAACGCGGTGATGCGGCCGTCGTTCTTGACCCCGATCCGCGCCTTGACCCGGTGATCGCGCGCGTGAATGTCGGACACGAAGCTCTCGATGCGGTCGGCCACGAATTTCACCGGGCGTTTCAGCAGCTTCGAAAGCGCCGCCGTCGCCATCTCGTCGGCATAGACGTGCACCTTGATGCCGAACGAGCCGCCGACGTCCTTGCACAAAACCCGCACCTGGTGCTCGTCGAGCCCGAGATGCTTGGCGAAGATGTTCTGCATCATGTGCGGGGCCTGGGTGCCCTGATAGACGGTGAGGCGCGCCTCGCCGGGATTCCAGTCGGCGACGATCGCGCGCGGCTCGAGCGTCACTCCGGTGTGGCGGCCGAACACGAACGTCGCCTCGACGACGGCATCCGCATCGCGGAACGCCTGATCGACCTCGCCGGCGTCCAGCCTGCGCTCGAACGCGAGGTTGTCGCCGAGCTCTGCGTGGATGACCGGCGTTCCCGGATCGAGCGCGGCCTCCGGATCGGCGACGGGCGCGAGCGGCTCGTATTCGACGCCGACGAGCTCGGCCGCGTCCTCGGCCAAGGCACGGGTCTTCGCCAGGACGGCGGCGACCGCCTCGCCCTGCCAGCACGCCTTGGCGACCGCGATGGCGTGCTGCGGCGCCGATTTCAGTCCCTTCAGATGCGTGAGCACGCCGACCCATGGCGTGCACACGTTTGCGAGCTCGGCACCGATGACGACCGCGGCGACGCCGGGCGCGCGCTTTGCCGCCGCCGTATCGATCGCGCGGATCCGCGCATGCGCGTGGGGGGAACGCACGAAACAGACATGCACCATGCGCGGCAGCACGACGTCGCTGACGAACTGGCCGCGGCCCTCGAGCAGGCGCTTGAGATTCGGCCGCGGTACCGCGCGGCCGATATAGGAGTTCGGCCGGTCGAGCGGAGATAACCCGGAAGTTTTGTGGCTCTTTTCCATGATGTTCACCGACCCCGCCCCGGATCGCCTTCGGCGATCCGACCCTTCCCTTGCAGGGGAGGGATTTTTGCTCTGGCGCGGGCGACGGTCTCGATCGCGTCCACGATGGCCTGATAGCCGGTGCAGCGGCAGTAATTGCCGGAAAGCTGCGCGCGGATTTTTGCGCGCGACGGCACGCCGCCCTCGTCCAGCAATTGCGCGGCGGTGAGCAGCATGCCGGGCGTGCAGAACCCGCATTGCAGCGCATTGCGCGTCGCGAATGCTTGCTGCAAATCGGCGATGGTTCCGGAATCCGCCACGCCCTCGATCGTGTCGACCCGGGCGCGGTCGCATTGCACCGCCAGCATCAGGCAGCCGCGCACGATGGCGCCGTCGAGCAGCAATGTGCAGGCGCCGCAAACGCCGTGCTCGCAGCCGATGTGGCTTCCGGTGAGCCCGAGGTTTTCGCGTACGAACTCGACCAGGGTTTGGCGGGCCTCGACGCTCTCGCAAAATTCCTCGCCGTTGACGGTGAGACGGATCTCGTGGCTGTGTCCGCTCATGTGTGTCCCGCCATGAGCTGCTGCGCGACGCGCTCGAGCAGCACGCCGGCCAGATGTTTCTTCACCGCAGCGCTCGCCTGCAGGTCGTCGGGCGGATCGAGGTCCCGCGCGAGCGCGGAGGCTGCGGCGGCAATTCGCAGCGGATCTGCGGCCAACGCGGCTTCGGCGTTGCGCGCGCGCACCGGCGTTGCGCCGACCCCGAAATAGACCAGGCGAATCGCGCGCAGGCCGTCACCTTCGGCCCGCGCCTGTGCGGCCAGCCCGACCATCGCGTAATCGCCGTGCCGGCGGGAAAATTCGGCGAAACCGAACCGGCTGTCGCGAGTAGCGAGCGGCACGCGAATGGCGGTGAGCACGTCGCGCGGCGAGAGCACGGTCTCGAACAGGCCGCGGAAAAATTGCTCCGCCGCGACGCTGCGCCGGCCGTCCGGGCCGGCCAGCGACACCTCGCCGCCGAGCGCGACGAGACAGGCGGGGAGCTCCGCGGCCGGATCGGCGAACGCAATCGAGCCGCCGATGGTGCCGCGGTTGCGGATCGCCGCGTGCCCGATGTGCGGCAGCGCCATCGCGATGAGCGGAGCGTGCCGGGCAACGACATCGGAGCGCTCGGCTTGCGCATGCCGCACCAGCGCGCCGATCTCCAGCATGCCGTCTTTGACGGCAATGCCGTCGAGCCCGGGAACGGCGTTGATGTCGACCAGGAGGTCCGGACTCGACAGCCGCATGTTCAGCGTAGCGATCAGCGATTGGCCGCCCGCGAGCACACGCGCCTCCGCGGAGGCGCCGCCGAGAAGCTCGATCGCATGGTCGAGCGAAAAAGCCTTCGCGTAGGCGAATGCCGCGGGCTTCATCTCCCTCCCCGTCGCGCGCGCGTTTCATCCGGCGCTTGCGCGCATCATCGAAGATCGGCCGGCGCCCAGCAAGCCGGGAAATTCACGGCCGGCTGCGGTCGGAACGGGAAACCTTGAGTTTCGCGGGAGCGGTGCGCCGATCGGGCTCGAGCCGCAGCCCCATGGCGGCAGGCGACGGGGGCGGCGGCGTCGCCTCGTTCCTGGCGAACTGGAAGCCGACGATGCCGCAGGCGGCAACCGCATATTGCCGCTCGAGGTCCCCGATGATGCGGGTCGTGCCGGCGTAGGCGGGCGACTTCGTCTCGTCGGCGGAAATGATCAGGCCGAAGATCTCGATGGTGTCGGCGCGGGCTTCGCCGGGCTTGACCGCGAGCTGCCGGGTTTTTGCCGATAGCACGTTGTCGAACTTGTCGAGCAGATCTGCCCCATGCCGTCCTTGAACACGGATTGCACATTGGCGCGGCAGGGCTCGACGTAGAGATATTTGTGCTCGTTGGCGTCGAACGTCTGCGCGAGCGCGGCGCTTCCCGCGCAGCAGATCGACAGAATCGGAGCGAGCAAACCGATGGCGCGCATGTTCGGCTCCCCAGCCGTGCCGACCGCAATGCCGCGCCCCTCACGCAACGACAGCGCCGAGCGGTCGTTGTTTTGAACGTCCTGTGTGACAAATGGTTCCTAGGAATTCGATGCGGGCAGCCGATTGCCGGTTCAGACCTTTGCTAAGGACGAAGTTTTAATGCCCCTACCGAATCGAGGCGGTTGGTTCCCCTCCCCCGCGAGTGAAGCGAGCAGCGGGGAGGGGTTAGGGGTGGGGGGCGCTTTGAATCGCATCATCCCCGGCCCCCCACCGGCTCGGTGCAGGCCAAGTCGGATGTTTCCGACTTGGCCAATGATCATCGCCGAAATCGGCAACAGCCGATTTCGGGTGGCACCTTGCCACCCTCCCCGCCGCTCGTCCAAGTCGGATGTTTCCGACTTGGACCAATCATAAAATGGCCGAACCCGGGAACACCCGGGTTCGGCGGGGGGAGGGTATCTGCTCTCGCTGTTTGTGACTCAACTCTTGCAAAATGTGCGGACGCTAGCTCCCGCCGGCCTTGCGCGTGGCGTCCCACCACGGGCAGGTGCCGGGCGCGAGCGTGTAATTGCCCTCGATCACCTGCACCGGCTGGCGCTGTCCCTCGAGCGCGGCGCGCCCGCGCATCTCCCGCGCCTGCGCGAGCTGGTCCGCCGGAATCCAGGTGCGCTCGTGACCCCACAGGCTCGGCCCGTCGGTCATCTCCACCGCTTTCCAGCTGTCGGGGTCGATCGAGCGGCCGCCCCAGCCGTACTCGACCAGGAAGCCGGACGGCGTGCGGGAATAGAACGAGGTCATGAAATCGTTGGTGTGCCGGCCGAGCGTCGCGGCGATGCGGCCGTCCTCGCGCGAGGCGAGATCATAGGCCTGGCCGACGTCGTCGAGCATGTAGAGCTCGACCATGAGATGATGGATGCCGTTCTGTCCGGTCTCCAGCACCGCGAAGCTGTGATGGCGCGGATTGACGTGGAAGAAATAGATCTTGAACGGCTCGAGCATGTAGTCGCTCAGCCGCAGCCCGAGCACGTCCTGATAGAACCACAGCACGTCCTCGACGCGCTCGACCGTGAGCACGACGTGGCCCATGCCGAGCGGCCCGGTGCGGAACCCGGAGATGGCGCGGCCCGGCCGGAACGGCTCGACCGCGATCTCGGCGCCGTGAAACGCTTCGAGCCGGTTGCCCAGCGGGTCGACGAACGCGATGAGCTCTTGTACGCGGCGCGCGTCGGCGAGCGCCTTCGGCTGGCGCTCGACGCGTACGCCCGCGGTCTCGAGCCGGGCCGCGAGCTGGTCGAGCGCGGCGGCATCCGCGACCTCCCAGCCGAGAAAGGCGGGCCCGTCGGCATCGTCGGCCTCGACGATGAGCCGCTGGCTGCGGTCGTCCATGCGCAGGCGCAACGCGGCCCGGCTGCGCTCGACGAGCTGCATGCCGAGAAAGTTTTCGCCGAAACTCGCCCAATCCTCGAGGTTGCGGGCGCGCAACCCGACATAGCCGAGCGACTGCAGTGCCATGTGCGCCTCCTGATCGCGGGGAGCGTCCGCGTGCCGCGGCTCTTGTACCGCATCCGTCCGGTTCCGTTGAGAGCTTTCCATGGGCCGGCCGGGGAGCGACCGAGCGCCGCCTTGCCCCAAGTCGGCCAAATTTCGTTCTATAGATGCGGCCTCGGGCCGCGTGTGCGCCGGCCGGACCGTTGCCCGCTGGCGGCGGTAGCCGGCAGCCGCTCGCACCAGGATCGCCCGGTTGGCGTTCGCGTTTTGAGGCAGCCGAATGGCGGGCGCCGGATTCGACAAGGCGCCCGACCCGCACGAGACGAGACACGGAGCATCCCATGAGAATGGCCGCCCTTATTGCCGGACTGCTGCTGTCGTGTGCTTTTGCCGGCGCCCAGCCTCCTGCGCCCGGCGCCAAGCCTCCCGCCGCGCCGCCGCCTCTTGCCGCGGCGCAGCCCGCGATCGAGATCCTCGAGTTCGCCATCATGCGCAAAGGCGAGCAAATCGGCACACACAAGATCGAGCTGCGGCGCACCGGCAAGGAGACCTCGGTCAGCGTCGAGACCAACGTCGAGGTGAAGATTCTGTTCGTCACGGCGTACCGCTTCCAGTACACGGGCACCGAACGCTGGGTGAACGGGCGTCTGGTCGCGCTCAGTGCCGCGACCGACGACAACGGCACGCAGCACAAGCTGACGGCTGCGCTGAAGGGCGCCGCTCTCGAGGTCGACGCGGACGGCAAGGCGGCTCAGGTCGACAAGAACATCATCCCGGCGAGCCTGTGGAACCCGGAGCTGGTGCGGCAATCGGTGATGCTGGATACGCAGACCGGGCAAGTCATGCCGATCTCGGTGGTGGACGGCGGCTCGGAGGAGGTGACGGTGGAGAGCGGGCCGGCGATGGCGCATCGCTACACCATCAAGGGCAAATTTTCGCAGGACGTCTGGTACGATTCCCGCGGCCGCCTGGTGCAGTCGCAGCTCGTCGGCAGGGACGGTTCGGTCATTTCCTACAAGCTGATGTGATTTCCAGGGGTCGGATATCAGAAGTCAGAAATCAGAATCCATGACGTTGATTTTTCGGACTCCGACTTCCGATCTGTGAAAAATCAGAAGCCGGGTGTCTGCCTTCCGAGTTCCGATTTTCTGATTTCTGACTTCTGACTTCTGACCCCTGCCCCGGCGGCGCCGATCACCCGGCCGGCCACCGGAACGCGGCGGAGCGCGGCGCTCGCCGCCCAGCTCAGAACGAGGCTAACCGCGAGCACGATCCCGCCCTTGGCAATAGCGGGCAAGGACACGTCGAGCAGCAGGTATTGCGTCCAGAGCACGAATACATAGTGGAACAGATAGATCCCGTAGGCATTCTCCGAGACGCCGTCCAAGATCGGCAATCGGACGGCAGCAAAGCGCAAGAACACCGCCGACAGGCCGAAACAGGCGCTTGCCGCGAACAGCACGGCGCCGAGATCGGCGAGGATTTGCAGGCCCGGCAGCGCTGCACCGTGACCCTTCACGATCAGCCCGGTGGGAACGATCCACAGCACGAACGATGCCGGAATGCCGGCGAGCCAAAAACCCCAGCGCCGCGCCAGCATTGCGTCCGATGCCAGCAGGCCGCGCTCGAGCCCATACGCTCCCACGCCGACGCCGGCGAAGAAGAACAGAATATATTGAACCGCGGGTCCGGGCTGGAACCCGAAAGGCCCGAATTCCACCCATTGCCAAGGGGTAAAGACGGCGGCCACGGGCACATAGGCGAGCGCCAAGACGGCGACCAGCGCGATGAAGAACCGGCCGGGATCGGCGGCGCCTTTGGCCGCAAGCCGGGCCAGGAACTCGCCCGAGCGCGGCGCAAGCCGGTACATGCCGGCCGCGGCGATGTTGAGCGCCAACAGGAACCACAGGAACCACATCGGTCCGCCCGGCCAGAACGGCAATGCGGTCCAGTGCGACCAGAACGCGGACCAGCCCGGATCGACGGCGGTGACGCGGTAGACCGGGTAGTACGCCAGCGGCATCAGCACGGATACGCCGAGTACGAACGGCACGCCGACGCGCAACAGACGGTCCTGCAGAAACGTTTTGGCGCCTTTGCGCCGGAGGCTCGGCCACACGAACAGACCGGAAAGCAAGAACATCAGCTGCATCAGGCAGAGAAATTCGAACGCACAGATCAGGTCGAACCCGAGCCAGCGATGGCTGTCGACGATCGGGTTCGCCGTCCAACCATAAGGGGGGCTGTCGAAGGGCAGCGGGGAAGCAGGTTGCGAAACGATGTAGGCGATGAAGGAATGGAAGACGAGCACGTTGAGGATGACGAAACCGCGCAAATTATGCAGAGCCAAGCTGGTTTTGGACATGCTGGTTCCGGGCCTCCGCCGGGCTCCGTACAGTCGCAGATCAGGGAATCATTGCCCGCCGTCGCGAAAGCATACGCCATGCTTCGCGGTGCCGACAACGAGCACGTTGGGGTGGGGTTGCGGCAGCGATTTCCGCACGCAGAGCGACCTAGAGCATGTTCCGGTGAAATGGAGTCGTGACACGTACGGTTTGCGCGAGCTGCATACTCGTTTCCCCTCTCCCCTTGTGGGAGAGGGTGGCTCGTTGCGAGCGTGAGCGAGCAACGAGCCGGGTGAGGGGTAGAACCTATTGGGTGCGCCGGCCGCGGCCGCGAGGCCGGTTCGCAGCCGCGGGATCGCGCCGTGATTCTTCCGCATGCTTCCTCGCCGGCCGATGCAACGCGCCTCGCTCATTATATATATAATATACGCCGTCCACCGGCATATACGCTGTCCACCGGCACCCGCCATGGAACCAAATCCGAGAGGGCGGGGTTCCGATGCCGGAGCCTCCGCCATGAATCTTCGCCTCCCCGCCGCCGCTGCATTTGCCGCAACGCTGGTTTGTTTCGCAGCCGCGGCGGCGTTCGCAGGGGACGCCGCACCCGAGGACGATGCGGTCTGCACCGGACGCGCGCCGTTCCGGGAGGTGGCGCAGGACGAGATCTATACGTTCGCCGAGCTGTGCGGCATCCGGCAGGATTTTCTCCGTGCTGATCGCGGACGCACCGGCCTCAGCGCCGTAGGTTGGGCGAAGGGACGTAGCGCCGCACCACCGCCCAGAAACTGACGATCCTTCCGTCTTGTTGTCTGCTTCCCGTGGACGCGGCGCGTCCGCGCGTTTGCCCAGTCTACCGCCCGGCTACCGTCTCGCGCAGCCAGCGTTCGATGCGGTCGAGGATGACTTCGTAGACTGCATCCTGGGAGATCCCGGCTCGCTTCGGCACTTTGAACGAGTGGTCGCCGCCCTCGACGACATGAAGCTCGGCGGGCGCATCGAGCTTCGCGAGGATCGGCCGCAGCTCGGCGGGCGTGCCGAATGCGTCGCGCGAACCTTGCACGAACAGCATGGGGGCCGCGATGTCCGTCAGGTGTTTCGCGCGAAGCTCTTCCGGCCTGCCGGGCGGATGCAGCGGATAGCCGAGAAACGCCAGCGCCGCCATGTCGTCCGCGCCGGCCGCGGCGACCTGGGAAGCGATGCGTCCGCCCATGGATTTTCCGCCGATCGCGAGCCGGTTGCGGCCGAGCTTTTCGTGATCGCGCACGGTCGCGATCGCGGCGCGGTAGCAAGCTTCCAGTTTTGGGTTCGGATCGGGAGCGCGGCGGCCGTGCTCGATGTAGGAAAAATTGAACGTGACCGCATCGATGCCGCGCGCCGAAAGCCCGGTCGCGAAGCGCACCAGGAACGGGCTCTTCTGCCCCGCGCCGGCGCCGTGCGCCAGCATCAGCGT
>WNGM01001238.1_pt1 | contig 20653 bp, 24 predicted proteins | sample 5400571 | NCBI WGS metagenome assembly WNGM01 (sample SAMN13153378, study PRJNA577476) | soil metagenome | isolation source: 100 cm soil or saprolite under Garry oak tree replicate 2 | place: USA:California | collected 2016-06-15 | reverse complement strand
CAGCCGCCCGGCGCCAGAACCAGGCCCCGCAACCGGAACCCCGGCTTCCGGATAGCGTGGGCTGCGCCCGCTTAACCTGTGGGCAGCCCTCCACCCAGGCCCCATCTGCCCAGTTCAGCCCCAAACGTGAAGACCTCACACATTTCCGCAGTTGAGTGGCCGGATCAGCGTGACAGCGTGAGGCTTTCAAGATCATCTGACCGTCGGTTGACCGTGGTAAGGGGCGTCGTTCGCTGACATGCAGCGCCATGGATTGAACGCCGATGACAGGCTGGACGCGCCCGATCATGGTGCTCCGTGAACGGCCGCCGGGCCGGCTCGCGTCATCCGCCCGTGTCGCTGGGCTGTGCCCGGCTGAGGACGGCCTTGCTCCAGGGCGGCGGATCAGGTGGGTCACGAGGTCCTTGACGATCGCAGCACGGCCGCTGGCGCCGTCGTCGCTCTGCCGATGTCCCGGTAAGTAGGCTGGCAGCATGCGCGTAGTGATCGCGGGCGGGCACGGGAAGATCGCGCTCCTGCTGGAGCGCCTCCTCGCCGAGCGCGGCGATCAGGCCGTAGGGCTGATCAGGAACCCGGCCCACGTCGCCGATGTGCACAAGGCCGGCGCCGAGGCTGTCATCTGCGATCTGGAGGCGGCCTCGGCCGATGATGTCGCGGTGCTGCTGTCGGGGGCTGATGCGGTGGTATTCGCGGCTGGCGCTGGTCCAGGCAGTGGCGCCCCTCGCAAGGACTCCGTCGACCGGGCTGCCTCCGTGCTAATGGCCGACGCCGCCGAGCGGGCCGGGGTCCGCAGATTCGTGCAGGTCTCCTCGATGGGAGCCGGCCAGCCACCGCGGCCCGGCAGTGACGAGGTCTGGGCTGCCTACATCACGGCAAAGACCGCCGCCGAGGCCGATCTGCGCGCTCGGGACCTGGACTGGACGATCCTGCGGCCGGGTGGCCTGACCGACGCTCCACCTACCGGCAGGATCCGGCTCGCACTCCCGCCGGTCCCCGGTGGCACGGTCCCCCGCGCCGACGTCGCAGCGGTCATCGCTGCCCTGCTCGACAATCCGGGTACCGGGCACCAGACGCTTGAGCTGCGCGGCGGAGACAGCCCGGTCGCCGTAGCCGTGCACAGCATTTCCTGATCACGGCACCGGGACCGCGCCGCTCACATCGCTCCCCAAGCCCGCTCTGCGCCCGACGCACACGAAAGTCACGCGGAGCATGTCCCCGCCACTCCCGGCAGTCACGACGAAGGTCCACAGCACCTGCCAGCCTCCTCTTTCTTGACGGCTTCCCCTCTGACTGCTGAAGCCGGACGCGCCCGGCACATCAGCCAGCGCTGTCAGACAGGCCTGCGCCGCGCCGCCGGGGTCCTCGCGAACGCCAGGTGGCAGCGAGCTCAGCCCAAAGTGTGCGCTGAAGTCCTCGCGGCGAACCGGCCGCCACCCGAACTACATCCTGGCCGCCTACGTGGCCACCAGCACCTGACCGAGTCTGTGTCTCCCGCAGCTCAACTGAGCATTCCGCCAGCGCGTCAGTCGGCGATGGGCTCCCAGATCAGTTCGGCGACGTCGATGACAAGATCCGACCCGCCCTGGCCTGGATCGGCGGGGGCGCGGACCTCGCCAGCACAGACGCAGACAGCGTCGTTCAGCCGACGGTAGGGCTCGCGGTCGGCCTGGTGAAATACCGATCCGACAATCTGACGGCGCCCGGGCGGGTAGGCACGGCCATACCCATGCCACTCAACCATGATCACGGCCCCATCATCAGCCTCAATGACGGCCCGGAAGTCTGGCCGGAAAGGACCGTCCGCACCCTGCTTCTGGGGGAAGTTGGCGCCGCGGAAACGGCCGGTTACTCGGCCTTCACAGCGCCCCTCGGCGATAAAAAACATCTGCTGCCAGCCACCGTCGAGGCCGACCGCCCAGCTCTCGGGATAGGTAAAGCGGATGCGATACAGCGGCTCAAGCCTCATCAGCTACTCCTGCATAAAGCCCTCGAAACAGTCTGCCGGCCCAGCAGGGCAATCTCAGCCGAACACGCCAAGCCAAGAGCCCTCCACAGCAGTCACCACCATCCTGACCGCTAGCCACAGCCACCAGGCCTCGGTCCGCTTCTGCCGCCGTCAGGGCTTTGTGTTGAGTGCGGGCGGTCATCGCCTGGGGCGGCAGGCCGCCGGATCGGCTCCCACGGCAGGATGGATTCCATGACAGCTGCCCGTCCTGGTGTGCCCGGTCACGACAACGGCGCCGCGGTCGTGCGTCGGCGCCGGGACAAACTGGCCGATGGCCCGCCAGGCCAGCGCTTGCAGGGCAACACGGCCGCGGGCCCGTATGAGATCGTCTGCCCTGGGTGCGGCGATGACCCGAGCCGCGACTGGTCAGAGATCTCCGAGGAACTGCGCAGAATCCGGGGCATCTACGCCACGAAGGAGAGCGCCGAGGCCGCGCTCATGGATCACATCGGCATGCAGACGCGCTAACAGCCACAGAGCCACCGCGAGCCACCGCATAGCCGAACTCTAATCACGCTAAGTGACCCAGTTTATTAGCGAGAACGCGCGCCGACCCGCCCAACTGTTCTGTTCACTAGCGGATGCGCGGTGATGCGTAGCCGCGGACGTGCAGATCGGGACATTCTGTCTGTCGCGCGGCGAGTCGGTGCGCCCGAGACGGGCCACCCGCGGCGCACCGGTCGGTCGGCGTCCCCCTGAGCACCGTCCGGTCAGATCGGGCGCGACGTGGACCTTCGGCAGTCGCGCTGCCTTCAGCGTCGCAAGGATCTGCTCAGGCCACCTGTTCGGCCCGGTCCCTGATCCCGCGGAGCATCTTCTGGCTCATGACGAAGCTGACCGCCTCAACCGGCTCAACGAGGAACCGGGCCCACGGCCGGGTGTAGGCGTATCTCTCGCGCACGAGCAGCCGCGCTGTCCCGCCCGGTTCATCCCGGAGCACCCAGGCCCAGGTGAAGTCATAGGGAGGCGGGGTGTTCCCCATCGGCACCCCGCCGCGCAGAACCAGCGACCGCCCCGGCTCCAGGCCAGCCACCTCCAGGCCCACCGCCGGGGCGAGCTTGATCTCGTCCCCGATCTTGATGTCTTGCCACTCCGCGACGATGCGATCCGCGCTGTGGATGTCACAGCCGGCCAGGTTCTCCACGAAGTCATAGCTGTAGAACCCGCCCCGCCCCTGCCCCAGCTGGGCGATCCAGGGCCAGACCCGGCCGGCGGAGGTCCGGACCGTGATGGCGCGGGTCGCGACAAGATCGGGGCTGGCGATGAGGTCGTCGCCAGGCAGGGACGCCTCGCACTCCCGGGCACTGGCCCCCCATCGCAGCTGACGGGGTCTGGCAACCAGGATGTATACGGCCGCCGCGACTCCGATGGTGCTTACTCCGGCGGCGTATCGGCATCTCATCAGGCCCTCCCCGCAACAGTCGCCCCAGCCCACACAGATAAGTATCGCCGCTCACTTCACATTTCCACTCAGGCTTGGCTGGCGGCCGGGGCCGGGCGGGATCATCGCCCCGGGCGCGGTGCACCCGTCCTCGGCCCAAAGGTGTGCCGCCGTTTGGATACCGCCAGGTGGGGCAGCGGGGAGGGCCGGAGGTGTTATGACGACCGGGACCCTGCTGGCCTTTATTGTCACCGGCATCATCGTGCTGGTGGCCGTTGCGGGCGGGATATGGCTTGAGACGCGGCTGCCAGGTGCGCAAGGCCAGCGCCGCAGCCCACCTGGTCTTCTGGGCCAGCCCCGGCCGCGGGCCATGTTTGCCGGTCGTCATCGGGCAAACGTTGCCGAAGCGCCCTGGGATGAGCTCAGAACACGGGGGCGGCACCGCAGGTAAGGCGCAACCGCAGGCCCCCGGGCAACCTTGGAGGCCCGGGCCAGCTGAAGCGCCGCGCGGGCGAAGCGGACTTCGGCGGCCGCCCCAGCGCGGGACGCCGTAACGGTCGGGGATGAAGTGCAGCGAGTGATCCGCGCTGGAGTTCAGCGGGTAGTAACCGCTGGCCGCGCCCGGCTGACTTCAGCGTCACCGCCACGCCATGAAAGCCGCCAGGCCGGTGGCACCTGGGCCACGATAAGCCCCCGCGGCTACCGGGACCGCTGGCCCATGCTCGCCCGGGCGACCGTGACGCCGTGACCGGTCTGAACGTTCACCACTTTTGGGGACAGGAGCCGATCCCGCCGCCGTGCGGGATCGGCGCCACACGGTGTAGAGGCGCTTGTCGTCCGGGCCGGTTGGTACTCGGCTAGTCGCGTATCAGAGGGCTGGTGCGCGTGGCCTTGGTGTCGTGTCATATCAGAGGGCTGGTGCGCGCGGCCTTGCTGTCGTGTCAGGCCTGCACGTGAGCCGTCTACCGGGCCAGTCTCCACCAGCTAGCTTTCTGACGGCTTGCGGTCTCCGCGAGCGTCCTGGCAGGCGATGGCTAGCCGCGGAGGAGGCCGAGGGAGCGGGCCCGGCTGACCGCCTCGTCCCGGCTGTGGACGCCGAGCCTCTTGTACAGACGTGCCGCTCGCTCCTTGGCTGCCGACCGGGAGATGCCCAGCTTGTCGGCGATGACGGAGAAGGGAAGTGGCCGGGGGAGGTAGCGCAGCACTTGGGCCTCTGCCATGGTGATCGAGGCGGCCCTGACCCGTTCCCCCGCTTCGCCGGCCGCTTCGACAGCGACCTCATCGGCGGCGGCGATGGTGGCGAGCGACTGCGCCAGGGACGCGGCGGTCACCTCGTCGGCGGCCGCCACGGTGGCGGCGTCTTCGGCTACGGCGGCAGCGGCGGCCTGGTCGGCGGCGGCCACGATGAGGCCAGCCGTGGTCAGCGCCGTGACCGCCTCGTGGGCGGCCGCCTCCTCCACCAGCCCGGCCGCGATCAGCGCCCGGACGGCGCCGACGGCAGCGGCGGACTGGATCTGCTCCGATTCGGCCACTGCCTCGGCCGCTTCGGCTCTGGCCGCTGCCGCCGTGAGCAAGGCATCGGCCTCGATAGCCTGGGCCTGGGCGATCATCTCGGATGCTTCCTCCATGGCGGCCACCTCGGCGCCCACCACCAGCCCCGCCTCGGCCGTCAGGAAGCCCTCGCCGATCAGCGTGCCGCCGGTCTCGGCGATGGCGTCGAAAAGCGGGGCGGCCCAGTGGTGCTCGACGAGCAGAAAGGCCACCGCGGTCCCTGGCTGAAGAGAATCGGCCAGAGCCCACGCACCGGCCCGGTCAAAGGCCGCCGGGTCGTCAGTTGGCGCCGGCACTGCCGGACCGCCGTTCGCAACGGGCACAACTGCCGCCAGGAGCGAGCCGAAGTCCTCGTCATCACCGATGGTCAGCCGTTCGACGGTTCCGTCTTGGCTTTTGCCGACGAAAAGCATGTCGAGCAGGCGAAGAACTCCCCGGCCGCGGAGACGGTCGACCTCTGCCAGGATCCGGTCCTCAGCCCCCGCGCCACGGCTGAAACTCAACGCGATCACCTGCAGCGGTGTGGTCATCGTTGCTCTCCTTGGTTCCGGCCCTAATGCCGCTGACGGTACCAGCGGACGGCCTTACGGCTGGTGCTGCGAAGACGCCATAGCGACGCGGCCGCCGAGCCGATGCTCACCGTGGGCGGCAACATCTGCTACTACGCCGTGGACCACAGCCCATCACTGCTATGGAACTCCGCCACCTGGGAGATCAGCGATGCCCTGCCGCCACACCTGCAGCCGGTGCTCGCCGGCCCCCAGGCATGGAACGCCGACCCGACCATCCAGCGCGCCCTGGAAATCCGCGGCGGCATCATCCAGAACCCGGGCATCCTGTCTTTCCAGCACCGCTCGCTGCACTACCCGCACACCCGGCTCCCGTAGCACAACACAGAGCGCACTACTGGCGGCAGGTGAGGAAGTTTGGGTGAGCGATTTCAGGGGGCGAGTCTGGCTTACCTGCCTGCGCACCCTGGCCATCGGCACCACCCACGGATGAGCTGCGCCCGGCTGGGCCTGGGCGGCCTGCCGCCACCGGCAGGTGCCCGGCCCGGTGTGGCATAGTGCGATGACATGACGGCACCCGGCGCAGCAGGCCCGAAATCCACCGGAGTGCGCCTGACCGTTATTGGCCTGCTTGCGGCCGGGGTGGCCGTGGCCCTGTACGCCGCTGGCCGACTGCACACGCCGAATTACACGATCAGCCTGTTCGGGCAGGTCGGCCTGGACGCTGTTGCGCTTAAATCCACGCTGTCGTCCGTTGCTTTGGGCTTGGCCGGGCTGCAGGTCCTGCTGGCCTTGTGGATCTACCGGAAGCTTCCGCTGGCGGGCAGCCCGCCGCGGCCGGTGCCGCTGGTGCACCGGGTCATCGGCTTTGGGTTGTTTGCGCTGACCGTACCGATCGCCGTGCACTGCCTTCTTGCCTACGGGGTGCAGCTCACCAGCCTCAGGGTGGGGGTGCACTCGCTCGCGGGCTGTTTCTTCTATGGTGCCTTTGCCGCGAAGGTGCTGCTCGTTCAGAGCAGGCGGCTGCCGGGCTGGGTGCTGCCGGTCGCCGGAGGAATCCTCGCCATCCTCGTCGGCGTGCTCTGGTACACCTCAGCGTTGTGGTATTACAACGGTTTCCACCTGCCGGCGCTGTAGCCGAATATTCCGTACTAGGCCTGCGAGTGAGCCATCGGCCGCTGATGCCGAACCCTGGCTGAACGGAGGTCTGGCACGCTGGGGCGGGCACCACAGCCGCGGATACAGGCGAGATTGCTGGCCTTCGTTTCTGGCCTACCGGACCCGGCCAACGGCCCCGTGCTGGAGTTGGCTGGCGGGCGCCGTGCAGCTGGTGTGGCGGGGCGGCGAGCGCGTTAGCCGTGGCCGGGCCCGGGGAGGCTGCCGCGGAACCCCGGAGAGTAGGCAAGATGGAGCCCGCGGGTGGGCACGGTCGCGCCTAGCTGCGCGAAGAGCCCGGCGGCCGAGAGCGTTGCCCGCCAGACGAGGGCGTATTCGGGAGGTGGCGTCAGGTTGCGCAACGCCGTGGCGAAGCGCGGGTCGGTGAGGTGGGCCATGAGCCCGCGCAACCAGGGGCGGGAGTAGGTGAAGCTGTCGGTGGCCGCGGTCGCCGCGATCGGATGGAGCAGGTCGACGATCAGCTCTGGATCGAGCTGGGCGTCCTGGGCGAGCGCCCCGACCTGCCGCGCCAGTCGTAGCCGCTCGCGCCAGTGCGGCCCGTGGGTAACGGTGAGGTCGGCATCGACTACCCTGCGGGCAGTCCCGGCGGGCATGGCCGGCTGCGCGTCGGCGAGCCGCCGCAGCGCTGACCGGTATGGCGCCGCGACCTCCTCCGGCATCGCCGCCTCGAACACCGACATCGCCTGCCCCAGCTTCGCTGCGCCGCCTTTGAGCTCACCAAGTGTGGCGAACACCTGCTCGGCGGTGCGGGCAGCGACCTGATCCGTAGCGGCCCGGGACAGCCGGGTAGCGGCTGCGGCGGTGCGCGCCGCGTGCCGCAGCGGCAGCACGGCCAGTCGGCTGCCACGCCGGAGCGCGCCAGTCGGCAGAACGGGCCGCTCCTGGTCCCCCGCGGCCCCCCGCGGGCGCGGACGTCCGTCGGTCATGTCGACCATCCTCTTTCTGCGTTACTTGTTGCCCAGGTGAGGGCTCTGCATTGTGCTGACTGTCTACTAACACGGGTAGTAGAGATGTCTCCGTTCACTCCTCAGGCTGGATCTGCCGGCGGGTAAGGGCCGCCCGGCCAGCCGCGGACCCAGGCGCCGGCCGCCCGGCGGCGTGTCCCAGCGGTCCGCCAGGTACGGGCTCAGGCCAGCTATGCCGCGATCGTCTGGCGCCGTGCCCGCCATGCGGCCTCGGCCTCTCCCATCGGGGTGGCGGCCGGGCCCTGGACGAAGGGCCAGATCTCCTCGGTGATGGCCCGCCAGTTGGCTGTCGCGGACAGCTCGCCGAGGATGGCGAATAGGCCGAGGTTGATGCGCTGGAGGATGACGTATGACCTTGGGACGCTGATGAAGCCCATCACGGGACTGCGCACATCGAAGAACCGGCGCACGACTGAGGAGGCGTAGTCCCCGGTGATGGTCAGCGGGCCTGGTTCACGGATGGTGTCGTAGAAGACGGCCAGGTGCTCGACGATCGCCTCGGTGCTCAGCGGTGCGTTCGGGCGCAGGAAGCCGGCGTTCTCCAGGCTGCGGCGGAATGCCTCGGGATCGTGCTCTACGCACAGCCTGCGGTTCATCTCCATGAGCGGCTGCAGCTCGGCCGGGGTGAAGTGCTTGACCAGCCCGAAATCCAGGAAGGTGACCTTGCCGCCGCCGTGGAACAGGTAGTTGCCGGGGTGCGGGTCGCCGTTAAACGCGCGGACCTCGTACAGGCTCCGGAACACAAAGCGGTAGATCGTCTCCGCGGCCAGGTCGCGTTCCTGCTGAGACCAGCCGGACAGCTCGGCGAACCGGGCACCATCCGACAGCTCACTGGTGACTACCCGCCGGGTGGACAGATCGCCGACGATCCGTGGCACATGGATCGTCGGATGCCCCTCGTAATAGGCAGCGAAGCGCCGCTGGCTGGCGGCCTCTCGGCGGTAATCAAGCTCCTCCGCGACACGCTCCCGCAGTTCGGCAATCAGCGCGTCGACGTCCTGAGCCGGCGCGGTGATCCGCAGCATCCGGCGCAGCAGGGCGACGTTACGCAGGTCAGCCGCGATGGTCTCGGCAATGCCCGGGTACTGGACCTTGACGGCCACCGCCCGGCCGTTGAGCGTGATGGCGCGGTGCACCTGCCCGATCGACGCGGCGGCGATGGGCCGCGGATCCCAGCGGGCGAAGGCCCGTTCCGGCGGCGCGCCGAGTTCTTCCTCCACCACGGCCGCGGCCAGCTCCGGGCTCATCGGCGGGACGCTATCTTGCAGGCGGGCCAGGGTGCGGCGGACGGCTGGGGACAGGCCATCGTCGACGTAGCTGGCCATCTGGCCGACCTTCATCAGGACGCCCTTCATCGCCCCCAGGGTGTCGGCGACGTCCTCGGCGGTCTGCAAGGCCAGGTCGCCTCGCAGCACTTGGCGCTTCTCGCCCGCGGCTGCGAACAACCGCGGCGCACTGCCCGCGTACCGGACCCCACCGCGCACGAAGAGCCGCAGTACCGCCATGCCGCGACGCAGCCGCAGCCGTCCGGGTCGGCCGGCACGCCGATGGCCGATGACAGCACTGAATGCCAGGCCGGCCAAACTAACCAGCTCCTCACGTTTCGCGGCGCGATGGCGGCATCGTCGCCACCGTCCGATCGGACATGCCCGCACGGGGTTTCGGTGTCGTCCCCTGGCTGCCCGGTGCGGCCGGCGGTGGCTAGGACAGCGACGGTGAGCAGCACCCCGAGCGCGGCGGTGGCGGTATCGGGAATCGCGTACGGGGAATGGAAGCCGTTCGCGGCGGCCTGCGGTGCGGACGCGGCACCGATCAGCAAGGCGCCCCAGGTTGCCCAGCAGCGGCCGCCCCGGCATCCCCGAGCGGTCCAGGTGCTCACCGCGGCGGCGGCAAGCCCGGCTGTGATCAGCCCAGCGGCCGGAGCCGGGTGCTGGGCTGTGGCCAGGACGAGGCCGCACCGGGTCAGGTCCAGGGCGGCCGCAGCGAGCAGCATCATGGTGATCAGGCGCTGGCCGGGCCGGGTGGCAGCCGCGGGTGTAGCCGCCTCGCCGGCCGTCGCGCCAGGGAGATGCCCGGCCGGACGATCGTTCATCAGCACGCGACCGCTTCGCGCTCTTGGATCTGCTTGCGCAGCGCATGCAACGCGTAGTGCAGCCGGGATCTGGCAGTGCCGTCGGGTATGCCGAGGTGGCGGGCGACGGTCGCCAGGGTGCGGTCGTGGTAGAAGGTCTCCACCAGCACGGCCCGGTGCGCGGGCGACAGGTGCTGGAGGGCGTCGGCGACGAGTTGCCGGTCAAGGATCTGGTCCAGCTCCGAGTCGTCCCGGGCAGTCTCGGCCGGCTCAGCGGCCGCGGTGACCGGCCGTGCCCGTGCGGCCCGGTCGGCGTCGGTCAGCAGGTTGCGGGCGACGCGGAACAGCCATGGCCGCACCGGCCGGTCGTCGGCGGTGAGCTGCGGCAGGTGCCGCCAGGCCCGGATGAGCGTTTCCTGCACGATGTCATCGGCGCTCGCCCGGTTAGGACAGAACCGTTCGACGTAACCGTGCAGGGCCTTGGCGTGACGGGAGTACAGCTCGCGGATCGCGGCATCGGCATCGGCGGGCAGTTGGCCGCGGGAAGCAGTCGTGATGGTAGGCATGCTTACTATCACGGATAGTAGAGAGGTTTCGTTCACCACTGCCGTCGGCCCGGTCAACCGTGTTGGCAGCCTGGCATCGTGATTGAACCGGCCGCCCACTCTATGCGTGATAGTAGATAGGACGGACGGGTTGTGCCGGTTATCTGGGAGTGAGGATGCGACGGTTCGGTGAGCTGGAAGCTGTGATCATGGACCGGTTGTGGGAGTGGGGGCGGCCGGCGCTGGTCCGTGAGGTAGTCGACGATCTCCATGGTGACCGGCCGCTGGCTTACACCACCGTGATGACGGTGATGGAGAACCTGCACCGCAAGGGGTGGCTGCGCCGGGAACGGGATGGCCGGGCGTGGCGCTATGAGCCCACCGGCTCCCGGTCGGCGTACACCGCGGCGTTGATGAGCGACGCGCTGGGCACCAGCGCGGACCGGCGCAGGGCGCTGGCGCATTTCGTACTTCAGATGAGCCCGCACGATGCGGCCCTGCTGCGCGAGGCGCTGGAGCAGGCGCGCCCGGAGCCCGAGGCTGGCGGGAACCGGTGACCGTCGCCGCGGTACTGCTGAGTTATGGGGCGTGCGCCGGCACGCTTGGGGCAAGGATGCTTGGCCGGGGCAGGTGGATGGGCCGGGCGCCGCTGCTTGGCATTGTCACTTACCTGGCCGCGGGGTGGTCGGTGGTCGCCGCGCTCGGGCTGGCCGGGCTGACGCTGGCGGTTCACGCGACCGCTCTCGGCGGAGGGCTCAGTCACCTGATCGGGGCGTGCGTGCTGCGTCTTCGCGCCGCCTACGCCACACCAGGGGGCGCCACCGTAGCCGGGCTGGGCCTTATCCTGGCGGGCGCTGTGGTGGCCCGCACCACGCTCACCGCCGTCACCCATCTCCGCGCCGCGGGGCGGCAGGCGCTGCGGCACGCGCAGACCGCCCGGCTGGCGGGGTGGCCCGAGCCCGCCCTGGGGGCCGTGCTGGTGGAACATCCGGAGCCGGCCGCCTACTGCGTCGCCGGGCGGCACCCGACGGTGATCTTGACCACCGGCGCCGTGGCGGCACTGGACCCCGCCCAGCTCCGGGCGGTCCTGGCACATGAACGAGCGCACCTCGCCGGGCGGCATCACCGGCTGCTGGCCATGGCGAGGATCGGCCGCCAGGTGCTTCCGTTCGTGCCGCTGATGCGGGACGCGGACCTGCAGGTGGCGCGGCTGGTCGAATTGCACGCCGATGATGCGGCAACACGGGCCAGCGATCCCCGGTCGCTGGCCACTGCCCTGGTGGTCCTGGCCACCGCCGGCAGCCCCGAACCGGCTCTGGCCGCGGCCGCCACCGACGCGGTGCAGCGGATACACCGGCTGCTCGGCCCCGCCGAGCCGCTGGGCCCGGTACGCCGTCACTTGCTGCGCGCGACGGCCGCCGCGCTCGCATTGACCCCGGTCCTGCTGGCCCTGACTCCGGCCGTCGTGGCGCTCGTCCTGGGCCGGGTGCCTGCCGCCTAGCAGACGGCCATCACTGGGCCGGCCACGGCGCCGGGCCACGGCCGGATGCCCGCCAGGGCCGAAGGTCGTTCTGCCGCAAAGACCGCTCAGGCAGCTACCGCGCCCGGGCCGGCAATGAACGGCCCGCCACCTACCTGCGTGTTGCCATTTATTGGCGCACCCAACATCAACACGGCGGGTTCGCTTGCCGGGCTGGGAGGACAACATGAGGAACGTCCCGGGCGAATGCCGCCGCCGCTGGTGCCCACGCCACGGCAGGCACTGCGGGGCCGCCCGCCGTCCGCCACCAGCGGCCACCAATGCCGGCCAGACGGCGGCGGGCGCCGTCCAGTTGGCGATCGGGCTGCTCACCGCAACCCTCGACTCACCAGAACTGCTGGAATGGGCCGCGGGGACCCTGGTGGCAGAAGGCCCGGCCGCCCTCGGTGACCTCCTCGCAGGCCTGCACGTCCTCTCCGAGTTGCTGCTTCACGAGCTGCACGACGCAACCGGACGGCCGCCAGCAGCCATACTCCAACGCCTCGCGATCTTCGCCGAGACCCGGCCAGGCGCATCACCGAGCGGGTAGCCGCGCCGGGGACAGCGGGCCCGGCCCGCTCGTCTGGTGAACAAGCAAAGTCTCCTATCCGTGTTAGTAAGAGGTTGGCCTCACACAGCGCCTGCCGGGCGCACGCGCAGGGGCACCTGGCGTTGGAGCCGCCGGCTAGCTGGACCGGCACGTCAAAGGAGACGCTCGTGATCAAGACTGGACACGACATTCAGCCCAGCCCCAGCCTGCGACTGCGCCTGGCCACCGGCCGGTGGCGCGTCGACCCGGCACAGTCACATGCGTCGTTTGCCGCCCGCGTCGGCGGCCAGTTCGTGCGGGGATGCATGCCCCTGGCTGGCAGGGTGATCATCGCGGACCCGATCGAGGATTCGACGGCGTGCTTTGCCGCCAGGACGAGTGGGGTCAGCACCGGGTCACCGGCGCTGGACCGATTGCTGGCCGGGCCGCGGTTCCTGGATGCCGCGGCCTTCCCGGAGATCAGCTTCCGGTCCGAGTTGCTGGCCTGGGTCCCCGTCGGCTGGCGGGCCGTCGGCCGCCTGCGGGTCAAGAACGCTGAGCATGAACTGGCCTGCCAGTTCGACCTGCACCATGGCGACACGCGGCCGGACGACGTGCTGCCAGATGACGTGCTGCCAGATGACGTGCGGCGCATCGTCATCGCCAGCAACTGGGTGATCGACTCACGGTGGGTGACCAGTCACTGGGTCCCGGCACTAAGCCGCAACGTCGTGATGACGTGCTCGTTTTTGCTCGTATCGGAGACATGAGGGGCCTGGGCCTCAGCGGCCCCCAGCCCGGCGGGGCCGGCGGCCCGTCGCCTACGGCCGTAGCCGCATGGTGCAAGCCGGATGCATTGACATATCGCAGTCCGTGAGCCCGGATCCACCCCGGGCGGCTGCCCGGTGAACGGTACGGCCGGCTCGGGCTAACCGGGCTAACCCCCCGCCCGCGGAATACCGGGCGCTCAGGACCGTGTGACGCACGTCGCACCAGGCAGGCCCAACTGTGCTGAACATGCCCCGTCTTCTATCCGTGTTAGTAGTTGAGAGCGGAACTACTGCCGGACTCGCCGTGGCCTGAGGGCCGCGGGGTCCTGAGGACTGGAGGAGAACGATGTTTGATCGTAGCCAAGCGCAGCCGGCGCAGGGCGCGGATGTGGTCGCGCGAGCTGTGGGCGCCCTCGCGCTTGCCGCGCTGGCAGTGATCCACGTGGTCGACCTGCCGGGCACGCTGGGCCCGCTCCCGCTGATCGGTGCTGGGTATCTGGGGATCATCGTGGCGGCTGTCGGAGTCGGCGGGGTCATGATCGCCCGGTCGCATTGGCTGGTGTGGGCCGCCGCCGGCGGTCTGGCCGTCTCGGCGATGGGTGGCTACGTGCTGACCCGTGCCCTGCCGGGCGGCTTCCTCGGCGATCACGTCGATGTCGGCAACTGGCAGTGCCCGCTGGGCATCGCCGCGCTCAGCGTGGAGACGCTGATCATCCTGCTCACAATGCTCGCCGCCTGGCAGGCGCGGGCCCATGCGGCGACGGTGGCCGCCAGGCCCCGGCCCGCCGTACGGCGCGCGCCCGAGTACAGCCAGTCCAGGTGATCACACACTGCTGCCATACCCGCCGGGACCCAGCCAGGCCCTTGCCCGGCGAGCTGCGGGGCACCCGGAAGGAGCACTAAAGTGCGCATGTTCCAGCCTGGCCCGACCGGCCACGCACACCCAGCCCCGTGGCGGCGATGGCTGCTCCCGGCGGCGGCCATGGCCAGCTTCGTGACGCTGCTCATCCTGCCGCGCGGCGCGGCCGCCGGCATGCCGCTGAGCTACACCCAGTTCCTGGCCGATGTTGGTACCGGGACGGTCCGTGCGGTGACCATCGGCCCGGCCGGCCAGGTGACCGGCATCTTGGCCGGCGGGCAGCCGTTCACCACCACCATCCCGGTGGCTCTCGGCGGCAACGGCCTGGCCGGCGACCTCGCCGCCCATCATGTCCAGATCACCGCCACCAGCACTATGCCCTCCTCGCCGTGGGCGGTGCTGATCGGGCTGTTGCCGCTGCTGCTTATCGGCGGCCTGGTGTTTTTCGCGGTCCGCAACGCGCGCCGCCAGGCGGGTGCCCTCGGCGGGATGGGCGGGCTGAGCGGGGTGACCAGGGCGAAGACGCAGGTGATCGACGCCGAGCGACCCGTCACCCGGTTCACCGACGTGGCCGGCTACCCCGCCGTGAAGACCGAGATCGGCGAGGTTGTCGACTACCTGCGCGACCCCGCCCATTACCACGCGGCCGGGGCACGCGGCCCGCGTGGCGTGCTCATGGCCGGGCCGCCTGGCACCGGGAAGACCCTGCTGGCCCGCGCGGTCGCCGGTGAGGCTCATGTCCCCTTCCTGTCCATCTCTGGCTCAAGCTTCGTCGAGATGTTCGTCGGCGTCGGCGCGGCCCGGGTCCGGGACCTGTTCGAGCAGGCCCGCACCCGCGCACCGGCGATCGTGTTCATCGACGAGATCGATGCCCTCGGCGCCCGCCGCGGCTATGGCGGCTTCGCCGGGAACGACGAGCGGGAGCAGACCCTCAACCAACTGCTCGCCGAGATGGACGGATTCGAGCAGTCCGACAGCGTGGTCGTGCTGGCCGCCACCAACCGGCCGGATGCCCTCGATGCGGCGCTGCGCCGCCCGGGCAGGTTCGACCGTGAGGTGCTCGTCCCGCTGCCCAATCGGGCCGAGCGGCGCGCCATCCTGGCCTCCCACTCCCGCGGTAAGGCGCCCGGCCCGGACGTGGACTTCGACCACATCGCCGCGGCCACCCCCGGGTTTTCCGGCGCGGACCTGGCCAACCTGGTCAACGAGGCCGCCCTCAGCGCGGTCCGGTCCGGCCGCACCACCCTCACCGCCGCCGACTTCACCGCCGCCCGCGACCGGGTGCTTCTGGGCACCAGGGACCGTACCGTCACGCTGACCCTCGACGAACTGGCCACGGTCGCTGTCCATGAGGCCGGGCATGCCCTGGTCGCCGCCCTGTCGCCGCATGCCGACCCGGTCAGCCGGGTCACCGTCCTCGGTGCCGGGCACGCCCTCGGCCTGACCGAGCTGCTCCCCGCCGACGACCGGCGCCTGTACGGGGAGAGCTACCTGGCGGACACGCTGGCCGTGAAGCTGGGCGGCCGCGCCGCCGAGCGCCTGGTCCGCGGGGAGGCATCCACCGGTGCCGCCGACGACCTGGCCTCCGCGACCGGCCTGGCCACCCAGATGGTCCGCGAGTTCGGCCTCAGCCAGTCGATCGGGCCGGTCAGCTACAGCGGCCAGCCGGGCGGTCATCCCGCGCATGCCCCGCGCGGCTACTCCGAGCAGACCCAATGGCTGCTGGACCAGGAGATTGCCGCCCTGCTGACCACCGCGGAAACCCGCGCCCGTGAGCTGCTGACCCGGCACATCGAGGCCCTCAACCTGCTCACCAGCGCGCTGCTTGAGCAGGAAACCATCACCGGCGACCAGGTCCGTGCCCTGCTCTATGTCACCAGCCCCGCCCCGCTCCCCGCCGCCCCCGGCGCAATCGCGGCCCCTGGCCAGCCCGCAAGGAGAGCCCACGCTTCTACTAAAGAAATTAGTAGATAGTCAAAACCGACCGCTAGGAGCTCATCATGCGACACCCACGAATCATCGTCGGCGGCATCGGCCTGGCCGTCGTGGCGGCCGTCGGCGGCGTCACCGCCGCCACGGCAGGCAGCTCACCCGCTACCAGTGCGCCCGCCGTCGGCCATGGAGCCATGACGGCGACCGTTCGCACCGCGCCAGCAACCGTCGCAGGCAAGACCGAGACCATCCTGGTCGACGCTCAAGGCCTGCCCCTGTACTTCTACCGGCCCGACACTGCGGCGAAGTCGTTCGTCACCGGGGGGCTGGCCAGGCTCTGGCCCCCGCTGACCTCAGCCGCACCCACCGCCGCCGGTGCACTAGGCAAGGTCACCGTGGTCAACGACTCCAACGGTCAGCAGGTCGCCTACAACGGCCACCTGCTCTACACCTTCATCAGCGACCACCCCGGCCAGGTGACCGGCCAGGGCGTCCAGAACTTCTTCGTGGCCACCCCCGGCCTTGTCCCGATCGCCGCAACCGCGGCCCCGGCCGGACCGGTCCCGGCCGCACCGGCCGGCGGCTACGGCTACTGAGACCGCCGTCGCCGTCCCGGTCTGCCATCCGCCGCGACGCTGCCCGCCTGAGCCAAGGGGCACGGTCAGCGCGAAATTCGCCCGGGTAGCACGGCGCCCGCGCGGGCCGGACAGCCCGCCGGGCGTCACCGGGGGCCGCCGGCGTCAGAGGGGCAAGCATGACAACCAGCAGGCTCTCATCGACGGGGCAAGCGCCGGACCCGGCTCGTGTCGCCATTGCCAGGCCGCGGAGCCGCCATTGCCCCGCCCAGAGGGCCGGCGTCTCGGCCCGCTCGCCCGGGCGGCGGCCCAGCGTCTCCGCGCCGGGGCAGCAAGCGCGCCGCCCGCGCCGGGGCAGCCGCCCTCGCCGTGGCGGTGCTGGCGGCCGCCGGCATCACAGAGCGGGCCGCGCTGGCGGCGTCGCTGACGGTCCTGGGTCATCTGCACTGGATCTGGATCCCGGTCGCCGTCGTACTGGAATCGGCATCCATGGCAGCCTTCGCGATCATGCTGCGCCGGCTGCTCGCGGCGGGCGGCGCCAAGGTCGGCGTGCGGCCCATGCTGGCCACGGCCCTGGCGGCCAACGCGCTGTCGGTCTCGGTGCCCCTGGCCGGGCCCGAGCTGGCGACAGCGTTTACCTTCCGCCGCTTCACCAGGCAGGGCGCCGATGCCCCGCTGGCCGGCTGGTCGCTGCTGGCCGGCGGGGTGGTCTCCTCGGCTGCCGCGGCCGTCGTCCTGGTCGGTGGTGGGCTGGCGTCCGGGAAGATCCTGGTTACCGCGGCCGCAGTGCCCAGCGGCGAGCTCGCCGTTGCGGCCCTGGTCCTGTTGGCCGCGGCCGCCCGCCGGCCGCGGCTGGTCGGCGCACTGGAGCGGCCCGCGGCTTGGACGCTACGGCGCGGGTCCCGGCTGCTCCGCCGGCCCGCCGCGGATCCACGCCCGACGATCCGGGTCTGGGCCGAACGGCTCGTTTCACTGCGCCTTCCCACGTCCGGCAGGATGACCGTGACCGGCCTGGCGCTGGCCAACTGGCTCACCGACGCGGCCGTCCTCGCCGCGAGCATCTACGCCGCCGGCGCCGCCGTGCCCTGGCACCTTCTCCTGCTGGTCTACGGCTCGGGAGTCGCCGCGCAAAACCTGAACCTCACACCCGGCGGCCTCGGGGTCGCCGAAGGGGCCCTCGGCGTGGCCCTGGTAGCCACCGGGCTCCGTGCCGGCCAGGCGCTGGCTGCGGTACTGCTCTACCGGCTCGCCAGTTTCTGGCTGGCCGCATTCGCCGGATGGCTGGTCCTCCTCTGGCTGCGCCGCGCCAGGCGCGGCACCGGCACGCGGCTTATGGAGCAGGACACGTGATGGCCGATGACCTCGATAGCGCCGGCCTGTCAGCCACGCTGGGTGCTCACGAACTGGTGCTCCTGCACGGGCAGCCCGGCTCGGCTGCCGACTGGGTGCAGGTAGCCGAACGGCTGCCGCCCCAGCTCCACGTCGTCGCGGCCGACCGGCCCGGATACGGCTCCAGCGAGCTCCCGGCGGCCGGTTTCGCCGCGAACGCCCGCGCCGTCCTCGATGACCTGGACGCACGGGGCATCCACCGAGCGGTGCTGGTGGGGCACTCCTACGGCGGCGGGGTGGCGCTGTCGGCGGCGAGCCTGGCACCCCACCGAGTGGAGGCGGTAGTGCTGCTCGCCAGCGTCGGCCCGGGGTGCGTGAACGGCTGGGACCGGCTGCTCGCCGCGCCCGGCGTCGGGCAATTGTGCGCACTGGTGGCGTGGCGGCTGACGCCATGGATCGCCCGTGCCAGGATCGCCCGGATCGCCCGGCGGCGAGGCCGCCCGCTGCGCCCGGACGAGCACGTCAACTGGAACATCTGGGGACATGTGAGCCGCGAGCACGGCCCGCTGTGGCGCACCTTCCTGGCCGAGCAGCGCGCCCTGCTGCGCGAATTGGACGAGCTGGAGTCCGCCGTCCCTGCTGTCCAGGCGCCGGTGCTGCTGCTCGCCGACCCACAGGACCACCAGGTGCCCGTCGATACCGGGCGCCGGCTGGCGCAGGCCCTGCCGGACGCTCGCCTGCAACTCGTCGCGGGGGCCGGTCATCACCTGCCCAGGCGCGCCCCAGGTGCCGTCGCCGATGCGATGGTGGCGTTCCTGGTAGCGGTGGAACAGTCCGCCGCCCCCGGCTGCCTGGCGCGACTCACCCAGCGGAACGCTGAACTCGCCACCAGACTGACTCAGTGGTCATCAGACCCAGGCGCGCAGTCGGTCGCGCCTGTGAGGAAGATGAGGTGGGAAAGGAGATGGTCAATCGCGAGGCTTACGAGCCAAGTACGACCATGGTATCGATTGCCTGCTCAGTTGCGCTGTCGGGTTTCACTTGGAGCCACCCTCGTGTGCCCAGGTTGACGATGGCCCGAAGGATGTCGTCGTGCGTCAACTGGGGATTACGTCGGCGCTTCCACTCTTCGACGTACGTAACAACGTCTCTCGACTTTCGCATTTTTGGCTGGCTGTGGCTCGCGTAGCTGAAGGTTGCCGATGGAGCTGGGGGATTCGCTGGCGCTGGCCGGGGCGGGTGTGTGGTGCTATGCCTGGACCAGGAAGTGGAAGTTGTCTCGCCCGATGGTGCGTTCCAGCGTCTTCATGATGCGGCCGGCGTTGTCATGGGGGCCCTGGATGTAGAAGGGTTTGCCTTCGCGTCCGAAGCCGATGGCGCTGGGACCGTCCCACGGGCCGAGATGACTGGTGGTTTCGCTGAAGCCGGGGGCTGGCTCGAAGCCGAGGCTGCGGGCGTAGTCGACGGCGCCGAATACCAGGTGGCGGGCTAGCTCGACGGGGGCTTTGAGCGGCTGGTCGTGGTAGCCGGAAAAGAAGCTGCGGGTCAGGCGGGGCAGCGCGTAGCTGTCAATGAGCCGCGGCCCCAGGGTGTCCTTGACCCCGAGGCAGTAGACGTCGGCCAGCCAGCCGCAGGCCGAGACCTTGCCGCCGGGGTGGTCGCGTGCGACCAGCACGGTCACCAGGCCTGACGCGCCGGGACTGGAGATGCCGATGCCGGGCCAGCCGGGGTGGTCCTTCACTGTCAGCCCTTCGCTCCACCCCGGGCTTACCCAGCACCCGGCGATCCCTGGCTCGGCGGCAGCCGCCTGGTCTTGCGCGGCGATAGCCCTGATGATAGGCGCTACTTTCGCCGGTGGCAGGCCCAGTGCCCGGGCGATCTGCTTGGGGGACCGGCCCTGGCGGCGCAGAACCTGGACTCGGTGGGTGAGCTCGTCAGGATTCATCCCGCAATCATCTCGCGCACGCCCGCCCGGCGAAGTGAACGGCGACACGCGGCCGGGCCTGCGGGTTGATCATCTGCGGGTGCCCCGCTGGGAGCATCGGCGCTGCATACAAACCCCGCAGACGGAGTTACGCCGATGCTCCCGGACCTGACCTTACCGCCGTCGCTGATGGCGTTGCTGGCCACATTCGAGCCTTGTTTCACCGTGCCGACGTTCCGCACGTTCTGCGCCCTGGCCGCGGGGTTCCTGGCCCAGACCGGGCGGCGCACGGTATGCGGCATGCTAACTGGTGCGGGGCTGGCCGGGGTGTGGCGGCATGACCGGGCCCACCGGTTCTTCTCCCATGCCCGGTGGAGCGCCGAAGACCTGGGCCTGGTCCTGGCGAAGCTGGCCGTGATGCTGCTGGTGCCCGACGGTGAGCCGGTGCTGGTGGCGATCGACGACACGCTGTTCAAGCGCACCGGCCGCAAGGTGCACGCGATCGGCTGGTTCCACGACGGCTCGGCGAAAGGCCCTCACAAGGTGGGGCTGGGCAACAACTGGGTCATCGCCGCCGTCGTGGTGAGGCTGCCGTTCTGTTCCCGCCCGGTGGCGCTGCCGGTGCTGGCGAAGCTGGTGCACAAGGACATCACGCCTGGCCCCGCGTCGCGGCTGGTGCTGGCCCGGCAGATGACCGCCGCGCTGGCCCGCGTGCTGCCTGGCCGCCACATCCACGTGGTGGCCGATGCCGCCTACGCGGGCAAAGAGCTTGCCCGCCTGCCCGCCACGGTGACCTGGACCACCCGGCTGCGCAAAGACGCCGCGCTGTATGAGCTGCCCGGCCCGCGCACCGGACGACGCGGCCGCCCCCGCGTTGCTGCGGATTTCCGAAATTCCCCGCTGTCGATCACTGGAATTCCCCAGGGGACGAGCGGTGCGGAGGGCCTGGGATGAGCTTACGGGGCTGTCAAGTCCGGGCCTCCTGACCGGTCAGCTCGGCAATGGTGACGGGC
>WNGM01001235.1_pt1 | contig 20681 bp, 22 predicted proteins | sample 5400571 | NCBI WGS metagenome assembly WNGM01 (sample SAMN13153378, study PRJNA577476) | soil metagenome | isolation source: 100 cm soil or saprolite under Garry oak tree replicate 2 | place: USA:California | collected 2016-06-15 | reverse complement strand
CTCCCGATCCCCGGGGTGCCATCGCTGCCGATCGCGCAGGTCGTGCTCGGCTACCTCGTCCTGGAGATGGCCTTGAGCCTGTTCGGCGCGCGGGGCATCGCGTGGGAGGCCCACGTCGGCGGCATCGCGTTCGGCTTCGCCGCCGCCCCCGCGGTGATGCGCCTCCCGACCCCCGGCCGCCGTGCGGCGCGGCTCCGTCCCGTCGAGGGGCTGCGGGACCTCGCGACGACACCGGAACTCCAGCGGATCCTGGAGGAAGCGGAGCGGGCGGACCTGCCGGAGACCCGGGAGGCGTGGATCGAGAAGTTCGTCGCGGGCGCGCGGTGTCCGCGGTGCGGAGGCCCGTTGCGGCGGCGATTCGGCGCCCTCAGAAGCACGTGCGGCTGGCGTCGGCCGGTCTGAACCCCGGGAGGCTCCCGGACCCCGCCGAGCACGGGCTAACATGTTAGCCCGTAGGATCCACGCTCTCCCCGATCGCGGCGGCCGACGTCGCGGCCGGTCGTCCCAGCACTTTCATCCCCCTCCCGGAAAGGCTATTATATGGCCGTGTATATATATATGGTTATCCCATGATCGAAACCTACAACGGAGAGTGTGTGCTGTTCTCGTACGACGCGACCGGCGCGTCCCGGGCCGCGGCCGTCCAAGTCTGCCGCATCATCTTCGGCCGGCGCCGCGTGGATACGAACGGGGTCGCTCACGATGAGAAAGGGTTCATCGACCGCCCGGGCGTCGTGTGGATCGGACAGAGCGTGTTCATCCTCCCGCCGCGGGACGGGGAGGAACTCGCGACGAAGCTCGGCCACCTCGGGGTACGGGTGGCGACGGCCCCAGTTACCATCACCCTGCCTGGCCTGGAGCGATTCCGGAGGCCCGCGAAAGCCCTCCCCTAACATGTTAGCCCCAGAGGGGAAGGGACGAAGGGGGTCGCGCGGCCCGAGGACCGCAAACCCTTTCTCCGACCGGGCGTTCGACAGGGCGATGGCAGCCCCGAGCGCCCTCGTCCTGACGTGCGGACAGTGCGGCAGCGTGGCCCCGCATCGCGTCCTGCGCGGCAAGATCGGCGGGGGCGACGAGATCGTATTCGAGGGCGTCGTCAAGTGCTCCGCGTGCGGATTCGTCTCGTCCGTCGTGACGCGGGAGCCGAAGCCGATCGAAGTCCCGCTCGTGGTGTCGTGGCTGGACAAGTCCGAGAAGACGTCGCTCGAGTTCTCCCCGGAGGAGGACGTCCACGTGGGGGAGGCGCTCGACCTCGGCGACTCGCGCATCTCGATCACGGCGATCGAGGCGGGAGGCCGGCGCGTCGACGGCGCGAAGGCGCGGGAGGTCGCGACGCTCTGGGCGAAGCGGATCGACCAGGTTCGCGTGAAGTTCTCCGTCAACAAGGGAAACCGGACCGTGCCGCACCAGGTCCTCGCGGCACCCGACGAGGAGTTCGAGGTCGGAGAGATCGTGGACCTGGGGAAGGACCGCGCCGTCGTGCACCACATCCGCACCCGCATCCGGACGGTCCGCGACGGCCGGGTCCGCGCGGACGAGATCGTGCGGATGTACGGGCGCATCGTCCGCGAGCGGACGAGCCGATAGCCACCGGCGCGTCGCAACAAATATGCCGTCACAGATCGTTGCGACCGAACGAAGCAGTTGGGCTGCCGATGGCCGCGCCGGAATTGGTGGTCGGGATTCTGCCCTCGGCCCGGATGAGAACGACGGACTACGACCTGATCGTGACCGATCGACGCCTCGTCGGGGCGAAGATCGGAACCCCCGGATTGGCACCCGCGGCGGGTTTCGTTCTGGGCGGGGTCGTCGGCTACTCGATCGGCCGCGGTCTGTCTCGTGGCCAAGCCGCCCAGCGCGCCCGATACGCCGGCCTTTCGATCGACCAGATCATTTGGTCGGACCGACAGAACTTCCACATCCCGATCGCATGGATCGAACGGGGGGAGTTCACCGGAGGAATCAACATGGTCGTTACGCCTCGCTTGACCCTGTGGGTCTCCGGCCAAGAACTGACGTTCAAGTTCATGAACCACTACTGGGCGAAGGACAAGGCCGAGGTCCAGTACATTGCCGATGTCCTCGCGAAAATTTTGACCGGTCGGATCACGTTCAAGGGTATCGGTGGCCACAAACCGTTATAGTTCGGAGGCGTTCCGTCGCAACGGATGATCATTCTCCTCGGCGTCGGCCACGTCTTCGACATCGGCCCCGCGATCCGCGCGGAAATCCTCGCGCGCCGGCCGCGCGTGGTCGCCCTCGAGCTGGATCCGGCCCGATACCACGCGTTGATGAGCCGCGAGCCCCGGGCCCGGGGCCTCTCGCCCCTCGCCCTGCTCGCGCAATTCCAGATCCGGATCGCGAGGCAGTACGGCGTCGAGGTCGGCGACGAGATGGTCGCGGCCGCGAGGGCCGCGCAGGAAGTCGGGGGCGAGGTCGCGTTGATCGACCAAGACTCCCGCGCCGTGCTCGGCCGCGTGTGGCGGGAGATGTCGTTCCGGGAGCGGGTGCGCCTCCTGGCTTCCGCGCTCGGCGGACTCTTCACCCGGAAGGAGAAGGTCGAGGCAGAGCTCCAGCGGTTCTACGCGGACGAGCCGGGGTTCATCGAGGAGTTCGCGCGGGAGCTCCCGACGGCGAAGCGCATCTTGATTGACGATCGGGACGCGCTCATGGCCTCGATGCTCCGGCAGCTCGCGGAGACGAAGGGCGACGTCGTCGCGGTGGTCGGCGAGGGCCACATCGAGGGGTTGCGTCGCCACCTCGCGGGCATGGTGGTCGACGTCGTGCACCTGCAGGATCTGCGGTCCGCCCCGCGCGGACCGAACGCGAGCGCGAGCGTCACCATTCATTTGTGACGACGGGGCGGCCGCGGGAGCCAGCGGGGCACGCGGGCCGCGTACGCGCGGTAGGCGTCGCCGAATCGGGCCTCGAGGGTCCGCTCCTCGCGGAGCATCGCGAGGTGAACCGGCACGGCGAGCAGGACGACGATTCCCACCGCGGACACGGAACCGAGGAAGGCAGACAATCCGATGAGTGCCGCGGCGTGCGACATCGCGATCGGATTCCGCGTCAACGCGTACGGCCCGATTGTGACAAGGACCTCGGGCGGCGCCGTCGGGTTTGGGGTGCCGCGGCCGACCCGGACGAAGAGGGCGAAGCACCAACCCAGGCCCACGATGCCAATCGCGAATAGGCCGAGGCCGAGCCATGGGATCGGCGAGGGCCAACGCGGGATGCCGAGCCAGCGGTCGACCATCAAGCCGGCCCATGGAACGCCGATGTACAGGAGAGCGAACAAGATTGCCATTTCGCCCCATGCGATGATCCGACGTGGCACGGACCCTGGCATACTCACAGGGTATTTCTGGAATTGGGCTAGCATGTTAGCCCACGAGGCGCGCGGTTCCCGGACCTCCCGCGAATGCTTAAGGGCGCGCGGTCCATGGCCACGATGGGATGGCCGCACGGGACCCGGCGAAAGAGGCGACGACGGCCTTCGTGAAGGCCCAGTTCCGCCGCTACTACGAATCGACGAAGCCAGTCCTCCCCGACCGCTTCGCGAAGCGCGAATTCGGGTTCATGTTCTGGACCCCAGGGATTGTGCAGCGCCATCTCGGGTTCTCGCGCCCCGAGAATTTGCGTTCCTTTTTGACGGACCGCGTGCCCGCTCACGCGTACTACTCCTCGGCGTATTACGAGAAGCCCGACGCCCCAACGATGGAGGAGAAAGGATGGCTGGGAGCGGACCTGATCTTCGATCTCGATGCGGACCACTTGCCCAACGCATCGAAGATGTCGTACCCGGAGATGCTCGAGGCGATCCGCCTGAAGATCCTCCACCTCTACGACGATTTCCTCGCTGCGGACTTCGGCTTTGACGAGAAGACGATGCGACTCGTCTTCTCCGGAGGTCGAGGGTACCACATTCACGTTTTCGATGAGCGGGTGTGGAGCCTCGGGTCCCACGAGCGGCGGGAAATCGTGGACTGGATCACCGCGAAAGGGCTCGACGTTCAAGCGACCTTCCGCGAATCCGCCTTCGACGCGACCGAATTCAAGGGGCACACCCGCGTCAAGAAGAAAGTTATCGGACCGCGCCGCGGCGAGCCCGGGTGGGCCGGGAAAATCGGACGAGGTATCGATGAACTCATGGTCCAATTTGAGAAGATGGGGCAGGAAGGCGCAGTCGGCTTCATGACCTCCTTCGAAGGCGTCGACCGCGGAGCGGCGGAATCGCTCTACGAGAGCCTGTTCAAGGTCCGCGCGACGAAGCCTCGTACGATTCGTGGCGTCGATCGCGTTCGAGAAGGCCAGCTCGAGGCGCTGCCGGACAAGGCGCGAGACCTGTTGGTTCGTCTGGTCGTCGATGTCCAACAGATCCGCCTCGACGAACGCGCGGGCGTCTCGCTCGAGGGCATCGTGCAGCGCGGAGAGACGGACGAGCCCGTCACCTCGGACATCAAACGTCTCATTCGGATGCCCTCCTCGTTGCACGGCAAGACCGGATTGCAAGTCATTCCCCTGACCCGCGACGCCATCGACGAATTCCGTCCCCTCCGCGACGCTGTTCCGACCGCGTGGACCGATGACCGCGTCCGCGTCAATCTCAAGAACAAAATGAATCTGCAGATTCGAGACGAGGCGTTCGATTTGTCTCCCGGAGTGAACGACGTTCCGCAGTACTTTGCCGTCTTCCTCGCGGCCCGGGGACTCGCGACCGTCGCCTCCGAGGCCTAACCTCCGTTCCGTCCGGCGCTCCGCCGGTGCTTCGCTGCCCCTCGTGCCGCTTCGGCCTGGTCCGCGTCGCACCAGTATACCGGCCGAGAATGGGGCCGAAAACCCTATCCCGCTAGCGAGGGACTTGGGACAACACAGGCCGAGCCTTCCATGCTGGCGTATCAGGATCGACTTCAGGGAACGGACCGTCTCCTGCGAATCCGGCGCATCCGCAAGGCGGCATTCGCAGGCCTGCTCGCCCTCACCGTGGTCCTGATCGCCGCACGGCTGGGGAGCGAGGGCGCGAGCCTCAAGCCTTTCTTCTTGCCGGTCAACGGGATCATCGAGGTCTCCCTGATCATGGGCCTCGTCGCGACGTTCGTCGGGCTGTACCTCCGGGACCTCGAGATCAAGAACGCGCAGCGGGACAGCCAGCGATACCTGATGGCGAAGTATTCCATGACCCGCGCCTTTCGCACCGCGGGGTTCTCGCTCGGCATCGCGGTCGTGCTGCTCCTCGCGGTGACGCCGTCCGTCGCGGCCGCCCTGTTCTCAGATTCGCCGCGGATCGTCCCCCTCCTGAAGAACGGCCAGGAGGTCGTGACGTTCACGAGCCCGGACCCGTTCGGCGTCACCTTCGTGACGCACGCGGTCGTGACCGTGACAAGCGGTCAGGCGTCCGTCACCGTCTTGCGGAACAACATGACCGTGACAAGCCAGATCCTCGCGGCGACACAACGATTCTCGTTCGACATCGAACCGACGATGTGGGCCGCCCTCGCGAACTGGTCGCTCGTCTTCCGGAACCTGGCGAACGGCGACACGTATGTGAGGTTCGAGCTCCAGAAGGGCCTCATGCCGACGCTCTTCTCGACCGTTCCCTTCCTCCTCTTCCTGTACGGCGCGGCGCAGCTCGGGTGGTGGGTCGGACTCCGGCCGATCCGGGAGCGAACGAAGGCGTCCAGCCTCTCCGTTGCGCCCAGCCTGGAGTCCGGCGAACGCGTGTACGATCCCAACGCGATGCCGAGTCCGAATCCGGGCCCGCAATCCGAGACGGCGTTCAACTTCACAGCGGCCCCGCCGCCGCCTCCGCGTGCCCCTCCCCCAGCTCCACCCGTCCCCGTGGCCGTCGCCGGACCGGTGGTGCACGCGGAGCCCCCGCGGCCCGTGCCCCGACCTCCCGTCCGTCAACCGGAGACGCCCGCCAGCCTCGTGATGAAGGGGGACGCGCTCGCGAGCGCGAACGCGCACGAAGCGGCTCTCGGTTTGTACGATGAGTCCGTGCGGCTCGATCCGACGTTCGTGCCCGCGATCCTCGGACGCGCGACGACGTTGGCGCGCCTGAACCGCCGACCCGAGGCGATCGAGACGTACAAGCAACTCCTCTCGAAAGATGCGAAGAATCTCGACGCCCTGCGAGGGCTCGGTCGCATGCTGGCGGACGACCGCCGATGGCGGGAGTGCCTCGAAGCCGTCGACGGCCTGCTCCGCGTGCGGCCGAACGAGGCGCCCGCCCTCGAGATGAGGGGCGACGCGCTCGCGAACCTCGGACGTCGACCTGAGGCGCTCGCCGCCTACGAAGGCGCGGCAGCGATCGATCCGGCGAACGGGAACCTCCACCAGAAGATCGAGGAGGCCCGGGTGGACGTGCCGAGCCTCCTGAGCCGCGCCCTGATCGCGAGCGCGAACGGGAACTATCCGGCGGCGTTGAACCTGTTCGACGACATCCTCGAGGTCGATCCGAGCAACGTGAACGCGTTGATCGGCAAGGCGGTCGCCTATCGGCGCAGCGGCAAGCCGCAGGAGGCGCTGAACTGCCTCGACCTCGTCCTCGGGGTGCAGGCGAACAACGCGTCCGCCCTGCTGAACCGCGGGAACATCCTGCTCGAGGAAGGCGACCTCGAAGGCGCGCTCGACTCGTTCGATCGGCTCACGCAGCTCTATCCGGGGGACGAGGACGCCTGGGCCGCACAGGGGGCGGTCCTCGCGAAGATGGGCCGGGACGACGACGCCATGCGGGCGTACACGGAGGCGCTCAAGCTCAGCCCGGGTGACGAAGGGATCCAGCGGTACATCCTCGAACTCGAGGCCGCGAGGACCGCCCCGACCGAGGTGCTGGACGAGCTGCGGAAGATCAAGGGGGTCGGGCAGGCGCGGGCGAAGGCGCTCGTCGACGCTGGCTTCACGACACCGGACGACTTCGCGAAGGCGAGCGCGAAGGACCTCATGGCCGTACGCGGCATCACGCGGAAGATCGCAGAGGACCTCGTCGAGCACTTCAAAGCCGCGATCGCCGAGACGGCATCGCGCTGACCGCCGCAAGTTTTTAAGTAGCCGGGCTCCTTGCCACGCCGTTCCATGAAGGCGTTTCGGATTAGCGGCCGCTTCCGCATGGGCCGCGGGTGGCAGCCGTTCGCGAAGGAGATCGCCGCCGCGGATGAGGCAGCGGCCCGCGAGAAGCTCCTGTCGGTCCTCGGAAGCCAGCACGGCGTGCCACGGAAGTACATCGAGATCCGGGCGGTCGATGCGGTCCCCGTCGAGGGCCTCACGGACCACGCCGTCCGATACGCGGTCGAGGCGGGACCGTGAGCGGCTCGGAAGCCGACCTCCGCCGGGGCATGGCGGTGCTCGACCAGTTCCGCGAGCAGATCGAGGGGCTCGGTCAGCAGCAGTCGATCATCCGGCTCTCGCTCGAGGAGCACATGCGCGCGCGGGAGACCCTCGCCCGGTACCAGGAAGCGGGGAACGGGGCGGAGGTCCTCGTGCCCGTCGGCGCGAACTCGTTCCTCGTCGCGCAGTCGAGAGACGTCACCAAGGCATTCGTATCGATCGGCTCGGAGCTCCTGGTCTACGACGACATCGCGAAGCAGCTCGAGCGGCTCGACGCGCGCATCAAGTCGATCACGGACGCGGCGAATGCGGTCGGCCAGCGCCTCGGGGACCTCCAGCGGCGCGCGGAGGCCCAGGGCGAGGCGGTGCAGGACCTGTACGACCGCCTGCAGGGGCAAGCCACACCGGGCGAGCGGAGCTAGATGTTCAAGGGGCTCCGGGAACGGCTCGCGGGCTGGAAGGAGAAAGCGGACGCCGAGGTCGCCCCCGCCACGATCGGCGACTCGGGACGGAAGATCAAGGAAGAGAAGCTCGAGGAGATCCTGTACGACCTCGAGATGGCGCTCCTGGAATCGGACGTCGCGTTCCCCGTGGCGAAGGAGATCGTGGACCGCCTCGCCGACGACCTGAAGGGCAAGCGGGTCGCGCGGGACGCGTCCCTCGCCGACGCCGTGACGGCGGCGTTGCGCGACGCGATCACGCACGTCCTGACCGTCCCGCCCATCGACTTCTTCGGCCTCATCGAGAAAGGCCCGCGGCCGTTCGTCGTCATGTTCGTCGGAGTCAATGGAACCGGCAAGACGACGACGATCGCCAAGCTCGCGTACCACATCCAGAAGAAAGGCTACACGTGCGTCGTCGCCGCGGCGGACACGTTCCGCGCGGGGGCGATCGAGCAGCTCGAGAAGCACGCGGAGTCGGTGGGATTCAAGCTGATCAAGCACAAGGCCGGCGCGGATCCCGCCGCCGTGGCGTTCGATGCGGTCGAGCATGCCCGCGCGCGCTCGAGGGACGTCGTCCTGATCGACACCGCCGGCCGCATGCAGACGAACCAGAACCTGATGGACCAGATGAAGAAGATCAAACGCGTGACGAACCCGAACCTGGTCCTGTACATCGGCGACGCCCTCGCCGGCAACGATGCGATCGAGCAGGCGAAGCAGTTCCACGAGGCCGTCGGCCTGGACGGGGTCGTCCTGACGAAGCTCGACGCGGACGCGAAAGGCGGCGCGGCGCTTTCGATGGCGAGGACGATCGGCAAGCCGGTCGTCTTCGTGAACCTCGGGCAGACGTACGAGGACATCAAGCGGTTCGACGTGAAGTGGATGGTGGACCGACTCCTCGCGGAGGCCTAGCGTGACGTTCCGCGAGCTCCTCGAGAAAGGACAGATCGCGGAGTTCCCGACGATGCAGCTCGCGCTCGGGGCGATCAAAGGCCGCATCGACCGGATGACCGTCAAGTCCCTGGGTCCGGGTTCGAAGGAGGAGTACCCGATCGTCGACATCGTCGGGTCGCCGACGGAGTACCGGCTCAAGGTGCTCGAGAGCAATCCCGACTACCTGGATTGGCTCAACTCGTCCCTGCTGAGCGCCGGCATTGTCGAGCCGATCGGGCTCAGCGCGATCGCGCGACGCCTCGCAGAATACGAGGACATCATCGTGGGCATCGACACGAACGTGCTGTACGCCTGCATCCTCGGGGAGCACCTCCTGGACGAGTTCTCCCGCATCCATCCGCGGCCGTACCGGGAGAGCGTCAACTGGATCCTCCTCGTCATCCCCGGCGTCGTGATGAAGGAGCTCGAGAACTCCGCCAACATGCGGAAGGGGAACCGCCTCTCCCACGCGGGTCGGCGCGGCTACCGCGCCTTGCAGGAGATCACGACGCTCAAGCGGACGGAAGGATTCCAGGGGCTCAGCGTCCTCGTCGTCGGCGCGACGAACCCGGAGCAGCTGCACCTCTCGCCGGACGGCCTGACGATCCTCAACGCGGACTCCATGATCCGCGATCAGTTCAAGGCGTTCCTGCGGGGCATCGACTTCCGGAAGGGGATCTTCTTCCTGACGCTCGACAAGACGAACGCCTCCCTCGCGGCGGCGGAGGGCCTGACGGCGATCCGCATCCAGCACCCGCGGCGGCTGCGGAAGGGGGACGAACTCTCGATGGCGCCCGAGGAGTCGATCCTGATCGGACGTCTCGTGTACGAGCTCGCGATCGAGTTCGGGAGCATCCGGGTGGCGTGGGAGGACCGGGGGACCCACTACATCGACCTGGAGGGCGCGTGGCCGTGGAAGTCGATGGAACACTGGGAAGCGTCGGAGCTGCTGTGCTCCGAGCTGGACCCGGGATTCCACAAGGCCCTCAGCCGCTACGTGGACGGGAGCTTCGACGCGCGGCGCTTCCTGAAGGAGTGGGAGAAGCTCCGCGAGGTCCTCGAAGAGTGATCAGGCCGACCCGGGCGTCCAGCCGAACCGCTTCCGGGCGAGCCACACCAAGTTGCGAGTCGCGTCGTTCACGCTCCGGATCTTCTTCTCCCCGACCCGGGGCCGGTACTCGATCGGGATCTCGAGGAGACGGAACCCGCGGCGGATCACCTCGAGCTTGAGCTCCTCCGAGAACGCCATGCCGTCGTGGACGAGCCGCAGGCGCGGCAGGATCTCCCGCCGGAACGCCCACATCCCGGACTGGGAGTCGCGGATCGGATGACGGTACAGCACTCGGAACGCGGTGTTGAGGATCGAGTTCCCGACGCGGTGCATGCCCGTCATCGCATCGTCCCGGAGGTGGCTCATCCGGTCGGCGGAGACGAAATCCGCGCGATCCTCCTTCAGGACCGCGAGGAAATCGGGGAACCGATCCGCCGGGTACGTCAGGTCCGCGTCGAGGGCCGCGACGAACGTCCCGCGGGCCTGCGCGAAGCCCGTCTTGTACGCGCGGCCGTACCCTCGAAGGGGCTGTGCGATGACCCTCGCGCCCTTTGACCGCGCGATCTCGTTCGTCCGGTCTCGCGACTCCGTGTCGACCGTCAGGATCTCGAAGTCCCAGCCCCTCAGGGCCGCCCGGACCTCCTCGAGGACCGCGCCGATCGAGGCCTCCTCGTCCATCGTCGGGACGACAACGGAAACCTCGGGCATCGGCGCGCCATGCTGGAAATTCCGGATAAGTGTTTGCGCTCACGCGGGCAGCGGCTTGCCGAAGTACTTGTATCCGACGTAACCGAGGAGGGCCGCGCTCAAGCGCAGTAAGGACCAGAACGTCGCCTCCCGCCGCACCATCTCGAGCGGGCGGTAGTGGCGCCACAGGGCGCCGTGCTTCAGCGTAAGCTGCTTCCGGCCCGCGCCGTTCCACAGCGCCTGCCGGAGGAAGTCGAAGATCGAGTCGCGCGTCCGATGGTACACGACCGCGTTCGCGCGGAAGCCGATCGGATGGCCCGCACGGACCGCTCGTAGGTTGAGGTCGATGTCCTCGGCGGTCACGAACCACTCGTCGAACCCGCCGATCTCCATGAGCACCCGCTTCCGGTACGCGAGGTTCGACGACGGGTAGGTGACGTCGGTCCCTCCGACGATCAGCTCGACCCGCTCGAGTTCCTCGAAGGGCCGGTACCCGATCTGGATCGTGCGCCCCGCGACCACGTCGAACTGACGCAACCCCTCGCGGATCTCCTTGAGCCAGAACGGGTTGGCGATCGCGTCGCCGTCGACGAACGCGACCGCCTCGCCCCGGGCCTTCGCGATCCCGACGTTCCGACCCCGCCCGCGGGTACCTCCCTGGCGGTACAGGCGCACCGTGTCGTACCTCGTCTCGTACCCGCGCACGATGTCCCGCGTCGCGTCCGTGCTGTCCGAGTCGATCACGAGGATCTCAAACGGCGGCTCCTGCGTCACGAGGCTGTCGAGGAGCGCCGCGATGTTCCGGGCCTCGTTGCGGACGGTCGTGACGACGGAGAGGAGCAACGCCGCTCGTAACCTCCGTCTCGATATGATGGTTTCGGGATTGTGCCGTCCCGAGGCGAGCTTTAATAGCGTCCCTCGAATACTCGCGCGTCCTGTCCATGGGCCGCATCGTCACGATCATCGGGACCCGGCCGGAGATCATCAAGATGGCCCCGGTCGTGAAGGCTCTGGACCGGCTGTCGCACGAGCACATCCTCGTGCACTCGGGCCAGCACTACGACATCCTGATGGACCGCATCTTCTTCGAGGACATGCGGCTCCGCGAACCGGACCACCAGTTCGCGCTGCAGGACCAGCCGCCGCACCTGCAGGTCGCGACGACGATGCGGCACGTCGCGGGCGTCGCCGCGGGGGCGGACCTCGTCCTCGTCCACGGCGACACGAACACGACCGTGGCCGGCGCGCTCCTCGCGAACAAGCTCGGGCGGGTGCTCGGACACGTCGAGGCGGGCATCCGCTCGTTCGACAAGACGATGCCCGAGGAGGTCAACCGGATCGTCGCCGACCAGCTTTCCGATCGGCTCTTCGCCCCGACGCCGACCGCGCGCGACAACCTGCGACAGGAGAACGTCCGGCGAGGCGTGTCCGTCGTCGGGAACAGCGTGATCGACGCGCTGCGGGCCAACCTCCCACTCGCCCTGCGGCGCTCCGACATCTTGGAGAAGCTCGACCTCCGCCCGCGGGGGTACCTCCTGCTGACGTTCCACCGCGCGGAGAACGTCGACGATCCGAAACGACTCGCGCGCGCGTTGCGCGCCTTCGAAGCGGCCGCGAAGGCCGTCGGCCTTCCGATCATCTTCCCGATCCACCCCCGCACGGCGAAGAACCTGCGGCGGTTCGGACTCGAGAAGAGCGCGCGGTCCATCGAGTCGCTCCGGCGGATCGAGCCGACCGGGTACCTCGACATGCTCCGCCTCGAGAAGGACGCCGCGCTCATCCTCACGGATTCGGGCGGCCTCCAGGAGGAGGGCTGCTACTTCCGCGTGCCGTGCGTGACGCTGCGGGAGAACACGGAGCGGCCGGAGACCCTCTCGATCCACGCGAACGTCCTCGCGGGGACCGAGCCGGCGAAGGTCGCCGCGGCCGTCCGGCGGCAGATGGCGGTCGCGCGGACGTGGCGCAACCCCTATGGGAACGGGACGACATCCCGGCGCATCGCATCGATCGTCGACGAGACGCTGGGTTGACGGACCGTGACGCGCGTCGTCTTCCTGCGGTCGAAGAGCCCGGCGGGCATCGAACCGAGGCTCGCGAAGGAGGCCAAGAGCCTGGCGCGCGGCGGATACGACGTTCACGCGATCCTCTGGGATCGGACCCGTTCGCACCCGACGCACGAGATCCGCGACGGCATCCGGATCCATCGGTATCGCCTCGCTGCGCCGGAAGGCACGGCAGGGCTCGCACGCCGGCTGCCGCGATGGCAGTGGTTCGCCCTCCGGAAGGCGGCGCGTCTCCGTCCCGACGTCATCCATGCGATCGACCTCGACACCGCCTGGGCGGCTCGGGCCGCGGCCCGAATCACCGGCGCGAAGCTCGTGTACGACGTCTTCGACTTCTACGCCGACATGATCACCGCCAACGTGCCGCCCAAGGTCCGCGAGCGGCTCGCGAGTGCGGAGCGGCGGATGATCGAGCGGGCCGACCTCGTCATCGTGCCGGACCTCCGCCGGCAAGCGCAATTCCGCGGCGCCCGTCCGAGGCGGATCGTCGAAGTCATGAACGTCCCCGAGGACCGGCCTCCCACGGCCCGCGCCGCGCCGGATTTCGCCGTCTTCTACGGCGGCATGATCGCGAAGGACCGCGGCCTCCTCGACCTCCTGGCCGCCTGCGAGTCGACCGGGGCCAAGTTCATCGTCGCGGGCCACGGCCCCGACGAGAACGCGTTGCTCCCCCACCTCGAGACGTCGCCCGCATGCATGTTCCTCGGGACGATCCCGTACGAGGAGGTCCTGAGTCAAACGGCATCCGCCCACGCCATCGCCGCCCTCTACGATCCGCTAGTGCCGAACAACCGCTACGCCGCCCCGAACAAGGTGTTCGAAGCGATGATGTGCTCGAAGCCGGTCCTCACCTCCGACGGCACGGCAATCGCGGACCTGGTCCGCTCCCTCGGTTGCGGGGTCGTCGTGCCGTACGGCGACCGGCGGGCGCTGCAGCGGGCGCTCGAGGGGCTCATGCTCTCGCCGGACGAGTGCGAGCGGATGGGCGCCCGGGGCCGGGCCGCGTTCGAGTCCGGGTACCGATGGGAGGCGATGGAGCCCCGCCTGCTGGAGGCCTACGGATCTTTACTCGGGTCGCCGGCCGCCACGGCTCCGGAACCCCCCTCGATCGGATGAGCGCGACCCTCGGCATAGCCGAGGATCTGGGCCAGGTCCACCGCGAGCGCGACGACGACCGAGTACGGCACCTGGGCCGGAAGGCGGGCTTCGAGGACCTTGCGGACCCGGTACACGACATACGCCAAGGCGCCGGCGAAGAGCGCGATCCAGGAGATGGGCCACCAGATTCCGAGGATCAGTAGGACGACGCCCGCCCCGTAGGTTCCGAAGAGCGGGCCGTAGTGCGTCTGCGGCGCCCCCAGGAGCCGCGCGCGACCGTCCGAGGTCGCATATTGGCGGTACGTCCGGAAGGCCTCGCGGACACTCGCGGGCGTCCAGCAGCGGACGACCGCCCGGGGCTCGAAGACGAACCTCAGGTCCGCACGTCGCATCGCGAGGACGAGGTACGTGTCCTCCGCGGCATCGAGCCGCTCCCCGTACCCGCCAACCCGCTCCCACGCCGCCCGCGTGAAGGCGATGCTGCGGGATGCGGGGACGAACGAATCCGGTTCGATCTGGTCGATCGAGTAGACGGTCATGCAGCCCATCGCGCGCTCCCGAGGCGTGTCCCCGATCGGCTCGTACCACCCCGCCACGACGTCGGCGTCCCCGCGCTCCAGTGGCTCGACGATCCGTTCGAACCAGTGCGGCTCGAGCACGTTGACGTCGGTCACCGCGATCGCGTCGGCGTCCGCGAGCCGGATCGCGGCGTTCCGGCCGCGAGAGCGGTTGCCGGGCACGACCTCCCAACGGAATGGAAGTTGCGTGGCCGACGCGAAGTCCTGCAACATCTCTTGCGTCCCATCCGTCGAGCCGCCATCCGTGATCACGACGACGTCGGGGTGCCGGCCCTGGGCCTCCACGGAGACGAGGAATTCCCGGATGTGAAGGGCCTCGTTGAGGACCGTCGCGACGATTGCCGATCGCACGCTCGGTGATTTCTCCCGGTCGCTTAAACGGTTCGTCCCGATAGCCTCAAGTCCGGTCGCCCCGGTCCGGTCCCCGTGGGCTCCCGCAAGGCGGTGTTCCTGCTCCAGACGGACCCGTATGTCCCGAAGCCCGTGCTGAGGGCGCTGCGCGAGGCGGAATCCCTGGCCCGAGCCGGCTGGGACGTCTCGTTCGTCTCGTGGATCAAGGGCGCATCGACGCCGACCGCCCACGAAACGCGGTTCCCCATCCGCCGAGTCCCCAGCCCGGTACCGCCGCTCGGGACGTCGTTCGTGCGCCGTGCGCTCGCATATATGCGGGCGTCGTCGCGACTGCGCGACATAGCCCTCGGCGAAGATCCGAATCTCATCGTCGCGCACGACTTCGAGGTACTCTCCGCCGCCGTTTCCGCAGGGCGACGCGCGGGCGTCTCGGTCATCTACGACAGCCACGAGGACTGGCCCGCGCTGATCGCGGAGAACTCCCGCTTGGAGGCGCGAATCGCGGCGATCCAGGAGCGTCGACTCATTCGCGCGGTGGCTCACGTGCTCACCGTGAGCGATCCCATCGCCGCCAAGTTCCGCGCCCGGGGGACGCCGACGACCGTCCTGTACAACGCCCGATCCTCCTCCGAGGTGGTGCTGGCGGACCGCGACGCAAGCCGGTCGAACTTCGGGTTCGTGCCGACGGACTTCGTCGTTGGATTCGCCGGCGCGTTCGGGATCGGGCGTGGCCTGGACATCCTGCTCGAGGCCCTGTCGACCTTGCCTCCTTCCGTGAAGGGGCTCCTCGTGGGAGGCCCCGACGAGGAAGGGCGACGCCTACGGGCGATGGCGGAGACCTTCGGACTTCGAGACCGGGTTCGCGTCGACGGATATCGATCCTTTCGCGAGCTAGGCCCCTACTACGCCAGCATGGATCTCGGCGTGGTCCTGCTCGACCGCCGGCCGAATCACGAACGGGCGTTGCCAAACAAACTCTTCGACTACATGGCACACGGAGTCGCCGTGATCGTGCCGGAATACCCCGCGATGACCCCGGTCGTGCGCGAAGGACCCGCGGGCTGGACCGTGCGTGAGATTACGCCGGAGTCCTTAGCGGCGACAATCGAAACCGCCCGTTCCTCAGGGAAATCAACGGTTAGAGGCAAGAGGGGCCGCGATGCCTACCTGACGAAGTACTCGTGGGACCACCAAGAAGCGACCTTCCTGTCGATAGTCTCTAGCGTGATATCCGCGCGAGGCACATCGACAAAGAAATGAGCGAAACTTCTATAGAGAGTTGGGATTACCACTCAGAGGCGCCCGCATTCGCATCCTGCATCTGGGGAACACGGCAAACGTTCCTCGGACCTTATCGGACGCTCAAAAGAAGATCGGTCACGAGGCTCGAGTCGTCGCGACGCAAGAGGATCGTTTCCGGCATGAGGCCGAGGAAATACTTTCTCGTTCAGGGCCTCTCGGGTGGAACCTGGCAGTGCGGGAACTCCAGGTCGATTGGCAGGCCCTCGGCGCAATTCACATTCACGGAGGTATTTGGAGATCGCAGCTTTACTACTATTTGCTGCGTCGACGCACGCCACACTCCGCTTGGGTCGTTCATCTCCACGGGTCCGAGGCCCGTTCAGGAAAAGGCCTCCATCATCTCGGTCTGGCCGACGAGATCGTTTGGTCGACTCCGGACTTGCGCCGCTTCTCGCCGCGGGGACAGTGGCTTCCGAATCCCGTGTTCGTTCCGCGTGCGGTCGCGCCCGTCCGCGAGGGTCAGAAACCAGCTCTGGGTCACTTCCCATCGGACAGGCGGGTGAAAGGTACGGCACGTCTCCTCGCCGCTCTCCGCGAATCCCTTGGACCGCCAAAGGCGATAATTCGCGAGGGGACGACGATTGAGCGATGGTCGTGGGATGCGGCCGACCTGGTGATTGCGGAGCGGATTCCGCATGAGGAGGTCCTTCGCCGGATGGAATCCTGTGATGCGATCATCGATCACCTTTCAAATCTGGGACCGGTCGGTCTCGTTTCCCTCGAGGCTATGGCCCGGGGCCGAGCGGCACTATCGTGCTATGATGCAACCGCCTACCCCCCCGATTGTCCGGTCATCCGGCTCACGATTCACGACGCCGCCCAAACGCTGGGTGAGGCCATCGCAGACCGCGGTCGCCTCGCCTCTGCTGGGGCGGCGGGCCGAGAGTACGTTCGAAAGCTTCACGATCCGCAAAGAATCGCCGTTCGCTCAATCGAAATCTACGAGTCGGTCCTTCAACGGCGGGCCCGATGACGTTTGCGCCTCTCGTTGGTCGGATGTACGGCCGAGCACTTGTTTGGCGATCAATCGGCGCTCGAACGAAGGGCTCCTTCCGGATGCGCGTCGGTATCCTCGCATCGGCTGTCCTGGATCTGCTCTGGTACCTCTTCTGGCCATCCGCCCATGTCGCCCCTCTCGCTTTTGTCGAAGGAACCGCACGAGTTGAGTTCTGGGGAAGGCAATTCCGATTCTTCGTGAGGCGTGCCACGGACGACCTGTATTCATGCCTACCGGGCCGAGAGCGGGATGCCGAAGCAACAATCCTGGGACTTCTCAACCGAGGCGACACTTTCGTCGATGTTGGCGCGAACATCGGATACTACAGCGTCCTCGCGAGCGAGGCGGTCGGACCTGCAGGGAAGGTAATCGCGATCGAGCCCGTCCCGGCTACCGCGGGGGTCTTGAGACATAACCTACGGCTCAACGGCGCGACAAATGTCTCGGCGATCCAGAAAGCCTGCTGGAGTGATAGGGGCGTCCTCTCCCTCTCGATGTCACCGGGTGCCTACGGAATGGCCTCCGCGGTGGTCAGACGGGGCGCACAGACTGTGGCAATCGAGTGCGTGCCATTGGACGACATCTGCGCCCCCCTCCCACAGGTTCGGCTCATCAAAATCGATGCGGAGGGGTCGGAGAGACAGGTTCTTGTCGGCGCAAGAACTACCCTGACCAAGACTGATTATCTGGTGGTCGAACTCTCGGATCAACAACAGGTTGTTCGTGAGCTGTTGAAGGACCCTCCGTTCGTCGTGCGAGACTTGGCGTTCCGTCCCTACATCCTCGCGTCCAAGGAACGCTAGCATCGAGCCGGGGGTCCAAAGGCGCTCGAGGCAAAGAGGGCTTGCCCAGGCTCGCGAGGGTTGAACTTGAGAACTCATCGCGGTTGTTTCGAATGCCTTCGGCCCGCGAGCAAGGCGATGACCGAGACGAGGACGGCCGCAGCGCATGATGCGCCGCCGATCGCCCAAGGGAGAAGCGCCGCGCCCATCAAGCTGAAGGCCGGCTCTGTCGGGGTCGGTGGGTTGGCGGGGGGAACTGACCACGTGACCTGCCAGGCGTCTAAGGCCGGCGTGGAGACTCCGTCACCGGCCAGCCATCCCTCGAGCAGGATCGACGAATAGTTACCGGTCGCTAGAGCAGTGAGGCTGACGCGGCCTGCACTCAGATTGTCCATGCCCGCGACCGGGGTATTCGTTCGCGCATCGAGAACCGTGATGCCGATCGAAGTCCCCGCGGGTGTTTGGAATGTGAGGCTGAACGCGTCCCACTCCAGGCCCTGCGGGATGTCGATTGCGACCGAGGAGACCTGACCATTCTCGCCCTGCACGGGCAGGATGGCGTAGTAGATCCGGTTCGCGGACCCACGGGCCGCGTAATATACGGACCGCGTTCCGTTCGCTTCAACAACGAAGGTGGGCTGGACCACATAGGGGCTCTCGTCAGGAGCAAGGACGTCAAGCGCGAGCCCACGCTTCTGCCAATTGGCCCCATCGACCGATCGAGCATAAAAGAGCCTCTGCAGTCCCCCGCTCCCGCCCATGTAAATCATCTCAAAGAAGGGGCCCACGATTCGAACGGCTGGATTGGCGACATAGTCCTGGTCGAGCGAGCCCGCCGCTCCTGAGGAAAGCACGACCCCTTGCTTTGTCCAAGACAGCCCATCAGAACTGGTTGCGAGGAGAATCATCCCACGAGGCGGATCGCCCGTGGACTGACCCGTGTACCACATGTAATAAGTGCCACCTTGCAACAGAACCGTCGCGTCCCAGACCTTGAGGTCGTCGGGGGCGCCCCCGCTGCCGACATCGAGGACCACGCCTTGCTTCGTCCAGGATATTCCGTCGGCGCTCGTGGCGGCGAGGATCCGATATGTTGACCCGTCGTTGCCTGTGTACCACATCCGGTACTCCGCGCCCACCTTGATGACCTCCGGGTACGCCATCGACACGGCCTCGGCAGGCAGCGAGGGCGACAGGACGACGCCCTGTTTCGTCCATGCTCTTCCGTCGTTTGAAGTCGCGTATCCGATTTGGTAGGTTCCCCCGTCATAACCGTAGTACCACATCTTGTGAATGCCCGCATCCAGAAGCACACTCGGCCCCCCGAGTTCGACCGAGTCGAATCCGGAACCCCAAGACAGGACAGGCCCTTGGCGTTGCAGAGGGACGAGCCGGAGTCGGACCATTCCGTCTGCGAGCTCGACCCCGGAAAGGTCGCTCACCTTCGAGGAATCGTTGAAGTCGTCTCGCCAGCCAAGGAAACTCGAAGACTCAACGGTGCCGACGGAACGTGACGAAGCCAGCGTGATCGCGACGAGCCCACTCGCCAAAAACGAGAAGCTCAGGAAGGCCACCAGGCCAATCATTCTTGGGGACCGAGTGCGCAGAATCGCATCCTCCGAGTCTCCGAGCAACGACGGGAGGGATAAAGGTTGTGGATAGGGCGGACCCGGCACCGACGGGTACGGGACTGAGTCATCCCGCGAGAGGTGTCCGGCCTAAGCCACGCGCGCCGCCCTCAGATCGTAATCGGTCATGATGTTGACGAGCTCGGGCATGCGGACCTTTGCAGTCCAGCCGAGGACCCGTTTTGCCTTGGTGGCGTCGCCGCACAATGTTTGGACCTCGGCCGGGCGCAGGTTCCGGGCGTCGGTCCGCACATATTGCATCGGGTCCCCGGTGAGGCCCCCGCGCTTCACGGCGAGTTCCAAGAACTGGCGGACGGACCAGGTCTCGCCTGTCGCGATCACGTAGTCGTCTGGCTCCTTCTGCTGGACCATACGCCACATCGCCTCGACGTACTCAGGGGCGTAGCCCCAGTCCCGCTTCGCGTCGAGATTGCCGAGCTCGACGAACTTCGCCTTCCCGGCGACAATCTGGGCGAGGCCGTGGGTGATTTTCCGGGTGACGAACTCGAGGCCGCGCCTCGGGCTCTCGTGGTTGAAGAGGATTCCGTTGGACACGTGCATTCCGTAAGACTCGCGATAATTCACGCACGCCCAGTACGCGAAGACCTTCGCGACGCCGTACGGGCTACGCGGGTGGAACGGTGTCGTCTCCGACTGCGGGGTTTCCTGCACCTGGCCGAAGAGCTCGGAGGTCGAGGCTTGGTAGATTCGGGCGTCCGGCGCGATCTGGCGGGCGGCCTCGAGGACGCGGACAACGCCAAGCCCGTCGACGTCCGCAGTCAGCACAGGCTGTCGATAGGATGTGGCGACGAACGACTGAGCCGCGAGGTTGTAAATTTCGTCGGGCTGCGACTCCTTCAGCGCCGTCACGATCGATGACTGATCGGTCATGTCCCCGTCGAGGAGATGGACCCGATCCATGATCTGCTCGATATTCCGAGTGTTCGGGGAGCTGAGCCGTCGAACGAGACCGTAGACCTCGTACTCTTTCGAAAGCAGGAGTTCCGCGAGATACGAGCCATCCTGCCCGGTGATTCCTGAAATCAGGGCGCGCTTCGCCATCCGGAGCAGACGAAGGAGAATGACATATTTAGAGTGCACCGGCTCAGAACCGAAGTCCTGCACGGCTCACGAATTCGGTAGGTCCGACATTCTGCAAAGTGTGTCGCCCTCCCGCTGCGCCCAATTTGTCAAGACGAATCGATGATCCCCGCTACGCTTTTATAGCCATCAGCGCCTTCCGCGGGTCTGTCCGACCCTCGTCGGACGCCAGAAGGATATAGATGGGATGGATAGTAGCCGACCGCCTCAGTGCTGACCTTCCCCCGCTCAGGTGAGGACCGTGTTTCTCAAAGAAATCCAGATGGAGAATTTCAAGTCATTCGGCCGAAAGATCTCGATCCCCTTCCTGCAGGGCTACACGTCGATCACGGGCCCGAACG
>WNGM01001233.1_pt1 | contig 20685 bp, 20 predicted proteins | sample 5400571 | NCBI WGS metagenome assembly WNGM01 (sample SAMN13153378, study PRJNA577476) | soil metagenome | isolation source: 100 cm soil or saprolite under Garry oak tree replicate 2 | place: USA:California | collected 2016-06-15 | reverse complement strand
GTCCGGCCTGGGCCTGCCGTCTTTGGTCGTGTCGGGTTTTGACCCCATTCTGGTTATCCCATCAGAGTGAGGCGGTTCTCCGATGCCATTATCGTGGATGATTTTCGGCGTATCTGCCGAGAAGTATCCACGATCATGAGGGCGCGGTTGGGCGCGCACATGTCGGCGCGGGGGACCGCTCCTTTCGGCCGTGCCGCCAGAACCCGCGGGAGTGCACAGTCCGGGGCGGGGTAGATGGCCTGCATCGAGGCTGTATCGCGGCCCCCCGACCGTGAAGGAATGGCGATGACAGTGGCGCTTGAGAACGACAGTCATGGCGTCGATCTGAACGAGGCTGCGCGCCAGCTCCAGCAGGCGGCACACGACGTCCGCGTCGCGTTCGACTGCATCGCCCTGGACGAGCTCGACCGGGCGCACACGCACGCGATCACCGCGCGGGCCGCCGTGGACGCGGCGGAGAACGCGCTGCGGGTCGCGCTTGGCGGCGACTTGAACATCGCCGGGCGGTAAATTCGCGGCCTTGCTGGATCGGCCGTGCGGCCCAGCGGATCGGCCGTGCGGCCCAGCGGATCGGCCGTGCGGCCCAGCGGATAGGCCGTGCGTGCGCCCAGTCGGCCGTGTGTGCGGCCCGCAGGATCGGCCGTGCGTGCGCGGAGTCGGCCGTGCGTGCGTGGAGTCGGCCGTGCGTGCGCGGAGTCGGCCGTGCGTGCGCGGAGTCGGCCTGAGCGGGGTCCCCGGCGAATCGGGCTCGTCTCCGCCTTGCTAGATTGATGTGTGACTCACACATCAATCTAGCAATGACGAGACGCGGAGGATGGCATGACTGCGCGAGCCACTGGATCGTTCACGGTCTCTGGCTGGGACGAGAGCACGTACGAGGACCTAGGCGACGGCGGCAAGCTCACCAAGGCGCACGTGACCTTCGGGTTCGACGGCGACCTCGACGGCGAGGGCGGCTGGGAGGCCGTCATGTGCTACCGACCGGACGGCACGGCGATCTTCACCGGCTTCCAGCGCACGGTCGGAAAGCTGGCCGGCCTGCGAGGCAGCTTCGTGGTCCGTGCGGACGGCACGTTCGAGAACGGCGAGGCGCGGACGAACTGGGAGGTCGTCGACGGCTCGGCGACGGACGACCTGCGCGGCCTGCGCGGAACCGGGACCGCGGTTACCACCAGCACGTCAGGGGGCGACTTCGCCCTCGACTACGAGCTTGGCTAAGCCGTCCTCCGCCGACGGGACGGGCCCGCCGGCGGACCTGGACCCGGACGGGGCGGCGGGCCTGGACCGGGCGGCTAACGTTCTCGGCGCACTGTCGCTGGCTGTCGCGGACCGGGCCGCGGATGCCGTCGCCGCGGCGGCGGGCAGGTCGGAGTCGGCTGCGGCGGCACTGTCGGCCCTGCTGCACTTCCTCGGGCGACCATCGGTCGACCAGATGCGCCAGGTGCTCGGGCTGACCTCGTCAGGCACGGTGCGGCTGCTCGACCGGCTCGCCGAGTCCGGGTACGTGCGGCGCGAGCCGGGCGCCGACGGCAGGAGCACGTCGATCGTGCTGACCGATGCCGGCAGGCAGGCAGCCGTGCGGGTGTCGCGGGCGAGGGCGGCGGTGCTGGATGGGGCACTGGCGGCGCTCTCGCCCGCCGAGCGGGTCACCTTCGAGTACCTGGCCGGCCAGGTGCTGGTCGGCATGATGCACGGACCAGGCGCGACGCGGTGGATCTGCCGGCTCTGCGATGTCGGCGTCTGCCGCGGCACCGAGGGCGGCTGCCCGGTCGGGAACGCCGCGCGAGAGCGTTACGCGCTGTGATGCAGGGTGGCTTGGACGGGGCGGCCGAGCCGCGGCGTCGCTATCGGTTCGATCGCCTCCTGCCTGCGCGATTGCGTTCCGGTATCGTCGGGATGTGAGTTCGCGGCCTGGACCCCACGACCTGCGTGCGTCAGACGCGGACCGTGATCTGGTGATCACGTTGCTCAGCGAGGCCGCCGCGGACGGCAGGATCACCATGTCCGAGCACGCCGAGCGGTCGGAGCGAGCGCTTGCGGCCAGGACGCTCGGCGACCTGACCAGGCTGACCGCCGATCTCGCGCTGCCGTCACGACAGCCGATCAAGCTCTACCCGAGACGGTCGGTGACGGCGGCCTTCGCCAGGGAGCGGCGCGAGGGCCGCTGGGTAGTGCCCGAGGTGCTCCCGGTCACCGCCTTCTTCGGCAACGTCGTCCTTGACCTGCGCGAGGCGGTGTTCCAGAGCCCGCGGGTGACCGTCTACGCCACGGCGGTAGCCGGCCAGATCAGGCTGATCGTGCCCGGCGGCGTGGCCGTCGAGATGGCGGGACGGTCCTTCCTCGGGGTGCGCAGCGTGCGCGGCCGGACCATGGTCGCGGCGGCGGCAGAGGCCAACGTGGTCATGGACGTCCGCACGCTGATGCTCGGCGGCGCGGTGAAGGCGATTACCGCCCGCCGGTCACGCTGGCGGTCCGGCCTGCGCCGGGCGTGACAGCCTGCGCCGGGCGTGACGGCCTGCGCCGGGCGTGACGGCCTGCGCCGGGCGTGACGGCCTGCGCCGGCTGTGACGGCTCGACGCGGGCAGGTCAGTACTGGACGACCGAGTACCTGGAGACCTTCCAGAGTGCGTGCTCGCTGTAGATATTGCGGATCGTGCCCGATCGCGCCCGCATGACCAGCGAGTGCGTCGAAGCGCCGCCGGACTTGTAGCGCACGCCCTGGAGCAGTTCGCCGTCGGTGATCCCGGTCGCAGCGAAGAACGCGTCGTCCGATGAGACCAGGTCGTCGGTGGTGAGCACGCGATCGAGGTCGTGACCGGCGTCGACAACCCGGTCGCGCTCCTCCTCGTCGCGCGGCGCCAGCTTGCCGAGTATGACGCCGCCGAGGCACTTGATCGCGCACGCCGCGATGATGCCCTCCGGCGTGCCGCCGATGCCGAGCAGCAGGTCCACGCCGGTGCCCTCGCGGGCCGCGAGGATGGCCCCGGCCACGTCGCCGTCGGTGATCAGCTTGATCCGCGCTCCGGTCTCGCGCACCTGCGAGATGAGCTCGCCGTGCCGGTCCCGGTCCAAGATGACGACGGTGACGTCCTGCGGAGTGCCGTGCTTGGCCCTGGCCACGGCCGCGATGTTGGCGGCGGGCGGAGCGTCGATGTCGACGACGTCAGCGGCATCGGGCCCCGCTACCAGCTTGGACATGTAGAAGACGGCGGTCGGGTCGTACATCGACCCGCGCTTGCTGACGGCGATGACCGCGATCGCGTTGGACATCCCGTTGGCGGTCAGCCTCGTGCCGTCGATCGGGTCGACCGCCACGTCGCAGTCCGGGCCGGTGCGGTCGCCGACGCTCTCCCCGTTGAACAGCATGGGTGCGCGGTCCTTCTCGCCCTCGCCGATGACCACCACGCCGTTCATCGACACGGTGCTGATCAGTTGCCGCATCGCCGATACGGCGGCGCCGTCCGCGCCGTTCTTGTCACCGCGACCGACCCAGCGCCCGGCCGCGAGCGCCGCCGCCTCGGTGACCCTGGCCAGCTCGAGCGCCAGGTTGCGATCGGGAGCGCTCGGCTCGGTTCCTGGCGTGATCGGCCGGGCCTCGTCAGCCATGCGCTGCACCTCCCGTGCGGTAGCCGTCGTCACGGCCAGCGCGGACGACCTCGGCAGGTGGCCGGCCACGTTCGCATCCTACGTAGCGGGAACGCGGGGTGTCAGCGGGTACTGGCCCGAAACCGAACCGCCCGCCGCTAACCGGTCAAAACGGCCGCGCCACGTCGTCGTTACTGCCGCCATCTGGACCGGGCGGGACCTCGACGCCGATCGCGGCGGCGAGCCTCGCCCTGGCGCCCTCGAGCCACTCCTCGCAGATGGCGGCCAGGCGCTCGCCGCGCTCCCACAGCTCGAGGGACTGCTCCAGCGTCAGGCCGCCCGCCTCGAGCCGCTTGACCAGTTCGGCCAGCTGGTCGCGGGCCTGCTCGTAGCCAAGCCGCTTCGTGGTGTTTTCCTCCGGCATCGGGAACCCACCTTAGTAGACGGTGGCGTAGCTGGCGTGCAGCAGGAAGCCGGGCGGCGGAGCGCGTCGCGGCGTCGGCTGGTACAGGCGCGGTCGTTTGCGCAGCGCTTGCAGCACAACCGCGCGCACGACCTTGGCGTACAGCTTGCCGCCGACCGGCTGCGGGTGGATGTCGTCGTTCCACAGCAGTCCCTGGTGGTGGTCGATCGCCGCGTACCAGTTGGCGAGCACGACGTTCGGATAGCGCCTCGCGGCATTCGCCAGGGTCGTGTTGACCTCGTGCTCCCATGACCGCGGCACGAACGTATTGATCAGGACCAGCCAGCGGTCGCCGACCGCGGCCCTGAGCTGGCCGAGCTGACCGGCGGTGACGGGACCGTTGGTGCCCAGGCCGACGATCACGACCCGGCGCAGCCGGTTGGTCCTGGCCAGCTTGTCGACGAGCGAGATTCCGGCGATCATCGGGCGGCTGATCTTGGCGTTGATGTAGATGCCAGGCATCGCCTGCGCGAGTTCGGGCGCCGAGGCGAGCATCACCGAGTCGCCGATCGCCATCACCTTGGTGCCGGGCACCCTGGCGGGCCTGCGGTGCTTGACGACGTGCACGTGCACGGTCCGGCGGAAGGGCAGGCGGCCGGGGATGATCCACCACGGGTCGGGCTGCCCGGCAGGCTGCCCCGACGACGGCAAAGTCGCGGCGCTGACATGTGCGCCGCGGGCGATCTGCTCCTGCAGCGTAGGCCCGTGCCGCGGGTGCAGGATGCCGTAGCCTGCCGTGCAGGCCACCGCGGCCATGGCCACCCCGGTCAGCATCGGCACCGCGGCGGCGGGGGTACGCAGGATCAGTGCCCTGCGCGCGAGGAGCAAGAGCCTGCTTCGCCGGGCGAGTTCGGCGCGCAGCCCGTTGCGCAAAATGGGCTCTTCGAGCCAGCGCCAGGACACAGCCGCCAGCCCGATCGGCAGCAGGGTGTCGATCACTCGCGCCTGGGCCGAGGATGCCGCGCGGGGGGCGGTGCCGGTCGTGATCGCGATCACCGGCCAGTGCCACAGGTAGATCCCGTAGGACCGGACGCCCAGCCAGCGCAGCGGTCTCGCGGACAGCAGCCTGCCGACCCGGCCGGGTGCCGCCGCGGCGAGTATCAGGGCGCCGGCGGCGAGCGCGGCGAGCACCAGTCCGTACGGATAGTCCCACGGGTCGGCGCCGGACAGGTGCCAGACCGCCCAGGCGAGGATCGCCAGGCCCGCCAGGCCCGCGACGTCCAGCGCCCGCCGTACTCGTGGCCCGGCCGCGGCGACCTGCGCGAGCGGCCAGGTGATCGCCAGGGCCGCGCCGATCATCAGCGCGCTCGCGTGGGTGTCCGTTCCGTAGTAGACCAGGGAAGGGTCAGAACCCGGCCGGTAGACGGCGAGCATGGTCAGCGCCGAGGCCAGTGCGCCGGCCCAGGCGAACAGGGCGCGGGCGGCTCGCCGTCGCACGAGGACCAGGATCGCCGCCAGGAGCAGCGGCCAGATCAGGTAGAACTGTTCTTCGACGGCCAGCGACCACAAATGCTCGAACGCCGGCGGCGGCCCGTAGAGGCTGAAGTAGGACTGGCGCGTCAGCGCTTGCCACCAGTTGCTGGTATAGGTCACGGCGCCGAGTAGCGCGGGCCGCAGCCCGCCTCGCTGGGCGGGCTCGAGCAGGGTGACCGCGGCCGTGACGGTGACCAGCATGAGGGCAAGGGCAGGCAGCAGCCGGCGGGCACGGCGCTGGTAGAAGCCGCCGAGCCCGATCTTGCCGTCCCTGCGGAACCTGGCGACCAGCAGGTCGGTGATCAGGTATCCGCTGAGCACGAAGAAGATATCCACGCCGAGGAAGCCGCCGGGGATCCATCGCAGGCTCTCGTGGAACGCCAGGACGGCCAGGACCGCAAGCGCCCGCACGCCGTCCAGCCCTGGTGCTCGCCACGCCTTGCCGGCCGGCGGGTCCGCGTCGTGCCGCCGATCCGTTCCCGAGTCGGCGCTGGCCTTTAGCTCAGCATCCGCCGGCGTCGTGGTCTGGCCGTCCATAGCCGAGTCGCCGATACCGGCAGATGCTGGCTGTCCCGGCACGACATGTCCTCCCCTTTGTTTGACATCATCGATCCATGAGGGCGCAATTGCTGAGCGTCCGGCGTTCGGCCGACGCATCCCCTCCAGGCAGCAATTTATTGATCCGGCAGGATTACCGGCTCACTGCCTCGGCGCATCTGTCGCTCGTTTGCGGTGGGCGACAGTTTAGTTTTCGCCTCGGGTTCGTGCGAGGAAACGGCACGCAGAGTGCGTGACAATGCGCGTTCTCGTGGCAGATTTCTGAGAGTAGTCTACTACTCACTCACGGTGACATTAATGTGGCCGGTCGCGAGTCGTATCAGCAACGGTTCGGCCTTGACGACGTCCTGCGCGGAACGCACCACTGTCGCGTCGGAGCGCTGGACTATCGCGTAGCCACGGCGCAGCGTCGCCGCCGGTGACAGGGCGATCAGCCTGGCCCTGGTGTGGTCCAGATCGGCTTCGGCCCGGTCCAGGCCGGCCGCCATGCACCGGCGTGCCCGCTCGGCGAGCGCGAGCACCTGCTCGTGCCTGCGGTCGATCTCGGCGGCGGGACTGGCGAGGACCGGCCTTGACCTGATGGCGGCCAGCCAGGCAGCCTCCCGGTCGAGCCGCCCGGCCAGCTGCCGCCGTGCCCGCGACCTGAGCTCGGAGACGATCGCGACCTGCTCGCCGATGTCGGGCACCACCCGCCGGGCCGCGTCGGTCGGCGTGGACGCGCGCACGTCGGCGACGAGGTCGAGCAGCGGGACATCCTGTTCGTGCCCGATCGCGCTGACCACCGGGGTGCGGCAGGCCGCCACGGCCCTGACGACAGACTCGTCCGAGAACGGCAGCAGGTCCTCGGTCGACCCGCCGCCCCGGGTGATGATGATCACGTCGACCTCGGTGTCCGCGTCCAGCGCGTGCAGGGCGTCGGTGATCTCGGTCGCCGCGTACGGTCCCTGCACGGCGACCTGCTCGACCCTGAAGCGCACCGACGGCCACCGGCGCGCCGCGTTCTGCAGCACGTCACGCTCGGCCGCCGAGTCCCGGCCGCAGATCAGGCCGACGAGGCCGGGCAGGAACGGCGGGCGCCGCTTGCGCTCCGCGGCGAACAGCCCCTCCGCGGCCAGTTCCCGCCGCAGCCGCTCCAGCCTGGCCAGCAGCTCGCCGATCCCGACGGCGCGCAGTTCGAGCGCGCTCAGCGAGAACGAGCCTCTGGTCATGCTGAAGTCCGGCCTGGCCCAGACCACGACGCGGGCGCCTTCGGCCGGCGCGGGTTCCGCCGCGTCGAACACCTGGCGCGGGCAGATCACCCGCACCGACACCGTGGCCACGGGGTCGCGCAAGGTCAGGTAGACCGTGCCGCCGCGCCTGCTGAGCTCGGCGATCTGCCCTTCGACCCAGACCCGGCCCAGCCTGCCGATCCACTCGCCGACGAGCCGCAGCGCAGTCCGGACCGGGATCGGCTTCTCGGCGCTGGTCTCAAGAGGCATCGGGGGCGGCCGCCTCGAGCTTGGCGATCCTGCGCTCGAACATCGTCACGACGTCCTCCCGTCCGGCGTTGGCCTTCTCGTACTCGACGAGCACCCGGAGCTGCGCCGCGTCCAGGTTGCGGAGCCTGGAACGGAGTGAGGGCAGGGAGAGGCCGTCGTAACCCGGCACCGGCAGGCTCGCCGCGCCGCCCCCGGCGTCGCCGGGGGACAGGACCCGGACGTTGCCGGTCGAGTCCAGCGACCTGAACCTGAGCCGCTCGGGCGGCTGCCCGCCGCGGGCCGCCGCGTCGTCGCCAGGCGCGGGGGAGGTAAGCGGGTCGTGGTGGTCGACCTCGGCGGCCTGCTCGCGCTGGGCCTCCTCGGCGCGGAAGCGATCCGCGGCGAGCAGTAGCTGCCCGATTCCGGCGAAAAGCGCACGCAGCGCCTTGACCGGCGCATTCCTGACCTGGCCCGCGGCGTCCGGCAACCGCACCATCCTTCGCCTCCTCACCGGGCCGGGACGCGCGGCCGCGCGGGTGCGGCGGACTTCCCGCGCCCTTTGCCCTCACTGGTCATCGTGCCGCATAAGTGCTGCTGACGGGAGTTCCGCCGGCGGCGTGCCGTGCACCGCAGCCGGCCGGGCCCGCGGGCGGGGTTCGGAGTTCGCCTACCATGGATCTCATGTCCGAACCGACCAGGCGCGTCCTGCTTGCGAAGCCCCGAGGTTACTGCGCGGGGGTCGACCGCGCGGTCCAGACCGTTGAGCGCGCGATCGAGCAGTTCGGTGCTCCGGTCTACGTGCGCAAGCAGATCGTGCACAACACGCACGTCGTCCGGACGCTGGAGGAGCGCGGAGCGATCTTCGTGGACGAGACCGAGGAGGTTCCCGAGGGCGCGGTCGTCGTGTTCTCCGCCCACGGCGTCGCTCCTGGCGTGCACGTGGCCGCGAAGGGGCGCGGCCTGCGGACGATCGACGCCACTTGCCCGCTGGTCACCAAGGTGCACAACGAGGCCCGCCGGTTCGCCGCCCAGGACTACGACATCCTGCTGATCGGGCACGAGGGTCATGAGGAGGTCATCGGCACGACGGGCGAGGCGCCGGAGAACATCAGGCTGGTCGACGGCCCCGATGACGCCGCCTCCATCGACGTGCGCGATCCGGCACGGGTCGCCTGGCTGTCCCAGACTACGCTGTCGGTCGACGAGACCACGGAGACGGTGGCGGCGCTGCGGGAGCGGTTCCCGCTGCTGATCGACCCGCCGAGCGACGACATCTGCTATGCGACGCAGAACCGGCAGGTCGCGGTCAAGCAGATCGCCAAGGAGGCCGATGTCGTCATCGTCGTCGGCTCGGCCAACTCGTCCAACTCGGTCCGCTTGGTCGAGGTCGCGCTTGACTGCGGGGCCCCCGCCGCGTACCTGGTCGACAACTCCGCGGCCATCGAGCCGGCCTGGCTGGAGTCCGCTCGCACGATCGGGGTCACGAGCGGCGCATCGGTGCCCGACGACCTGGTCGAGCAGGTGCTCGAGCGGCTGGCGCAGGCCGGTTTCGGCGCGGTCGAGGAGGTCGAGGCCGTGCAGGAGAGGATGTCCTTCGCGCTGCCGCGCGAACTCCGCGCCCCGCGTCAGTAGTTCTCGCCCGGTCAGTCCGCCGCCCGGCTCAGTCCGCCTCGCTCAGTCCGCCTCGCTCAGTCCGCCTCGCTCGGTCCGCCGCCTGCCAGTCGGCCGCGCCGTCGGCCTGGTACTCGTCGGGTCGAACCCGGCCCGCCAGCCCGGCTTGCAGGTCGCGGATGCACTGCGGCAGGCCGCGGACGGTGGCGATCAGCAGAGCTCCGGCCAGCCCGCCGAACAGCCACGGCGCAGCCGCGGCGAGGGTCAGGAAGATGCCGGCCAGCACGAGTCCCGCGGACGCGGCCACGTGGCCAGTGTGCAGGATGATCAGCTGGCCGGTCGTCACGGCGGCCAGGAAGATCAGCGGCGGCGTGGTCGCGACCAGCAGCAGGTCCTGCCGCCTGGTCCGGCCGGCCGCCGCGGCGCTCCCGGCGGCGAAGCCGAACCCGGTCAGCGCCACGACGTGCAGCCATCCCGCGGCCAGGTCCGTGACCAGGAAGATCGCGAACATCGCGACGGCGGCTGCCCTGGCACCCATCGGCGGCCAGAGCTCGCCCCAGGCGAAGGCCGGCGCGCCCCTGCGGCCGGTCACCTCGCAGCCCCCATGGCCGCGGACCCGCCCTGGCGGCCCTGGCCCGGCTCGTGCGCTCCGTTATCCCTCGCCAGATCGACAGCGCCGCCGCCGGGAATCCGCTTGACGACAGCGGTGAGCGGGGGCGCCGCCTCGGTCATGAGCTCGGGCGCGGACAGTGCGCGCGGAGCGACGTCGACGGGACGGGGCGCCGCGAGGTCCGCGTCGGTGACACCGAGCTGGTTTAGCTTGCGCGCGGTGACCAGGACCCGGCCCTCCAGCGTGCCGACCGCCTTGTTGTAGGCGGCGACGGCGCCGGCCAGCGACTTGCCGACGGCCTCGACGTGCCCGCCGAGGCCGGTCAGCCGGTCGTAGAGTTCGCGCCCGAGATCGAAAACGGCGCGGGCGTTTTCCGACAGCGCCTCCTGCTGCCAGGCGTACTGCGCGGTCCGCAGCATCGTGACCAGGGTGGTGGGCGTCGCGATGTGCACCTTCCTGGCGATCGAGTACTCCAGCAGCGCGGGCTCGCGTTCCAGCGCCGGGGCCAGGAACGCCTCGCCGGGGATGAACAGGACGACGAACTCCGGCGACGGGCTCAGCGCCGACCAGTACGCCTTGGCCGCCAGCCGGTCGACGTGCTCCTTCAGGTGCCGCCCGTGCGCGGCGAGCCTGGCCTCGCGCACGTCCTCGTCGGCGGTCTCCGCGGCCTCCAGGTACGCGGCCAGCGCCACCTTCGAGTCCACGACGATGTTCTTGCCGCCCGCCAGCCTGACCACCATGTCCGGGCGCACCGCCCCGGTGCCGTGCTCGCCTTGCTCGCCGTGGCCGGCACCTGCCACGGTCACCTGCTCGTCGAAGTCGCAGCGGGCGCTCATCCCGGCAAGCTCGACCACGCGGCGCAGCTGCATCTCGCCCCACCGGCCGCGCGCCTCAGGCCGGCGCAGCGCGGTGACCAGGGCCTGGGTCTGCGCCCTGAGCTGCTCAGAGGCCGCCGTCGCGAACTTCACCTGCTCGGTCAGCGCGGCGTGCGAGCTCTGCCTGGCCGCCTCGGTCTGGACGAGCTGGGCCTCGACCCTGGCCAGGGTCTGCCTGAGCGGCTCGACCAGCTGCTCGACGGCGTTGCGGCGTGAGTCGAGTTCGCCGGCGGCGGCGAGATTGGCCGCGCGCATCCTGATCTCGCTTACCTCGAGCAGCCGCCGCTGGCTGGCGTCCAGCGCCTGCGCCGACAGCGCCTGGAACCGCTCGGCCAGGTAACCGTCGACCAGCGCCGCCTGGTCGTGCGCCGCGCGGGCCCGCTCGTCGGCGGCGCGAGCCCGGGCGGTGAGGTCGGCCGTGACGCCGGCCAGGCGGTTGCGCGCGTACAGGAAGCCGATCACGGCGCCGAGCAGCACGCCGACGCCGACGCCGGCCAGCAGCGAGACCGAGTCCATGTCCGGCTATGTTTCCAGCCAGCTCTGACAGCGCCGGGGTCCGACACGCTGGGAGCGCCCGGCGCGGCAGGTTCGGCGGGTTCGGCGCTCGGCGGGCTCGGCGGGCTCGGCCGGCCGGCCTCGCCGCCTAGAATCGCCGGGGTGAGCCTTGAGATCGGAATCGTTGGCCTGCCCAACGTCGGCAAGTCCACCCTGTTCAACGCGCTGACCCGGGCGACCGTGCCGGCGTCCAACTACCCGTTCGCGACGATCGAGCCGAATGTCGGGGTCGTCGGCATCCCCGACCCGCGCCTCGACGCGCTGGCCGGGCTGTACACCTCGGCCAGGATCGTGCCGGCCACGGTCCGCTTCGTCGACATCGCCGGCCTGGTCCGCGGCGCGTCGCAGGGCCAGGGCCTCGGCAACCAGTTCCTGGCGCACATCCGCGAGACCGACGCGATCTGCCAGGTGGTGCGGGTCTTCACCGACCCGGACGTGAGCCACCTCGACGGCGACGTCTCGCCGGAGCGCGACATCGAGACGATCGCCACCGAGCTCATCCTGGCCGACCTGCAGACGCTGGAGAAGGCGGTTCCGCGACTGGCCAAAGAAGCAAAATTCGCCAAGGATCCGCAACGAAGCGCGGTGGCCGATGCCGCGGCAAGGGCGGAGCGGGTACTGGACGGCGGAACCACGCTGTTCGCCGGTGCCGCCGAGGCCGGCATCGAGCTCGCGCGGCTGCGCGAGCTGTCGCTGCTCACCGCCAAGCCGTTCGTGTACGCGTTCAACGTCGACGACGCGGAGCTGGCCGACGACGCGCTGCGCGACCGGCTCGCCAAGCTGGTCGCCCCCGCAGAGTCGGTGTTCCTCGACGCCAAGGACGAGGCCGAGCTCGCCGACCTGCCGCCGGATGAGGCCGCCGAGATGCTGGCCGAACTCGGTCTCGGCGAGCCCGGGCTCGACCAGCTGGCCAGGGCGGGGTTCGCGGCGCTCGGGTTGTCCACGTTCCTGACCGCCGGCCCGAAGGAGGCGCGGGCCTGGACGATCAGGGCGGGCGCGACCGCGCCGGAGGCAGCCGGCGTGATCCACACCGACTTCCAGCGCGGGTTCATCAAGGCCGAGATCGTCTCGTTCGATGACCTGATGGCGGCCGGCTCGATCGTCGCGGCCAGGGCGGCGGGCAAGGCCAGGATCGAGGGCAAGGACTACGTCATGCGCGACGGCGACGTCGTCGACTTCCGTCACAGTTAAACATCAGCTAGTTTCGGGGCACCACGCCAGCCCACGGCCGCCTGGAACGGTGGCCGCTGCATCTCCGGCGCTTGCGGTCCGGGCACCTCGCCACGGCCAAGAATCTCGCCGGTGGCGTGGGTTCGCGAGCCTGTACCTGCCGCCATCGATCGACGCTCTCACGCCTGGTGACTTGCGCATCTCTCCGGACACTTACACGAGTAAGTGAAGAAGTCGTCATAGAACTTCGATGCAGCCAATCATTGGTCCAACGTTGCCAGATAGTTCTTTCGCTTCTGAAGTCCGGGCCGAGCGCAGCCAAGCGAGAGCCAAGCGAGCGGCCCGCCATGCCGGTGCTGCACGCGGGGCAAACGCTGCCCAGGCGCTGCGCGGATAGCATCCGACCCCAATGCCCCGGTGCCAACGGACCCAGAATTGTGAGTACGCAGGGTATCGTTGCCGTAGCTCGCCGTGTGACACTTTTATTGCGATTGCGGAAGGACCACGAGTCGCGCGGTTGGAGGACCCATGGCAGGAACTCGGCGAATCGCGCAGTTGCAAGACGGCTCTCGGTCCATCAACCTGCTTCGCGCGATCTCGGTGGCCCATGGACAAACCCAGTTCGCGCAGATGGCGAGCCTCGTCGTCTCGTTCCTGGTCGCAGGGCTCAGCGTGATGACCCGGTTGGTACCAGCCGCGGTGCAGGGGCTGGCTCTGGCAGGCGCGGTGTGGGCCGCCTCCTACGCGGTCTTGGTCACGCCGTGGCGGAACAAGCACCTGCGGACCGGCGCGACCTTGCAGGAGACGTTCGACGTCGAACTGTTCGACCTGGCCTGGAACCGGGTGATGGTCGGTGACCGGGTACCGGAGGACGAGGTGAGCCAGCTCAGCCGCCGCTACCGTCGAGACGTGGCCCGTTTGCGCGGCTACTACCTCGTGGCCGATGTCCCGGCGCCGTACGACGTACTGTTCTGTCTCGAACAGAATCTCGCCTGGGGGTCTCGCGTCCGTAGGCGGTTTGCCAACCTGCTGGTCGCGGTGGTCGTGCTGTGGTGTGGAACGGGCGTTGCGGTCGGCTTAGCGACCGGCGACACGGTGAGCCGCCTGCTCGCTGAGTGGTTCGTGCCGGCGTTGGGGTTGCTGCTCCTGTGCCTGGACACCGTCTGCGCTCAGGTGTCCGTGGCCCAGGAGCGCACCCGGGTGCTCGGCCTTGTGCGCGCCGTCGCCGACGACCCGGCGTCACCGGTCCTCATGTCCTCGGACTCCTTCGCCGGGTTCGCCCGACAGGTGCAGGACGTGCTGTTCCAGACGCGCCTGCAACAGCCCCGGGTTCCGAAATGGTTCTTCCAGCGTTTCCACGACAACGACGCGGCCGACTTCCGGTACAAGATGCAGGCACTCGAAGCGAAGCTCGCTGGTGCCGGACCGGTTGCCCCGTCGCCCCCAGCGGCACCATGACAATTACGGATCGCCTTGCGCGGCTTCTCGACGATGAGGACGCGGCGGCGACCGTCCTGGATCATCTGGCCGACCTCGACCTCACCCTGGAGATCGACGACCTGACCCCGCTGCCGCACGGGTACACCGGCGCACGGCTCCTGGTGGTCGTGCTAGCGCACGCGACCGGTCGGAAAAGGCCATTCCGGTGTATCGCCAAGCTGTGTCCACCTGACGAGTACCGCCCGAGCCACGAGGGTCAGCGACACTACGCAACATTGCACGACTCCCCGGACCGGTTCGTCCGGGCACATCTCACCAAGATTGTCTTTGGGCCGGTGCCCTGCCCCACGGGCGCGCAAGTCATCGGTCAGGAGATCGCCGGCGGCTCCGTAGCGAGTCACCGGCCACTGTCCAAGGTGGATGGAGCCGCGCTCGCCAGAGCTTGTGACACGATCCGCCGCGGTCTCCTGCGGGACTGGGCCGCCAACGACTACGACCGGCAGGTCGGCACACTGGCCAAGTTGCTGGAACTCGAACTGCGCGACAGCATCCGCCCTAGCGGCTGGCTGTGGAAATGGGCCGAGCACCGAGCGCTCCTTGATCCGGCCTGCGAGTGGATCGAGGTGGCGCCGGACGGGGTGCTGCGCAACCCGTTCCGGCTGTTGCTGCCCGCTTCTGCGGCCGCCAGCCGCGACCTGGCCTATCTCACCGGTCGTTGCCATGGCGACCTGCACGCCGACAACGTCCTGGTACCGCACGCCGACGGCGCGCCGCATACTGGACGTTTCCGGCTCATCGACCTGGCCACATTCGACCCGCAGGCACCGCTCAGCCGCGACATCGCCACCCTGACCATCTCGTTGATCGCCCGGCGGGCCGGGCAGCTGGATCCGGCGGACCAGGACGGGCTGCTCCGTTACATGATCAGCGACGCGCCGACCAGCGTCGTGGCCGTCGCCAGGGCGCCCACCTCGCTCACCAAGATCGTCCGGGCGCTGTGTACCCCGAAAGGGACATTTATCGACGAACAAGGATGGCTGGACGACTGGGCCGTCCAGGTGCGGGTCTCGTGCCTGGCACAGGCGCTGCTGCACGCCACCTATGGTTCGGTCAGTCAGGACGGGCGCTGGTGGTGCTTCCGGCTCGCCGCCCGCCTGGCGCAGGAGCTCCTGCCGGGCCAAGCGCCCGGTGGTGGTCAATCGCTCCAGCTCGGTCCCGAGATCTGTGCCGACGAGCCAAGCACGTTGCCCGCAGACCCGGTCGCGCCCCCCCGTGCCCACGCCCAGCGCCGCGACCCGCGGTTCGTCGACCGCGAGGAACAACGGGTGCGGCTGCGCGCCGCCCTTCAGGATGACGTATCACCCGTCATCCTTGTCACAGGACCGGCCGGAGTAGGCAAGACCCAACTGGTCGAGGAGGTCCTCGCCGAGCTGGGCTGGGACACCGTAGAGACGACCGGCCGCAGGGTGTGCCGGCACGACGCGGCACCTGGTACCCGCCTGGACATGAAGGCGCTGATCGACGACATCGAGCACGGTGAGGCTCCGGCCAACCTGTACCTGTACGGGCCTGCGTCTCGGGCGCGCATGCAGGCGGCGCTCGACGGATACACCGGGCTTCCCGTCGTGATCATTGTGGAGTCGGCCGAGTGCCTGCTCGATGACGCGCAGTCGCTGCGTGACCCCGATCTGGACGAGGCGCTGGAGATGTTGTCCGCCCGCTCACGCAGCCCGGCGAAAGTGGTGCTGGTGAGTGAGGAGGTGCCACGGGCCGACGGAGCTGTCACATGGCCCGCCACCGCGCACCCGATCTCCCTGTCGGGCCTGGCGGCCGCGGACTTCCGCCGCTTCCTCGGGAAGCTCGATCCGGCGGCCGAGTGGGGCCTGGCCACCCTGGCGCTGGCGCCGTTCGCGCAGGTTCACAGCCGGCTGCGCGGCAACCCCCGGCTCGCGGAATTGCTCCACGCGCTGATCAGCTGGGCCGACCGGGACCTTGGCGCGGAGGATGTTCCGGCATGGCTGGCCGCGGGGCCCGAGGAGGAGGTTCCGCAGCGGTTGACCGACGAGCTCATCCGCGGTCTCCCCGGCGGGCACCAGCGGGTAATCGAGGCGTTGGCGGCCTTCGGCACACCGGTGGACGAGTCGACGGTCGGCGCGCTCCTCGAGCCGTTTGTCTCCCGCGCACGGGTCCGCGAGGCACTGCGCACCCTGGTACGACGGCGCATTGCCCGAATGACCTGTGACCAGCAGCGATACCACCTGCCCCGCTCCGACGTCGACCGGATCCTCGCGCACCTGCCCTCAGGTGACCCGTATGAGGAAGCGGACAGCGGCCCTACGCGGCGAAACCTGCTCCACCGGGCCGCGCGCGTGCTCGATTCGCTGCTGAAGGACGACGACGACGTCCGGAGCGTCAGCGACCTGTATCCGCATTTCGCGCGACTCGACGTGCTGGTGCGCGCGGCCATGTACGGCGAGGCACATGAGGTCATCCTGGCCATGGATCGGCTCCTGCGTCGATGGAACCAGGGCGGCCTGCTGCGCGAGCCGCGGGAATCGGTGCGGGGGATGCTCGACGACCTGTACGCGGAAATGGAGAACCACGCCGCGCTGGGGGACGTGTACTCTTCGCTCGGTCTGTTGGCGCAGGCGCATAACTCGTACCAGGCGGCACTGTCGCTGGCGCAGTCGCACCACTCTCTTGAGGATTTGCGCCGGATCTACATCAATATGGGGCAGATGTACAAGGAGCACAACGACTTCGGAAAGGCCCACGGTCATTTCGATTACGGCCTGGCGATCGCCCAGGAGGAGGGCGAGGAGGCCGACGGGGACCGGATGGCCGCGCTGGAAGGCCTCGCTGACTGTGCCCGGGCGTCGGGTAGGTTCGCCGAGGCGATCCGTCTCGGTGAGGCGGCGCTGGCCATCGCAGAGCCCGCTGAATCGCCGCGCACAGTCGATATAGCCCTCAAGCTTTCCCGGTGGTTCGCCGACGTGGATCGTATGAAGGATGCGGCCGGGATGCTCGCGCTGGCCGAAGTGAGCGCCGGGTACGACGACATGTCGGCACGGGCAGCGTGCCTGGACGCCGCGGCGGACCTGGTGTTCCGCCGCGGCGGCGCGGTCACCGGCATTGGAGCCGATGCCTATCTCGACGAAGCCGCGCGCGAGGCCCAGCAGGCCGTTGACCTGGCGTTGGCGCAACGTGATCCGGACACCCTCCGCCAGGCCCGTACGACGCTGTGCGCGGTTCACCTGCACCGAGATGATGTCCCGGCGGCTCGCCGGGAGATCGAGGCGGCCGTCCGGCATCGCCGGGAGGGGCACTCCCTGCTGGTGGTCGCGTTGCGGAGCCTGGTTGCATGGCGCGGTCGCGATTCGCGCATGGCCGCCGAGCTCTTCGGTCAGCTGCGCCGGGAAGCACAGCTGCGCGTCGACGCCGATGGACAGGACTTCGCCGCGCGCGACATGCTCGGTCTCGCGCTGTGTGCCGAGGCACTCGCGGATGGCACCTCGCTTGCGCCGGCCGCTGAGGCGTTCCGCACCGCGCGCGGCGACAGCGAGCCGGCCCCCGGACTCGTCAGGCAGCTGCGGTTCCTCGTCGAGCAGCTGGTTCGCGGCGGTTCGCAACAAGAGCCACAGGTGATCAATCCGGTTCTTGGTGCGATCACCGAGGGGTAGGTCCGCCGCGTAGCCACCCCAGTTCCTGCGCCCGAAGGATGGCCTCGATGCGGCTTCGCGCCCCGAGCTTCCGGTAGAGCGTCTGCAGCAGGCGGAACATAGCCCGCTCCGAATATCCGGCCTCGCTGGCCAGTCGCGCCACCGTCGAGCCTGCGGCAAGCTGCCGCAGCCATGACAGCTGCTCTGCGGACAAGGTTGTCCCGCTGGCCAAAGCCGAGCCAACGCCGGCGGCGAGCGCTTGCGCCACCTCGCTCGGCATCACGGCCTCGCCGTCGAGGGTGGCAGCGATGGCCCGTTCCAGCGACCGCACGGAGACTTCGCGAGGGAGCACCGAGCGGGCGCCGGCCCGCACCGCTCGCGCGCCGAGCAGTTCTGAATCATCGTCAACGAGCGCGATGACCAGCCAACCCGCCCCTCCGGTGCACAGCTGGGCCAGCATGCCCCAGTCACTCTCGCTGCACAGACTTAGCAACACCAGGCAGTTTTGCCGGTCGTGTGCCCAGGCCACGAGGTCTTGCGGTGCTTCCACGGCATGGCCTGCAGCCGACAGCATCGCGCTGACACCGTGCCGGAAGATCGGCAGGGGATCGACGACCGCCACGTGAAGGGGCACCGCTGGTTCGAGCTCCCATCCGGGTCCGCGCACGAACGGCAGGCGGCGACCGTCCGACGGGGCGATCGAGCGGATCTCAGCCTAGACATCCCGCACCGCCGATCAAGGATGTGCGAAAGCGTGTCGGCATGTTCCTGCCTCAATCGGTCAGGTGTCTGCCACATCTGTCGTGGACCCGCGCGTATCGCCGTTCTTAACGTCGAGTCAAATGGCCCTCTTGCGGAGGCCCTCATGATCTACGACGACGGCACCGGCAGGCGCATCTACAGTCCCCTGCGCGGTAGTCGGCGCCCAACCGAAGGGGCACCTGAGCCGAGCGACGCAAACCGTGAGGCGGTCGAGCGCGTCGTTGAGGAGCACCCGCGGTGGGGACCCAGGCAGGTCCACGCAGAGCTTCGCCTCACCCGGCATGACATACCACTAGCCGATGTGGAAACCATCACGGCCGACCTGAAGCGTACCCGGCCGAGCCGCAAGAAGTCCCGCTGATGACCCGTCGCCGCCACTACCCAGTCAGCAAATCCGCCACCACCAAAGCGACGGTGGCCATTTCCAGCAGGTACTGGGCCACGGCGTGGGCCTGCAGGTGCACGAACGCCGATCATCGGAGACGGCCAGTTGGGCACCCTAGCGGATACGGCAGAGCTCAGCGACTAGTTAGGCGCACTCCAGGCGCTTCTGTGCCGACCCTTGGCAACAGCGACACCGCGCTTCCTCTGTCGATCGGCCGGTCTTCATGCCGGGTACTACCAGGCTCATCTGCCGATCCGGCCAGGCGAAACGGTCGCGAGGCAATTCCGCTCCGGCGGAGCCGAGCGCCCGCAGGGGCACCGACCACCTCGGTGATGCGCTGGCTGTCGCCCTCTCGCGCTACAACGAGGCGACCATGCAAGACGCCTGTGACGCCGTGGTCGCCGAGCTAGAACGGCTGGCCCAGGAGTACGACACTGGATCCCTCAGCAGCTGGAGCAATGCGGCTTTTGCCTACTTTGATACCACGGTCTTGGGGAAGCATTGCGTTCTGGAAGTTAAGAAGTCCCACCAGCCGCTCATCTGAAAGCGTAGGTGACTGCCATGGCCAGTCATGCGGGCAGCGGCTGAACGGCAACAGGGTGGAGCCCCGGCATGGATGAACATCACTGATTGGCGGCGGAACTGTCGTAGCTGACGCGCCGAGGTCTCTCGCTCGGATTGTCACGATCAGCGATGCCGCTCGACTGGCCGGGCATGGGCAAGCCGATGCCCGAATCAACATGGGTTTCCCCTCCCAGCGTGGAGAGATCCTCTTAAGGGAGAGGAGTTCTCCGATGGGAGAGACGCGCAGGAAGTTCGATCAGGACTTCCGGGAGGGCGCGGTGCGGCTTGTCCGGGAGACGGGCAAGCCGATCGCGCGGGTGGCGCGTGACCTCGGGATCAACGAGGGCACGCGCTGGGCAACTGGGTCGCGCTGGACCGGCGGCGCCGGGACGGCGAGGGCGGCCAGCTGGATGAGGGCGAGCGGGCCGAGCTGGCGCGGCTGCGCCGCGAGGTGGCGGAGCTGCGGATGCGGTGTGTTCTCTGAACAATCAATGTGAACTTGAGGGTTCTGGTGTCGTCGCAGGTCAGGGTGACTGTACGAACGTTGCGGGTCGGTTGTGGCTGATGCCAACAAGCAGCATCGAGGAGGAGGTAACTGACCTGTTCGGCATCAGATGTCCGCTCTCCGCAGTGCCCACGCCTGCCGAACGCGACATTCCTGGCACTCGCCGGGCCTGAGGCGGTGCGCGCCTAGCCCTCTGAGCTGCTAAGACGCCACGCAGTTCAGTTAACACGTGATGTGCTCAAGCGCAGCGCGGCCCTCTGGGTCCAGGACGCGATGGGCAGCAGGTAGCCGTGGCCTCGTTCGTCGCTTCCCAGAGGGACGCCCGCGGCATCCCGCACGCGGTGTCGTGCCGCGCGCTGGGCGTGTCGCAGTCCTGGTTGTACAAGTGGAAGGACGGGGAGCTCCCGCCGCGGGCAGCGCGGCGGGAGCGGCTGAAAGCCGAGGTCGCGCGGCTGTTCGCGCGGCGCAGCGGCAAGGACGGGTCGCCGCGGATCACCGCCGCGCTGCGGGATGCGGGCTGGCGGGTCAGCGAGAACACCGTCGCGGGCCTGATGCGCGAGCAGGGCCTGGCCGCCCGCCCCGGCCGGAAGGGCCGCAGGGGCACTACCCGGCCGGGCAAGGGCCGGTGGCGGGCGCCGGACCTGGTCGGGCGCAAGTTCGCGGCCGACCGGATCAACCGCAAGTGGTACGGCGACGGCACCGAGATCCGGACGGCTGAGGGCAAGCTGCACCTGGACTCGGTGCTGGACGTGGGCTCGCGCCGGATCCTCGGGTTCGCCCTCGGCGAGCACCACGACGCGGAGCTGGCCCGCGGGGCGCTGGCCATGGCGGTGGCGGTCCGCGGGGGTGCCGTCCCCGGCGTGGTCTTCCACAGCGATTATGCCGAGGTTGGCGTTAAGCCGAGGAACCACGGGCTGCGCTGTTCGGGCCGGGCACGGTGACGGGTTCCCCGGCTTAACGCTCGGGGCTATCGGAGACTGTAGAGGGCTTTGAGCTTGTCCTCGGTGAGCGGT
>WNGM01001291.1_pt1 | contig 20710 bp, 14 predicted proteins | sample 5400571 | NCBI WGS metagenome assembly WNGM01 (sample SAMN13153378, study PRJNA577476) | soil metagenome | isolation source: 100 cm soil or saprolite under Garry oak tree replicate 2 | place: USA:California | collected 2016-06-15 | reverse complement strand
ACGTTGCCAATGCCTGCAGGCCGCTTTGGCGCCATCCCCGCCATGAACCCTCGAACGTCGTCCACAGTGACCGCACCGAGAACACCCCGGCCAATCCGGTCGAGGTAGGCCAGGAAATGGCGAATCTCGCCGGCCAGCAACCTCACCGATCCCGGAGCCACGTCCAGGCCAGCCTCCGCGACGAACTGCTCCAGGACTTCACCAGAGCTCTCGCTGAGATCAGGGTCCGGACTCATCACCCGCCAGGTCACCCCGCCGGTTCTCTGCAACTCCAGCATCATGCGGGCTGACTTCACCAAAGCGTTTCGCCTGTTCCGGCCGATCTCACCGCGGCGCGCACGCTCCTCCTGGCACGCGACGAACTCGCCGGCCACCCTGCTTGACAACGCGTCGAAGTCCCGCCGGTCACAAAACTCCGCGACCACCTCGCAGCACCTGCCGTAGCGAGCGACCGTGTCGCTCGACAAACCCACACCCTCAACCACACCGAGCACGGCATCAGCCAGCCCGGACACCATCGACCCCATGGCACTATCCTTTCACTCGATGAACCGCCGGTTCGGACGAACATGGCGGCACCATCACCATGGGCGGAGAACGTCAAGGAAGAGGTCCCATGCGCGCAACTGACGCGCCGGATTATCCCGACAGGCGACAGTCACGAGAGTGCGTCATCCCAGGTCACAGGCCCATCACGCGTGCAAGGAGCGGGCTTCGGAATAACCCGAGAATCGGAGTAATACCAGTTATTCCGAGATCGGAATAACTGGTACCTGTCAGCCGTCCCTGAGCTGCTATCGCTGGCCGCTCAGCGGCGCGAGCAGGCGCAGCCGGCGAGGAGGCAGGCATGAGTGCGCTCGCCCCGACCCTGGAGGCCTACTTCACCCAGCGGCTCATCGGCCAGCGCCGCGCCAGCCCGCACACCGTCGCTGCCTACCGCGATGCCTGGCGGCTGCTGCTCGGTTTCGCCGTCGGCCGGGTCGGCAAGCAGCCCAGCCAGCTTGACATCGCCGACCTGGACGCCCCGCTCATCGCCGATTTCCTCACCTATCTGGAGCATGAGCGCGGCAACAGGGCCCGGACCCGCAACGCGCGGCTGTCAGCCATCCGCTCGTTCTACCAGTACGCGGCGCTGCGCCACCCCGAGCACGCCGCGCTGATCGCCAGGGTGCTCGACATCCCCGCCAAGCGCTGCCAGCGCACCGAGATCCGCCATCTCGACCAGCCCGAGATCGACGCGCTGCTCGCCGCCCCCGACCCCGGCACGTGGACCGGGCGGCGCGACCACGCCCTGCTCGAGGTCGCCGTCCAGAGCGGCCTGCGTGTGTCGGAGCTGACCTCGCTGCGGCTATCCGACGTCCACCTCGGCACGGGCCCGCACGTGCGCTGCGAAGGCAAAGGCCGCAAAGAACGGTGCACGCCGCTGTCCCGCCAGACCGTCAAGATGCTGCGGGAATGGCTCGAAGAACGCGGCGGCTCGCCCGGCGACCCGCTGTTCCCCACCCGATGGGGCGCGCCGCTCAGCCGCAGCGCCGTCAGCCGCGTCGTCGCCCGGCACGCCGCGGCCGCTGGTGCCAGCTGCCCGTCACTGAGCAGCAAACGGCCCACGCCGCACATCCTGCGGCACAGCTGCGCCATGTCCTTGCTGCAAGCCGGCTGCGACCTGGCCGTAATCGCGTTGTGGCTGGGTCACGAGCAAGTCGGCACCACCATGCGTGCCTACCTGCACGGCGACTTGTCAATCAAGCAGCGGGCGCTGGACCGGACCCGGCCTCGGGACGTGCAGCCAGGACGATACCAGCCGCCCGACCAGCTTCTGGCCTTCCTCAACAGCCTCTGAGCCGGTAATTATGCGACCCAGACAGCACCGGGCTCGCAGGTCCGAGAGGGGGCCGCCCCATAATCCGGGGCTGCTCATAGGACCCGCTATGCGGAATTCCGCATAGCGGGTCATAGCGCAGCTCGACCCGCCGCCCGGTCAGGGCCGGGTCGACCGCGTAGGAGTTACCTATTGACTGAACTACCGACGGTGTTCTTCTGTTCACAGGACGTGCCGACGGCAGGGTGATTAGGGTCACCGGCCGTGAGCACTGCGGGGGATCGTGAGCGGGACCTGGCGGCACTGAGCGTCCCGCGGGCAGGGCGGGTGGAGCAGACCGGCAGCCCGTGGGAGCCATGCCGGCTGATCGGGCCCGACGGGGCGGTGGTCGGGCCGGCGGGCGAGTACCTGAAGGAACTGCAGGCTGGCGGGCGGACCGGCGCCACGCAGCGCTCGTATGCGCACGCCCTGTTGCGGTGGTTCCGGTTCTTGTGGGCGATCGGGGTGCCGTGGGATCAGGCGACCAGCGTCGAAGCCCGCGACTTCTGCCGGTGGGTCCAGGTTGGCGGCAAACCGCCGGCCCGGCACTGGCGGTGGGCAGAAGACAGGCCGGCAGCCCGGCCGACGGCTGCGCCGGCTGTGAACCCGGTGACCGGCAAGGCCGCCCCCGGCCGCTGGTATGCGCCAGCGACCGCGGCGCACGGCGAGACCGTGCTGCGCGAGTTCTACGCGTTTCACCTGGATGCGGGGACCGGGCCGATGGTCAACCCGTTCCCGCTGGTCCCGGCCCGTCGGCGCGGCCGGGCCCGAGCGCACCGCAACCCGATGGAGCCCTACCGCAACGAGCGGGCCGGGCAGTACCGGCCCAAGCTGGCTGCCCGCCGGCCGCGGTGCATCCCGGATGAGAAGTTCAACGAGCTGTTCGCCGGGCTCGGATCGCACCGCGACCGTGCCCTAGTGGCGTTCTGGGTGTCCACCGGGGCCCGGGCGGCCGAGTTGCTGAGCGCCCGGGCCGGTGACGTGGATGCCGGCCAGCAGCTGATCACGGTGATCCGCAAGGGCACCCGGGCGCTGCAGCAGCTGCCCGCCTCACCGGACGCGTTCGTGTGGTTGCGGCTCTACCAGGCGCAGATGCACGGGCTGGTCCCGGCCGGGCGTGATGACCCGTTGTGGTGGACGTTGCGGAAGCCGTTCCGCGAGCTGACCTATCACGCCGCCCACCGGATGTTCACCCGGGCCAATGACGCGCTGGGAGCGAACTGGACGCTTCATGATCTCCGGCACACGGCGGCTTACCGCCTGGCACGGGATCCGGGCATGCCGATCACCGACGTGCAATGGATCTTGGGTCATGCCCAGCTGACCACCACCCAGATCTACGCTTCGGCTCCGGCGGAGGAGGCGATCGCCAGCATCCTGGCTTTTCATGCCCGCCGGGCCCGGGCGCCCGGGCCTGCCGCCGCCCCTGCGCCGGGATACCGGGCCGAGTCGCTGAACGTGCTGTTCGGGACGGAGCGCTGGTGACCGCAACCCAGGCCCCAGCCATCGCAGGCCCGCCGGCCGGACCCGGCGGTGACCGGCGCATGGCCGGCCGGCCGGATCTTTCTGAGCTGCTGGAGTGGTTCCCGCCACGGCAGCGGCCATGCAGCTGGGTGGCCACCGGGCTGACCCGGGGCCGGATGCTGGCCCGGCTGCTCGCGCCGCCGTTCGCTTTCGCCGACAGCCGCTACCAGGCCAGCGCGGCCCGCGGGGTGCGCCGGGTCCTGGACTGGCTGGAGCCGCAGCCCGGGGCGACGTGGCAGGAGCGGTGGCTCGCCAGCGGCGCTGAGCAGCATCCTGACTGGCGGCAGCTCGCAGCGGGCCCGGGCTGGCTAGCGCGCCACGGTGACGCCGGCCGTTACAAGGGCGATGAGTGCTCCGCCGGGCTGACGGCCCTGATCTGCGCAGACGTGATCAGGCCGGGCCTTGAGTGGCTGCTGGTGACACCGGCGCCCAAGAACCTGGCCGCCGCGATGGCCCGCACCCGGGACCCGCAAGCGTTCGCCAGGCTGACCGGCGCCTGCGATGACCTGGCAGCCGGGCGGACAGCCCGCCATTTCGGCCTGGCCCGGATCGCCATGATCATGGCTGCCAAGGGCGGTTTGGTCAGCGACATCACCGTGGGAGACTGCATCGAGATGATCCAGGCGTCCGCGGATGCCTGCCAGCGGATCAGCAAGGGCCGCGGGTTCCGCAGCCCGTTCTTCTACCAGCTGCTGCGTTCCCTGGGCACCTTCCCTGACACCGCGCCTGCCACCACCCGGACGTTCAACGTAGGCGGGCAAATGAGCGTGGAACAGCTGATCGACCGGTACGGCATTGAATGCCGGCCAGTGCGCGACCTGCTGGTGGACTACCTGCGCCAGTTCCTGGTCTCCAGCGACTACTCCACTGTGGAGCAGATGTCGTATGTGCTGGGCAAGCTGTTCTGGCGGGACCTGGAGCTGCACCAGCCGGGCATCACCTCGCTCCGCCTTCCCGCCGAGGAGGCCGCAGCCTGGAAGCAGCGGCTGCGGACCAAGACCGCAAGGACCAGCACGCCCGGGCGGCGAGGTCATCGAGAGCCAGGCGCCGCGCATCAGCGCCACCCAGCACCTGGGCACGGTCAAGACCTTCTACTTTGACATCGCGCCGTGGGCGGCTGACGACCCGGCCCGGTGGGGGCCGTGGGTGGTGCCATGCCCGGTGCGTGACGGCGAACTGGACCACAAGAAGCAGGCCGCCCGGCGCAAGTCGCGCATGGACCAGCGGACCCGCGAGCGCCTGCCGGTGCTGCCCGCGCTGGCCGCGGCCGCCGAGGCCGGGCGGGCCGCGGCCGCGACACGGCTGGCAGCTGCCCGCGCCGCTAGCCCCGGCCAGCGGTTCACCGTCGGCGGCCAGACGCTGATCCGGCCGCGGCTGGCGCGTGAGGTCGGCAGCAGAACCTGGGCCGACGATCCCGCCACCGGCAGGCGCCGCGACCTGCAGGCCGAGGAACGGCGCGCGTTCTGGTCCTGGGCCGCGGTGGAAGTCCTCAGGCTCACCGGCATCCGGATCGAGGAACTGTCAGAGCTCTCGCACCACAGCCTGATCCAGTACCGGCTGCCCGCCACCGGGGAGCTGGTCCCGCTGCTGCAGATCGCCCCGTCCAAAACCGACACCGAGCGGCTGCTGGTCATCTCTCCCGAACTGGCCGACGTGCTCAGCGCGATCATCACCCGGATCCGCGACGCCGACGGCAGCGTCCCCCCGGTGGCCGCCTACGACTACGGCGAGAAGACCTGGAACCCGCCGATGCCGCTGCTGTTCCAGTGGCGGTGCGGGCTGGAGAACCGGCCGTTCAGCGCGGGCGCGATCAGAAAGTTCGTGAACATCACGCTGGCCGCCACCGGCCTCACCGGCACCGCCGGGCAGCCGCTGCGGTTCACTCCCCACGATTTCCGCAGGCTCTTCCTGACAGATGCGGTCATGCACGGCATGCCCCCGCACATCGCGCAGCTAGTCGCCGGGCACCGCGACATCAACGTCACCATGGGATATAAGGCGGTCTACCCCGAGGAAGTCATCAACGGCCACCGGGCCTTCATCGCCCGCCGCCGCGCGCTGCGCCCCAGCGAGGAATACCGCACGCCCAGCGACGCCGAATGGGAGGAGTTCCTCGGGCACTTCGAACGCCGCAAAGTCGCCCTCGGCGACTGCGGCCGGGCCTACGGAACGAGCTGCATCCATGAGCACAGCTGCTTAACCGAAATGATCTTGAAGACGTGCGATGTGTCTCCGCCTGCTACTTGGATGCGCAGGGTAACGAAGAGATTCGATGCCCCGCGTTTCCCCGGGCGTGTCGGAGCGGCAGTTGGCTTGCGCGGCCGACCGTCGTCTGTTCCATCACGGCAGGGCGTCGGCCACGGCGTCAGTGATCAGCTGTTGATGGGCGCTGAGCCATTGCACCTGGGTCAGCATGCCCAGGCCCGGGCGCCCGGCCAGCATCCGCTTGGCGAGCATCTGAAGACCGCGGCCCCGCAAGAACACCGGGATCGCTGCCGCGTCGTCCCCGGACAGCGGTCGCACGGACGCGTAACCGCGGACGAAGCGCTGGACACGCGGCATGTCCAGCCGGGTCGCCTCATCGTATGGCCGGCCGCTGCGCCACAGGCCGTAGCCGATGTCGGCCAGGGGCGATTCCAGGTGGGCCAGCGCGAAGTCGATGACGCCACACGGCCGGGGCGGCTGCCCGGCTGCGAGCACATTGTGGTTGGTGAAGTCGCCGTGGATGACCAGCCGCGGCAAGCGGCCATGACCGATGCGTTCGAGGTCGGCGGCGAGTTCCCCGGCCAGGCGGCGGACCAGGCGTGCCTGGTGGTCGTCCTCCCCCGGCGGTGCCCGGCCGGGCCGAGGCCAGCACGGCGGGCACCTGCGCCAGCGGAAGCGCGACGGGGCGCTGGCTGGTCACCCGTGCCTGGCAGGCGGCGGCGTGATAGCGGGCCAGCAGGGCACCGATCGCCTCCATCGGCGGCCGGGCAGCCCGCCCCACCACGTCCCCGGGGATGAAGGAGACCACCTCCCAGGCTCCGGCCGTGGTCACCGTCCAGGACCGCTGACCGAACGCGGGCAGCGGGCGGGGCGCCGGGAAACCGCAGCTGGCCAGCCGGCCAAGAAAACCGTGCACCCACCCGGTATCGGCGGCCAGGTCAGCCCCGGGCGCCCAGTCCGGAGCAGGATCGAGGCGACGCAGCACGCCAAGGGTTCCGTCCCAGTCGATCAGCCACATGCGAGCCTGCCGGTCTGGCAGGCTCTCCAGAACCACCAGGCCCGCCTCTTCGAGCAGCCCCGCAGGCGGGTCACGCTCCACACCACGATCGTCCCACCCGCCCGCGCAGGCCGGATCACGCCAGCCGGTCAGCTGCCGGAGGTGTTATAGCGCTTGGCGTGGCGGCGGAGCTGGCCGAGTTTCTCATCGAGCGTGACGAGGCTGAGGTCCAGGACGTGGACGCCGTCCCGGAAGAGGGTGAACCCGAGCCGGCCCCAGACCCGCTGGAGCGAGGCGACGGCGTGCTGCCATTCCCTGCGGCTGTCCGGATGATCGTCGTGTCCTGGGTCATCGGGGCCGCCGAGCGGGGCCGGGTAGCAGACGGCGGCACGGGCACCACTGGACAGTTTCCTGATCGCCGTGCCGGCCAGCAGGGCTCCCAGGCCGAAGCCCCGCCATGGCGGGGTGAGCCGCACCGAATGCAGGATGAGGATCCGGTCGCCGGCCGGCTCGAGCTGCTCATCCAGGTCGGGGTCGAGCTGGCCGTCGCCCGGATCGAAGAGGGCCTGGGCGATGCGGCCGAGCTCGGCGTCCGCACCGTCGAGCAGGGCGAACGGGTCGTGGGTCTGGTAGAGATCGACGAGCGTGATGCTCATGTCTCCCACGTGGGCCTCAGCGCCCGTCTCTCCCTCGTGGATGCCGGCGGAGACGTGCCAGGTCTCAAGCGCGTCATCGGCGCCAAACCACCAGAGGTGCTCGTGGCGGTAGGTGAGGGTGATCGCCCGCGGATCATCCGGCGGCGTGTGGTGGTCCTTGTCGCTCACACGGTCCCCTCTGGTTCGCTGCTGGCGTCAGGAGGTTACCGCGGCCGGCGGGTTGGCGCCCGAGGTCAGCTGGTGTCGCGGCTGGCTCGCCCGGTCGCGCCGCGGACTTCTGGCATCCCGAGGATGATGGTGGTGCTGCGGGTGGCGAGCTTCCGCATGGCCTCCAGTTTCTGTGCGGCGGCGGCCAGGGTGGTCTCGATCGCGGCGACCTCGCCGAGCCAGCCCTGCTCCCTGGCCTCCCGGAGCCGGTCGCCCAGGTTGGCGCGAATCTCCTCTAGGCGCGGCTCCTGAGCTGGGTCGACTCGGAGGAGCGGGCATCTGACACAGGCATTTTCATGCGCACATGGGGTCCCGAAATCGCGGCCGCAGGTACCCAGGGCTACCTTCCGCAGTTCGAAATGGGCGAGGAACTCGTCCCATTCGGAGGCGGTCAGATCACGGTATTCTTCACTGGGCCGCTCGGCCCGGCGGCGGGCGATGAACGCCCGATGATGGGCGATCACGTCCTCGGGGTAGATCGCGGCATAGCCCATCGTGGTGTCCAGCAGGGCGTGCCCGCAGATTTTCGCCGCGATGTGCGGGGGCAGCCCGGACCGCAGGGCGTCGGTGACGAAGATTCTCCGGAAATCATGGGGCCGCCATTCGATCGCTTCGCCGGCGGCGGCGATGTGTGCGGCCTGCGATGTCGCGACCATGCATTCACGGATGTAGCTGCGGCCGATCGGCCGGTCCTCATTGCCGTAGCGCCGCTGGAACAAGAACGGCATGGGCGGGCTCCAGGTCTGCTCGAACACGTCGTAGGCGCAGACCAGCGGGAGGGCCGGGTCCCCGGCCCGGACCCGGAAGATGATCGCGGTCAGGACCTCCGCGAGCTCCGGCGAAACCAGCAGCAGCCTCTCCGCATCGGTTTTGGACGGGGCGACCTGGAGCATCGGCACGACCTCCCCGGTTATGGGCAGCGTGTAGGCGATGAAGCTGTGGTGGGTGAGTTCCAGCATCTCCTCGATGCGGATGCCGGTGTGCCGCAGTACCTCCACCGTGGCCCACGACCAGAACGCCGCCTCCTCCTCGTGGGTGAGGTTACGCCGCCCGCCGGTGGCGACCTCGGTGACGTTGACGCGGCCGGCCTGACCAGGCCGACGACGCTGGAATTCCTGGCCGGCGGCGGTGAATATGTCCCCGGATGGGGTGCCGCGGGCGGCAGTGAAGCGCTCCTCGGCGTCCGCGCGCTGCTGCCCGACCGCCCGCAAGAGCGCGGGCAGCAGCGGCAGTTGCGTCCTGGTCCGCTGGTCCATCCGCGACTTCACCCGCGATTTGAACTTCTCCTGCGTGCACTCGGCGGCTTTGACCGGGCACGGCGCCACCCACGGCGCCCACCGGGCCGGGTCATCGGCGGCCCAGCGGGCGATGTCCTCATAGAAGGCCCGGACGAACACCAGCTCGCTGCGGTAGTTAATCCGCGGCCGCACCGGCCGGCCGGCGGCGTCGCGGATGAAGGCCAGGCGTTCCCTCCACGCCTGCGCGACCTGCGGCGGCAGCTGGAGCGAGTCGATGCCGGGATGGTGGATCTCCAGGTCGCGCCAGAACAGCCGGCACAGGTTGCGGGCGATGGAGCGCAGCGAGGTGTGATCCAGCTCGGGAGCCCGTTCGGAGAAGTACTCCACCAGCAGGTCCCGGACGGGCCTGCACTCGATCCCGTATCCGTCCACGATCTGCGCGATGCTGCGGCGGCCCTCGATCCGCAGTGCCCGCAACCGCGACGGCGCCCCGGCGGGGAGCACACCGGTGTCTTTGAGCAGGGCGTAGAACAACGGCCGGCCCGCGCTGCCCCGGAAATGATGTTCTTCCAGCGCGGCCGTCAGCTCGAGGCAGTCGCCGACGGTGATGCCGCTGACCAGGCCGCCCTTGCGGATCACCATCCAGGTGATCTTGTTCAGCGCGTCAGAACGTGCCCAGGCCGTCGCGTGCCGGGCGCAGGCTTCCAGGCCGCGGAAAGCACCAGGGTCGAAGGCGGCCCGGGCCTCGGCGAGCATCACCGTCATGCGCTGGCTCAGCAGCCACCGGTAGCCGGGCCGGATAACCTGCCCGGCAACCAGCAGGACCAGCCCGGCGAACAGCTCGTCGCGGTGATGACGCCGGGCCGGGACACGCCCCTTCAACGGCAGCTCGGTCCAGCCGGAACCGGCGGCGTCCGCCCCGCTGGCCAGCCACCGCTCCTGCCAGGTATCTCCGGGCTGCCGCTGCAGCCAGTCCAGCAGCTTGGCCAGCCCTCGCCGCCGGGTCTTATCCCGGGTCAGGTCCGCGCCCGGGTCGGTGAACAGGCCCAGCAGCCGCCCCACCAGGTCCTCCCGGCTCTGCCGTGTCTGCCACCAGCCCTCCTCACAAGGCCGTGGCTCCCATACCGGAGACCCGCCCGCCGCTGGCGCTTCGATGACCTTGGCGGTATCGGCGACGCCGTCGTGGACCGCCACTGTCATCGGTGCTCCCCACCGGGCGCTGAGGTGCCGAACAGTGCCGCCAGCACCTCTGGGCGGTAGCCCGGCGCCGGCGGAGCCGGCGGCCTGGCCTGTCCGGCGCGCTGCCGCTCGTGATGGGCCAGGACGTGGGCAATGACTTCGTCCGGGGCGGGCGCGGTGTAAATCTCGGTCGTGCTGAGGTGGGCGTGCCCGAGGACCCACTGCACATCAGCGAGGGTCAGGTGCGGGTCGCGGACCATTCTCTTGGCGGCGCTGTGCCGCAGGTCATGCAACGTCCAGTTCGCGCCGAGCAACCGGTTGACCCGGGTGAACACCATCCGGGCCGCGTCATACGCCAGCGGCCGGAACGGACGGCGCAGCGTCCACCACACCGGCTCATCCGGCCCTCGCGGAGCCAGATCCAGCATCTCCTGCTGGTAGAGCCGCAGCCAGACAAACGCGTCCGCCGAAGCGGGCAGGTGCTGCAAAGCCCGGCTGCCCTTGCGGACCACGCCGATCGTCTGCTCCTCCGGGGCGACCAGGCCCTGATGAGCGCCCAGCAGTTCGGAGGCGCGAGCACCGGTGGAAATGTAGAACGCGATCAGCGCCCGGTCCCGGTTGCAGGCCAGCCCGGCGAACAGGTCGTTGAACGCCTGGTCGGGGATGCTCCGCGGTGCCGGCTTGGGTTCTTTCGGCTGGTAGGCGGCCCGCCGCGTAGGCCGCCGGAACGGCTGCATGGGATTGTGGTGGGCATTGAGCTGCCCGTCCTCCGCGCCCTTGGCCTGCGGGAACGGGTTGACCAGCGGCCGGCCGTGCATCTCCAGGTGGTACTCATAAAACGACCGGATCACCGCGCGAGCATGCCGCCGGGTCCGGGCCGCGTAGTTCTCACCAGGCGTCGCCTTCCCTGTGACCGGGTTCACCGAGCCCGGAACCGGAGCATCAGGACGGCGCTGCCGCTCCGGCTTCCTGGCAGTCTTCAGCCACAAAGCGAAGTCACGAGCCTCCACCCGGCCAGCGAGATCCCAGGGAATCATGACCGCGTCCAGGAAACGGAACCACGCCAGCAGCTCATAGGCGTACGACCTCAGCGATGCCGGGCTGGCGTCGTCGGCCAGCATGTGGTGCAGGAACTCCGTGACCGCGGGCACCTCGGCGCCCTGCTCGTCGACAAGCCGGAAGGGCAGCAGCGCATCGCCGGTCTCCTCGACCCGGCCGGCCCGGGCCACCGCCAGCCCCGCGACATCCCGGATCGTCGTGCTGTGTTCCGGCATCTGTACCTCCGCGAGCCGCCGCACTTCGGCGACACGCGATAACAGCACATCCACGCCACCACCCGTAGTAACCGGCGAGGCCGAAGCGGTCCCGGACTGGCGGCAGCGTCACTGTCCGTTGACCTCGGACGGAGCCAAGACGCGCCCTCAGCTGGTTCGGTCAACGGGGCGTGCTCGTGCTGGCAGGGCGTTCCGTAAGGCCGGGCGCATTCCCCGAGTTCCACCTTGCGCTCAGTGAAGTGCTGCTGGAACTCGCGCCACTCGGTGTCGGTGGGCTCGCGGTACTCCTCCGGCGGGCGGACGGCTCGCCGCCCGTTCAGGAAGGCGCGGTAGGAGCGGATCAGATCGTCCTGGAACACGGCCAGGTAGGCCTCGGTCGTGGTCACGGAGGCATGGCCGAGCAAGCGGGCGGCGATGTGGACCGGAAGCCCGCCGGTGACGGCGTCGGTGGTGAAGATTCTGCGGAAGTCGTGCGGGAGGTAGCGCAGCGGCTGCCCGGTCTGGCTGGTGATCCCGGCCCGCGTCAGCGCGCCGCCGATCAGGCGGCTGAGCATCTTGTAGTTCATCACGTCGTGCTTCCAGCCGACGCGGCGCTGGAACAGGTGCGGCAGCGGCGGTCCGGTGACGTGCTCGCAGGAGTCGTAGCGGGCGACCAGCGGGATCACGCCGTCGTTGTCGCCCCGCAGCCTGCTGATGACGGTGGCCAGCTCGGGGCTGACCAGCAGCAGCCTCTCCTCGTTGCTCTTGGACGGGACGATCTGCAGCAAGGGGAGGACTTCGCCGGTGCCGGGAAGCTGATAGGACACCAGCGCCAGGTGCGTGATCTCCTGCAGTTCTTCGATCCGGATGCCGGTATGGCGGAGCGTCTCGATGACGGCCAGGGCCCAGAAGGCCTCGTCCTCGCTGTGCGTGACGTCGTGCTGGACGCCGCTGTCCAGGTCTTCGGCCAGGATCATCGACTGCCGGTACTGCAGCCGCCGCGGGGCCCGGTCCTCCTCGCGGCTGATGCGCCGGTAGCGGCGCCCGGCGTGCTCGAAGGCCTGTCCGATGGCGGCTGCTTCCGCGGCGGCCAGCAGTTCTTCCTGATCGGCATGGTGTGATTGGGCGGCGGCCAGCAGGTCGGGAAGCCGGGGCAGCCGTTCGCGGATCCGCTGGTGCATCCGGGCCTGGACCTGTTTCTTCTCCTTCGCGAAGCCGGCGAGGTCGCTCTGGCGGACCGGGCTGGGCACCGCCCACCGGACCCAGCTCGGGTCTTCCAGCGCCCACAAGGCGATGTCGAGGTAGAAGGCCCGCACCGACACCAGGACGCCCAGCCGGTTGGTGCGGGGAACCTGGTTGCCTTGCCGGTCGGTGCGGAAGGCCAGGCGCTGCTTCCAGTCCTCGGCCACGTGCGCCGGCAGGCGGAGGCTGCCGATGCCGGGGTGATGCTGCTCGATGTCGGCCCAGAACGTGCCGGCCAGCCGGCTGGCCAGGCCCTGCAGCGAGCTGTAGTCCAGGCCGGGGCGGCGTTCGTCCAGATAGGCGACGAACGCGTCCCGGGCGGGACGGCACTGGAGCTGGTAGCGGTCCACCAGCTGGGCGGCCGTCAGCTGCCCCCGGCCGACCGCGCGGCGCAGCGGCAGCTGAGCGGTCAGCACGCCGGCATCACGCAGCAGGTCCCATGCTGCGTGCAGGCCGAGCGGGACGTCGCCGCCGTTCTGGCGGCCCCAGTCGTGGTAGCCGAGGAGATCGGCTTCGGTCAGCTCGCCGAGATCACGGCCGGTATGCAGCATCATCTTCAGCAGGCAGCTCTCGGCGACGGCCTGCTGCACGGCGCTGTGCCCGGTCTTGCGCCCGGCCTGCCCGATGCGCTCGAACAGGCCCGGGCTGAACACCTGCCTCGCGTCGCGGAACAGCGACGTCGTGCGGTAGCGGCCCAGCAGCTGGTAGCCGGGCAGGACTACCTGCCGCAGCAGCAGCACGGCGAACCCGTCGGTGACCACCTCGCGCCTGACCGCCGGGATATCCCCGGTGCCGGCCGCGGCCTCCTCGATCCAGCCGGTGCCGTTGTCTGCCCCCGACAGCAGCCAGCGTGCCTGCCAGCCATCGCCGGGAAATCCGGACAGCCAGTCAAGGATCCGCCGGGCCCCGCGCAGCCGTTGCGCGTTGCGGCCGGGCGGGCGCGACGACCAGGCCGGCAGCGACGCGACGATCTCCCCGGCGCTGTCGTGGTCGCGCGGACCGGCCCGCTGCGGGTGCCGTGACGCCGTAGCCTGGCTGCCTTGCTCCGCCCGCGCGGCCGTCTCGGGACCCGCGATCACCGTGGCCGTCATCGCGCGATCCCGCCTAGCAGGACCGTCAGATCGGCCGGGTCGTAGCCCGCGGCGACTGGTGGCGGGGGCTGGCGCTGGCGCTGATCGCGTGCGGTCAGGTACTGCGAGACACGGCGGATCACGTTCTGCTCGTCCTCGGCGAGATAGACGTCGGCGATCGTGCTCAGGTGCGCGTGGCCGAGGATGACCTGCACGTCACGCAGCGACAGGTGCTCGTCGCGGGCCATCCGCAGCGAGCATGTGTGGCGCAGGTCGTGCGCCGAGTAGTTGGCTCCCAGCAGGACGTTGACCCGCCGGAACACCGCGCGCAGGGCCTCGTAGTTCAACGGCCCGCGGCTCTTCCCGCCGTCAGCGCGCCTGCGCAGGGTCCGCCAGAGCGGCTCGTCCGGCCCCAGCGGGCCGATCTCGGCCAGGTAGAGGCGGATCCAGACGAACGCCTTCGGGCTGGCCGGCAGCCACTGAGCCGCGCCGCTGCCCTTGCGGCAGACCCGCACCAGCTGATCACCCCAGTCCAGGTCGACGCCCCGGATGCCCAGGATCTCCGAGGCGCGGGCTCCGTTGCTGACGGCCAGGGCGACAATCGCCCGGTCCCGGTTAGACCGAACTTACGTGATCTTGGATAGCTGATCACTGCGCGCACCTGCTCGAATGGTTCGTATATAGCCGAAGATGTAGCCAGAACAATGGTGGACTATCCTTGATCACAACGGTAGGATCGGGGCATGCGAGCAGCACCCGGCCGGATGCACATCGACAACGCTAGTCGCCAGTACGCCACGGCGTCCGGGGAGCAGCGGACCTCCCGCTGCTACCTGCTGCGCCGGTCGTTCCGGGACGAGCAGGGACGGCCGCGCAATGAGACGCTGGCGAACCTGTCCGCGCTGCCCGACCACGTGCTCGGCGCGCTGGGCAGGATGCTGGCGGGCGCGACGCTGGTGGACGCCGGGGAGGCGTTCGAGGTGGAGCGGTCGGTACCGCACGGCGACGTGGCCGCCGCGCACGTGATGGCGTCGGCCCTGGGCCTGAGAGGGCTGCTCGGCCCGCCGTGCCGGGAGCGCGACCTCGGCTACGCGCTGATCGTCTCGCGGGCGGTGCGGCCGGAGTCGAAGCTGTCCACCGCCGGGTGGTGGGCCGCCGGGGACACCACGCTCGGGACCGACCTGGGCGTCGCCGACGCCAGCACCGATGACATCTACGCCGCGATGGACTGGCTGGCATCCCGGCAGCGCGGCATCGAGAAGCAGCTTGCGGCCCGGCACCTGGCCGAGGGCGGGATCGCCATGTTCGACCTGTCCAGCTCATGGGTGGAAGGGAGCTGCTGCGAGCTGGCCGCCTACGGGTACTCCCGCGACGGCAGGCGCGGCCGCAAGCAGATCGAGTACGGGCTGCTGACCGACCCGGCCGGCCGGCCGGTCGCGGTGGAGGTCTTTGCCGGCGCCACCTCTGACCCCGAGTCGTTCAAGACCGCGATCACCCGGGTCCGCGACGACTTCGGCGTCGAGCGCCTGATCATGGTCGGGGACCGGGGGATGATCACCGGCACCCGGATCGCGGACCTGCGGAAGCTGCAGGGAATGGAATGGATCGGCGCGCTGAAGGCCCCCGCCATCGCCAGGCTGGCCGCCGACGACGGGCCGCTGCAGATGAGCCTGTTCGACCAGCACAGCTTCGCCGAGATCGCTCACCCCGACTATCCCGGCGAGCGGCTGATCTGCTGCCGCAACCCGTTCCTGGCTGCCGAGCGCGCCCGCAAGCGCGAGGACCTGCTCGCCGCCACCGAGAAGGACCTGGACAAGATCCGGGCAGCCGCCGACGCTGGCCGGCTCAGCGGGGCCGCCGGCATCGGCGAGCGGGTCGGGAAGGTCATCGATAAGCACAAGGTCGGCAAGCACTTCCTCCGCGAGATCACCAGCACCAGCCTTGCCTACCGCAGGGACGAGGAGAAGATCGCCGCCGAGGCAGCCCTCGACGGCATCTACGTCATCCGCACCAGCGTGACCGGCGAAACCCTGGATGCCGCCGGCGTCATCACCGCCTACAAGAACCTCAAGTACGTCGAGCGGGACTTCCGCATCGCCAAGGCCGACGACCTGGACCTGCGGCCCATATGGCACTACCTCGAACACAGGGTCCGCGCCCACGTCCTGATCTGCATGCTCGCCTGCTACCTCACCTGGCACCTGCGCCAGGCTCTCGCCGAGCTCACCTTCACCGACCAGCACATCTCCGTAAGCGCCGACCCCGTCGCCCCTGCCACCCGGTCAGCACAAGCCCGCGCCAAAGACGCCAGCAAGCACACCAGCAACAAGCTGCCCGTCCGCGGCTACCAGGACCTGCTCAGCCACCTGGCCACCCTCGCCCGCCAGACCGTCAGCTTCGCCGGGCAGAAAATCGACAAGCTCACCACCCCCACCCCCGTACAGCGCCGCGCGTTCGAGCTGCTCGGCGCCCCCGTCCCGCTCACCCTCCAGTAGCCAGAACCACACTCCTGGCCTGGCCCAGATCAGCGTCATTTCCCAAGGCCAGGGCCCCAGCTCTCACTGTCAAGATCACGTAAGTTCGGGTTAGAGCGCAGCGCGGCGAAAAGCGCTTTCCACTGCTCGTCGGGGATCTCGCGGGGCCGGCGTCGCCCGGGAACCTTCGGGTTGTAGCGGATACCGCCGCCGACCCCGAACGGCTCCAGCGGGTTGTGATGCGCGTGCGCCCGCCTGCCCCGCCGGTCCAGGACCACCGGATTGACCAGCGGACCCGAGCCGGCCTCGATCCAGAACCCATAGAAGCTCCGCACGACGGCGTTGCCGTGCTGCACGGTCCGCGGCTGGTAGGAATCGTCCAGGCACTGCTTGTGCGTGACCGGGTTGACCGTGCCCGCGGTCGCCGCCGAAACAGTCCGGGCCGCCAGGCGGGGCTTAACGGCCTGCCCGAGCCATAACACGAAGTCCCGCATCTCGGCCGAGGTGACCTGGTCCCACTCGACCTCGATCACCTTCAGCCACCGCCACCACCGCAGCAGCGCGTAACAGTAGCTGCGGACCGAGCCAGCCCGGTTATCCCGGGCAGCGAAATCGCGCAGGAACCGCGCGATCGGCTCCACCGGCTCACCGGCCGGGTCCACCACCAGCCAGGGCACTACGCCCCCGGCCGGCACGACCCGTCCCCAGCACGGCAACCGGATTGCCGTGACGTCACGTTCTGCTTCAGCTCCTGGCCCCATGCACCAGGTGTATCCGTCAATGAGCTGCCAGCACGTCAAGACACCGGCGAGTCGCCAGGTAGTCCGGTCAATAGACCGACGTTCACCCAGCCCGTGTTCGCGGCCAGGTCGTAGATCCCGTACGGGATCGCCTTGCCCAGCTCGAGGCCGGGGAAGTCGTGCACGCCCACCCGGACCGGATCACCAGCGGGCCGCCATTCCCGGCCGCCGTTGCGGTAATTGCCTACCAGCTCCTTCTTCTTGGTGTCCACGCTGACCACCGGTTCCCCGGCACCGCGGTGATCCCTGACCTGCTCGTTCAGGTACCGGAACTGGGCGTCCCGGTCAGGGACCTGATTCCCCTCGATGGTCTTGGCGTTGCCCTGCAAGCTGAAGCCCTCTTCATGCAGCAGGTCAGCCACCGTGTCCGGGCCCGCGCGGTGACCCTGCCGGCCCAGCTCCGCGGACAGCGCCCGCAGCGACTTCGTCGTCCACCGCAGCGGCGACACCGGATCACCGCGCTCATCGGGCTCCACCAGCGCCAGCAGCGCCGGCCGCAGGCCCGGATCCAGGTCAGCCAGCCGCTTGCGGCCACCGCCCTCCCGCCGGACCCGGCCCAGCGGCTCCTCACCCTGGTCCAGCTCAGCGGCCCCCAGCGACACCGTGGCCTCCCGGACCCCGCCGCGCGGGCCACCACCCGGATCCCGCCATGCCCCAGCACCCGCGCCTCAGCGCCCATCACCAGCCGGCGCTGCCGCTCATCCAGATGCGGGAAGATCGCCCCGAACTTCGCCGCCAGCAACTCCCCGGAATCCGTCATGCCAACGCCTTACCACATCTCCGGGCGGAAACCACGGAACCTACGGGTTATTTATCGACGAGTCCTAAGCGTTACCCCGGGCCGCTACCGCGCCCCCGACCACCTGCTCGCCTTCCTGGAAGCCCTCTGATTATGCCGATACTTTCCGGTCGCTCACCCCCGCCGAGCAGGCCCTTCGCGCCGGGGTCGGCATAATCCGCGGCTCGGCATAATCGCAATACAACACCTCTGGGATGCCGCGGCGGGTGATCGTCGCGCGCAGCAGGTCCTGGCAGGCCCGGGCGTTCTCGTGCGCGTAGAACCGGCCGCCGGCCAGCAGCCGGCTGTGGTCGTCGACGATCAGGAACAGCCGGGCCCGCACCGAGCTGCTCGTTCTCGGCCAGGGAACCCACGGGCCCACCAGGACGTCGGTGATCCACCGCTCGTTCGGCCGGGCGGCCTCGTACCTTCCGTAGGCCTTCGGCTCGGCCGCCAGCGCCTCGCGGTGCAGCCCGGCGCGGCGCAGCTGGCCGCGCACGGTCCGCTCGGAGATCTTGATCCCGTGCCGGTGATAAAGGATGGATGCGATCTGCGCGGCGGAGCGGCCGGGCAGCTCCAGCCGCAGCGCCGACGCCTCGGCGAACAGCTCCGGGTGGGCGCGCACCGTCCCGGTGTCCGAGCGCTCCGCGGGCCTGAGGGCGTCCAGCCCGCCCTCGCGCCAGGCCCGCAGCCACCGGTCGATCGTGACCCTGGAATAGGTCCGCGATGACCCGTCCGGGTGCGCGTGCGGGCGCGCCGCGGCCTGCCGGACCAGCGCCCCCCGCTCCCGCGCGGTCGGCTTCCCGTTCGCCGCCTCGGCGATCACCGCCCAGCGGTGCAGGGCGACCTGCTCTTGCTCGTTGTGATCCATGCCCGCAGCCTCCTCATGCCGGTAATGGCGGGACAGGAGGCATGAAACGCCGTCTGCCGACGATCAGGAAGGGCGAGGTTATGTTGGCGGCGATCAGCCTCCCGCCGCTCACGGCGGACGCGAATCGCCACGGCCCGACCGCAAGCCATCCCGGCAGCGCGGCGGCCGCGCCGAACGCCGCCCCGATTGCCGCCACGGCGAAGGCGCCCGCATCAGCAGCCGGCCCGATCGCCTGCCCGCCCAGCTCCACCGCAAGCGCCGCGAACCCGGCCCCGAGCGACAGGCCGCGCGCCCGGAACCGCCGCACCCACCCCCGCGCGGTCGTGAACGGAACTCCCGCCCGGTCCGCTGCCGGGCGGACCCCGCACCCCCCGCCAGCCACCTCGGCGATCACCGTGCCGATCGTCTCGGCCGTGTCCAGCCGCCAGGCCAGCGCGAACGCCGGCAGCAACGCATGGCTCACCGCACAACGCCCGCACCGCAGCCTGGGCACGAAGATCCTCCGGCAGCGGCCCGCCGCCCGGACATAACGCCGGTAGCCAGACCATGACACCAGCGACCCGGCGCACGACGGGCACGCCGGGCGGGGGAAATCCACGTCACGGCCAGCCGCCACGTAGGCATCGACCGCGAGCGGGCACGGCCATACCATGGCCACGGGCGACACCGCCCTCGGATCCCTTCTCGCGATCGGCGCAAAACGAGGCGAGAAGGGATCCCTAACGCTCAACAGGACGGCAGCATCCTGGCCTTCCTCAGGCGCCAGGCGGGCCGCATCGTCAAAGATCACGGCCGAACACCCAGCCCAGATGCTCAGATACTCAGGCCGTCAACAGATACCCCGGCCCCATCCCTTCGCGGCGGGACCAGCCACCTGGGCACTCACCGGGCCCCTCCCCGAAACACTGCGCACCGACGAAGCAGCGGCCCTTCCCATCACCGCAGGTTGTGTTGTCCCGCGGCTCAACCGGTACTACGGCCGCCTCCGACGCCCACCCGGCCAACGATCCACTTCCCGGTTTGGCCGGTTATAGGACGCCACGCTCCGGCGACACAACACCGCAGGCCACCGGGCCGGGGAGGGCCTCCCCAGTTCCCGCCGCCACCATCGATGCGTTCCGCGCCCCATACGCCGGGGAGTCCCTCGCGGCTGCGCTTCCAGGCTCTTCGCCGCTTCCATGGCCTTCGCCCTGATTTCGGGGGCCCGGCACTCCCTGTCCCCGCCCAAGACGGGACCTCTAACGACGCCGCAGGCTTCGCGTCATGCTACGGACGCATCGTCGCTCCCCCCTACAGGGCTGTTGACGCTGGGCTCCGGCGCCGGGCGCTTTCCCCCCGACGCCGCCAGCCTGCTACCGGGCCTCCTGGCAGCTACCCGGACCGGACTTTCACCGGCAGGCGATGACGAGCTTACGAACAGCAAGATCGGCTGCTACGTCACAGCGTTACCTCCCGCTCTGCTGGGCGCACGAACGACCAGGGCTAGCTCGGCGGAGGCCGCCGCGCTGGCTGCCGGATGGCGGTAAGCGCTGCGCAGCCGGGCCCGGCCTATCCGTTGCCGGTGCGCTCTTCTAATAACACCTGACCCAGTGATGCAAATATAGGCTCAAAGCTGGGTCCGGATCCTGCTGGTAATGATCCAAGAAATATGAAGTTTTCGAGTTGAGAAAGCCACAGTTGTACCAAATTTCGCTGAGATGCCAATAGAAATTGGTTGTGGATCTCCTGTTATCGGTGGTTGTGGATCTCCTGTTATCGGACTGTCCGATAGCCCACAACACGTGGCCGGAGCGCGTGTAGATGACGATATTGCCGTCGAGCTGGAAACTGAGCCGGTACGAACCCGTCAGATCGGTCCAGGTGCAGCTCGTGCAGGTATCCGACTTCCAGAATACGTGGCTGCCGAGGTACCAGACGAGGTTCCCGTCTGACTGCCACACGACCTCCGAGGTTCCATCGGTCATGCACCACCCGCCGGGGGAGTAGTTGTACGACTTCTGCGTCGACCAGTGGGCATCGGCAGCGCTGCTGCACGTTGCGGCAGAAGCCGGCGAGGCCGCAACGAGTGTGCCCGCGCCGGTAGCGACCGCGACGATCAGCCCGGCGATCCACCGGCGGGCCCTGCCCGGCCTGGTTCTGCCGCCCGGATCGACGGGAGCGGCCTTGGTTCGCCCGCCACGCCGCCCGGTAACACCTGCCCGGACGTGGGCCGAAGCATGATCGGCACGAGAATCCATGAATCGCCTCCTGGGGAGACCGTGAAGGTAGGGTCGATCGAGTCTGCCCGGGCCGGAAGGACCTTGAACAGGAAGAACTACCGGCTGCTTCCCGGCAGCTTCGCCACCGGTGACTGCGGTT